>Ga0153934_1000321_pt1 | contig 14179 bp, 7 predicted proteins | sample TSNJ018MetaG_FD_104708 | JGI IMG/M metagenome (GOLD analysis project Ga0153934, IMG submission 104708) | Attine ant fungus gardens microbial communities from New Jersey, USA - TSNJ018 MetaG | ecosystem: Host-associated > Fungi > Mycelium > Unclassified | place: USA: New Jersey, Wharton State...
CTGGGGCATCTTGTCCCAGTCCTTGTGAAACAATCGCCACCGAGATATATGGAAAAGTTGATAATGCCATTTTGCCTACTAGCAGGACACCTCAAACAAAAACTTTTCATCTCATATAGGGTCAAAAGTTGATAAAGCGATTTTCACTAATAAACAGGACAACTAAACGATTACTTGTTATCTTATATAAGGGCAAAAGTGACTCAAATTGAAGGAGAGTTTTGGCACTTCCGTCGCTTCTGTTCCCTACCTCTCACTCATGTTCCTATTTCTTTACTGTACCATAGAATGAAATTTGATAGCAAAAAACACGGGTTTTGATGATTGTTGCAAAATAGTTGTCCTGTTTTGCCCGGAAATTGGGTTTATAGCAAAAAACACGGGTTTTGATGATTGTTTTCTTTTTTCCAATCGTTTTAGTAGGGAAAATCTATTGAAAGCAAAAATCCCGGGAAAACGAAAAACGAAATCAATAGTTTCAAGGTAGCAGCGTTATTCTCTGTTTCAGTTGGCAAATCAATAAGAAGTATCACTAGCAGTAGTAGCTGTAGTATCTGTATAGGAATCAAAACTTCAAAGTAGTAGTCATCTGGTGTCTCACATCTTTCGAGACTAGGTTTATAAGTAAACACATTGAATGTGAAATTAGTAATTGTTTCATTCTTCTCTGTTTAGTCTTTCACTATGTTCCATCTTGACTGGGATAGCTAGCGTCAGAAGCATTCTTCATCCTTTCACTAGAAGGAGTTCATTCCTTTTATCTGCACTTGACCTCTGCTACCAACCTACTTGAGGTTGTCTAAAGTGCTATATAAAGTGTATTGAATGGACCTCGTTCGTCGTATTCTCAGAATGTATTACGGGGAATCTGCTACTAGAAAGTAGTATGGGAACTCTTTAGTGGGATACTACTTAATAGCAGTAATGTAGGAGAGTATGAGTAAGCCTAGCAGTAATCCCTTGTTTATGTGCCTTACTTTATTGTATCTTGAAGTAGGTAGGTACGTCCAGATAGGCTTAAAGTGAGTTTCAATGAGGATAACTAGTGTATAGGCGGAGAGTACCACAAGCTAGTTATTCACTAGCCGCAAACCTCTCGAGCGCTTGGAGCAAGGGCTTTTCATTCCTACTCGAAAGAAGAGAGACTCTTTGGAAAGTTAGTCGCCCCTATCACATCACCAAAATCGCTTGCATTTACATCTGCTGAAATAGCTCAAACTGCTGATTCTCGGGAAATGCTTCTTTTCGGTTCCCAGTTCACGACTGACGCTGGTAGCGCTTCCCTGCCCCTTTGTGGGGACAGGAATGAAAGAGTCAAAGTAGAGGAAAGATGGAACTCAAACTCCAATATCTCTTCTAGGGAAAAAACAGAAGTACATCCAATGTTCTCCGTTGGCGGCATGGCACCACTTTCAATTTCGTATAAAAAGACCGTACCTACCTGTTCGAGAACAGCTTTTTCTAACGATTGGAATCGACGTGTGGCGGGAGGAGATTAAGAAGCAAAGGCAAAAACCTCATTTTGTGGTGCTGGAACGTTAACTAGCTAGAGAAAAACGATCTTTACAGGGCCTTACTTTCTATCTCACACTCGGGAAAGAAAGACTCTTTGGCACTTGCTTACGAAGTAGCTTATCTAATCAAACTGTTGTAGCTACTTGAACTCTCAAGGGACTGAGAAAACAAGGCACAAAACCGACCCCCTTTTTCTTACACAAGCATTTCTGTACTCAGATCGGTAGGTATGAAGGTCTTTCCAAACCTCTTTAGTTAGACAATCAGTTAGTTACGATTCAACGGACATTCAACAAGAAAACCCCGAAACGAGGCAACCCCGTTCACTCCGACAAGAAAGGTGTCAAGTCTGAAAGCCAAGCCTGGGCAAGAAGAGGGAAAGGATACCTGGATTGAAAACCTCGCTCTTGAAGTGAGTCCTCTTCTCTTAGTGGGAGGAAGAGTTCTAGAAAAAGCTACCTGAGCTAACTGCTTTTCACTCGAATTCAACTGAACTGCTCTTAGAGCGAGAAAAGGGAGTCGACATCAAAACGGAACTTCACTTCCAATCTCAAGAGAGGGGGGCAGCTTCATATCCTCAAACTGAACCCCGTGTGACTCCCCAGCTTGTGTTCGCTAACTGAAATGATCTGTCATCCAAGCTAACTTCACTTCTTTCCTAATAAGATTGACGGGTGTTAGGATGTCCCCCGTGGGGTCATCAGTCCCATCCCACTTGCCATCATAGCGGTGCACCATACTATCTTACCAAACTATGTTCTAAAGAGAGTCTGTTTTGAGCGCCCATAGATGTCGAACCTCTTGAATAGCTTCCAATTAATGATTTATAGGTCACCCTGGCTAGCCCGGATCCGTCTCAGACGCTTACGAAGAAGGCTAAGTCTTTTCTTTTTCCGGCTAGCTCTAGCCCTAGTAGAGGTCCGAGTAGACTAGACTATAAGGGCCAGCGTCCAAGGACCTGCCAGACCGCTGATCTCACTTAAGCACTCGACGTCACAAATAGCAATAAGAAGGGGCAGGGTCAACGATCACTCACGTCACGGGCAGCAGATCCGACGAGCTCAACTTCCACTGAAAAGAGAGGCTAGACCTCAACCTCAGATTCGAAACCTGATGGTAGAGATTCCCCTGATCTTCTTCTTGGTGGTACGGCTCCAAGGGCTAGGCCTTTCCTCTGCAAGCCTCTTAAGTTAAGTAAGCCAGGTCAGTACTTAAGTTGGCCTTCACCGGCTAGACCTCCGGGAGGACGCCAGTCTTTTTCTCTTCTATGTTTATTGTATTTTTGACAGAAAGGCAGGAATGCCAAGGACTTCCCCCCCCTTCCTCTTCCCTGAACGGGAGGACTGTCCATCCCCTGTCTATTCATCGGGCTTTGGCACGCTCTCTCTCTGGGGCCGGAATACCTGGACCTCGGGTTAGAAGGCAGATTGTCCTTTCTCCATTATAGTAGTAGTGGTCAATTGCTCTTCTTTGAGGGCTAGAAGCATCCTCAGGTCATTGAGGATGGTCAAAGCAATGGAGTTTTCCGAGGGGAGCAGAGAATTCCACTCCTTGATTATGAATAAGCCGTGAATATGAATAGTCAGGAACTTGGTTACGAGCTGGCAGAGACAGAAAATCTGGGCACTGGTGACGGGGGGAAGGTGTGCTCATTCCCCGAGAAAGGAAAGGGATTGAAAGGAAAGAAAGAAGAGGATTCTTGGGTAGTATATCAGCAGGTTCATCGCACAGCTCACTCCCTTTTGCGAGCCCATTTTCAAGCTCTTGAGGAAGAAGAAAAGGAGTCGAACGATGCCCTAGACTGACTATGCAGAGTGCTTTCGAGAAGATTAAGACCTATCTTTTTGATTCTCCGGTCTTGGTACTTTTTTGATTTAGGAGGTTAGATCGAACCAAGAAAAAGGACAGCCTAGCCAAGTCATCATGCAGCGCAAAGACCCGACCCGCTCTTCACCTGTCAGCTCAACCAGTAGACGGTGTCAAACAAAGTAAGCAAGAGGAAGCGCTGATAGACTAAGCGCTCTTGGTCTGAGGAAAAAAAGAACCTTCATTCAAACTCATCGCTGCAGGATTAGTTCGTAAGTTTTGGAATAAGTTCTTTCCAAATTGACTATTTATTTGTCTTAGAGGTGTTCCAGAAATGTCTGCGATCGAGTAAATAGCTCTACGAACGAATCCGACTCTTGCATCCGGGTGGTTCTTATGCGGGTTCTACCTATGCATAGTCAACTCGGTAGATCGAATCTCCAACTAGCTCTACCCTGGTCACTGGGTCAATAATCGGCCCGGTGGTTCTTCAACTGAAACCGGAATAGATCTTGGGCGAGGTGGTGGTGGGGAAGCTGCTGGTACTAGTATCGAAACCATAAGGGGCGTTTACGCTGGTACTGAAGCTTTGATGCTCGTTCCTACGCAGCCTTTGTTCGCATCTCTCATCGATTCCCCTATGGAGAAGAGGAAAAAATAAGAGCATTCATTAGTTGAACCTTTATGCTACCAGCCTCCGCTATTGACACTCTTTCTATACTATACGAGCAAAAGGATCATGAGCATCACCCACAAAAAAAAGGCATACATAGAAGGCGGTTTCTCACCCGGGTCGAGATCTGAGGCCGGTGCGGCAACCCATTGATCCACCGGAATAAAAGCGAGCTACATTGGGAGCATTTTCAACCAACGATGAATTTGGTTTCAAGCTGCGTAGCGATCCTAAGAGATCAGATCAGAGAATTGAAGAGCGAAGCCAATCGCAGATTAGGATCTCGTCCCACCAATTGAATGAAAATGGCGTTGAAACTACCCCCAGAACGACCGGGTTGTAGTTAAACCATCTCCGGTGAGAGACTCGGTCGACCGAGTCGAAAAAGAAGCACCTTGCCCATATTGGTACCCCGTTTAAGGTATGGAATTTGCATATCGGTATCTATACGCCTCCACTTCGGTTTGATAGCTTGTTAAGGAGCCAGCACCCCTTACTTAGCCCGGTAGGGGGGAGAAAGCAGTACAAATTGTGGGAACATCAGTTTATGCCGGAACAGGGGTGAAGAAAGCAGCATCTCAGCCACCATATCCATATACCATCCCCCCGGCCCTCCAGTTTACCTCATTGCAGGGGTGAAAGCAGCACCATCACTAGCGACAAAGTCATTACGCTCAAAATCTTCTACTTACGGATCGCTAAGGAAGGAGCTTACCTTGGATGACTTGTTCCTCATATCATATTGCCTCAGGATCATCCACTTTCACTACTGATGCTTACTCATATGCTGGCCGGTCCGGTCCAATGGAATCCGCCCCTATACGGGTAGTGCTATTCGATTCAAGGTAAGCAGCTGAAGCAACTGCGGTGGGTACCTATCCAACTCTCTCTGCCGCTGGCATTCCTTGTTTGAGGCATATCGATTCGTTAAGACATATGGGTTCGGACGCTAGGGAAGCTAGGTACTATGGTTCAATGGGTGAGGATGCTAGGTTACCTGGTTCTCAAATCGGGTATTGAACCCTCACTCTGCCTTTCACTCAATTGCAAACAATAGAATGGCATTAAGGAGTGAAATCAAATCAGCAAGCAAGGGAACTAGTTGCGAGAGATCTGTCTCATGTCATGGCATAAAAATCAAAATAGTAAATGCCGCGGATCGTCTTCTATTCTTCAGAAGACACTTGAGGAAGACGTATCCACAGTAGTGTGCCTAGCAGCAGAAGGCGTGGAAGTTGGCTCTTCAAAGAAATTTTCCTCGAAAGGAATCAACTCCTCCGGTGTAGGCCAGAGTCTTTTCCGGCAGGAAGGGGCCAAGCTGCGCAGAGTTCCAACTAAAAGGGAAATCGAGATAGTGAGCCTATCTCTAAACGTCGAAGTCTTCCCATCCTTATCAAGCTTGCTGCTCTTCAATTGGTCAAGAAAGCCTTGTTGTTCTGAAACAAATGGGCTGATCATCCGCTCTTTCTTCCAGGCAAACGACTCCGGTGACTAAACCCCGTAGGTTAGGCTACTATTGAGATTATTAAGCCATAGTCATACCCCAAAGGAAGAACTAGTGTTTAGTGTTGAGTCTTTCTCTTTCTATCACCAGTACAAGCTTCTAGGATCTAGGAAGCTATTAGCATTCCCAGCTTGCCGATTTCAGTTCCGGTCCCGTAGAAGAGGGAGGTCTGAAAAAGACCAAAAGAGAGAACTCCTTTCCTTTCCTTTACTGAGTTCACCTTTCTGAAGATCTCTCATCTTCTGACGCTAGCTATCCCAGTCAAGACGGTCCTACTGGCAATAAACCTCATTCCGGAGTTACAATTAGACCTGGAGGCATATGAAAACGAATCATAGAATCAAGCAACGTCCAGCGTCATTCCTTTCACTTTCACTTTGAAGGGTATACGTTCCTATAGTAATGGGACGCTATGTTACTCCAGTAGTTACAATTCGGAAATACTCAATATTCAAACAAATGAGATAATGAAGCAACGTCCAGAGAAAAGAAAGAATATTAATGCTATGTTTATAAGTAGGACGATTGAAGGTAGGGGGAGCGAAGAAATGTGGGGAGGGAAGAGAGGAGCGAAAGGCTTCCATGCCAGGTATGAAAGAAAGCTAGAACATAGAGTACACTAGGATGATCACTACAAGGCAAAAGTCAGAAGATAAGAAGAATAGATGAATTATCCGGGTTAAGTCCATTTATTTCATTCGACTTTCCTTTGACATCGGGTTGTGCTAGCAGAGAATGCCCTCTTGTCGCAAGTGAGCAGACGATTTCTCCCTGACATCATAGAAGACGGAACTCCTGGATTACCTTCTTGACTTTAAGCTTGGAAAGCAGCAACCGGTCAAGTTGTATAAGGGAAATCCCTGGGGTTTTTGGCTCGATAAAATGATCATTTTAAGGCGGTCAAAATGAGTCCTTTCCTCATGGAAGAAGATCTTCCTTTTTACAGCCTCTTTCGAGACCGGTTACTCAACTCTATAGCGAAGGAGAAGGCTAAACCCTACTCCTGTACAGAGGACCGGCTTACGGGAATTCTGATTTGACAAGGGAATGAGTGACTCACGGGGCACGACTGACCGATAAAGAAGGTTCCCATGAATCCGAGGAAAACAGCATATTATGGCCATAACCAACTAAAGATCACTGCCATCTCACGAATTGGATTTGAACCAATACAATATTGCCGCTACTTTCCGACAGTAGAGGCCCTAGTATAGGTAAGGACAGGACTACAAAAAAGAATGTCATCCAGCTCCTCATCACTGTCACTCTTTCTGGCATCTAGCTCAACGGTATCTGGTTCAATGTTCGCTAATGTCTTTCGTTCGATGTGGGATTTTGATTTCCGGATGAAGATTCAATCCGAAAGAACTACCTATAAGACAGCTTAAGCCCAATTATTCTAAGCCTATTTAGCCTTACGCAAAAGCAGCTCCCATTCCTCCAAGAGAAGAAATGGCACCAACATCGGTCACTGAAGCACCTTTCGTCACTGAAGGAGCCCCGGCAACAGAGTTGGATAGATGCCATGAAGCTTCCCCGGTTCCTAGGGAGGGCTTTCCGAGACCAATGCCTATATTCTAACTTTCCCTCTCTCCTCTTACGGGAAACCTCTTTCACCATCCCACCTCTACATTCAAGGCTTTCCCCCTCCCCTCGGGGAACATCGTAGAAGGAATTAGTGTTTTCTAGAGTCAAGTAAGCACAGATGGAACTAGAACCGAGATCATAGTATGCTTTCGACTGTCTTGCCTTCTACCAATTCTATTACATTCAATCCAATCAGTCAAGCCAAGAAAGAGAAAGCCGGAGCAAAGGCCTAGACTACAAGTGAAGAAATTTGGTTCAACTAAGCCCTTAACCCAACATGAGGTGGAGCCTTAACCCGACACAAGATGGGTTAGTCTCGTGGGCTTAGTCAGCCCAACATAGGTTGTCAACCAAAAAAGATAACCTCCCTCACTTACAGCAGAAGAAGGCAATTGGAAATTGTGCAAGAGCTTGAGTCCTGTGAGATCTCAACGAGCCTGGAACTGATCATAGGAACGTCGGGAGGTAGACCTGTCCTATTGGTTGTGAATAGTCCTACTTTTCTTAAGAGCTTGAGTTTGAGCCCATCTTCCCCGATCCTTGAGCCATTAGAGCGGGAACTGCCTTCAACTCCTCTCCTATGAAGGGAAGTAAGTCTTTAGCTGCTTTCCCTCAATACCATATAGTATCCTAGCTTCACTCCCCGCCTTTCTAGCCACGTCTTCTGCCTGACGACAAATTTCGTTTATGAATCTTTCACACTCGGCCGCATTTTCCTCCGTTTCTCGTTCGAATTGGGCAATTTCGGCCGCGGAAACTGTCGTTGGAACCTCGTTGAGATCGGGTAGAAGAGTAGAGGAGCCTTCCCCTGGCCCAGCGCATAAAGCTACTGCAGGGGAAAATGCCGTCACTAGAAGGGGAGGAAATAGAGACAAACAAAAGTAGGGACTTTTCTGAAAAATTCTTAATAAATGAACGGAATAAACAAAAAGCGAAAGACATACGGAAATTCAGATGAATTTGAGATCTGGGTGTAGGTCTAATTCGATTATCGATTCTATCGGAAACCATTCTTTCTCTTAATCAAATTGTAGTCGCCATCGAAACGATATGAGGAAAGTGGATAATGCAAAAACCAGAGACCAAAGCAGGGCTAGACAAAACTGAAAGTATTGAAATACATGCCTTTCTTGAGGCTTTCTTTCCTTCAACTACTCCCCCAGTAGGGATCAAAAGCAGGTTTTTTAGCTAAAAATAGTCATAGAATCGATTTGCCACTAAAGACACTTTCAATGGTCTGTTGGCTTGAGGAATGGGCCTTTGATAGATGTTGTAAAAGCTGTTTTTGTTTACTCAACTTGGGCATAGAATGGATTTCCCACTCTTTCAGCTATAAAAAAAAGGTATGTTATGTCCTAATCAAGCAAGAAAAGAGCGCAGCGCGACATGCACAACGCGAAGAACTGGAGTTGTGGAGATGTGGATTCCCCGAGACTAGGAAATGTGTGGATTTGCCGATAAGCCACTGCCAGTAGGGATGTAGGAAAGGTGGAGCCGCAGGTCCTAAACCATAATTGATCAAAGGCTTTCAAGAATTCAATGCTATGGTGGATGCCTTAGCTAAGGAAGTTAGGACAACGGAAGCACTTTCTCTCTACTAACAATAGATATCCGCATCGGAACCAGGGGGATATTAGCTCCTCACTGGGATAGAAGGACAGGAATTTACCTGACATAACCGAAAGAAGGAGTTGACTGGTATTACCGGATCGCATCTAGCTACCAAGGGGTTGTTCCCCTAAAGTCAAGGGCTAGCGCGAAAGAAGAATAACAAGGCCTTGACCCGGAAACCAACCAGAAAGCGCAACAGGAACAGAAGGGAATGAGTTTGTTTATCACAGACTACTGGTATTGCGTACCCCCTTAGAGTTCCTTCTTTACGTGGATCGTTACTTGAGGAATTACCAAATACATCCGAGGAATGACTGGTCTTACTAAGAGCAGCTATTACTGGGTTTGCTTACTACAGACCCTTCATTACCACTTTTTCGATAAAGGGATTTACTGCTCTAGCTACAACGGTATCGCTCCTACTACTCTTACCTCTTATTACAGAGGATAAACCGGGAAGACTACCCACAAACAACAGGAATGAATCTTACCCGAATAAGAGAAATTCAGCTACAAACGAATGAATAGACTGGTTTCGCTGGAAATTACCGTATCCCAACAAAAGGAACCCCAGGCCCTAGAAAGAAAGGTAGGGCGAATGATGCAGTAGGAACAGATTACTGCTTTGCTGCTTGATACTGAAGGAACGACGTGTACTCATCCTCAGACACAGATACAGTTTTATGCTCAGTAGTGGTAGAAGGATTAGGAGTGGGAACATACTCAGAAGTAGCTACATTCGCATATCGTGGAGGTCTACCAACAAGAGCTTAACAATAATCACTAGGCTGGAAGCCCTCTTCACCGAATCACCATAGTGAGTTCCGCGATCCTCGTCCACTTCTCCACTGCCATAAAAATAGCCTGAATCTCCTTCTCGGGCAGGCCATAACACCTTCCTTCCCTCAGCTAAACACCAGAAAAAGAGTCACTCCTCTCGTTGTCACTCGAGCTGTTTTCTTCACTCCTCGAGGTAGGTAAGCGACTGGAAGAGTATTTTGAAGGCTTTCAGCAGAAGGTCTGAAAAAAAAGTATGTATGACCATCAATGTCTGCATGTTCCCCTCATCCCCCTATCATAACAAGGCAAAGCGTCAGCGCCTTTCCAGCTTAACGTCGGACTTTCTCGAAGGTATAGCGTGAAGGGGAAGTAGGCTCATCACCAGTAGTCTTATTGTCTTATTAACGAGTCTCTATCTTTGGAGCTAAAGCAAGAAAAGTCCTAGTCGATTGACCGGCAGGAAAGTCATTATATTCCGAGCACGTATTCGCCGACCCACTGAAAGAACGAGCGTATTCCTTCCCATCCTTCTGGCTTACTCCGATGCACACGCTTAGCTACAACCTCTGGCTTACAAAAGCGGCCCCTTCTCCTACAGGCTACTTCTCAACTTAGTCTGATTGAAAGTCAACTCGATGGGCGGAATCAAAGAAAAATTGCTGACGAGATGAGATCCCAAGTGAGAATTCTTGAAAACGGATTTGCATCTATATAGAGGCACCCTTCCTCTGCGCTTTCCGAGAAGGGGTAGGGAACGTAGCGACTGGCAAGGACCTTGCGTAGGGCTCTTTATGAAGCCTTTCTTCAATGGATTTTCCTACCTTATTATTATCATTTCCACTGGGTCAGTAGGCTCAAGGATCGAAGAAAAACGTCGAAAGAATAAGGGGTATAGCTTCAAGCTCTTACCAATCAAGGGTGGGAAAACTCTTTCTTTTATCAGGATTAAAGGCTTAGCCGCCTGACTCACTCCGGATAGACAGATTGAGCTAGCTAAACCGGAAGGTAGTGTCATCAGTTAGTTCATTCAAGTCAGATTACTTTGGCAGTATACGGATAAGTTCTCTTCAACTTACTTGAGATAAGATAAAGAATCACGAAACTGACTCCTCAAACGATGGGCCGACCGAGCCTCTATACCAAAACGAACGACCTTGCCGCCCTCTTCTCCCAGCCCTATCCCTACCTGTTGTTCCTGCTCCAAAACCTGCTTAAAAAGCAAGGACAAACTGCACCAATAAAGAAGGTAAAGCTAGCTATCCCGCAAAGAGCTCCGACAAAGACTTTCGAAAGCGTCATAACTTATCCCGACTTGCGACAGAACTTGACTTGAAGAATAAGCAGAAGCTCCAACAGCCCTATCGACTGGGCCAGGTGCATCTTCCGATTCCGCAGCCGGTCATCCTTCCGAACTAGCGCTTGGGAAACTTCTTTAAAGAAGGAAGGTACTTCCGAAACACTTGCTTGTTCTACTTTGTTCTCGCTGGGGAATCAAATACGAGAATATAAGATATATAAGGTCAAGCATCTTTCCCCGGCCTGGGTGCTTCTCCCTCATACTTTACCGAAACTGATTTAGGTTTAGCTAGGTATCCCGCAACAACAACTACTAAAACGGGTACAGCCTTCCCAGGTGCTTCATCCGATGACTTCCTTTAGGGAAAGCTTTATCAAGCACTACTTCTACGGCTACAAAGACTGAAACAGATGGGGCATCTTATCCCCTGACTGCTTAGACTCATAAAACAACTGGACAAGCTACTTGAGGCAAGACACCATCTCGAGTCCAGTCCCTACATCGCTTGTTTCATTTACTTGGGATTCTTCCCTTATTCCTTATTGTTTGAGTGAGATACCTGCTTTTAGGCCGATCCCGATCCCTTCTATCGTGAACTCGTGAGTAACTCATTCCTTTCGGGTGAACTTTGGGATCATCGAATCCACTCGCTGACGCCCCTGGACTGGACACACCAACTCCTAGACCAGCGGACCAAACAGCTACTGCGGATAGACTCATTCCCACAGAAACAGCTGAAGCTGCAGATACGATTGGCCCCATCCCTTTCCTTGGTCCTATGGATTTGGCACTTATCCCAACTGATTCTTCAACTTATAATAATGCAGCTGGCCACCTTGCTTAAAGGTTCTCTTCCCTCTCTACACGGGTGATGCACTCCAGCTCTTCTGGCTATTTCTGCTGCAACCTTATCCCCGGGTGCTTGTTCCGATGACGACGTCACGTCAAAGGAATCAAAACAAGAACTACGTTAATGTGAAAACAGAGAATAATGGTTTGGTAGAGAGAAGGGAATAGCAGACTTACCCGCGTTAAGGATAAGTTGAATCATAAGTCTTGTAAAACAAGGAAGATGACTCATTGAACAGGAATGAACTTGACTGAAACTTCACTGAGAATAATGAAAGATTAGCAGGAGAAGAACATACTTCTATATTCTATGAAAATAGGTTCTATCTCTACACTAAAGGTATATCAGGACTGGAAAGTCCCTTCTCTTACTCATGATATCTAACTGACTTGACTTCATGATTAGAACATAGTGTAATCAGTTCGTTTATATTGCTTATTTCTATATCGTCGGAGAAGCAGTAGTGACACACACCCGTGCCTCCCTACCTTACCTTTATGGTGAACTCTCCCTTCTAATAGATAAAAGAATTAGGTTTTAAGGCTTGTTGACATAGATGGTAGGTATGGTCCGGAATGAGCCAAAACAGCGAATAAAGTGTCCTATTTAGCTTCTGAACCTCTACGGGGATTCCCTACGAGAAAGTAGACTGTCTCTTCCTCTACGATCTCATTCCCTACCAGATAAGGGCAAGGGATCAATTTTGCTTTATTGACAGACATCTCTTATCACAGGCGCATCTTTGCGTGACTTTACGGAATGACTTGTGAGTGAGACTACCTCATTTGACTTAGAATCAAGATAAAGATTAGCAGGTTTGGGAACTTTCTCAAGCCGATTCGCGGAAGGCCTTGCAGATGACTAGAACTAGAAAAAGTACGAGATATAGGAAGTGCGCCACGAGTGGGAGTCTAATTCCAGGTTCACTCTTCAACCAGCAGCGGATATAGCAGCTACATCAAAAGAAGGACTTCTCGCTGGACCAGACATCACCATAATTCGACTCAACAGGAGAAAGAGCAGACCATACTGCCCTCTCCTATTTACTAGGTTTTGTCTCTGACTCATGATATATAACAACGGGGAATCTATCAATTGTTGAAATGCTAGTTGAAAACTGAACTTCTTTCTATTCGCGCAAGCCAAGCCAACCGACCTATCCCTGTCCGATCTCTTCGCTACCGAAGAAAAGCGTTCTTCGGCTTTCTACTTGCTGATAGATTCTTTGGGAATCGATGATGGACTCTGAGTTAGGTGGGGATACGTGGATAGGACTCCATTCGTTTAAAGCCATGATAAAGTACCAATCGCAATCGAAAGGGAATAATTCACGTCAGGATCGGCGCGAGCTTTTGACTTTTTCTTTTTGGAAGTGGGAAGGCATCGGCTTTCGAAAAGCAGGGTGAATAAACCCCAGTAGAGCGAGGAGAAGAAAGCAAAGAAAGAGGAGAGCTTCATTTGTAGGCCCTTCTTTCTAATATAGGGGAGAAGACCCTTTTTGACAGGGTAGACTGGGATGCCGTCCCATTCAAGCAAGTAAGTGACAATAAAGGAAAAAATGGATGCTCAAAAGCGTTTCACCCTTCTAAGCTCCTTTGCCCTATGCTGGTTTGAATGAAAATTTCACTCTTCGAAGGTGAGATTGGTTACTATTTAACGATGGAAAGAATTCTCTGACGTGAGCTTAATTTGCTTCATGCGCTTTGCGCTCTTGGCTTAACAACATCAAAGAGGAATCGAACCTCTTCCAGTTCTGTGATAACTCTAATCCATTTGATGTCCCCCACCCTTCCCCTCCTCCTTCCTCCTTCCGTTGAGCTGCAACGGCCGCAGACGCAGTTCATCCATAAAATAAAGAAGAGCGAACGACAGACACTCCCGAGAATGAAAAGAAGGTTCAAACTATTACACATCATCTGATTTTGTATTGTTGAAACAATTCTCGTCGTGTATGAGGATCCTTCTTCAGCGTCGCAATCAATTCCGCATGGTCCTTGATCGTGGCTTCAACTTCCAAACCGTCGTCAATGATTTGCGCGCACTTTTGATAACACGCCAACGCGTCGGTACCGGATAAACTATACCGTTTCCAACGGGGTAGCCCCCGTTCACAATGGTGGCCTTCTTTCCCTGAATTCCATCCAGCCTTGAATTGTTAGAAGTGACGAATGAGCACGTCGTTACTTACGTTACTCTTTAGGCTGAGTCCGGCCTCACCTTGATGTGGTATTCTCAGGGGCCGAAGTGCAAAGACCCGTAGCCTATCCGTGGTCGGGTGGTCAGGCGCTCGCGAGCACGAGCAGAATGTTTTCAATTAGCTTCTTCACCGGGCTTGGACCATGTCTCCCGAACAATCTCAGTACATATGGCGCAAGACGATTCCACATATCGAGGTCGGAATGGGATCGGGTGTTTTCACGTCTCACCGTAGTGCCCGGTTTGTCTTGATTTCCGATTGATGAACAAGAAGGAAAATGGAACTCTTTGATTTTTTGACTTGCCTCTGGCTACGTGTCCAAAGGCCACCCTTCGCCCGCCACCAGTGGAAGCAAGCTA
>Ga0153934_1000322_pt1 | contig 14155 bp, 21 predicted proteins | sample TSNJ018MetaG_FD_104708 | JGI IMG/M metagenome (GOLD analysis project Ga0153934, IMG submission 104708) | Attine ant fungus gardens microbial communities from New Jersey, USA - TSNJ018 MetaG | ecosystem: Host-associated > Fungi > Mycelium > Unclassified | place: USA: New Jersey, Wharton State...
AACTTCAGCCCATTCATAGGTTAAGCAGTTCCTTTCTTACTGTGGTGGTCTTCCCGCACCCGAGTGTGCGGACAATCCTCTCGGCTATAAGTTCTCCTGGTCCTCCCGAGGTGTTCTACTTGCCTTACTCAATACTGCTTCTTACATCTCGAACTCCCAAGTCCTTACTATCACCGGTACTGAACTCATGAATTCCGCCAAACCATACTATATTTCTCCTGCGTTCGCCTTCGTTGCATATCCCAATCGTGACTCGACACCGTTCCGCGAGTGGTATGGCATTCCAGAGGCAGAAACAGTTGTACGGGGAACATTGAGGTATCAAGGTTTCCCAGAATTCATTAGTGCGCTTGTCAAACTCGGCTGGTTGGACCAGACGGAGAAAGAATGGTTGAAAGAGGGCATTACATGGAGACAGATCACCCAAGTCCTTCTTGGCATCAACGTTCAGGATGAATCGACCGAATCATTGCTCGTTGAGCGTATCAAGGCAAGAGTTGAGTTTCCCAATGAGAGCGAAGCAGAAAGAATCATATCCGGTTTGAGGTGGATTGGTACCTTCAGCAACGATCCAACACAGCTTCGTGCTGGAACACTCTTGGACACCCTTTGTGCCAGGTTAGAGGTGCTGATGAAATACGATGCTGGTGAAAGGGACCTTGTCATGCTCCAGCACAAGTTCCTTGTTGAGTGGGCGGATGGAACTGAGGTTAGCAATTGAAAAGGCTCTGATACCATGTGTTCTAATCTTGTATTGCAGCAAACGTTGACTTCTACACTCGAAGCCTATGGATCGAAGACGCCTGGTGGTCACTCTGCAATGGCTCTCACTGTTGGAGTTCCTTGCGGCATCGCTACTCAGTTAATCTTGGATGGTGTCCTCAAGGAGCCCGGCGTACATGCTCCATATACACCTGACGTATGTGACCCGCTCCGTAAGGAGTTGGAGGCCGAGGGATTGGGACTCATAGAGAGGACCTTGTGATTGCGAGTAGTATATGACTGTATGTATGGATATCGCTATCTGATTTGTTATGATCACGAAGTTACTGCGTGACGTAATGTTATTCATACCGTGTGATCATTTGTTTCCAACCATCATGAGCACGGAACACCTCTTGCGTGATGTTAAGCGGGCTCCTATCGATGGTTATCCAACTTCAACCGCGATGACACAACAAGAAACAGAGACCATCCTTCTGGAACATGGGATTAATGGTGGTGTGTAATGTGTATATTATCACCAGGCCGCAAATGAACACACATCCAGAATTGACATTGCAGAAAAACACGCATCTGCAATTCCTGGCTCGAAACATGTTACAAGGTTTTCCTGCACGATATATGTCCCAAGACGCGAGTCAGCCTTGGCTTTTGTTCTGGACTTTGCAGTCATTCAGCGTCCTTCAAACTGGACTTGATCCTGGAAATCGACAAAGGTGGAAGTGCATAGAGTGTTCCTTTCAAAACTTTGGACTTGATGATGAAATGTAGAGCTATCGATCAGATGCTAGCTTGTCAGCATCCCGACGGTGGTTTCTCAGGTGGTCCCGGGCAGTCACCCCATCTTCTACCGACATACGCTGCTGTATGCGCGATGGCTATCGTTGGAAGATCTGGGCCTGATGGAGGTTGGGACCAAATCAACCGGTGAGCACTACAAGAATTACATATGGGCCCCGCTGTATAAACCATGTTAGACCGAAACTCTACGAATTTTTCATGTCCCTTAAGCAGCCTGATGGATCATTTCGTGTGGCAGAGCATATGGAAGTTGACATTCGGTATTTTGGCTCGCTGCATGATTCATGTGCATTGGTTGATTTCTTACAAGGGGAATCTATTGTCTTCTTGTGACTGCTACCCTACTCAACATTATAACACCCGAATTAATTGAAGGCACCTCGAATTTCCTTGCCTCCTGCCAAACTTACGAAGGCGGATTTTCGTCGGCCTCGTACCCGTTCTACTCCGTGGAAACTGGTAGAGTTTTAAGGGCACCTAAACCTAATCTTGGCGAAGCACATGGCGGATACACCTTCTGTGCTTTGGCTAGTTGGATTCTATTGCAGAGTTGCCTCGACCCTGGACCGTCTTCCGCTACCTCTGGATCTGAATCAAATTTTTTATCGGAACCAAAGGCCAATGATGGGCGTCCTGACATTGACTTAAGGAGACTTACTCGGTGGTTGGTAAACTTGCAAGGTTCTGAAGCGGAATTGGGTGGGTTCAAGGGAAGGACGAATAAATTGGTTGATGGGTGTTACTCGTGGTGGTGTGGCGGAGCGTTTGCTATGCTGGAGGCCCTGAGACCGCAAAATCTGACTGAGAAGAACATTGAAGATACTGTAATCATTGATTCCTTGAACGCGCCAGCTGCATTAAGAGAGGAGCAACATGATGAATGGGTCGATATTGACGAATTATTGTTCAATAGGAAGGCTCTGCAGGAATATATTCTTTGGGCCGGTCAGCACCCAGCGGGCGGCTTGAGGGATAAGCCCCCAAAGTGAGTAATTTATATACTACGGCAGCAATGGATCATGTTGGTGGTCAAAAGATCGGCAGACTCCTATCATACTCTATATTGTCTGTCTGGACTTTCGGCAGCCCAACATCACGTCTACCCTTCTCAGCCTAGAAAGATGGATGCATTAAAAATGTGGAAGGATGATGGTGAGATGTAAAAATGCTTATCTGTTTGATCATGACCTGATAGTAAGTCCTTTCAGGTTCGCCACATAGTGCACTTCGCAAAGCAGTGTTTACCGACTTGATCTGTTGGACTGAGGAAGAGGGAACTGCGAAAGTGATCGGTTCATCGGCCATAAATCTACTTGTAGGTTTTGATTGTGTTTATCTTCTTTTGTTGTCTGATATTTTCCCCCTTCCGCTCAGAACGCCACGCACCCTTTGACAAACCTCACTATCACGCATACTGAGGGAATTATGAAACATTTCTATGGGCAAGAGACACCACCTCGACCATTTTTCAGGAAGGCGAGAGAGAAGGAGTCGAAGTAATGCCAACACATTATGATTGACTTCCTGATTCTGGTGTTTACTATTTTGACCAAGCCGGGGAAGGTGATGAACAGCTTTTTACGCTCAGGAAACGTGAACTTAGTATAACTTTGGTCCGCTAACGTAGACTGTCATCAGAGTATAGTTCATCGGCTACGAAATAGAGGCCAGACTGACAGCACTTAATATTTCAAAAGTACTTGGTCGGTAACGTTGACCGCAGGTTTGGTCCTGCATCATTAGGCAATTGGATTCCGACGACATAGATTGTAATGGATTCTTTCAATGTAACAATGCAAGGTAGCGACTGCTGCAATCACTTTGATGGGGATACGTCAACATTAGTGTTGTCAGTGCATAACACACTTATGGATGTCATATCAAGGCTGAGAGTCTCAGAGAGCGAGAAAGGAATTGTACTGAATGTAGTTTAATGTTTGGAGTCAGTGATCAGGGACACAATTGGGTGTTGTGTAACAGATCCCAAGTATGACTCAAATCAAGAGGCGACAACAATCCATTGTCTTTGGTACCGTGTCATTTGTTCACTTATAGACAGGAACTAGCATCCTGGATATCTCAAACAAGGAATTGGTTGGATACAGATTAAAAGTCCCGGCTCAGTATATTTCATTAGTGTCTAATTGTGCTTTCCTCTCATACCTGCAGATGTCATCTATAACGTATGACATCGGTGATCCTACGGGATTAGAATCATGATACGAGCAGGTCATCCGTACCGGCTTGATTACATCTGGCACAGCGGGTGGCTTGATTACATCTGAGAAATGTGTTATACATAGGCCTACTACCCAGAGCTGTCCAGTTATCAGCTGTTATCGCACCAGATGCTCCTCGAGTCACCATGTGGCCCAGGAGACCTGCACAGAGGGACGAAAGCTCTCGATCTCGTGGCCCCGACACTTGAGGGGCTTCCAAACCACCCCATCTTCACAGGCCTCCAGAAAGTCATGTGTCAATCGCTTGACCAACTTAAGAACTAGGACTTCACCTACGCGTCTACCATCACCGATGGCTGATGGCTGCACTATCCTTAAATGATATAATCACGTGATTTGGTTAGGGGAGGCCAGTTGGCGGTCAAACGCGCTCCATCCACTTAAAACATTGAATTTTTTTGTCGCAGGCGTCGTCAAGATCTCGACGGTTTCGCAAATTCTTCTTTGTGCATGCAGGTACTATAACAATTTTCTCTTTTCAACACTCCTTTTCATGCGCAAGCAGTTATTTATGTGACTTCGCATGGTATTTTCCCGTTACGAAAATCACTGAAATACATTCCTATAGACCGACATGGATGAAAATGAGCCTGGTAAACAGAAGGAGGCCGGCATTAGTAATAAAACAGAACAAGAGGTGTGTGGTCGTGTCTAAGTCTGTCTCAGTTTCCTAAGTACCTAAGACTCTACTAGGAATCCGCTCAACGCTTTGCTAGACTGAAATTTATTCTTGAAAAGTCAGCCGTATATACTGGTATACTTGCTGAACGAATGGAAAAAGACAAGAAGAAATTTTTGGCAGCCCAGGAAGCGAAAGAAGCTGGTGATCAAACAGGCAAGAAGCGAGGTCGTGCTTGCCGCGTGAACGGCAGCGCCTCTCCAGTCAAACGATTGAAAGCCGAGAATGGAGCACCTGTCATTATGGATTCTGAAGAGCATCCTCTGTTTGAACAGCCAGCGCTTGTGACCGGTGCTAAATTGAAGCAATATCAACTTGAAGGCGTACAATGGATGGTTTCCCTAGACCAGAACGGTATCAGTGGAATTCTTGGTGGGTTTTTCCCACTTGGTAGCCCTCCACATCGTTTATCTCCTTTCATTATCAAGCCGACGAGATGGGCCTTGGAAAAACATTACAGACCATTGCTTTTAGTGCTTACCTTCGCGAGTGCCATAATACCCGACCATTCCTCGTCGTGTGCCCCCTGAGTGTGTTACACAACTGGTACGATGAATATAAGAAATTTGCTCCCTCCGTATGTACTTCTCTCAATGCAGTCATTCTGTCAAACCAATTTTACGACAGATACCTGTCTGCATATATCATGGAACACCCAGTGACCGTGCTGAATTACGCCGCACAGTCATGGTACCTTTACACCTCAAATCTGCTTCGCAGTCAAAGTCCAAGTTTAAAGGAAATGCCAAACCTAGAGCTGGTCGAGGTTCCAAGAAACGAGCGGGCAAGCCTGTCGCTGAAGACTCTGACGAAGAACCAGCTGAGGATGATCCGTATGCATCGTTCCCAATTATCGTTACCACCTACGACATGATCATTAAGGATCGTTTGCACCTTGCAAAGTACGACTGGGGTTACATTGTTGTAGATGAGGGGCATCGGCTGAAGAACCTGAACTGTAAACTCATGCAAGAAATCAAGAAATACCCGAGTGCGGGACGAATGATCTTGACTGGAACGCCATTGCATGTAAGTATGTGAATGTCTATCACTCATTATCACACCAATGTTTGTGTCATCAGAATAATTTGGCCGAGCTATGGGCATTGATGAACTTTATTCTTCCTGACATATTTGACGACTTAGATGCTTTTCAAGAATGGTTCAATCTTCCGGCACTCCAATCCACACTTCCTTCCGACCAAACTACACAGATTATTTCTTCACTCCACGCAATCCTTAAACCTTTCCTTTTGCGACGATTGAAAGCTGATGTCCTCGTAAACGACGAAAATGGTCAGGGAGGCCTCCCTCCCAAGAAGGAATACGTACTCTATGCACCCCTCAGCGTTCGCCAAAAGGAAGCATATCAAGCGGTCTTGAGTGGAAACATCAGAGGATGGCTGCTTGCTGGGGGTACATCTAAGGGCGGTGCGAAGCAAGCGGTAGAGGCCCCGAAAGAGGAGGATGACCTGCCTGAAAATAAGTCTGCATCCCCCAGATGTCTCCGCAAACGTCAAGGAACGATAAACTACCTTGTTGATGTAGACGATGACGAGTATTTTGAGATGTTGTATAATGGGATGTTTGACGAGCGGGGCTTGATAAGACAAATGTCTGAGCAGGCAAAAGAAGAAGAGCAAAAGCAGGCCGCCCTGGACTACTGGTCCAGACTGAAAAGTAGCTTTTCACTCGCCTATCTAAGCGTCGATTGGCTTTGCTAATAGCTCCTATAGTCAAAGCTACCAGCAACATGAAACTTCAGAACGCAGTCATGCAATTGCGAAAAGTCTGCTCCCATCCATTTCTATTCGATTGGCCTATCGATCCGAAAACACAGGAACCGGTTCTCGGTGCAGAGTTAGTTAACGCCAGCGGAAAGATGATGGTCCTTGATCGATTGCTTCGTGAGCTCCTCAGACGGGGACATCGGGTTCTGGTGTTCAGCCAGTTCGTGACAATGCTCAATATTATTGAGGTAGCTACTGTGACTGCTGCCTACTATTATTTGGATCTGATTTGAATGCACAGGACTGGGCTACCGATTTCATGGGCTGGAAAATCTGTCGTATTGACGGCCAGGCTTCTCCAGAAGAACGGCGGGAACAAATGAATCTATTCCAATCAGCAACGGAGAGCTCGCCTAAGATTTTCTTACTCAGCACAAGAGCTGGTGGGTTGGGCATCAACTTGACTGCCGCAGACACGGTCATTTTCTATGATCAGGACTGGGTACATTGTTTGCTTGTTCACTCCTGAAATTATAGGGAACTGACGTACGACCTTGGTTGTTAGAATCCACAAATGGACGCGCAAGCACAAGACAGGGCACATCGTATAGGTCAAACCAAACCTGTCCTTGTGTACAGGATTGTCAGCGCCCATACTGTCGAGGACAAGATCTTGCAGCGCGCAGCCGAAAAGAAGAAGCTCGAAGTGATGGTCATTGCCAAGGGTAAATTCAAAAAGCCTGCAGCACGGACTAATACTGCCATGGCGACAGCAATGGTAGAGATGGCAGCCGATTTGTTGCGCCTTGAAGTTGAGAAAATTGACGTCGTGCCCGATGATGAGGACGATGTTGATGATGTGATGACGGAACGAAATGGAGAGACGAGGAAATCGAGGCAGCGTCAGGTATTGAGCGATGAGCATTTGAAAATGCTGTTGGACAGGAGTCCGGAGGTGTTTAAGGAACGTGGACTTGGATGGAACTCATCCAAGGAAAAGGGTGGCTGTAATGGCGGAGACGGGAGGGAGCGTAGGCAAACGGCATTTGCGGTATACGAGATGCCTAGAGAGCAAGGCAACGATGCGCTTGCTGCATTAACGGGAGAGGATGTGACTGTTGATTGAGCGTTTTGCTTTGGGATTAATGAAAGTTAACAGCAGAGGTTGGGACGAACGTAAGCAAGCATATTTGGGTTCCACGTGTGGTCTTGGGGACGCCGGTAAACTAATCTTGTTAACGTATTTTAAGGTGTCTGCCATACATGTTTTAGATATTTTAGACTCAATTTTGGATACATTGCAGTTATTCCTTGCTCTTCCCTGAGATTCACTGAGATCCATTGACCTGGTTATTCAGCATTAGGGTTTGTTCTTCTAAAAGTGGCAACAAATCATATTCAAGTAAATACTCATATTCAAATAGTAATAAATAAATATTGTCTCATTCCAGTCCATTTCATACATCACCACAGTTGAATCATGTTATTCTAATAAATAAAAATTATGAATAAGGTGCCATGGCAGCTTCGAGTTCTTCCTTGGTCAACAGGCCTTGTTGATTTTGTTCCAAGAAGAGCGTCGCTATTCGGGTCCTCCCGACTTCCTTTCCTTTTTCTCCCCAGTATCTCTCCGACCTGTAGCACCAGGTGTCTGTCCCTCGAACGATGTAACCGATGTCATTAATGTATTGCTGGACTTTATCGTCGATCTCAGGCCCCCATGACGGCAATGCGTTTATCCCGGTTAGGAAAGTGACCACTGTGTCTCTGCCGAATACTTCGAGCCACTTCATGGCAGCGGGAATGTCTACCTGGTGCTCGTGAATGATTGACGTGATGATGTTGTGGAATGCGATTCCTCGAGAGAGTTCGACAGGGTAGGAATGCATGTCCTGGAATATTATATGTAAGCTTGTGCGTTTTTTTTCATTACGATGTTGAAACTCACGTTGATGATGCATAGGAGGTTCATCGCCGCAAGTGTGACCATCTGCATGACGGGGTGCGAGAGAACTTGCTCTGGAAGCCCTAATCCGAAGCTTAAAAACGACATTGTCGCTTGTGCACCAAAGGTCTCTCGGCGAAGTTGCAGATAGTCATTGACAGTGCGGACGTGCTTGGTCTCCCGATCTTCGGCTTCTTGTATCATGGACCTCATGTATATGTCAAAGCCTTTGATGAAGTAGCTGACACTGGCATCTCCTGGCATTGTCAACGCAAGGGCCCTCTGCCAGAATCTGTGAAAAAAAAAAGCTCAGTAGGGCGACGATATGCTTTGCACAGGCACTTTTACCCCTGCATTAAAAGACCTAGTTTGTCGCCTTGCTTGCGCGCTTTGTATGGATTGTTGAGGACGTCCATTACGATGTCGTGGACCTGGGCCGCAGCCTCGGGATCGGCGACGTCGTTGTACTCGTCAATGACAAAGTAAATGTTCGCGAGATCGCAGCCCGCACGGCAGAAAGCTAGTCAAAAAATGTTAGCATATCTGGATGCAAGAAACCGGCAAAGTCGGGCACCTCTTGACTTAAGAGGGAAGGCAAGACAGCCTAGGAGACCTGAAAGATGACACATAGTCAGTTCAGCATTTGAATGTAAACTAAACCCATCAGCAGACCGAAGAGAGATTTGTCAAAAGACCGTTGAGCTTCTGGGCTGAAGAGATGACTGTCGTTGACCCAGTTGGTGGACTCGAGGTCGACGATGCCATAGTTGGGGTGCAAGAGTGGTTCATAAGGCCAATTGACCAGAATATCTGGCAATGAAAAAGAAACAGGTGTACCAGTGCTCGAATTCTGGACCATTGTTCTGAAAAAAAGCAAAAACTGAGGGTATTGAGGACTCGATGCTGGCTACTTATACCTGCGAAGGACGGACAAGTGATCCCGAGACGATGGCCAAAAAAATCATGTAATGGGCATAGTTGAGAGGTTTGGCTATACTATTATGCACCAATAGTTGGAAGAAAGCTCATATGTCAAGCTGTAGTTGTAAAAAAACATCTGTCTGTCACCAATATGGTTGTGATGCTCCTTGAACTTGCGCCACTTGACTGAGGGTTTACTATGTACCTGGGAACGTAAATGTGTATTCTAAAGCACCGCATCACGTATCTCTCAATGATTCATTGCATGATTCCGTCTCCTGGAACAGATCATCATAATAGAACCGGCCTGCTCGACTGATAATCAATAAGGGATTGGTCCCGTGAGATTTATAATTAATTAATTTTGACGCGTGCGGATCTGATTGAAATTGACTTTGTTCCGGCTTGGGGATTCAATAGAGTCAGAAGGAATTTCCTCGCTTGCTGACTTGCTCCCTTTTTTTTTTGATAGAGGGAGTGCTGGTATTTGTTTCGATTTGTTTGTCATATTACTTGCCATTTACCTAGTATACAGGACAAAAGAGAAAAATATACATACATACCCCAATGAAGACTCTATTCGGGTTTATGCAGGTCTGATAGGAGGAAGATGGCTGTACACCGGCCTCAGCGCGTTACCGCTTACCGCTTTCCGAGTTTATAGTTCCTATTCCATTGTTCAATGACAGTCCACGGATGTTGTCGTTATGCAACAACACAGCAGCGTCTTCGCTTGCTCCAGACGTGCTAATACAGACTTTGTTTCTACCGAGGCACAGCACTATGTTCTTTGGAATGTGATGGATTACGTCATATGCTTGGTCTGGTGACCCGCACCTTTTTTTCGGATTTCTATTCTGTAACAAGCAAACTAGTACTGAGACGCGGAGGGCTATAAAGAGCCCAATGTCTGGGGTATATCTACGGGAGAAAGTAGGGTGCGGGAAAAGTTAACTAGTGGACAGGGAGGATTGCAGTGTGAAGGTGACTCACACTCTCAAGTTTACTTCGAACACTAGCAGCTACGGAGAATAAAACAGAGCGGACAGTCTTTGTTCATCATTTAGAAGCCTATGTATCCTGGATCTGGTTACTCTCTTGCCAATACTTGTCATTATTGTAAACTTCTAAAGGCTCGTGTTGAACGTAAGTCGTAGGACTGTGAGGGTCTACACTGACTAAGGTACATCATTCTGATCATATCCACTACTTAATTAAATACACACGAAGTATAAAGAGGACGTCTATCGTCCTAATAAATTAGGTTCTTTATTCCATAGATACTCTAGGATATCTAAGTGACTAGCCTGTACAAAGGTAAGCCTAGGGCTACCCACTGCGTCTGCAGAAGGGCTGCTCGACATCTCATTGCAACAGTATGTGTTATCGATAATCTGGTGGTGACAAAGCATCAGTCTATATATATTTAGTCTTATTTGCATGACCGAATTGCGATTTGTTCTTCCGATCGCACAATCATCGCAGAATGGTTAGTAGACAAACCTGGAGGGGTCTTTAGATCTGATATGAAACTGATAGAACTATAGAGTGAGCCGACTTCTAGGCCTCCTAATGTCGACACTCTACCGCCCGAAACACTTGCGTTTGCGGAGCGCATGTTCGAAGCTGCTCGTTCTGGGCAAGAGGAGTTACTTCTGCAAGCAGTAGATGCAGGATTGCCGGTCAATTTAACAAATCATCGAGGTAAGGTTGTACACGAAAAGAAAAATAGGTGATTTTCATTTTGAGTTGTAGGAAACACACTCCTGATGCTCGCTGCCTACGCTGGACATTTGAACCTTACAAAAGAACTTTTACAGAGAGGTGCAGATGTGGACCGGCTGAATGACTCTGGACAATCGATCATTTCTGGTGCCGTATTCAAAGGCTATGGGGAAATTGTGCAAGCGCTTATGGCCAAGGGTGCTGATCCCCGAACTGGAGCCCCGACCGCAATACATACAGCCATGATGTTTGGGCAAGATAAGATACTTGACATTCTAGGGGCAACTGAGGAAGATAGAAAAGCGGATGTTCCCAAGCCAATTGTTAGTCAATAAAGAGAGCGTGTGAACTGATCAAGTCCCACGATTTTGGTTGCCAAGACTTGTTACTTGTTCCGTTCCTTCCATTGTCCTTCCGCTCTTTTATTTTATTTTACCATGGGTTTTGCCAAAATCCATGTCGTCCACCCAGGGCATGGGCATAAATCCCGGCGTGCTGTTGCGCCAAATGCCTGTGCGTATCACAATTGTCGTTGCCCGGAATAATCAGCCAACCGTTATCTCATAAGCCTGCAAAACTGGTGGATTCTATCAAGCACCGTCGAACCAGGAGACTGTCGACTCGCTTCAGCCACTGGAGATACAATGGGACAACAGCTGCTTGGACACCGCAAAGGCAGACATTTATCTGTATGCACCCTCTGCGTCAAGGTCGCGCCTGGCCGTGTGGGAGAATGTGGATTTTACGACTGGTTCTGTGTCGGTCGATTTGATGCCGAGGTGGTGGAACGCGACTGCGTCAATCCATCTCCAGCTCGGCATCGTCCCTGCTGGCCAGGCTCCTTTCCAGTCCTCTCAGTTGCCTGCTGGCCCCATCTTTACCGCCACATATACTCCTCCTTCTTCTGGGAAAGTTCCTGCCGCTGCTGATGTTTCCATAACTACCAGTCCTATCATCGACATGGACCAGAAAGCTCAACAGCAGCCAAACCATGGCATGACTGCTGGAAAAACTGCTGCAGCCGTTCTCATTCCCTTGCTGGTCGTCATTGCCATTACCGTGGCATACGTCCACTGGCAACGCAAAAAAGCAGGAACAAGGAGTGAACTCTTTACCACCAAGGTTGACCAGCGCATGTCCACCATCTCCACCAACTGGAAGTCTATCACTGCTGCTGGAGCTAATGCTGCTATCCGCAATTCCATCGCTACTGGCAACCGTTCATCCTCTTTCTCCTTTGGTGCTATCCGTCCTGCTTCTATCATAGATCCAAGTGACAATCAAGCCGGTATTGGAGCAGCTAGACAGATGTCACAAATGCGTACTGGTGTAGGTTTGCGCAATCCCAATTCCATTCCTAGCGAGCGCGTTTCATCTCTTGCAGAGTCCGTGACCCGCCAATCCCGTGTCTCCTTTGCCAACGATGCCCGACCTTCGATTGATTCAGGAACTCGGAAGACTAGGGCGTATCATGAGGGTCACGTCCCCCCTGTTCCTACTCTGCCTCCTAGTGCTACTCTTGCTGGTGCTTCGCCTGATGACAGTCCCACCTTTGTCGATGACAGTGTCCAACTCAGTCCAAGACAGACTTCTGGGCCGCTTACTCTGACTCCTGAGGATATCCGTGCACGCATTCAAGCTGGTTCTCGCGCTCGAAGCATCTCAAATGTTTCAGCGCCGATCAAGGGCGAACACTGTGATGATGTTCTTCCTGCACTTTCTAGTACGTGATCTCACCTGCCCTGGATCTATTGATTTTCTAACGCTTGGGTTGGCACAGTCATGCGCACGGACCAAACGGATGCATTCCTTCTCCCCTCCCCGCCAGCCCAATCTTACTCTCCTCTTCACCCTGTCCCTACGTCTCCTGCATCACCACCATCGGCCATGTCGCCTATCATGGGATCTATGCCCATGCCTGCAAATGTCATGACGCCTGACGAGATGCTTCGCGCTTATGCTGAGAGGAAAAGGTCGGTTTCTGGACCTGGCTATCATATGACTCAGATTGCTAGCCTACCCATGATGACTACTGAAATACCTGGATCACCCATGTCTTCGTCACAACAACAACATGGGGTAGGTGTGATGTCGCAGAATACCGGAGGCAGTGTCAGGTCGTTGACTGGCCAAGGATTTGGGAACAGAGCCAATAGTGTGGTTGGGGAGTCTGGTTCCATTGTAGGGGCCGGATCTCCATATAGAGGGATGCTTTGAGCGTTGAATCTGCGGCTTAACCCTCCTTTCTTTCCTCCTGCCTGTCCTATGTCAACCCTCCTCCCCCTCTCAGCTTATATCGAGACTCGTTTCAAGCCTTTTGAGATTGTTATCTGCCCAACGACCATGCTATTGGTTCATTTGACGCTCCTTCTGATACCCGCCCGATTTCGATTTTTTTCATGTGCAGACCGTTACTTTTTTCCTCTTTTTCCTTTTTTTTTTTGCCTGATGTTAATAATACCTGGAGTGGGTGGTTATGCCTTTTGGAATGGATTCTTGTGATTTCATCATCATCTATCGTCATCGTTTTGTTCCTTCCTCTCATGCTTTTTTTTTTTGTGGTCGTAGGATCATTTGGGTCGCGTTTAGGGGGCTTTCTTGATTTTTGTTGGTCCCTTGCTTTTTTTTTATTACTACTATTGGCCTTGGGAGTGTGGTGGGAATGGGTCTGGTAATTGATTATTGTATACATGGATTGCCTTTTTTACCCGTTTGTTCTTGGGGAGTGGTAGGTTCTGGTTGGTGAGTCAGTGTTTTGGGATATAACCCTCTCTCTGTCTTTCCTGCTTTTTTCTTGATTTTGATTTTGATGACGATGGTGACCATTTTGTTATTATAAACTCTTTCTTGTAAAGTTTGGAATATAAATGTTGGAGGAGAGAATTATATACCAGGTGTATATCCGTGCGTATATATATATAAATATATATTGATCCCTTTTTGGTGTGATAACAGGTCTATCGAGCACCGTGTAATATACTGGTGAGGTTTTTGTGATAGTAAGGAGTCAATGATGAGAAAAATTTCGGGCAAAGGAGGGATTTGGGCTCTGAATGAAAACTTAATCTTTCTCAAGGTGCATATGACTGATTCAGGGTGTAAATACTTTTGGTTTTGTTGAATTTTCCAGAGGATGGTTTTCTAAATGGGACACCGCCGACGCGGTTCCAGTTCCTAAAGACCTCGAATTGGATGTTGCACGGTTTAAAACTGGGCCATGACCTCTTTAAGCCACCCACAAAAGTCAATCCAAGGATCACATTTCATCGTATCGTGGATCTCGAATTAGTTTCGATCTCAATAGCGATGAAGGGAGGCAAATCAACCACAGAATTGCATCTATCAGATCTTGAGGACTTAATCGTTCTTGGATGCTGCAACAAAATTGATA
>Ga0153934_1000323_pt1 | contig 14148 bp, 11 predicted proteins | sample TSNJ018MetaG_FD_104708 | JGI IMG/M metagenome (GOLD analysis project Ga0153934, IMG submission 104708) | Attine ant fungus gardens microbial communities from New Jersey, USA - TSNJ018 MetaG | ecosystem: Host-associated > Fungi > Mycelium > Unclassified | place: USA: New Jersey, Wharton State...
GGGTCAGATTCCATTAGAGCGTGGGGTGAGACGGAAAGTATACCTTTTGTGGTGTCAGATGGGTCTACCTTTGGTGGTGGGATGGCATGGACATAGCGTGAGACGGGGAGTCAACCTTTTGTGGCTTTATTGCCGACCTCTGACGTTCCACCCGAAATCTTCATCATATGCGCACTCTTTCCCATCTAAAAAAGGTAGGGAATCTATTTTGACTTGTTAGCTTAAAGATCGGTCGTACTTACCTAGTGATAGTTCTAACTCATGCCCATCTGATGACTGCCTTTCCTTTCTCTAGCCCTTTTACCCTCAGGGTACTCCTCGGACAAATCCTTCTAATTCGCATAATCTGATAAAGAAGAAAGAGATTCATTCGCTTAAGACTAAACAGCAAGCAGTAGGAAAGTGAAAATACGAAAATATCCCGATAAAACTAGGGATTTACTTCAACAGAATCAGCTAACAGAACATGGATGCCTGGGGAAGCTAACTTAACTGAAACTGCTGCCTTAAAGAAGGAATGAGACAAAACAATGACTGTCCGAAGGAAGCCGTCCGTCTTTAGACATGAGGTTCTGAGTTACCAAGTCCTGAGTTTATTCTGCTCCAGCTCTATTTGGCAGGTTCACCGTTCTTCTGACGCCGATTGGAACTCCCGGGATTAAGACTGGATAGGCAGTTTCTGGGAAGACTCCTTTTGAAGTCGACCACTACATAGGAGCGAAGCCAAGCCGTATAAAGGCGAGCAGCCCTTAAGCAATAACTTTAGCCCTCTTTTTCCCCTTTCTTTGGGGGGAGGACCCGTTCGACGGTGCTGCTTAAACTACTTTATCTTCCGCGTCCTCTTCGTCCGGCCGGCTGTTGGACAAATCCGTGGGATGATGAAAGACCGGGGTAAAGGAACTAAGGCCGTTAAGATTACTAAGACGATTATGGGTGTACCTAGTTCCTACAACGAAAGCAGACTAGGCAGTTTGTTTTACGTGATTAGCTAGTCACGAAGGAAGGGAGGAGACATTGAGACAATACCGACTGTCAGCGGTGTAGAGACCGTCTCCGCTTCCAATGAGAAGTTGATTGCATTGGCTCTTTCTCATGCTTCAAATCGCTAATGAATCCGTGCTATCCCCTACTGCAATTAGAGACAAGCAGGGTTCGAACTCGCAAAGAGCTGTATTCTATCTCTGTCTCCTAAACCGTTCCAAAATCTATCCCAGATATAAAGAATCGTACTTGGAGTGCGCCTTTCTTGGAAAAAGAGTAGAGAGAGTTGTCATCTTTCCGTCCTTTTTGATTGATTTGTTGGAAACGAGGGCCCTTATCCCACTTATTTGTTTGTTTGACGAGTGCTCAAGATTGGAATCGGACAACCTATTTTTCTCTTAGGCAGGCACCCTTTCCTGCTTATCTGTTATAGGGCGAGTGTCTAAAGAAGACCCTTGCTGATGAAATGCCTTAGTAAGCAGTAAGCTCCTTCATGCCATTGTGAACAGATAAGATCAAGAAGTGAGATAGATGAGCAGACCTGTAATGCAAGAGAAGTCTTTCCCACTACGCGTGGAAGGTATGAGCCCGGTTAAATATGTCTATTGGGACAGCTTTCCTTGGCTAGAATAGCTAATAAATAGGCGCGTCAGCCCGGCTGGTTGTGACAGTAAATCATCAGAATAGGGTGGATGTTCAAGGCTAGCAAAAAGCTAGCTATTGTAATCCTTTCTATCTCTTATACTTTAACCTTTCCAGATCTCAAAGGTCTTCTCCTTCTTCCGCTTCAGCTGAGGCCGATGTTGATGCCCTATGAAGATTCTTCGGAGCCCCTAAAACAATAGCAATAGCACGAATCCTAAGCTACGGTACGCGAAGGAATGGTTCGATGAATCATGGGTGGATCTTAATGGGCGACAGGGGGATTGGCTGGCTTGGACCCCTCCACATTAGTACTCAATGCAAGACTTCGATTGCTCCGGGTCTCTAGAACTCCTGTCAAAAAGGATCCAATCTCCAGCCGAGGGAAGAGAAAAGCGTCTGCAGACACCTCCTAGAAGAGAAGAATTCGTTTTCCAAAAAAGAAAATAGTGTAGTACCTTTATCGGTCCAGTGACTAAGGGTTTGGTATTCAAACTCTCCCAAGGAGACACTGAATTCTGCTAACTGTCTAGACCTCTATGTCGACTTTAAAGCATCTCGTAGTTGAGCGGTACTGCCATCAACAGTTCCAACATGGACAAGGACTGCGGTTCCCACCAAGGAGAAACTTTCACTAGCGCCCCCATAGATCAAGGCCTAGTCTCCTTCTTGCGGACCATGAAACGTTCCCCCAGGCAGTAAAGATAGTTAACTTGACTGGCCTTCCTCTTCCGACAAATTAGTTCACTATTGAGCTATCAAGCCCCTATCAAGCCTAGGAAAGACCTGCTTTTCCGAAAGGAAGCGAACCGGAAGGTCTCCCGTCAGACTGGTATTCTACTCCTTGCTATCTCACTACCCGGCTATTCTTGTAAGTGCTTAACCCCGACACACGAAACCGTCCATTTAGCTATAAATCTGCTATATCCGAATATGAAGCGCCCACTTGAACCCGGGGCAAAGACGACTTGACTTTCTCCAGGTTAGCTCAAAGGGAAGCAAGCTAGGACTGGCAGAAGCTGAAAGTGGTGAGAAACGACGCTCTCTGGCTAGGCTCTCGAAGGACGTGATCAATCGTTTTCCCTTACGGTACTACTGGAAGGAAGACGGGGGAGTGCTGAAATGGAACAACCAGCTTGCAAAAACCTCTACTGCCTGTTCTGGTTTACATGTGAAATTAGGACTAGTGACTGAAAAGGTTTCAAAGTTTGACCGAGACGCCGCAGTTTGCGTTGAGCTTAGCAGTAGCTTATCCGCTTCGTCACTCACTCTCTCCGAATAGACTCCATTCTTCTTGCCCGGCGCTGCTTCCATCTCCACGCGGGCTTGACTCCTTTACTCGAATATCCGCTAGTCCGTTATATCTAATGAGCGGGAATAAGGGGGAAGCATGCATATTCACCATTCTTCAACCAACCCTTGGTGTGCTGGCATAGTGGATTGAAAGGACAGCCGAGCAATCTTCTGACCCTTAGAGGTGGAATAAGAAGGCGGTACGGATCATGTGGCGGAAGGATCAACCAAGCTTGCCCTCGAGCGATGGGAATTAGGTACAAACCCGAGAATTCCCCCGCGCCCTCTGATGTCAATCCCGTTCTGGGGCGGTTCTTTTTCAGTAGTGGGGGTCAGCTTCATTATACACGGGCACCTGCCAACCAGAATTGAGTAGTGGACTAAGCTTGGGCCTGGCCACGGGAAGTGTTTTGGAAACGTCGGAACTCTTTTGTCAAGAAGAATTTGAGGTCTCATTTCTTACATACTATAACGAAGAACACCACTTCTTCGCGCAAGTCAGAAGTGTCCCCGGAGTCCGAGTTAGCTGTTCTAGTTCTAGTTCAGGACAGGACAGTATGGGACCTCTTGCTTAGGGCTTTGGAAGCGAGCAACCAACCCGGCAGAAGTAGATAAGAAGTCTCCTGTTTGACAAAGGTAGCGTTAGCTAAGTAAGAGTAAGTAAGTAAACAGATCAGGTGTAGCGATAGAGCGATTTAGTTTACGATTCTATTCAAACAGGTGCGCCTAAATCAATCCCTCGTATCGGCCGGTGTCTTATGACGAGAGACACAACAAGTAGGTGCGAAGCCTTTATTTAAAAGCCCAAACAAGCTTTCTTCGTTCGTACCTTTTAGCCTCTGTTACAGAAGTTCCAGGATCTGTTGCTGGAATAACCAGTGCTAGTGACTTGACTGTTGGAGGAGGAACCACTGTTAGAAATGTTCACGTAGAAGCTCCTATTTCATCTGCTGGTATAGACGAAGCTCTTGGGATCAAAAGGTTGTTCTAAAGGACTGTAAATCCTTGCTCCTAGGATCCAAGAAGGGGTTTTAGGAAGGACTCCAAATCCTTCCTAATTACCTAACTTACCCTACTAATGTAGTGTCTACTGACTGAGTCGTGAATTAGATTGGATGGGCCGATGGGGAATCTAATTAGGAGTTGTGGATTGGAATTGTAATCCCTTTCATTTCTTCAATCATTGATAAGAACTAATAGTTTCATTCAAATAAATCATTAAGGCGCAATAAAAGCTCTTCGGGCTCTTTCACTCCGCAGTGAGATTGCCCTGGGTCCTATTCGTCATAAATCCCCCTTGTGTGTTGGAACAGGATGGCAAACCCCATCAGTCAGCCTTAGACTAAACTCCCTTGAAAAAATACCTAATGTAATGGAGCTCTATCACACATATTATCGGTACCCTTGCTGGTGACTCTTTCTTTCGCCGTGTCACCAAAAAAGGAAGAGATTGCGACGCTTAAAAGGCTTTCTCTTAGACTCGCTACCTCCCCTCTGACTTCCCTTCCCCACGGTGCTTTCTTTAAGATGGGAATCCTACTCCGACATCGGGTGACGTTTTCCGGACAGTCACTCTTCAGGCTAGATCCGATCCGCTGGTATCCAAGCCTTTGACAGCAGAAGGAAGATCACCACCATTCTCAGCAGTTTACTGACTTGGCTGTGACTCATTTCCTTGCTCGGTCAATCCTGTCTTTCACTAATGCCACTAGGCCCAATCTCCGGCAGCAGGTAACAAGTCGGCAATCTGTCTGACTAAGACGGAGAGAATTGTGTGTTCTTACAGTGATCCAATCAATCGGGAGTGGATGCCAGGCATGCCCCTAGCTTTCTGACTAAAAAGGGAGAATGGCTTCCATTCATTGACTCAAAGTTCTTATCCAGCTTTTGTTCTCTTAATCAATTCTCTTTGAGGCCATCCATGAAGTAGCTGGTTCGATAGGACCAGGCTAACTCGAAGCCCACGGAGCGGTAAGCTTTGTTGAGAGGAAGATCCGCCAAGCGAGGAATTAGCCATAGAAGGCCTTTTTGTTTGGGCTGATGCTCCTCTGAACTCGACTCTCACACTGACTTGAGTAGATGGGAAGAATGACGCTATTCCCCCTTCCTTTGTTTGTTCATGTCTTGGATGTCAAAGCAAAAGAAGCAGAAAAAGAAAGAGAATCTCACTCATCGACCATTCTGTATGGCAATAGTCAAATATTGACTATTTATTCTTGGAATTGACAACATTGAAAGAAAGGGGAAGAAAAGGGGGTAGGAATCAACTTTTTTAGGTTTAGCTTTTTCGTCGTAGTCGGACTAACCTTCGGTTCTCGTAACTCTGTTTTTCTTTCTTACTTAATTGTTGGAGAATTGTAAGTTGATTATTCATCCAAAAGTCACCACAAAAGTGTTTCTTACACCTCAAACCCAGGCATACCCAGGTGAATAAAGCTTAAAGACTCATGTAATAAGCCTATACATTGCCACTATGCGTCACACTATACTCTGTACAGATTGACTCTCTTGACAAAATAATCTGAAGTTTCTTTCCCACCAAATTCAGTATATAGAGCATGCAAAAATGGTTCTGAGATTCTGACTTCTCTGATTGCGCCCCCTGCAATGAGCTTTCAACCATAACAATTCCTGACTGAATGATCCAGGAGTATGACTAATACCAATAGCAGCTAAAGCACGGCACCAGATATCCTTAGTGAAGTAACAAGAGAAAAATAGATGCTGACAATCAGCCGACGAGAGCGACGAGGCAATAAGTGGCACTCCGTCGTATTTAACAGGCAATTTTCCTTCAGAAAAACCCAAGCTACCAAGTCAAAACTGCTTGATTTCCTCTTCCACAGCAGCAAAAAAGATCTGGCTTTTCTGCACATTTATGCGTCGTCCAGAAACAGCAGCAAAACTATCAAAACATTCCTTTAAAAGAAGTGGAGACTGTTTATCAGCTTTACACAGCAACATCATGTCATCCGCAAACATAACATGAGTCAGATTAAGATCCTTGCACTTTGGGTGAAAATTCAAACTAGGATTAAGACTCAGGCCTCTTACCATCCTAGTCAAATATTCCATACACAAAACAAATAAGTATGGGGACATCGGGTCGCCCTGCCTAACTCCTCTTTTGCTTGGGAAAAAACCACAAGGCCTTCCATTCAACACAAGAGAAAACATGGCAGTAGAGATGCAAGTCCTTATCCAGCCAACAAACTTCTCAGGGAAATTCAAAGCTTGTAGCATACGACATATAAAATTCCAATCAAGCATATCATATGCTTTCCGTCGATCTAGCTCGACGAAGACACCTAGGAGAGCCAGCCATTCTATTATATCCACGAACAAGACCCTGGCAGACGCGAGATATTGTCTACAATGGACCTATTCTTCACAAAAGCACCTTGCACTTCATCAACTAAATAATCCATCACTAGTTGTAATCTACTAGTAATAATCTTTGTGATGACCTTGTAAATCATATTGCAACAAGCAATGGGTCTATAATCCCCAACAGTTCGAGGACAAGAAACTTTGGGAACTAAAGTGAGAAAAGTAGCATTAACCATTTGAAGGAGCTTACCTGATCTGAAGAAGTCCTTTATTGCCCAGCAAATATCCTTTCCAACAATATGCAAAGTAGCTTTAAAGAAAGCTGAAGTCAATCCATCCGGGCCAGGTGCCTTATCCGCAGGTATAGAGAAAAAGGCCTCTTTAATCTCAGAATCCAAAATTGGAGCACACAGAGCCTGTCCTTGCTGCTCAGTTAAAACAGGTCCTCTGTTAATAATTTCCATGTCAATGTCCTGGACTGGATCCGAGCTACCCAAGATATTGCCATAGAATTGCAAGAATTCCTCCTGAACATCCTCCATTCTAGTAAGTAAGGTCCCATCAGCAGTATATCTCGATGTAATTCGAGAATGTGATTGTTTCTCTTTGAGCCTTGCATGAAAATAAGAGGAATTGGTTTTGAGCTAGCCAATCTACTTGACTGCTGGATTAAGGCCAACTCAGCATTAACAGCTTTCCTGTATTCAAGTCTAACTTCAGCTTCTCTCTGCTGGAACTGTACATTCCCAGGGCATGCATAGAGCTGCTCTTGAAGCATACAAAGCTCAGCTTCAAGATGTGCCACTCGAGATGTCAGCCTAGAATATTTGTCCCTGCGCAAAGTCTGACGAGCTAACTTCACTTCAATTTCCTGGTGACAATAAACATGGGTGTTCCTTCATACGAGCCATTCCAAGCAGTTCTAACCAAGGTCTCTTTGGGTCAGAAAGAAAAAAATTGCAAAACCTGAAGATACGCTTCCTCTGCCCTGTATCAACATTCAGTCTCAACAAAGCTGGACTATGATCAGAAACACCTGGATCCAAAAAGATAGCCTCTGAAGATCAAAAATGAACTAACCACTCACCATTGACCATTATTCTATCCAGCTTACAATACATCCGGTCCTCAGCCTGCTGATTGTTACACCATGTCAAATGCCTACCAGAAAACCTCAAGTCAGCTAATCCAGTAGAAGCAACCAGATTTTGAAGCTCACCCAAAGGACTAGGCACAGAAGAGCCATCTCTAATTCGTTCATCAGAGTACAATGAAGTATTTGAATCTCCAAGAAGTACCCAAGGGCCTATAGTGCAGCCAGCAATTCTCAACAAGGCATTCCACAAAGGCTCCCTCAAAGCCATATCATTAGCTGCATAAACAAAAGTCACAGCAGCCTTAACACCATTATCCTTCCATTCAACCTCACAGTGTATGAACTGGTCATTTCTTTCCAAACACACCACTGTAACAACCCTCCTATTCCGCAGAACCAGAATGCGGCCAAGGACTGCATAATCATAGTTATCAAGAGTCTCCCACTGTCCAAGTACAGGTAAGACTTTATTCAGATTTTCTTTTTGAATCTTTGTTTCTAAAATAGCTGCTAAAAAAACGTCGATTCTCAAAAAGAAGCTTTCTAACTGCATATTGCTTACTAGGCTCATTGAGCCCTCTAATGTTCCAAGATAGGATACGAGACATTAGGAGGCTTTAATACCTCTAGAATCAACCACAGTTGGAGCATCATGAGCAGCAGCATCCTTACCTAACCCAGAATTCAGGGCAGCACCCTGTGTGGACTGAGCAGGCCTTGGAGAACCAGGCTTATCTGACTTCTTCTGAGCATTAGGGCTAACCGGCTTAGAAACCTGACTAGCAGCTCCCTTAACAGCATCATTTCGAACCTGCACAGCAGCTGGAACAGATTTCGTGACAGCACCATCAACTAGCTGATCAGAAACCTGTACCGTATCAGTACTCTGTGCAGCATTCTTGTTAATAGTAGGTTGTAACTGCCTCTGAGTGCCTTCACCCCTACCATCTTTCCTATTACCAGCTTTCCTTCTACATTCATACTCCTCATGACCAAGGAGACCACATCCTTGACATTTCTTAACTTTCCATTCATATACAACTTTATGAACAAAAGCTGTACCATCAGGTCCTTTAATAGGAATCTCCACAGGAAATTGACCATCATGCTTGACATCCACAAGAATGCGAGCATAGTCTAACCGAGTTCTCTGAGCTGTCATACGGTCAGTGGCAAGGGGAACGCCTACAAAACTCGCAATCTTGCTCAGAGTACTTGAGGTCCACAACCGAGGTTGCAAGCCAGGCAGCTGGATCCACACAGGGGTGGAATCCATACACACTTGATCCAAAGGTATCTCAGTATTCCAAGGTTTAAACACCATAGTCTCGCGATGATAAAACGTCCAGTTCTTGTTGATGGCCCCAAATCTCTCCTCCTCAGTGAAGAAATCAAACAAGAAGAGTCCGGGTTTGATCTGTGATACCGTCGTAACACAATCCTTCCACGACGCCCACTTCACGATTTCTGCATAAGAGACTGACGCATTGACAACCTGCCCAATCACTGGATGACGCCAAAGACCAGCCCCCTCCTGCCATTCGGCCTCAGTAATCTGCACCTCAGCACCAGGTTTCACAAATTTCAGATTCAATTCATTACCCACAGTCCGATTACCTCGAACAATCGAAGCCCAAGGCTGCCGGGTTCTCCTTCGCCTTAGCTGCAGGAGTATCATTCGACGACGGGTTTTCCGTCGCCTGCGCAATCTCACCCTCAATCGGCTTCGCAACTTCCACAGGCTGCAGCAGAGCCTCCAGATCCTCGAGCTCTGTCTGATCAGCCCACGACAATCTCTTTTTAGGATCCGATTGAGTAGATTCAGCCTGAGGAGCCACCGCACAGTCCGCCGTCAATTCCACCTCCGGGCAATCCGTGGGCGGGTCAGCGGAAGTGTGCTTAGGACTTACCCCCGAAACCGACATCTCCTTCAACCGTTCCACTGTAACATTGAGTCGACTAGCAAGATTCTGGAGCTCTGTCACTGTCAGCGCAACATCCTCCTTCTTTCCCCCTTTCGGACGACCTTTCCCTTTAGGCATCGCCGGCGTTTCAGCTGAGAGATCTCAACGGCGCAGGTTAGCGGAGAGTCGCTTGCTATCGTGCGCCGAGAGCATTTTGGCGTGCACAGCGAAAATTTTCCAGTCTTAATTGTTATTTATATACTTTTTTTTTGAAGTGTGGGGCAAAGGGCGCCCTCTACTTTGACTTTTAACTAAACGCGAACTTTAGGCTTTGCAAGCAAATAAAGAGCCCCCGCCCGTTTGAGTCGTTGCGAGCCGGAAAGCGTACCGACAGTTTGAGTCGCGAAAGGGCCGCTTGCTTTTCATTATTATATTATCTATTATTTATTAAAATAAAATAAATAATAGATAATCAATATTCTATATCTATCTATCAACAATAAATAAGAAAATCATTTTTTTTTTTTCGAATTGTTCATTCCTGGGAAGAGGAAGAAGCATCTCGAGCAAAGGCCCCCTTTCCGTCTGCTCTTCCCGAAAAAATTGCATGTAGAGATCCGTAAGGGCTTATAGTTTAATTGGTTGAAACGTACCGCTCATAACGGTTATATTGTAGGTTCGAGCCCTACTAAGCCTACCCCCCCTTCTCTTCACCCGATATAAGGCAGGCGAAGTCCCCGCCACCCTGCAGATCTCAATGACGCGACGGCACCTGGAACCACACTGCTTAGCTGCCCTTCGGGCAATACAATACGGCTTTCGTAATACGCGAAGCAGCGATAGCTCTTCGATCGCTATATTCTCCCGATGGCCAAGGAGAGAAGATCAAAGCGAGACGGCCCATGAATCTCGAGAAGAGAGCCTGGGGCTTGAAGACTCTACCGCATTCCGGCCCCGGGGCCTGAAATTGGTCCTTTCTCTCTTCTCTTTTACCAGTGTGAGTGGTGAGTTTCCTTTCTAGGTGGGTACCTCTTGGATTCGGAGTTTGTTCCAACATCTGCCACACGTGAGATCCTGATCGTCTTTCTCCCAGTGTTGTTGCCTGCTGGGGGAAGGAAAGTGGGGTTTCCTCCCAGGGCCGGAGAAGGTAAACCTCTGGGCCTGGGAGGGCTGCCAGGTTTCGCCTACGCTACGGTTTCACAAGATTGAACCTTTTTTGTTCAACCGAGTTCCAGAGCACGAGGGAATGGGCTTTCATTCCCGGGACCGCCTCGTCTATGTACTCGGCCCCCCGATTGCTTTAAGATGCGCGCGCGATCCGATAAAGGGCCCCTGGGAGGAACCAATGAAAAGCCAGGGTAGAGCCTCGGAGCCGGCCCAAGCGAAGATCGGCACTCGAAGGCTTGAGGAGCAGCCCGCAAAAGGGAAAGCCGTGGAGACGGCGGACTCGCCAGTCAGGCACACCGTGAGGCTGACTACAGCAGAGCAGACCGGGAGGTTACAATTCCTGTTTTCACAAGACGATTGACCAATTTCATCATCCTAAATAAAGACATCATGCCCTAGACGCGAAGGTGAGTCAAAGACCCAGGTTCATTCTGCGAAGATAGAAGAACAGACTTCTGAGGAGACTGGAAGCCTATAAATAATAGGAATGGCGAACTGGCCTTCAAAGGTTTGGTGTATATTTGTCCTATTTGTAAAGACCCCGACCTTGCGTCAGGGAAAGTGGGAAAACCCCTAAGACTCTACGGGCTAGCCGGGCCTAAAGGAGCTTATCAAATTCCACCTATGTAGTGACTCGCATTCAACAACTATCTCGCTTCCTTCTTAGTACCCTAAGATTCCGGTTCAAAAGCTGGTGCTGGGGCGTCAGCAGTACTAGGGTCAAAGGCGGGAATAGGCTCCAAAGCTGTATCTGGCCCCAAAGCAGTCTTGGAAGTGGAAGCTGACGTGAAAACTGTCTTATTTGAATGATTTATAGCTGTTAAAGATTCAAGATTGAAAATTGCTTAAGAAGAAGCGTAAACAACAACTACTGCAGCTGCTGAAACCCTGACTACTGGGGTTGAACCTTCTGCTCGCTTTGCTTGATCGTATGCTCGCAAGGCTTCACCTCACTTCACCTCTGCTCGGCTTTCGGGTAAAGGTGAGCTATAAAAGAGAATGTACCGAACTCAGTTAGCTAGCTACATTTAGCTTTCTCTCGTATGCTGTCAGACCGAGATTCATCTAATCTCGAATCACACCCAGAATCTCAACCGGCATCGATACTAATCAACAACCTCGGAAACCCTGAAACCTAGTCAACCTAGTCATAAACCCTTTTGCTTATGCTCTTCTCGCAGCTGTCCCGATAGCAGACGGTTCACTACTGGCTTCCGCGTATTTCTCGGAAAAAACCTACTGACTTGGGTTTCCAAAAAAGCAACCGACTCTTTTCAGGTCTAGTGCCGAAGCAGAGTACAAGACACTCGCCCTTACTACCTCTGAACTCACTCATGCTTAAATGTGAACAACCGATAGCACGGAAAGCAGCATTCTACTGATTTGATTACCTTCTTCCCTTCCAACTATTATAGTAGGAATTCTCTCTCGAACCCGTCAACGGCTAGGAACCCGAGAAAAGCGAATGTTCAAAGCTTGGAGCGGGCGTCAGTCGTCTTCTTGCTGTTGTTGAATGTGAAGTTGTGATCAGCTTAGCAGTACAGAGCTCTTGTTTAGCGAAAGTCGTATTCGGATTCTGCTTGAGCGGCCTTCTCTCTCTGAGTTACGGCAAAGGTAGTTCGGTAAGCCTCGTCATCTAGTATGACCGAAGGCATTAGCCCTGTCTCTATCCGGGCCCATAGACTGGACTGACTGCGGTGAGGTAGCTTAGGATGATGAAACCGTACCTGATGACTTTCGGACTTTCTTCTTTTCTTTCCGCACGCATCCAGTGACCGATGAATCTGTTGTCGGAATAAGCGTAAGCGCAGCAAGAGAATTCGCTGCTTTTGTGCCAACCTTCTCGCCTAGAAGGAATCCGTCTTAAAGGGGGGCGAAGTGACGGATGAAATTCCTTTTTGAGTGACTACCCGTCGATCTCCGACTTATGCTCAGTTCTCCTCGGGATAAGCTGTTCTTGTTCTTTTTTCATAAGCAAATGCGGCAATCTGGTGGTATAGTGAGCTCTCTCTCTGGATGTTGCTTCAATCATTGATAGAGAGGAATCACCTAGCCTAGCATTAGACGTCACTAGCTAGCCCTCCTTGTGCAGATCTCTTTTATTAGCTATGTTTCGTAGCTTTGCTCCGGGAAGGAGACTTGCCTGATCAGATGCGGGATTACCTGTTGATGCGGTAGATGAGGTCTTTGCTTTTCTTGTTAGAGAATGAGTTGTTAGCCTTACAGAATGCGCTGCACATCTATCATTTCATGACGGCTCTCCCGCTGTTGGTGGTTGAGTTGTAGTCAGGGAGGTAGGATTCAGATTAGGATATTGATTGAGTGAAGTAGGGTTCGGTGAAAGATGAAATAGAAGTAGGACATCCAATCTAAAGTCAAGTATGCCAGAACTCGTAGCCTTGTTGAAAGAGTCTCCTCTTTGTTGTCTTTCTTCTCCCCTAAGAGGAAGAAGTCTCGTCTCGAAAAGACCAATTTCATTTTCTCTTCCCGCTCTGAAAGAATAGGACTTCTTATACCATGCACGGACTCCTTGTCAGGAATATCTCGAGATAATAAGGCTTTCCTTATTTCTCTCTTTCGCCTTCTCGATGCATTGCTTGGGTCTTCATTGGGCACTAGTTGCGCACTAGCTCTTCGGTGTGAATAAGAAAGTGTCAAGTGATTGAGTCTTTCGTGTGGCTAGCTCTGGGTCAGCTGTCAAATGAAGTTCAAGGAGTGAGGGAAAAGCAATGAATGAATTTCACAGGCAAAAGGCCAAGGCGATAAAGACCCAGCGAAAGGTTTGAGAAGATGGATCTGTTTAATACGAATAAGCTGTTCTTCCATTCCTCAGAATGACTCTTTGCACGATGTAAGGTAAAGGAATCAGATGCCATAAGGAGTGAAAGAGAGATCGAGTCTTAGATCCCCGGAGAAGGACTAGCTCTTTTCGAACTCAAAAGCAACTGAGCTGAAGCAAGATAGCTATCAGTTCAAGAAATTCCTCCTTCGCCTTTCTAATCTAAGGCTAGGCTAGAAGGGATCGATACAAGATCCGGCACAAGCGAAGCAAAAGCAAGAGGGACTGGCATCTTATCTTGACTACGCCCTATAAGGAAGAAATTCAATCTGGAAGATGCAAGGAATATTAAAGAAAACAACTACCTTAAAAAGGTGTATGTCCGGACTTCAAGACAATTCGTTTTTTGAGAGACAAGAGATCCCAAGATCCATTCTCTTATCTCCAAGAGTGAATTAGATCCGTCCCACTGAGCATGCATGTCTTAAGCAAAGTGGTTCATTTCACCAGAAAGCGCGGAAGAGATTTCGGATTACTTCAAATAGAAATAAACTGATTCAAGTTAGCCCAACCCAAAAGGAAAAGCATCGGGAGCGGCAGGCAAACAAAAAGAAAAAGCTCCAAGGCGATCCGGCGGTGAACAGGAAGAGGGAGAACTACCCGATCGCTAGGAAGAAGCAAGCCGGGGAGCGGGGTGGGAAAGAAGAGAGAGAAATCCCCCGAGGCGAGGCATCAATCGAGAAAGCTTCGCCCAGTAGAGCGACGCCATGAGTGGACCAGGCCGGATGGCGGTCCCGCGAAGCCGGGTTTAGTAGGAGCTTTCGGCGGAAGTCTTTGACTGATCGCTTGGAAGATGATCAAGGTCGATCTCAATTGCTTAACACCATTTTCATTGTTTTATTATATGCATTTTTGACCCTGCGGGAAAAGGGACGAAGTGACTCGACTGAAAGGAC
>Ga0153934_1000324_pt1 | contig 14101 bp, 17 predicted proteins | sample TSNJ018MetaG_FD_104708 | JGI IMG/M metagenome (GOLD analysis project Ga0153934, IMG submission 104708) | Attine ant fungus gardens microbial communities from New Jersey, USA - TSNJ018 MetaG | ecosystem: Host-associated > Fungi > Mycelium > Unclassified | place: USA: New Jersey, Wharton State...
CAAGCGATCAGATAAAAAGTACTCTGTTTGTGGAATGCGGAGGAAACATTCTTCTGTTTCTGTGTTTGGCTCGGACAGCTGCCATAGCGTCTTGAACGTATCTTTTTCAAAGTCTATGCGCAGGATATCCAGTGGATCTGATAAGAGGGAAGTGAGCAAACATACGATATAATTCATCATTGGGGTATTTGCTTCGATCTCGAATGTTGTATACGTGATGAGCTCCCTGAGGAGAATGAGATCAAGCTCCGTAGACTGAAATTGTTGCACATACTGCCCATTGACTGGTATACTTGACTCCAGTACCAGGATCTCCCGGAAATGCATCTGCAACAACCGTCACCCTGTATTTTCCCTTCCCACGCTGTTGGAGTTCGAGTGCTGTGGTCAAGCCAACGACGCCTGACACAGTAATTTTTAGCAAAGTAGAGAATTTCCTATGATACAGTCATACCAGCACCCAAGACGACAATCTCAAAAAATTCTTCTGTAGAAGTTTTCTCAGGTTTCAAGGATTCGTCCTGCATGGTTTAGTTATGAAATAAGTCCTGATGTCTGAGCATGACATGTGGGAGTTGGTGAATCAGCTCAAGTGAATTATTATGAATCATGGCCCCTATCCGGTTTGATTGAAGCGACAATCCCCAGGCAGCACCCAATGTGAGAAATCGTCATGCCCAAAGCTATGCGAAACCATTGTGTTGGATGGATTGGATGAAAGTCCAAGAAGAATAGGCTAATTACACACTTTACTCAAAAATGATGATCATATTAGGACATTTCTGTTCTGTGAGCCCGTCCCTGTCCTGTATAGACTGTGTTGGCGCTCCACTAAATATCTGCTCCACCTAGCTTCTGTGATGCTCTGCTTCATCTTTATACAAAAATGCATCCCAGGTTCACAGTGTCAACACACTCCTATAATGTGGCCCCAGTCACTATCCGCCTCCCTGCCAAAGACCACCTAGCTCTGTGGCCCCCCGATGGTCCAGCGTTTTATATATATCATCAGCCTACTGATGGAAAAATCTTTCTGAGGGCACCATATGCTGGTAGCAGCATCTTCTCCGGTTCTTTTGACAGTTATCATGATGAGCGAGTTCTCTACCATTACCACTAAGGAACCATGAAGCTAAATCAACGCAGCCACCAGTGGATTGTACGTCCATTAATGGTCCATTAATGCCTGGCTTCTTCCTCTCTAACTGTCATAAACCACCCAAAATAGTTACAAAGGACGAAAATACGAGACAAACTGGCCAGCTCGCGCTGCTTGTGTTAATGGATGAGATTGATAACAGCATTGAATGCTACGAAAAAAACTTTATCAACTGTCCTACCAACCGCTGTAGCGGTCGCCATAATAATCATATTCTAAAGGCAAGGCAATCTTGGCAAGAACACAGAGATTATGGTATATGAAGTCCAAACTTGGTTCGTTACCGTAAGCCAATACAGCCGAGCGGTCCAAGCATTCTTCATTAGGCTTAGTCACCCACTCAACATCTATGTACTCCCAATTCCTTCCACTCGTGCCTACCTCACCTGTGAATTCATATCATTCATGCAATTTCGTAGGGTCCTCTATGCGGGCGAGGGTCGGATTACCAACTACGAACGAGCCAGAATGAAGTAGTTCTCCTGTGGCGTCCTCGTCACTGTCCTCTAAAGATTCTCCATTGATGATTTTTTGGGTCAAGACACGGAAGGGAAACCCATCCTCGTCTTCCGCCTTGCGGTAGAGGTGGTAGAAATTCCATTCAACCTCAAGTTCGTCGAGGATCCGGATAAGTGTTGCATCAACATCTTTGAGACTGGTGGTGTGTGGTTCCCAGACCCCATCCCCGGACGGATAAGCATACTCGAGGCCAAACCCAAGATAAGCATGAACAGACGAAAGAACAGGATCGTCAATTAATTTTTCGAGTGCCGACTTGAACAGGTGTTCAGACGTGGCTCGAGAGGTGGGTCTGAAATTGGAATCAAAATAGAGATTGAATGTAATTGTGATACGATGACCAGATGTCACAAGGGCAACCTCATGCTCGACATCACCGAAGAAGGCTACCCAGGCAATTGAAGCTGGAGGAGCTTCCTGGAGGAGTGCTTGCCCGTCGAACGTGAACTCATAATTACGATGTCTGAAAAGGAGGTTTCCGCCTTCATGTGAACTTGGAAGGAGACAGACAAGAGATCCAAACATGTCTTCACTGCGGGGTGTATCTTGGTGAGCTTTGAAGAATGATCCCTCCCCTAGAAGTATGAATAGATGAAACAAGGATTGGCTGAGAACGTCGTACCATAGACATTAAGTTTATACAATTCAAAACGAATTCCTTTATGGAGGGAATCGGATGGGAAAAGACCAGATATCAATTGGACGGTGAAATCGCTACGACTAGCAGGGCTAAAAAGCCAAGTAAATTTTCCAACATCCAACTTTCCTGCCTTGCGATAACTTTCGTCAAGAATATCCTGATTATTAAGACCAAAAGTAGCAGGAGAGCATGCACGACTTAGATCTTGGGCTTGGGTCTCAGTGATGGAACCCAGTTTGAGGGAGCTGTCATGGTGCACAACCAAGCTGAGAGATGGCACGCATACTTGAGATCTGGGACAAAGTTACCTTGGAGTACCATCTTGTCGCTCATAGAAGAGAGTAGTTTCAGACTCGGGAAGGGTCAGGATGCCAGAAGTCCAGAGTTCGTGTACGACAGATTTATTTTTGAGAGCATCACGAAGACGCTGGATGACACCATCGGAATCCTTGTTAGCAAGAGCTTCACGGCCTTCGTCGTCCGGGGTTGACATTTGAAGAAAATGAAAGCGCCCTCCTGGGCTTAATTATCAATGTATCTATGAGGGCCGCTTTTGGCAAGTTGACTTAGTGCTACAACGAATTCTTTGACTCGACTCGTTAGCTATAGGGAGCATCTAGGAATGTAGTGCAACACCTGGGACAAGTGTTATTCAAATACGATTCCCTTAGCAACAACCGCCAGATGTGACATTTACTATGATAGACGGGATTTGACCTGCGGCATCATGCATTCCAGCGCATTGATACATATCTAATTACTGGAATAATAACTGCTATCAGCAAAGTTTGCCCCCATCTCTCTCCTTCGACTACATGCCTTCTGTAGACACATCCATGAGTTTGGGCCCTGTCTAGGCCCTCCGCGTCTTACTTTGCTTCTCCTGGAATAGAAATTCTGAGTCAAAAACATGAACTTTAAGGTAAATCATACTATGAGATACTTTGCAACTTCCAATGAATCTTAGCATTTCTCCAAGGTGAATTACTACTATCTTGCTTGCACTCAAGTGAGCATCGACAAAACCCCGCTGATGCCAAAGTCGGCAGTTGGAACACGTCAATGATATGATCTATATCTCTGTCACATGTCCAAAAGTGGCAAGACGGGTACCTAGCTTCTTTTAAACTGTGATCTTCACCCATTACCCACCCAGTGCATGTTAGAGAGAAGCTTGGATATTCCTAGGTTCTTGACTCCAGAATGAAACCCTTTTCCTCTTACTGTCACAAATCACGATAGGTTGTCAGAAAGACGAAAATAGGAGACAGACTGGCTAGCTTGCATTACTTGGATTTGGATCCAGCCATAATGAACCAAATTCATGATTGCAAAAGGATTGATTATCAACTGTTCTAATCTGAAAGTTCCGATCTCCTGCTCTTGACAATTCAGGCAAGGTGATTGATCTTGGCAACAATGCAGAAATTATAGTATACATAGTCCAACACTGGCTTGTTACCGTAAATCATGAAAGACAAGCGGTCCAAGTGCTCTCTATTGGGCTGAGTCACCCAGTCAACATCCATGTACTCACAGCGTTTTCCTGTCTCCTTCATAAACTCATACCCAGTCCTTCCGCGCCATAAGGTCCTCTCGGCTTGGACCCGGAGCTACGAATGAAGCAGGTCTACCTAATATGGTTTTCCTATCTAGATCTAGATCAATATGACGATCCTCATCGATGGTGTTTTGGGACAAAAGACAGAAGGAGCCCTCGCCATCATAGAGGAGGTGGAAATCGTGGTCAATCCTAAGATCATCATCAACATCTTTGAGATCGGAGCGTGGTATCCAGACCCCATCCCCGGACGCATAGACATACTCGGGGCCAAAACTAGAATGAGGATGAACATTGTTGAGGTGCCGACTTGAAAAAGTGGTTAGATGTCACTTGAGGGACAGGTCTTGCAAAATTGGAATAAAAGTAGATATTGAATGTGACTGATACGACCTCATTCACCGAAGAAGGCCACCCAGACAATTGAAACTCCCTGGAGGAGTGTTTGTCCGTCGAACGTGGGCTCGTAATCACGATATTTGAGGAGGTTTCCGCCTTCAAGTGCACTTGAAAGGAGTTAGACAAGAAATCCGAACATTACTGCGAGGGGTATCTTGGTGTTGAATTTCCGCTTGACTGACTGTCCTCTGCCAGATAGGGGTATGCTTTTTCAACTTGCAGAATTGACTGTCTCTTATAAAACTTCATATTACTGGCTTGAGGTTGAAAATCATGTATTCGATTCCCAACTTGAGGAGTTTCTAGAAAAGTACATCAAAGCGAGACCTCTCGCAATGAACAACTTCATTCCCAGGAACTGCGGATAAGGTCCGCTGCTCTCTCAGCAATCACATACGTCGCAACCTGCGTGTGAGCACACGGTACAAATGGCTGAAGACCAAATTATTCAGCTCTGAGGAGTTATGAGGAGGAAAATCTTACCATGACCGAAGCATCAACAATTCTCAACCCTTGGATATTCTTAACAGAGAGATCAGGATCAACTACGCCCCAGCTCGCTCCTTTGGGTGACATAGAGTCGGTCCCAACGAAATGTAGTCCAGATACTGTGATATTTCGCAGTTGCCTATCGATCTCGGCATCTGTCGTTACATTGGTAAACGGATCCATTATGTCAGTGATAATGTCTTGGAAGACGGGTGCTCTTGAGAAAGTGAGAGCACTTTTGAAACCTTCACGAGCAGCAACGATGTCGAATTCCTCTGTGAAAAACCCGAAATCGATCATGGGTTCGTCCAATGGATCATTCGACCCGATGGATATAGTTCCACCTCAGGTAGTTTTGAACTCAATTTTCCACCTGAATTTAAGCAAGTAGACTTACGAGATGCAGGACTAACAAGGAGAACAGTTATGATGTATACAGCAGGCGAAAACTTCAAACCCCATTGTTATTTGTCTCTGATTCTATAGAGAGAAAAGATATGCTTACTGCTCCAGGGAGAAACTCAAGATGTGCAGAGTCAGGGCCAGAAGACGGGTCCCCAAGACATTCAGTGATATTTTGTGCTATGCGTGTCCAGGCAATATGACCAAGTGGCGTGCTTTCCACGTAAGGACCGGTCCGATTTTTTTTCCAGATCTCTAAAGCTTTTGCCTGCACTGCTGGGTCAGTAAACAAACTAGTCACCACGTAAGTAGGTCAATCGATCCTACTAGTTTGCAGCTCACTTTCCCCAGGCACCAAAATCCAGGGAATTTGGTGTTACATTGAATAAGACCTGGAAAAAAGGCTGGTCTGTGAGATTGTGCCCAACACTGGGGTTATCTAAAAGTGGCTCTATTCCAATGTCCTTGAGTTCTCCCGCATTACCGATGCCCGAGTGCATGAGGACGAGAGGCGAACCAATCGTTCCACCACATAATATGACTTCTTTAGAAGCCGTCAAGTTGACTGGGCTTGACATGTCAGAGTGATGAACCTCGACAGTGCGAATCGTCAAATTTTCGACGTCAGCACTTGGAAGAACACGGGTGACACGGGCATTGGTGACAATGTGAAGATTTTCACGAGCTCTTGTGTCGTCATCGAGATAGGTTGTGGCGGCACTGCTACGCGTCCCGTCATGGCCAATTGTCGACTGCAGCCATCCTGTCAGTAGATGAGTACCATTGCATTCCCGATCATATAGAATGGAAAGGCAGACCTAGGCCAAGCGGTGTGCCAGAATTCATGTCTATATTGTACTTGAAGTCGCCTCCCAACTGTTCACTTGCTTGTATCACCAGGTTGTCAATTTGAGGATGGGAAAATCCAGATAGTGTCACAGGCACTCGTCCGGTAGCACTATGCAATGCCGGGTCATATCTACCTGTAATGTTATGATTGTCCACGGGGTCCTCGAATTTCTCATTCTAGAAGTATTCGGAATAGGTACAGCCATTCAGATAAGTTACACCAACCTTTCGAAGGTATTGTTGTATATTATCCCAACTCCATCCAGGATCTCCACTGTATTCTGCAAATCGATCGTAGTCCGAGGAAGAACCTCGTGTATACACCATACCGTCTGTTTCGAGATTAATAGCCGGATCCGACATTGCACAGAGTTGATACTCACTGACAGAACTACCTCCCCCAAGAATATGACCTCGTTGTATAGAGAGAGAGCGATTGTTGAGACCAAGTTGAGGAGTGGAAGTGGAGTTCCAGACGTAGCCTGTATTCGCAAGTCCTAGTTGAAGTCCAGGAACTATAGAACCAGTCACATTCTCGTTCCTGTCGACATGGATGATAACGAACAACCGATTATATAGCGGAAAACTTACGTGGGACCTGCTTCAAGAACGAGGACATTGAATTGAGGGTTTTCTGTCAATCTGCTAGCAAGGACTGATCCTGCTGTGCCACCTGTGAGGTTGGAAAGTGTCAGCATGTTGCGGCATCTTCACAACTGAGACGGGGAAAATACCTCCAACGATAATGAAATCCCATTGAACAGTTGGTAAATTGACCACCGTATTATATGTAGCGGATAAGCTCAATGTAACGAGACTAGTAACAACAGCTAGGTTGAGAAACATCTTCTGGAGCCCGAAAGGAAGGGTCCTATGAAAAGCTCTTTTATACTACTTGGTGCCGCGACGGTAGGCCTCCGAGTCCCTTGTTTGGTCTGATGAACTCAGGAAAACTCTCTTGAGATCATGAAACAACTAAGCGGGGATGGTGAAGTGCACCGGATATCGACGCATAAACTTCCTGTATTTAACTGCGGAGAGAGAAGTGGTAAGATTAACATTAGTAAGCAATTTCCCTCTCGAATGGGTGATCGCTATCAAACCTCACTACATGTTCCCCCTGTTTGAGGCCGCTAGCCTGGGATAATCGAGAACGAGCCGAAACTACTTGATCTCGCAAGGAACTCTTCTTCCGAAAATCACGGTTTTGTCTGGAGCATAGAATCACGCTATCTATGATCTCTGATCCCTTAAGCATTCCTCAGTTAGCTTTCTCTGCTGGAATTTATCACAAATTCACCTCATATTAATCCTTGATCACAAAAGCTATATGAATGTGATCATAACGAGCCTTTGCATATATAATAGAGACGAGTAGACGAGTATCTTGATTTTGGTCCAACACCTTACTACTCCTGACATAGGGTTCCAAGGTTTCGTAACAGAATACCCACAAGGACTCAGCCAAGTATTTCCCTGGTACCAGGCGGTTGGTCTGGACCGATTGTTTTTCGTTTCGTGAACAAATCAGCAGTCGGGATTGGGCATACCTAGGACTGACGGATGAATCTTTCTGGAGAGGTCTAAACACCAGAAGCAGCCTCTTCTTGATTCTTCTGACGGCTATCCTGAAGAGTGTGTTAAGGGGAAGGCTTTCCATGAAGCTGAATCAACACAAAATAGCTTATGGATGGCGATGGATCGCCATCGACGAGGCTTGGATACTTTTCAGCAGGAGGAGCTCAATATGAAGTGCTTTTCCTCTAAATGGTCAAATTCTTTGCGAGTCGAAAGGACAAGTCATCAGAAGGCTAGCTGGCCTGCACTCCCTAGAATTCCTTCATAACGAAACCATATTATTCTAAATAGAATCATGACAATAAATCATGACAACATCAAATTTTACGAAAAATAAAGTTTGATTATCGATTGTCCTGACAGTTCAGCTCCCAGGACAATGATATCCAGAGATTGCATCTTCCAAGTTTTCCAGGATTGAACAATACAGGGAGTATTTAATTGAATCCACTGGTCCATAGATATTTCCTATCAGCTAGCTGCTTGGATTTACTGGCCATAATCACAATAATGAACGAAAAGACGATATTGAATGCTGAAAAGGGAAGAATGACTAAAAGGCCATGGCTAGATCCATGTCCGGATCTGAAATGTCCTGATGGAAAAAATCATAAGCTGGAGTCTCCGGAATTTCGTTGGGCTCGGAAATCTTCGCAACAACACACAGAAAATGGTACAAGTAACCAGGAAGTGCCTCATTACCATACATCATTGCGACAGAACGATCCAAGTTCTCTTCACGAGGCTTCGTCACCCATTCAATATCCATACGCGGGAACTTCATGCCTCTCCGGTATAGATTATAAAAGTCTTCCCACAGTGGAGTCCATCCTTCCTGGCCATGGAGAGACGGAACTAGGTCCTCCGGGGTCCCGACGATCGGATCAAAAACTAAGAAGGATTTGCTGAAAAGTCTATCGGAGTTGCTCCAACTCGATGAATCTAGATATTTCCCGTCGAAGATGTTTTTCGACAGGACACGGAAGGGACATCCATCCTCGTGATCATTCTCGCGATAGGGGAGGTAAACATCATAGTCGACCCCTAGTTCGTTGAAAATCCGGATGAGTGTTGCATCAACACCCTTGAGATTGATGGAGTCTGGTTCCAAAATTGCCTTTCGAAATGGATATGCATAATCGAGGCCAAATCCAAGGTAAGGGTGAACAGACGAAAGAAGAGGATCATCAATTAATTTTTTGAGTACTGATTTGAACAAGTGTTCAGATGTGGCTTGAGAGACAGGTCCTCCAAAATTGGAATCGAAGTAGAGATTGAATGTAATTGTGATACGATGACCAGATGTCACAAGGGCAACCTCATGTTCGACATCACCGAAGAAGGCCACCCAAGCAATTGAAGCTGGAGGAGCTTCCTGGAGGAGTGCTTGTCCATCGAACATGAACTCATAATTTCGATGTCTGAGGAGGAGGTTTCCGCCTTCATGTGAACTTGGAAGGAGACAGACAAGAGATCCAAACATGTCTTCACTGTGAAGGGTATCTTGGTGAGCTTTGAAGAATGATCCCTCCCCTAGAAGTATGAATAGATGAAACAAGGATTGGCTGAGAACGTCGTACCATAGACATTAAGTTTATACAATTCGAAATGAATTCCTTTATGGAGGGAATTGGATGGGAAAAGACCAGATACCAATTGGACGATGAAATCGCTACGGCTAGCGGGACTGAAGGGCCAGGAAAACTTGCCGACATCCAACTTTCCTGCCTTGCGATAACTTTCATCGAATACATCCTGATTGTTGAGACCAAAAGTAGCAAGAGAGCATGCACGACTTAGATCTTGGGCTTGGGTCTCAGTGATGGAACCCAATTTTATGGAGCTGTCGTGGTGCGCGATCATGATGAGAGACCATTTGCAGGTTGAACATCTAACGTATGCTTACGTTGAAGTGCCATCTTGTCGCTCATAGAAGAGGGTAGTTTCAGACTCGGGAAGGGTCAGGATGCCAGAAGTCCAGGGTTCGTGCATGACAAATTTATTCTCGAGAGCGTCTCGGAGACGTTGGATAACTCCATCGGAATTTCTGTTAGCCAGAGCTTCCTTGCGTTTCTCGTCTAAGGCTGACATTAGAAAGTGAAAACCAAAGCCACCATTTTGTAACCTCCGGGCTTAAATAATCATTCCAGTAGATTTGAGGGCCAGTTTTGGAAAGTTGACTCTAGTGTTGCTGTGACACGAACCTAACTTGCCTCGACTCGTTTACTATATTAGGCCTGACTGATGTATCTACGGGAGCCACTTTTGGAAACTTGACTCACGATGTGTAATTTTTCACAGCAAAAATGCGCAGGTAAGTCCTCAGGATGCTGAAATAGATGTCGGACTAAGGTCCAGACGGAAACGACTGGCCTTAGGGCTTACAGGGAAGTAGCTTTATATATAAGACAAATGTGTATATATTTACCTAGAAAATGAAATCGTCTCGGAGTTTCTACATACGTTGTTAAGGTGATAATGGCAATCGAGCAACAAGTGAGCATGCAGGTCAGAAATGTAAGCAGAGCAGAGAGCAATGAGTAGATGAGACGAATAATTGAATGATGTCATACTTCGTCAATTTTTGCAGCAGTCCTCTGATTTGACTCGTTTGCAGTCTTAATTGGGTTTGAGTTCTTGATGATGGGGGTAAATGGATGACTTCTCATAGACAATCTGAGAAATTCTGAATGCTCCATACTGCCGGGTCGGGATTTCAAATTTGGGAGTTTCCTAGAAATCCGTGATCTGGCAAGGAGGCTTGCAATCTAGCTATTTTTGGATAAACGGATCAAAAATATTCACTATATCTGGAAATTGTCCCTTGGGGGAACGGAGACGAATAGGCCTACAATTTATTTTGGTAACAATTTTTCATCTCTATCATGAGCCATTAAAGGTACAATGAAGTTTGAGGATAGTACAGGTCAAATATAGTGGGAGTCCCAATCATCGAATTTGCCTTTTACCAAGTATCTTGTATCTCATCATAAGATTCAACACAATGATGTCACATCTCGGGGATTGGTAATCACATTTTCTCAGACCAGAATTTTAAGGTTTGCGCTTCTCTCCTAGACTCTCGCAGGATTCCTGTGGGAAATCATATGTGATGTGAAATGAGATGTGAAGATTCTCTGGATATGCCACTTTCTAGGCATTTGATGGTTCCTAGCCGCAAGCTACTAAGACATCGTAACTATTAATATAGAATCAACAATTCGTTGAAAGGCAAGCTGGAAAACATCCTTTCTGGCGATTAATCACATCTCTCCTGGTATAACTTACGTAGATCGGAAATACAACTCATAATGAATTTTATATAACAGATAAATATTTAACAAGTGTTCAGGACCTCAACACCATACATTACACTCGAGCACGCAACGACTGTCGCTCTGCATCAACCAGCATATCAACCACCTTATCCCTCGCATCCTCCATATTCTCCCCACATCTTTCAAACACGCGACTACCCAAAATTTTACGAAGCGCGTGCATCTTCTTCTGTTGCCCTAGAGGTGCAGTGATGGGCAGTGACGAGCTTTCCAAAAGATTGATTGACGTAAGGGTTATGTTACGACGTCGGATAAGAGTCGGTGTCGTTGGCGAAGGTGGCTCCACAGAAATCACCGGTAGACGTGCGAGACCAGGACTGGAGGTTTTAAGAGTAGGCTGAGACGCAGAAAAGAGAGAACGGTACAAAACAAGTGCACGAAAGATAGTACTTGGCACTTGACCTTCATCGTCGTCGTCGTCGTCGTCGTTGTCGTCATCATCAGACACAATATGATCCAATGAATCAATCGAAGCCGAAAGCGACGAAAGATCTGAATCATCACTATCTTCCTCCTCCAGAATGCTTTCCCCGGGAACCATGGCCTTCCATACAAGAGGAGCCGCATTCGTCGTGGACATTGTCTCAGATTGCAAGCTACTGATACACTCGACATTCCGAGCCAACACAGCAACCTCACCTCCCAGATGCTTCGCAGCTACAAGCAATGACTCCAAATTCTCTGATGATTTATCCGAGACCACTTTTCCTTTCGAGCTGCTAGAGTTGACTTCATGAACAAACCAACTTCCAAGAATTTCACCGAGCTTCCTTTTCACAAAACACTCGGCAATGGCATCAACAACGCTCAGACCTTCAACGAGAGCAATATTAGGAAGAGCAGCATAAATTTTTTCAATAGTCAAAGAAAGAATGATTTGGTCTTTCTTCTCGACACGAGGGGCAGATGACCAGATGGCACGAGCACGTATGCGAAGGATAGGCTGTATAAGAGCGGGAGTGAATGAAGATAAAGCAAGAGCATAGATGTACAGAGCACGAATGATAGGTGAGGTAGACGAAGGGAGGGATCGATATAAGGTGAGCGCATATGTGAATGATTGTACGGCATCTAGAAGTTCAAGCAACCAGATCAGCATTAGGTAATCAGTCAAAAGCTAGTGATTCACCTCGTCCGAGAATAACCATCTCGACTTTTCTCTTCACGTCTTCCTTGTCGACAGTCCCAGGATCGCTCCTGACAAGCTTCCTGAGATGTGTCAAACCAAGGCTACTTCCAACTCTCGCCAGGACGCTGATGAACAAGAGTATTGTTATAGCCAGATGTGCAATCTGTACCCAGTCACGCCAGGCTACTGTAGCCACGACTGGAGGGTTGAATTGTGATACAATATCCGGTGCATAAGCAAGTGGAACTGGAGTTGACGAAAGAACATGCCCGTGACCTTGCTGAGTAGTAGAGTGCGAATTTGAAGATGTGACTGGTGAATTGAAAAAGGAAAATAATACGAAAACGGCAAGGAGGTATTGTTGTGATTGGTGCTGAGGTTCTGAAATCGTGACAGCAGGCGTATTGGCCAGAGGCGTAGACTGGACAGGAACTGTAGGCACGAGAAGAGGCATCTTCCTTGGCCGTCCTCGTTTCCTCTTCTCTGTATGGCCATCAAGCAGAACGTTCGACGCTGACTTAGACTCCTTCTTAGGCAAAGGTAGAGCGTCCTTTTCAACTTTAGCTCGCTTCCTCTTCTTTGCTGCACCCTCCCCTTCCTCATCATCATCGTCATCATCGTCGTCTTCATCTCCTTCGTCATCACCTTCAGTGCTATCGAGAGGAACTTCATCACGCTCTTCACCACCAAATCGCTCCCGCCACTCTCGCTCCCATTCTTTCAAGAGGGCTGGACCGCCGACAAGCCCACAGATGAGAGTTTTGAGACCATCCTGCTCAGCACGAAGACGAAGCTCACGACGCTTGAGCACGCGGATATACTCAACGGCCTTTCCAAGAACATTGGCTTTTGAGCACTTCCGGGCGACCTTGACACCATCGACATAACCTCTTTCGTCAATCATGTCGACCTCGCCATAAGGATTCAGAGCACCACCAGGAGCACAGGCAGCTGTACCACCATGAGGAGTGGGGCCATTAGCTGACTTAATCAAAACACCTGACTTGAGGTTCTTCTTGATCTTCTTGGAGGAACCACCTGAGTCACGATCCTCGAGGACACGAAGAGCCGGAACGGCCATACGAAGGGACTGGATGCGAGCATTGAGATTGGTGCGGTAACGGCGTTCTATCGTTGTATGACTTGTCTTTGGACGAGCAGCATTGGCCGGCTGGATGATAGAGGAGGCTATGTTTGGTGGAACAGACTTAAAAGACGATATAGTTGAGGAAAAGGAAGGTGTAAATGGTGGAGGCGTAGAGGCCGCAGAAGAAGGTATTGATGGAGCATTTGGTTTCTGTGGTGCAGTGGGAGACCGCAGACGAGAGATTGGGAGTTTAGGCTGCAAAGCACTGGTGGCTATCAGAGAGCAATAAGCATGCCAATAATGGAGAATAGATAACACTCTTACTTAAATGGCCGGCCTGGAATGGAATGCCGTTACCATTTATGGGTACAGCCAGCAAAATGCCTGCTGACTGGCGTACATACTGCGCAAGCTCAACTGCTGGGTCACCAGAATAATCAGAAGTAGCAGGAGCAAGGAAAGTGTCACTAGTGGTTGTCACAGGTGAGGACTGAGAGGACTGTGACACGCCACTGGCCGTGATAGAAGGCTGTGTAGGAAGCGAGGGATCGAACGAAGTTTCCAGACTGGCAAGCGATACTGCGGACGAACTGTGCATTGAATCATTGGTATAGCTACCACTGGAGCTAAGGTACCCAGGGCTAGAAGCACTATCCAATGAAGGGGAATATGAAGGCCCGGAAGACGACGAAGACGACGTCACACTCAGCCGTCGTGGTTTGGTATTTGGTGTCTCCAAGCCGGAAGAGTCCATGAGGACATCTCCTCCATTGAATGTGAACGGAAACTGCGCAGCAAGTATATCTGCTGGTGAGGCAGAGGAAGAGAACTGAAATGCGTCGTCAAATGAAGGGTAGTCAAGGCGGTCGGAAACGCCCAAATGCAAGGCACTGGGCTCGATGCCTTGGAGAGACATATCCATATCCATATCCACATTGAGCATGCTAGAAG
>Ga0153934_1000328_pt1 | contig 14036 bp, 10 predicted proteins | sample TSNJ018MetaG_FD_104708 | JGI IMG/M metagenome (GOLD analysis project Ga0153934, IMG submission 104708) | Attine ant fungus gardens microbial communities from New Jersey, USA - TSNJ018 MetaG | ecosystem: Host-associated > Fungi > Mycelium > Unclassified | place: USA: New Jersey, Wharton State...
GTTCCTTCAGTAAGGACTGCGTAGATCGCAATGCGTTCTGAGGAAAGGTCGCACCAGCCCTCGATTCACGGCCATTATGATTCAGATGGTTAGATGGCAAAATCCGTGTGGGAACTGCTGGACGAGAGCATGATACCTGGGAAGCAGGAGCTTTAAGAACAATCTTCTTCGGAGAAGTTGGTTTGGCAGCTGGCATGATCAGTTGTTCTGCCTTTATTAAATGTTCCTGCTCAGAAAGTAATTCAGAACTGTTGAAAGGACTCGGCCTTCGGGCTGACTGTTGGGATTTCATGGTTTCTTCCTGAGTAGCATAAGTGGAGGCAGGTGAAGAATGGCATGGTTTCAATATAGATCCAGGAAGTTCTAGGATTACCGGAGACTCGAGAGCATGAGTTAAAGAAGCAGAGGACCGAATAGGAAATTCGGATTTTGTCAGTATATGCGCATGACCATTGGAAATGATGTGAGCAGAAAGCGTATGATCTCGAGCATCTGAACGTGAATTTTCCTGAGGCGATGATATAGCTGCCGGTGGGCAGATTGGCTGACGCACTATCGGAGCTGTAGCATTATTTCCAGGAGACGTTTTTGATATCGCAGAAACAGGAGGAATAGAGCTGTGCTTAGGATGTCGAACCGCCTTCTGGCGAGCCCTGAAAAACTGTTTGATAGTACCAGTGTTGTTTTCGGGGGTAGCCGGAGACTTCAACGGCACAGGCGCTGCACGATGAGCACGATGAGCAGAAGAGCGAGCTATTGCATTCAGCTTTGCAATAGAAAACGGATTTGGCTTGTACACTGCCGTATCTTTGCGCGAAGAGATATCGAGCTCGAACCAAAGCTGAGATTCAGTAGATTGCCCGTGTGAATTGTGGTCAGAATCAGAGTCATCGTCGGCTGTGCGATAGCTGAAGATCCATGGATCTTTATCCAGGTCGCCCATGACATAGTCAGAGTAAAAGCAACTGAAGGATTACCTAATCCGTACAAATTGAATCCAATGTCTAATTAAACTCTCTGCTTAATGTTACCATAGTAATTGGTATCAAGAGATTTACGTTAGAGTATTTACTGGGCGGTGTGGGGTGCTCTGTCAGCAACCGTGTGTTCCTCTGAGAATCGACTTCCGATTTCGTCTTCGACATTCTGCTGACAAGCAAATGCGAAACGCTGAAATAGATGGCTATCCCATCAACCGTAGATGTCCCACTTCTATTCACCATGCCTCAACCTAACGATCCAGCCAGCGTCGATACTTCAAAGCTCCCAAATGTCATGAACATGACTGCCTCAACCATCACGGAAAATGTACAAAGCATCAATGACTCGTGTATGACTTTATATCTAGATCTCTCTTTGCTCTTCTGATGCATCAGTCATAGGTCCCGATCAGAGGATGAGGCTTATTTTCAAGTCTTTGGTGGGTGATTCAGGTTATAGAGAAATGAGGTGGACTCACGATTCTACTAGATTCAACATCTCCACGATTTTGTAAGGGAGACGAACCTCACGACGCAGGAGTGGATGTGAGGTCATACCTTGTTCCTCAGCTGTTTGTTAGATTGATTCCTGGCACCAGGACTGCCATCAACTTTTTGACTGCCACCGGCCAGAAATGTACTGACCTGCATCAAGGTGAAGTGGAATGTTGCGAGATATGCCATATCTTAGCCCATATGCAGAGTTTATTTTGCTATCTGACACCCTGGGTGTCTCCAGTCTGGTCAATATTATAAACAATGCCAAGCCTCCTGGAGCGACCGAAGCCACTGTCCTTGGGCCCTTCTTTACCGAGGACGCTCATGATAGTAATACCATCCATATCTTCGATAATCTGCTGACATTCAACATTTCTGATTAGTCAACTCTGGCGGGAGCATTGCATCTGAAGGCAAGGGAAATTATATGTATGTTCATGGAAAAGTGGTCGATACAAAGGGGAATCCTGTTCCTGGTGCCATCATCGAAACATGGGAAACAGACGGACATGGTTTATATGACAATCAAGTTAGTGATAACGTTCAAGATGCATCCATCTCACAGCTCATCACCGGGTCAAGTATCCAAATCGTGAGGGTCCAGATTGTCGAGGCCGCATCACGAGCCAGGCAGACGGAACGTACTCTTATCGAGCCGTAGTGTGCGCCACAAAGTCCGCTCATTCCTGTGACCCACTCTTCTGAATGGGCTTTGTCAGGCCGGTCGCATATCCGATTCCTGATGACGGCCCTGTGGGGGTTATGCTGAACAAATTAAATCGACATAAATTTAGACCAGCGCATATTCATATGATCATCAAGGTGCGATTCATATCAATCATTAATTCAGGATGTTAAAGGCTGCACTGTCAGGCTGCAGGTTATGAAGATTTGACTACTGCACTTTATCTGAAGAACGACAAGTTCCTTGGCAGTGACGCTGTTTTTGGCGTCAGATCCTCCTTGGCTGTGGTAAACTCATACGTTTCACCATCAACACACACGATCTGACAGATGAGTAGGATTTAGAATATGTTCATGATGTCGAGGTGTCCAAGGCACGTGGGTTCCCTCAAACTAAGCCTCACTATGCCCTCCATTATAATCTCATATTGGCTACTCTGGAAGAGGGAGCAGAAGCAAGAGAGAAATCAAAGGCGATTTGAACCCGGTATCTATAGGTGATTCGAGTTCTGCAACAGAAATTCCGATGTTTTTACTCGCAGATATAGTAGAACATGATTTTTATCCAGTAGAAGGAGTAAGGGTATCTGATATCTCATCGTGAAGCTATTGACTAAACTCATGTGAGAAGTATGACGGGAATCTTTTTGCTTGAAATAGCTTTACATGATCGCACCCCGAAAGCTAATCCATCACTCGAAGATTAGTGTCATGATAAGGACACGGAGAAGTATCTATCCCCTGCCTCATTGCCTGTTTAATTTCAAATACAAACTTCTGGATCCTGATCCACTGTTATGAAGCACGGCCGGGGAGCCTCCACACTCAATACTCATCATGATAGTCATCGACAATAAACAAGCAGAAGTGCCTGAAGTCCAGCCCTTGTTGGAGGAGCAAGCCGATGTAAGCCGATTTAACGGATTTGCACCTACGCTGACTTCTTCAGGGAGAGCCACCACCTACATATGCGTCTATTCAACATGCCCCATCCTCCATCCAGACGATGACAGCATCGGGAGGCAATCCTACCAATTACATTTCTATAATTCGAGTGCACGACTCTCTTCGGGAGAAAATTATAATTGACCCAACACTATACGTTCCTGATTTTTTGCTGCCACCACTTTCACCCGACGAAACACCACTCACCCGTAAACATCTCAGGCTTGAGTCAACGCATGGATCTATTTCTGCTAGTGTCAAGATCGCAAGCCGCTTCGGTCCCAACTACTGTAGGATCTTGATGCTCATGCGGTCCACTCATGGGGGAGTCAGAGCAAAAATAGTGCGTCTTTCCGGCATCTTGGGTCAATGTCCCACCAAATAAACTGATGCATACTGAAACTTGCAGGAAGGAAGTGAACATCGACATCCGTTTCAGTTGACCGCCCATTCAACCAACGGAAACATTACTTTACAACTCCCTCGATCATTCCAGGGCCCTATCACGATATCTCTGCGTCATAGATCCGTGAAATTTTCGGAAGAAATCAAGAAGAATCTTACAACTTTTGACGAATCAAACTGCGTACGACATTATTTTGTCGGTGATTTTTCGTGCAGGGCAGATCTTGGTAGGGAAGGTTGGACAGGGGATGAAGCTATCATTGAGTCAAAGCATGGCAGTGTAAAGATACATTATGAGGATGATGTAACTGGAGGCCTACGAATCCTTGGGTTCTGATGATAGGCGAGTACCATTCGAGAGAAGACAAATTGGCTGCTGATTGGGCGACAGATCCTTGCTATAGTCCCATTGTCCATACTCATTTGAGCACAAGTTCATAGGCGCCTGTGATTCCCTCAGCTAACGGAAAAGAATGTCCCATAGGCAGTGAATTTCCTGGTCATCTCACTCTTTTGACGGCTACACAAATTGATTCGGCGGTCAGCCAATGATATTATCTCTCGGGTGATGCGATTATCTGATCCATCTATCACGGCAAGTCCCGCTTTGTCTTAAAGTAGCTGTTGAACTAATATCACTATTCCTCTTCCACAAACTCTATCATGGGCTCTAACGTATACGTGAGCGTTTTTACATTGATTAAATGTTGTCTCTTCACTCAGTCAATGTTAATGAAAGTTCGATATGACAGCGGATAAAGAACCTGTCGGACGCATCGTTTTCAAACTCTATGATGACGTTGTCCCCAAGACCGCAAAGAATTTTCGCGAGCTCGCGACTGGAGAACATGGCTTCGGCTACAAGGGATCCTCTTTCCATCGTGCGATCCCTAAATTTATGGTTCAGGGTGGTGATTTCACCAGGGGCAATGGCACTGGTGGCAAGTCAATTTACAACGAGCGTTTTAAAGGTCCTCCTTCACGAAATTCATTTTGGATTCTCATGTTGAAACAGAGAGCAGATGAGAATTTTGATATCAAACACGAAAAGCCTGGGCTCCTTTCCATGGCTAATGCAGGAAAGAATACCAATGGATCCCAGTTCTTTATCACAGTCGTTGAAATCCCTTGGCTTAATGGAAAACATGTTGTCTTTGGTACTGACTCATCATATTGCTTGACCTTTTCACTGTTGACACATCTTTAATTTAGGCGAGGTTGTTCAAGGCATGGATGTAGTTAAGAAGATTGAAAGTCTAGGATCGGATTCTGGCAAAGTCAGCAAGACCATTATTATCGCCGACTCTGGTGTCGTTGATGCTTCTTGAAATGTATCATTATTGTTATTCGGATAAAGTAGCGTGTTTTTGTTGTCAGTATTGCATGCATAAAGCTTTAGATATCTTGAAAACAAGCGAGAGCTGCGCAGTCGGGCAATGATACTTATGCCATGGATATGCAGAGACCTCCACATAAGGTTTGCCCCACCTGCGCTTCTTGTAGCAGGTCTTGCCATTTGCATGTTCCCATCGTCTGTATATCCGCTGACATTGAAATAATTGTCACTCACTAACAATGTCTTATCAATTTAAGTAAGTTATACAATCCCTGCTTCAGAAGTACCCGACGAGTCCGACCAATTGGGAAAGATAGTAAATGACTCCTTAAGTACCCGATCAGTCGCGGACCTCAAGGCTGGTTACGAGTGCAGTCGTCCATTTAACATAAAACATAATGGCAATTGATCTTCACTAGAAATTATATAACCTCTGCATTGTGCTGGCGATCAATCACCTTAACTAGATTTAGAGTTGAGGTAATATCAATTTGACAATCCTTGAGCATTGTTAAGCACATGTTGGTAAGTAATAATAGTCCACTCATGTCCACTTCAACCGAGAAACAACTAGAAATCGTGTGTCCATGGATATTACTTGGTTTTTTTTTAAAAATCAACAGTTTATTACACGGTGCCCGGTTGCAGTCCGTGGTAGAGAAACTCTAGTTAGATACAGGAAAATGAGGAGAGAGAGAGGAAAAGGAAACACTATACATAAGACACTTGAGACTTGACTAGTCCAAATACTGATTAGGGAAACAAAAGGCTCTTTTTGTTTTTCTTACAAAAGTCAACGAGATCTGATAGTCGATCATGCCTTGGAGTGATTGATTGATTCTCATTGCATTCATAAAAGATGTGTGACCTGGTTTCGACGATTGCTCGACCACACCGTCATTCCACTTACCTAGATATCATATATTCGGATCAGTTCCGAGTGATCTGGTTCTCAGATTGTATCTTGTAGTTATATATCTATTGTAGGGTACCATGTATCCTACCATGGACTCCAATCGAGAACCGTGTTACAGATTTATGAAAGGGGAAAAAATTGATTCACCACTGCGGTGTTTGACACCGACATGTGATTAAAAACTTCGTCTCGGTTTTAATTAACAGACAATCCCCGAGCATTTTTTTGGTCAAGCAGCATCATAATATGCGTCGTTCCATTCTACTATGAAATCGCTCTCTAATATATGTCTCTTCTTCTACTACCCTCTCCATTTATTCCACTTCTCTCATGTCTGGATCAGTTGCGAGTGATCTGGTTCCAAATCTTTAATCGAGCACCGCATTACAATTTATGTATTAAAAAAACATTGACATGTGATTTGCTTATCGATCTGAGTGGATATCAGGATAGATTGATTGATTGATATTGACTTCTCAGACATAAAGAATACGCTGGTCTCCTATCTATCGTATTCCCATCATGGCTAACGTCTTTGTATGTGGTGTTACTCTTTATTGTCATTGAAGTATTGAATCTCTTGAACACTCAGTTTGACATCACCATTGACAACCAGCCTGCTGGTCGCATCGTCTTCAAACTCTACGATGATGTCGTCCCCAAGACTGCGAAAAATTTCCGCGAGCTCGCGACTGGACAACATGGCTTCGGCTACAAGGGATCCTCCTTCCACCGTGTTATTCCCAAATTCATGCTCCAGGGTGGCGATTTCACCAACGGAAATGGCACAGGCGGTAAATCAATTTACGGCGAGAAATTCGAAGGTACGGTCGACTCCGAAAGTTCTACTCCTGATAGCTGAATACCCCGACTAGACGAAAACTTCAAGATGAAGCATGACAAGCCTGGCATGCTTTCCATGGCTAACGCCGGCAAGAATACAAACGGCTCTCAGTTCTTCATCACTACTGTTGTGACAAGTTGGCTCGACGGTGCCCACGTCGTTTTTGGTGAGTTGTCATCTTGCGGGGAAATTCATGCCATTTTCTAACAAGATATAAGGTGAGGTCGTAGAGAATTTTGACCTCGTGAAAAAGATCGAGTCCTACGGCTCGGACAGTGGGAAGACCGCAAAAAAAGTCGTCATCGCTAACAGCGGTACTGTTTGAAGTAACGGACTCTAAGTGATCGTAATTATGTACATATGTACCAAAGCAAAATATATGAATTTGGAGAGATGCTGATGACAGATCATATTTTTCTTGCTCGGGAGTCCCGCTTACACAGGTATTGATTAGTTATTGGTTAAGTGCACCCTCCGCGTACTATGTGCAACATCCAAAAGAGTGCTCATTTGTCATAAGTTGACATTGCCTATTAGTGCTGATGGGACATGGATGTGTTAGCCTTGCGCCCACTACGCTACTATTGCGCCATTTTTGTGTACAATGCATGTGGTTTCCCTTATTTCTTCATCCTTATTGTTTCAAATAGACTGTAAGCAGAGCTCACTTCTTGTATGTATCATCTGTTTGCCTCACGCTCAATGTGTTTCTGAATGTGGCGCTCTGTACGACAATATACAATGAATTCGGTACATTAAGACGGCTCCTTTCATCACATTCACTGTCTATCTTCTAATAAGCTGTGAATATGTTCTTCTTGGGAGTGGAAGTGAGCATTATCTCTATCCCATGAATGTCATGGCTTTGACTGTCACCCAGCTTATGGATTTCATTCAGGGTATTGTTATTGCAGACTGATCTCCAGATATAGCCAGTGAACCTGGGAAAATCCAGAGGCTTATTAGATAGATTTGTTTTGAATAGCAGTGAAATTCGATTGGTCTGCTAAGTAGGCTAAAACTCTGTCGCGAGGGATCCAATGCCTTTCTGATGACTACAGAGGAACACCTTGGTCCTTCACTGGGGGCGGCCTTCCGTCACCTACCATGACACGAACACCAGCACTAGTGACATCGTCAACAGTCAAATATACATAAGCTGATTAATTTCTGTGAGTGAGACAAAATTCTCGGATGATATGCTCTGTTCGCACCTGGACCAGGAGGGAAAACGCGATTATTGGGAGGGGTCCTGATCACCATTTTCTGCGCACGACCTGACTTGGCGCCTAGTTTAGCAGTCATGAAGACCAGACGGTTACTTGAATGGAAAGCATGACTGGAGTAGCCCAAGTCGATCAGTGCAACTAAGTTATTGAAATTGTGAACTATAGTGAGATGAATGAAACTGAACGGACCGACCTTTGATGGAAGATGCACGAGTATCGAGTCCGGGGGGAATGACAACGTCCACGGTGTAATCGTGATTGAAATCTAGTTGACGAGGGACATTTGAGAGCTGGGGACGAGCGACAGTCATGTAAGGTGGATTCAGATATTCAATGCGGAATTCGCTGTAGAGTAGGTTTTCAGATCATGAGGTGACAGTCCAGTTATCTGAGAGCCTACCTAGGCCAAATTGTAGTATTGATGATACCACCATTAGGATTCGACCCACCGAGTAAAATATTACTGAAAAATGCGGTCAGTCAGGGTGGGTGCTCGATGAGAATAGTGCTAACCCTTGCGGTGTCAAGGTTACGGAAGAATGGTAAAGTCGAGGTATTTCACTTGCAGGCATCCCGGTATTGCTGATGCGTTTTCCAAGGGGTGCGTCAGGAGTATATAGCGAAGGCGTCAACCTGTACAGCCGGGCAAGTATGTCACATTGATAACCATGGCACGAGAAAGAATATTTTACTTACGCAGGATGATCAGCATTGGAAAAGCTGTTGACCCCCGGAGCAATCGGAATAGCATCGTACCCGCCATAACCAGTTTGAGCACCATTGATGATGAGGACCTGCCCATTCGGCATTAATACCATCTCATTCAGTATCCTACTTTCTAACATCCTTTCAACCTGCCAGCCACGCTTAATCCCCTCTGGAGTGACAGTAAGTCTGCTGCACTGATCCGATGTAGGATCCTGAGTGGTGAGTCGGTCCAGCGGAGCAAAGTCACTCTGGTTGGATCCTCCACAGATGAGTATTTCCGGAATGTAGTCAGGAGGGTGGAGAGGCAAAAGAGTTGATGTACCATCATAAGGGTTACAGGCACGTACACCATTTGGTAGATCCGGTAGAATCGTCTCCTCGTCCTTCTCGATATCATAGATGATGCTTTGATTATTAGCTTGTAGGAACAATTTACCATCCGGCAGCGAGAAGACACTGAAATCGATGAAGATGAGGTTCCATGCTTCCAATGATAACACACAGATTCTTCTCACCGGGGGAACAGATTGATCGGAAAAGTACGATTCAAGAATGGAAGAGGTCGGGGCTGTCCACCATCCTTTTTCGGGAAGAACTCTAGATTGTTGGCTGGATCATCGTTGGCAAATATTACTTGCGTATGTGAACCTCCAACAATTACCTGGTGATTTCAGTCAATGAATGAGCAGTACCTTAGGAAAAACTAACCAAGGAACCGTCAAATATTCTTGCACTTGATGGGTACCAACGGTTTTCAGCCATAATGAGATGATCAAAGTCCTCATAGAGTTTGCATGTGGCGCCAGTTGGGTCGAGGCAAGGCTCGAAGAGCCTCAAAGTCTGCCTCCCGTCATGGGGACCAGTGATATTAGCGCCGTCTCCGCCGATACTAACCTGGAATGCGGCTATGAGTCAATTATGCAGTATTGAGGATAACGGTGGACGTCACCATTGTCCCATTACTCAGTATTGCACCTGAACCACAGAAAGTATCTGAAAGGACGTTCAAAGGAGAGGCTGTATTAGTTTCCAGATTCCAGAACGCGCCCAATGCAGGGTGGCCATTGATCTGCAGTGGGTCATGCGTATAATTGTCAAAGAATATGGCCAGAGTGTCTGAGACGATGATGGACTCAAGAGCAACGATTCCTGAAGTCCCATTCTGAACGAAGTGCCATCCTAAGCCAGTTTGGTCGGCCCCTTTCTGAGCATTCGATAGGGACAATGCTCGAACAAGCAGAGGCAGAAGAGAAAACGAGAACAAGGTTGCTGGTATCTGCATCCTGAGGATGATTCCCTCAATGACACTATATCCTGTTTAAATATGAATGCTGGTCAGTGTACTTTCACCAATTTCTTCACAAAGCGTACATATCCAGGTTATTGGATCGGATCTTGTGAGAGAAACCGTCTGCGACAGCGAGGACACGGATTAGAGAAGTATATGTTTGCCCTGGCAGGATTACACACCAGGTGATAGGAAGCGATACCGTGAGATGAGTAGGTACCTCAGGGAGCTCTGAGTCGTGGGGAGAAGGCGGACAGTACATAGTTTTATGAGAATGCAAAAATCAGTGTAGCTCGTAATCAATGAGAACTTGGTCCAAGAATGATGGAAATAAGGCGGTGGTCAAAAAATAAGATCAAAGCTTCTGAGAGTCCAATCATCGAGAACTTTGAGGGGCGAACTGCAGATCCTGATCCACATCCCAAACCAACAATAATAAGACAGAGACAGTTTCAAGAGGCGGGAGCCAGAGCACAAACAGTTGAGCCGTCATGAGTAGTCGATGTTTGTTAACACAGTAATTCAGGCCTTTGCGAGAATGTCATATTCATCAGATGACCTATAACCTGTGATGTTGACGTGGTAGGAGCGGCACGCGAAGTAGACAAAAAATTTGTACAGGAATAGACTATCGATGAACATCTATCACACAAACAAATGCGGATGTAGAAAATAAGGACAAATACATAGAGCTCGTGATATGATCCAATTGCTACTCTTGCCTTAAAGTTGTTCCTGTATAAACCTGGGATGTGGGTCAAAAGTTTCTCGGTTTTTGGCCACCGCCTTATTTCCGTCATCTTTGTACCAAGTTCTTATCCTAGGGATCTATCTTTTTGAAAACAAGTCCCCATCGAACTGCCTATCGTGGTCGCTCCCCCAAGGGCACATACAACCTCCTCCTCATCTCATTGTATCACCTCCTGATACCAACATATCAACATTCTACATTCCCTTTGCCCCTCGCGCCGTTCTTGTGCCGATACTCGCCGCTCTCTTCCCCCGCTTGAAACCATCTGGAGACATCTTACTCATGTGTGGATTGTAGGATTCGAACTATTTTGAACGCACTGTCTGTTTGTGCATCGTATCCTTCTGAGCTATTTGTCTGTTTCCTGGACACTCCACAAATCTTGAATATCGGAGGATACACTCTTCAAAACTTCCTGACGACTGCTACCTCTACAGAAATATCCATTCCGGGACGGAGCCGAAAACGCCCTTGCAGTTGAGCCAATGGTGTAATTTCGATTATTCATACCCTGCGAGTAGAAGGCATCATCCAGTGCTTGTGTAGCTGTTCTTACAAAAGCAAAGGGTTTGGTTCCCAGGTTGCTGCCTGACACTAATCTGCGATTTGTCCATATGACTGGTGCTATAAACAATTTCATCGTCTTTGACCCCACACTGTCATTTTTGTCGCTTCTCTTGTCGATACAAGTACAACTTACATAGACGGGTCAGGTGCCGTCGACCTTGCGGCTATGGCTTGTACCTCACTGGAATCCTGGAGTTCTTTATGGTCATCTATCGTTCTCATATTATCAAGTATGTCCCAATTCTAGGTACAGTCGCAGTTGACTAAATCAATTTGAATAAGGCTTCAAATGTAAGAGACTTGTCAACCCTCCAACAAGTGTCATAGGTATTAACTGCAGAGCTATCTTACTGGGTCTAAAAACAACTCTCTCTGGGTAATGCCTACTTGTTTTACGGTCATATAGATGTACTTGAAGAGGGACGCTATCGGTTGGGAAAGTTGCTTTGAGAGGACTGCAATGTTGTATCGAGGAGTCAGCGGTACAATTATATTATAAAACCGATTAGTAAGGATGCTGAAGGTTCGATTTTCAAACACATTGATCATTTCAAAACCGGAAGGAACCAATTGATCGCATCATGAGGACTGGCAATCGGCGAGATGATAGAGAGGAGATATTTTCGGAGCCTGACTGAACCATACAGGACAAAAAGCTCTGGAAAAGTGTCGTCCCGAAAGTTTCATGCCTTGGCTTCTGCTTTACTTCCTTCCAATTTTTGGCCCTGTTTTTCCCGTCATCTCAGTCCCCGACCACGGTGTTTCCCCATTGTAAAGAAGAGGAAGGCAGAAGTCTTCGTGAACCCCTGATGAACATCAAGGCCCAGTATTGACTATCACACTGCACGTGTAGGAAAATCAAAGCCAGCTAACAAAATGGGTGACTAAGAGGCATTCTTATCCTCCAATGATATAAGGGTTTGTAATATCAGAAGCTCAAGTTCAGCTAGACGCTGGACAAGGACGTTTGAGGCATGACATAGCACATTCTCTCGCACCCTTCTTTCCATAAATTTGTGAGACCGGATCTCCCTTGTGGAAAGGTGGCTTCTCTAACAATCGACCTTTCTAGAAGATCCTGTAAGAGACCTACACCGAATCTTCCCTGACAGAAGTATGATGGGTTTGTCTGTTCTGGATACTTGGAGATACACAGTAAGTACCTTTTTTCCTGTGAATTGCATCCCATCAAGAGGACCGACCAGCCTGACGATTTTTCCGACGATATTCCAAAAGCCCAAAGGCTTACCGAGGGCCGAATTTTACCAAAGGCGAAGCAAGGGAAAGTGGGATCCCGATGTAGTAATTGTGAGATAAGATAAGATCCAGTACGGTATCTGTATACCTTCTAAAGATTGTGCGCAAGTACTTACTGCTCAAATCGATGGAGTACATGCTACCATCAATTAAGACACATGTAGTGGACCAAGAAACACCATCGATGACAATGTGATCTTCTCATCACCCCAGTTTTGACCGCTTCTCTGCCAGTTTGGGGTAATTACCATGGAGTGGATCTTCAAGGGTCAAGCGGCGCCACAAGATTACAGACCCCTTCTCAGGGCTGATTCCTCACAATTTTGCACCGAAGCCAACCAGTTGGACCGCCCCTTCTAGAAGTGGGATCTGATATTGGGTCAGTTGCTCTTTTTCTAAAAAAAAAATTGAATCGAGCTCAGGGAGGTCTATGACTGAGGGCTGGGTTGGAACTTGTCCTGACTCTTACATTTACTGAGCTGTGCACAGAATGAATCAGAGGAGCAAGCCACTAACTTTGATACCCTTTCAGACCAAAGCTCTAATGCATGTGAGATCACTAGTTTAGCCTTCTAGCCTTCATTCGACTCCATAGATTCTACGGCCATCTTGAATTAACTATACCATGACAGAAAACATTTCTCGAACAAGGTATTGGATGGTTCATTGTATTTTCATGGACACGCTTTCAGCGTATGTCATTCGTCGACTTGTCTTTCAATCCATACAAGGGATCCAATGCTTCGAAATACTCACTCGTGGAAAATTGCTGTGAGAAACCATCTACTTGTTTCTACCCTGCGGTAAGCTTGCAATCGTATTCCGAATTCCGTCTTTCCAAACTGCCAACTCCCTCTCAACGTCTATCAACAACCTCCTAACCTCATTCCCCACCTTCCCTCCTTCATTCTTACCACCCCCAAATCCTACCATCAATTCTCCTCTCGCGCAAACAAGCGTTTCATAAGCCAAACGAAGACGTTCAGGACCCGACGGAGGGCACGAAGCTGTCGCTTTTTTGCGGCAAGGGGGCAGAGAGATAGCAGGTAAAGCTGAGGAGGAGGAGGAGGATGTAGGCGAAAGGGCGCCCTCGACTAGATGTCCTGGGGATGGTTCATCTACGCTTAGCAGTTTTCCCAGTTCTGCAGTAGCTAGTCCACGGATTGGATGACCATAGGTCAAAACTTGATTGAGAGCATTACAAGTCCTCATTGCGGAACGAATAGCTTCATCAAGTCGCTCTTGAGCCTCCGCCAGCGAAGACTTATTACCACAGGACATTTGTATCTGAGGCGAGTCAAGTTCAATGGTGCCAGGATCGAAAGGAGAACGGTAATTTGTGATAAGGAGTGTAGTGTGGAGGCGAGAAAGTGCAAGCAGAGGATGTGACGACGGAAGAACTCGGATGGACATCAATATCGAAATAAGTCTAGTCGTCAGTTGTATGGCTTTCGGAGGGTCTGTCAACAAAAGTAATTTCATCAGTTTGGATAGGCATGCAGACAAAACAGACAAACCGGAAAACTGAAGTCTTGTGGCCTTATCCAGGGCTTCTTGTCCTATACGAACAGCATCCAAGACAGAATCGGTATCTTTGACGACGGCCCCGCACTTCATACAACGAGTCA
>Ga0153934_1000334_pt1 | contig 13894 bp, 12 predicted proteins | sample TSNJ018MetaG_FD_104708 | JGI IMG/M metagenome (GOLD analysis project Ga0153934, IMG submission 104708) | Attine ant fungus gardens microbial communities from New Jersey, USA - TSNJ018 MetaG | ecosystem: Host-associated > Fungi > Mycelium > Unclassified | place: USA: New Jersey, Wharton State...
GTGGGAAAGATGACTGGAGAATGGTTCAGAATACGATGAGTACAAGACACGTTAGTCACGGCGCGGCTTGTGGCATCAGTTTTGATGGCTTGTCTTGGCTGTTCTTGGACACATTGAGAAATACGCAGGAACCTGAGAGCGTAATTTGTGTGGCCAATCCAATCATGACGGAATCGGAAACAAACACCTTGTGTTGCCCGGAGAATCTAACCCCCTTGCCCCGATGGATCAGCTGAAGCAAAGGACTAAGTATGCTCAAATCAAACTCGGGCCCACGATGCTGTTCTCATTGCTAGATTGACGTCAAACAGCTTGTACAGTGTTCAACTTGCGAAGAAACGTAGTCTCCATCTTTCTTGTACACTCAATTTTTCCATATTGAGCGAACCCGAAACGAGTCGTGAGGCTGTATTTGAAACTCTGGATAACAGATTTGACCGACGACAAGCAAGTCCGAATACTTGCGCGCTTCAAGCTGTGTGTGTAATCCCTCTGGTGTGGCTTGATTTAAAAAAGGCGGCGTTTCATATTCTCGAGCTTCCATATCCATTGGGGGACATGCGTCTCAATATCGTAGATTGGAATTGCTTCATCCACACAAAATTCTCTAGATCTTATATCTTTGTCTTAGATTACAACACATTGCTTTCTTGATTGGACGCAACACAACGACTCATTAGCCATGCAGAACTTGAATCGTCGAATTATAGACTCATTATTCAACTGTTACCTCAACTGAATTCTTGCAACATGCAATCGCTAGATTCCTTGAGGTCATTATCTCACAGGTTCCCAATACTAACCTCTCGAGGAAAATTACCTACCTGTCTCCTAGTATCTAATATATTGGCCCACAAAGGAGCATAGGTCTAGGCGCAACAACAACGTGAATGTACTGCTTGGGAGTCAAGTAAACGCCCGGGGGTTATCGAATCTTCACTTAACCACAAAGGTGTCACTATACTGCGACACATGCCTTGACCTGATAAAAAAACCCATCCAGTCTGATCGGTCCGGAGTAGATCTAGTAACCAACCCACATGAGCGCCCGGATCCCAGTTCCACTCGTCACATGTACTTGCCGTCTACAAGCCCTACCTGGGACATGTTTTCACCGAGTTGATCTCTAGCCGAATACACTATATCGTCTGGTGAAGCACTCACCCAACTCAAATGTCTTCTCAGGAAGGTTCTTGGACATCCAGGCTACACCAGGCGATCCGCAAGACCTCGACCGTCAATCACGACAATCAAAAGGAATCAAATCAAATTCCAAAAATATACACTTTCTTCTAGCCAGAAGACAGGTCGACCCAAAAGCAGAGTAAAAAACAAACAGGCATAAGGAACATTCCGTAACGACAGGAGTCAGAGAGGTAAAGATAGATATCGAAACAGAGGTGTAAGTAATACTCTCCTATGCTACGTTACCCTCCGGAGACTTGCGTTTGATGGGACTTTCGTACTTGATCAACAAGTAATACTCCCATCGTGCACAGCAAGACATAGATGTCAAGTTGATCTTCCATGAAGAGGACATTTTAAGTGAAGAATAAACAAAAGAAGAAAGAAAGGGCGACTGAGAAGAGGCGGTGGCTCTATGGTGCGATTTGGATACTGTGATTCAAGACACAAGAGCTTCGCATCGCCGAAGTGAGGAGGGTTGCAGTAAGGCGCACAGGCAAGCTTGCAAGTGGTAAGACCGGTTACAAGAGGCCTGGTGTTGAAGGTGAGTGCGCAGAATGCAAGGATGCTAGCAGCCGACAAGGAAAGGCCAAAGGCGGTGATGAAATCGAATTAAAGCGGTAGGCAATGCACAAAATCCATTTTTCCATTGTGCATAGCAATTAAAAAATATCTGTCATCTCTTGGCAGATATGCAGTGTCATTAAAGCTCCAAGTCGTCTGATGACTCATTTGGGGAGAAATTGGAAGTGTGTGGTTTGCAAGGAGTGTGAACCAATCAGTACAATGTATTTTTCATGCGAATGTCCGAAGGAGGGAATCCGAGAGAAAGAAGGAACGGTTCTAATCAATGCTCATGCGATTGAGATTAGTACTTTGCGCACGGCCATGTTTTGTTGGGCCCAGTCGATCATGTTTTCTTGCGACTACAAATGCAGATACACGAATGAGCCGGAATACATTTCACAAGCGATGAATCAATGGAAGAACTTACGTGCTTCCTTCAGACCCCTGCCGAAATTCCGCAGCACTATCACAGAAAATATCATTGTTGCAATCAGTAACACAATGGCGATCACAGCTAGACAGACGAGCACGCGAAATGTCAGTGAATAACTTTGGACTAGGGCAAACTCTATGGGCTTACAGAACACGGTAAGCGATTTCCAGGTGAGTTTAAATGTTTCTGTGCTAATGTTGGAGAGCACCCTGATGAGCTGCACAAACATTAGTTTGATGTTAAGGAGGATTGGGACAGTCAAGGGCAGACCTTGTAGATGAAATAAATCATTGCACCGACACAACCCGACATGAATGTTGCCATCATCCACTTATTTTCGTGCCTTGCTGCCAGATGGCCCTCTACCAGGAGGACGATGGACAGAGGAAGCGCCAAGCATGTCACATAATATTCCCAATCATTGTCTTGCAGAACCAACCAGATAAACTGGACTGAAAAGCCAGCCCAAAAAAAGACATCAAACTTGACGAGGCATTCATAAATCTGATAGCTCGCATACATGCGCTTGATGTTCCGATCTGCGCCAAGGAACTTGTACACCTTCCAGCCGAATTCATTGTAGATCTTCCATCCCAGTGCAATGAATATTATTTCCGCCACGGAGAGGACAATAGGGATGGTTGTTGTGAGGACATCGATAGGAATCTTATAGCCGGAAAAATTGTCTGGTGTGAGTGTTGCACGGACTTCACCTATCTGAATTGCAGCATAGATGATGAGCAGACCATTGAACATCCTGAGTTACCAAAAGTTGATGGAAGACGTTAGATGTCTGAAGCACGTCGATGGCAGGAGACCCACGTGAGGAAGATAAATTGCAGGGTATTGCGGGCGTAAACGGCATCAACTGCCATAGCAAACTGGAATACGCTGAAAAAAGAACAACGGTGAGATTCAAGTGAGGTGATAGTAGTAGTAGTAGGCAACGCACTGCGCCAGGACGAATACGCCGAGGTAGACGGGCATCCTCCGGGTCGCCAAATCATCCCCGGTTGGGTGTACCTCCCGGATCCGCAGATACAAGTCACCCTCTATCGCCAAGTTGACCGTCGTCTCTACCAGCACAGCTAGAACGTAGAGCCGGCATGCCATCGAGTCTGGAAGGACCTAAGGAGCGACTGAACACGATTGTTGGAGAAACGGGGACTCAGAAAACATACCCTTCGCCAAAACCCTGGAGCATCGGATTCCTTTGTTGGTGGTTGAGGAGGGTATACGATATGAGAGGTTTCGTGATTGTCATTAAACTGTTTTGAGGAGATGGGAGACTTTGGGGAGAAGGGAAACGAGGATCGACGATGGTCGGTTGGACTACTTTGTGGACTGGTGGAATATGTATTGTAGTCTGAATGTGTGGTGTAAGGGGCGGATGAGTACTGGTCGATGAGGTCGTCGTAAGAAGATTTGAGTTCATCGGGGTTGTTGTACTGGTCGTGGGCAGACGGCTGAAGTGGTGGTCTATGAGAGTAGTCGCTTAGGGTTTGCTGTGAAGGGGAGGGGAAATGGCGAGCGGACATGGAGTTTGGCGCAAGAAACAAACTTTGCTGATGTTGCTATGCTCCCATGTTTGGTCCTGCTGCTATGCAACCTGTGAACTCGAGCAAGCTCACAATTTCTTTCTATTGTAAAAAATATATCTCAATGATACCAGAGAAAGCATGTCTATTCAGAACAACATGTACAGAGGGGGTATCTAGAAAATAAACAGTAGTGAGTTTTCCAGAATATTTTCAATCACTGTTCGTGTCAGTCGACGACCCCGTCTCATCACCTCCTTCATCTACATCGACTGGCCATCAGCACCAACTTCACTGGAAGAATAGAAGAAAACGCACGCATCCCATAGTCAGGCACTACTGAGTGGTGGGCAGTGGGCCGAGCTGGCGGCCGAGGTGGGCTCACAGCGGGCCTTCGCAGCGGCGGCCCTGTCCCTGCTGCCTTTCCCCTACCTCTTCCAGTATTTTGAGGATGGGAGTTAATGCCACGTGAGTTAATTTGAGAGCTCTGTGTCGCTATTGAAAACGCTGATGATACAGGTGTGATTGCCGGCGACGTTGATCTTGATGAAGCAGTGGTTGGTGAACGATCCAGGAAGGATGTTGTAGATGACTCGCGAAGTTTCGATGGTATTTTAGATTTGGTACCCGTTAGAGAAGGGGTGTAGTGCGGCTAGACTTTCGTGAGCTGAAGATGCACTATGATCCATAACAAGATCATACCGTCACCGATATCATTGAATCTGGTTCAGCTTTGACGCGTGATACAGGCGATCCTGAGATGATGTCAACCTGCAGTGTCCACCATGAAATGACGGATCAAAATACTCACCAGATGCCTTGGCCTTCTTGGTCTTCGGAGGAGACATCTGTGGTGACTGCAGCTAGATGACAACCATTCACACCATTCAAGGGCAATCATTACTCACTCGCTTCCTCTTGAGCGAACTTCCATTCTCCTCTGAAAGTCCCATACCCGATTTGCCATCTGGTACAATCAATCAATCGTTCCTAAAATTTATCAAATCTCGAGAAAGGCTTACCGAGTATTTTGGACTTGGCTTTCTCTTTCCCTCTACCATTCAGTCTATCATCTGACCCATTTCCTACTTCTGATGCCGGCGAAGCTGAGCGACCCGCGTCTGAAGGCTGTCTATTAGAGAAGATAAACCGTCTCTGTGAATCATCCACATAGAGGTTTTACACACTTAGGTTTTCCGCTCATGCTAGTTCGGGCACTTGGCGCTCTCCGGGCAGACGACAATCCCATACATGAAGCCAAATGCGGTGCATATCGATTTGACGCGACCTGAGCTACATTAATACAAGCTGTGCTTGCAAAGACCCCTCACCTGTCGTTGGCAGTTCACACAATCTAATAAAATCGTCCCATCCTTACTCCCATTTCCTCCACCAGCACCTATCATGATGAAACGTAAACATCAGCCCTATGCTTTTTTGTTCGGGTGGCATTATAATACCTGTCTCTGAGGAAGGTGTATCCGCTCGCGAACTCGATCCTGCACCTGATGTTTGTGAGCTTCCTGCTCCTCCCATAGCATTGGACTGCAACACATGAGCTGTTTGTCACGTCAATATTCCCATTTGATTGGTAACAATGTGAGCGCACCAGAACCGCATCTAGGCAGAAGAAAACAACGAATCCGCATGTATGAGACGATGGAAACAAAGCCAAGAATTTTGTACCTCGTATGACATGTCTTGCAAATGGATCTTCCCTTCATGACTTCATGGTGTGCTTCGATAGCAACGTCAAATATGATATCATCCAACATAGCCGCAAATATACGTTTGCTCTGTGCCCATTTCCAACGTTAACAGATAGATACAAGATACATACAACGCACCAACGCATTGAGCATCTCCTCTTTTTCCGATGATTTCGCCGGCATAGTGTAATGTACTCGAAAGTTTTGGTGTTAATAATTCAAGCTAGTATCAATCCATCAGTCATCAGTCGAAGCAACAAAAAACGTCTGCAGTACGCACCAGAGAAATTAGAAGATTGATTTGTATACAATTGACCCCGCAACCACCGCTCTGACAGATCTCTGCGGAGTCTTAAAGGAAACGTAAAAAGATCCGGACTGCTCAAGGAATCTCTAACAAGCCACGAGCCTGAGTGCAGATGGATCACAGTTGGTTCAGGAACCCTGGATCAACTAATGAATGAATCGTTTCGTCAATACGGGGGATGAACGGATGAACAGCCAGTCGTCAGATCCCTCTGGTTGGTCTAAAGACAAAGTTATTGAACAAAGAAATGCAGAAAAGTAGTGAAAAGGTAAGCAGGATAAGCAGAGAATGGATGGTGTCGATGTTGTCAGTTTATGGTCAATGGTTATTGTAGTGCCAACTAGACTTTGATCAGACACGTGAACGCTTTAGCTGCTTTTTTTGGCTTCATTACATTGTGATCAACAAATCAGGTTTAGTTATATTGTACACTTGGTTTTGTCGGAAAAAGCTATAGACCAACGACAGGGAGCTGATGAAATCTGATCCCTCATCAGTTCAGGTGACCACCCAATCAATTGCAAATGGAGCTCTCGCACGCTTCAAGTCTTTACACTCAAACTCAAATTTGCTCAACCTTTTGTCATGCATATCAGCTTAACAGTGATACCTTGCTAGGATCTTGGTAGCATACATATGCTTTTTCTTCATGATTGAGAAGCTTTCTACTTCCCAACAACGCAGCAGATACCTCGGCGAGACTTATCGCAAAGACACACATATCAGGTTGGTCATATCGTCTATATCAAATACAAGTGAGTATTCTCAAACGAAGCTTTTGGAAACATTAATTTCTCGTATATTTATCGTGCGGCATCTCTAATCAATAAGCATCGTAACTATGTATGAACACTACAGAAGCTGATGATTGTTGCTGAAGAGAGTTCTAATCTCCTCTAACATTAACACACTCTCGGCAGGGGAACGACCCAGTCAATGTCAGCAGTCATCTGAGTCTGGACTTCTTAGAGGAGAGTCTTCTTCCTTTACACCCAGAAGTCTGAATTTCAGTATGCTGGATCAAGAAATCGAGTGTCAAATGTCCAACACATGAATAACCAAAACTTCGGCATTGAACCACAATTTCTGTTTTGTGTCTCGCTGACATGGTCTGCCATCGCGCCCCGTGTAATAAATTGCTGATTAAAAAAACGGTGTGTTGACGTTTTGATCATTCACATGACATACAGCATAGGGTTGAAGACCTGAACATAAATGAGCATTTTAACACTGGGATGGTTGCATTTCATCATGGGACTTCAAATTAACTTTTTGGAAGATCAAGCGCTACACTAAAAATAAGTTAGGTTTCGTCTCGTGATGATCAGATATTTGTAGATAGAGATGGATAGACGTGACAGAGACGAGACTTGTTGCGCGTTTGCAAATAGTTCTCACTTGTCCCTTCTTTTTCTTTCAAAATTGTCCTCAACTCAGCTTCCATGTAAGGGACGGAAAGGTGACTCTGACAATAATATCACCTGATTGTTCCTGGAATTCACTGCGTATTTTATTTAACCCATAAGGTCCCCTTGACCCCAAACTGACTTTTTTTCTAGCTATCACTCCAGATTGCAGACTCTGAGAGGATGTTAAGAGCTGACATTCGAAGTTTCAATGGATCATGAGATCAACCAATAACTTAATCCATACCAGGTGGCTTCTACTTTCATGGTCAACCGATTTGGTGTTGATCTCTCGCATCTTGCTTGACGTCCTGAGAGTGAGGGTCGATAGAATACTAGGTATGGAACCTCCCTCGAGGCACGCTTAAATCCGAAAACAAGTGCTTTTGTCTGTAGAAATTCGAGATTGATCTCTAGTCTGCTACGTCTAGGATTATTTCTTTCAACACTTCGGTTCCAGCTGAATCATCAGGTATATCAGCTATCTTCTATCTTCTGTCCTATCTCAATATATTGGCCCACTACTGCATCTGCAGAGACATAAAAAAGTAGATTCAACTCGGTTGCAAAAGGAGTCAAAAAGCAGTTTTCATCCGAGTAAAGGTCTCCTCTCCCCATACTCTTCAACCTTTTCCTTGCCCATCCCTTCTTGCACCCAGCTTAGGCACCTCTTTGACACTTGAATTATTTTTACAAAACCCCTCTTTGTGTTCTCTGCACCTCTGTCCTTGGCTCTCCAGATCCCATGCTTCTTTTCATCAATCCTGTCTGTCCGTATTATATGCTGACTGTCAACCGTCATGACGATAACGGAAAATGTTGTGAAAATTGATGCGAGGGTCGTTGATGCCGAGATCATGAAAACAATGATCATTTGTAGTCGAGCGGCTTGTTGGACCGAAGAACCGCCAAGGATCGCACCTGTCATCATCCCTGGAATTGCGATGATCCCGAGCACGCTGATCCACCAGAAAAGATTAGTCTTTGCCCTTATGAGAGACTCAGTTCAATGAAGGATGTACCTCATGCTATTGATCGTGGGCGTCAATGCTAATCTGAGAGCTTCTATTGCGATTGGTCTGCATGCTTCAACGCGAGAGGCACCAAAAGCCAAGAATACTTCGACTTTATCCTTATTCTCTCTACACATGGTTTCCATGCTTGTTGAATACGAGAGCGAACGTGGGATTCGGTATCACAAGACTCACTGTAATTCCTTCAATACATAGCTGATAGAAACCGTAATACCAGAGATGGTAGCTCCACAAAGCATGCCAACAATAGGTACTATTCAAACTAATCAGGAGATGCGAATCAAGAGGGATCATGAATCAAGGAGCATGTACTATACTGTATGGGTGTCCAGAAGGGATCTATAGCCATGGCATATTTTGTCCCGAGTATCGACACGGGAATTGTTGATCCTAACATTGCGACGAGCACAGACAAGAACTAGTAATAAGAGGAAGTCAGCATGAAAGTATACGTAATGGAAGGACACAGACCATATGCTGATACCGACGTTTTGACTTATTGACAACTAAGATGTAGGTTGTCAGCCGACGACCTCATATAAGAGAGCCGTAAACCACACCAATCTCAACAGTTCCCAATACATTGAGCAAAACTGAAGATGCAGTGATATGAACGTAGGATCGAGAGCAAACACTTAAACGCACACCTGTGATCCCTGCAATGACTAGCTGATCCTCCGCCGCGAAGACTTGTTGCAGAATGGTTGCTACAACTGTCAGTTGTATCATGCACCTGATTGCACTGATTAACAATGAAGACCCAACCCCGATTTTCAGCACCCCAGAAACGAAAGTGTCGAACAAAATGAAAGAAAGAGCAATGACGACATTATTCCAGCCTAGTTTGACAATCAAGGCAGTGGTAAGGAATGGTGCGTCAGATGTAGTGGCAGGTACAGAAGTGGCGAAAACGCCGTGTGTAAGGTTATTTGTCGAGTGCATATTTTGAGGTCAGAGCTAGTCTCTGTTCACGATTTATAGGAGTCGTATCTTGAAAAAGACTAAAGAACTTCAATGATTGGATGATAGATAGAGTTCGCGGAGTGGGTGTTGAGCGAGAGAAAAAGGTCGGTGTAGGATAGGAACGAAAGCAACTTAAAATTGAGGTAGGGGAGTTATATATATTGCTTGAAACACAGTCAAGAACGGTGAGCGCCGTCTAATTCTGTTGACAACCTGGAAGAACCATGAAGAAGGGGATCATTAGTATAAGCCAATGACGTTACGTGCATCTCTATTCTTTTTTTGAAATCACGGCGCTCGCTCGCGGGTGATTTTTTTTTCGGGGGATATGGCACAAAGATATCTGTGATATCTGACAACGTATAATGTCTCAAAAGATACGATCGCTCGTCACAGCTACTGCATTTCAATACTTCAATAACTATAACAACAGTGACTTTATCGATGGTTATGAAATGAGAAGAAGTTGCTTTATCTTCTGCATGCACAAGGTATCTCTGGGGGATTCTGGACCGTGACTCCACGAACAGATACTTCGTTGCGGCATGAGGCTACATTCTCGTGAACATAATCATCTACAGGCTCAAGTGCTGATCATGAACGAGACAGCTGAATAGAGCGGCCATCTGAGATGCTCCAAGATTGACCTGGTCAATAAGAATATTTCTAGCAACAAATTTGATAGGACCAAGTTTTTGTAGATACGTGACCTATCAGGCGTAGCTCGTCTAAGGGATATTCCTTCTGGCCCAAAAGACTCGTAAAGCCAACCAATGTTATCAAATACGGGGAATCATGAGTAAAAAGATCAAATCAGGCCTCCAAAATTATTTTATGGGATAAATGTGCGGAGAAAAATTTCATACCCAATCAGATTGGACCTACATCTTGCGTCTGTTCCACTATGCAGATCAACCACCATGGAACTAACAAGCCATCGACCTTGAGTTGCATAAACTAGTAGTTGTTTGACGTCAATCTTGAAATAGTAAACACTCCGATGATAACAACTGCTAGAGCTCCTATGCTAGCAGGAAGCAGGAGATCCTTTGGAATCCCGAAAACTTGTTCCGCAGGTGCTGGCGCAGGTGTTGGTACAGAAAAAGCGGGAGAGGGCTGCTTCTCAGCAGAGATAGCAGTCATTTCACCCTTCTCAACCTCCTTTTCCTCAACCTTGACTTTCTCGGTGGATTCCTGAGCCTCTTCGCTCTTATCAACACCCGCTTCTTTCCACCCTCTACCACCCTGGACATACAACACAACGCGATCATGGCCTGCAGACTTAGCAATTTTGACTGCATCCGTAACATCGTCATCTGAGGTGATCAAGACAGTGTCATTATCGGCGTCAGTGTAGGAAAGGATGAAGTCGGTAGGATCAGGATGGACTTTGCCCTCTTCAGCTTGAAATTCAGTGAAGAAAGGATCGATAGCAAGCTTTCCAGAGACAATTTCACGCAAATGGGTCACGTCATCATGCCTTGACTGGAACCTGTGCGTCCTTCCACTAGGTGTACGGAATTTGAAAACATAAGTACCGTCATCCGCCTGAATAGGAACGGGAACAGAGACACCCTTGGCAGGATTGGATAATGCGGAGGCACGGTCATCGTCATCTACAACCGAGGCCGAGTCGTTTGGGTGTAAATCAGAGAGAGGGGAGTGTTGCAAGTAAGAGAGGTTGCCATGGGAGAAGTGAGAACGGGATGGTGCATGCGAGCCGGATATCATGGAATCATTGTCGTCATGACCGATTGAGTCAAAGAACTTGCCCCACATCGGTCCATCTTCATGGTCCCCAGCGGTGTCACCACCAGCCATTGCATTCATCTGGATGAAATGAGATATATCAATTCACTTGATCTACAAATCATTCAAGATTTTACTCACTTGTTCGAGAGTGGCGTATGTGAGTTTGAGGACATCTACGATGGCAACTAAAGAGCCGTCTTCCTCAACAACAGGCAGATTAAGGTAATGACCATCTGCAATTTCTCGTCAACTTGGCATTAGCTATAGTGTAAATGATTCGCGCACTGTGCATTTTCTTGAGGGCATCGTGGACGGTTGTGGTAGGAGGTGCAGTATCTGGATGAGGCGTCATAACCCTAACGACGCTACATCTGCTTGCCTCCAACCCAGCTGCGATAACCCGAAGGACAACATCCTTGCTAGTAAAAATACCAACGATCCTACCACCTTCTATAACACAGACGGCGGTGGTGCGTCTTTCCTTCATTATTTTGGCAACTTCCCGCACGCTGGTCTTGGGCCCAACGGTAGCAGGCTCCGTGCGCGAGTCCATCACCGTAGTCAAATCTGGAAGAGCTGTTTTCTGTCGAAGCTTTTCGGCCCATGCAAGCATGGCTGCAGCCTGAGGGTTGTTTCCTACTGAACCGAGTTCAGTTTGAACTCCGGCCATTGCACTGAGGAGTTGCTCTGATGCAGCAGAACTACGTTCAACTTTGTCCAAAGCTTCGTGGAACACCTTAGTGATATCAAGCAGTCCTACAACATTGCCCTCTTCATTGCAGACGGGCTAGAAAGAGGGTTAGCAGGGAGACATTTTTGCCACAAGAGATGATCGGACCAAATGTCTAAAGTGTTTCGACACCATCAACTGCAGTGCCTCTGTCGCGCTTGTGCTGTCGCGAGTAACCATAGGATTACGCGTCATAATCTGGCTAACTGGAGTCGAATGTGGGTCAACACCCTCCGCAGTGACCTATGAAGTTGAGTTTTCAGCTTGAAATTAGGAAAACAACAGCAAAAGAGGCGCACCCGATACGCCAGATCCTTTGCAGTGAAGATACCACTCAACCCCTCATCATCATCAACGACAAGAACGCAGTCAGTACGCTTTGCAGCACACAACTGGCTGGCTTCAGCGACTGATATATTCTCTGGTACTGTCAGAGCAGGCGAAGGTTTGAGTGCTGCGACTGTTCCCTTCGCTGCGAGCTTTCCGCCCCGTTGCTTCCTACTAGACTGATGTGTTGTCGAGATGGTGCGCTTTCGCGATAATTCGGACTCAATTTTCTTCCGAATTGCCTAATCAAACATATCAAACATTTGAGCTGTCGAGGAGAAGACACGTGTTAATACATACCTCGTCACGTCTCGACTGTTTCTTTCTGTGCTCAGAAAGGGATATATTAGACTGATAGCCAGACATGGTGGACATGTTGGAAAAGCCGACAGTGGATTTGGAAGGTGTTGTTTTGGTTGGAAGGGGCGAAGCGGGGCGGTCCGAATATGGGGGCGGCGAGTTGGAGGTGTTACGGCTTGCTGGAATGGGTATCCGTGACATCAGCCACTTATTTCCAACTTGCTCTGAGTTGAGGTTATGGGCTGAGAGTCGTCCTATGGACCGTACAATTCGTTTTCGGTTTGAGCCATCTTTTCTGATTGGCTGGTGATCCAAAGTTCTTACATATTTGGTAAAATATTCAGGCCAACGAACCAAGGATATTCTCGTCTACGTAAAAACTTGCCTAATAAACGACATTCATGCGTGAAGAAAAAAAGATCCACATGATGGAAAGGACACCCGCCAATCCAACAGTGATATATGTCAACGTCCACACACCCTCCGAAGTCGAAATTATTCCGGCAATCAGAGGAAATATGGCTGTAAGAAGTGATCGGTCAATTTGCCTTTTGAATCCGGCAACAAACATACCTGAACCAAGGCTTCCAGCCGCACCCCTACGTCAAGGCTTAGATACAGCCCTCATGATACTGACTAAACATGCTACTCACAGCAAAGCCATACTGACCATGTGTGTCTCTTCTGGCAAAACCATTGTTGCCAGGGTCAGAGTAGATGGGAAAACGGGACCGAATAAAAGTCCAATCACACTCGTGAAAAACGCATTGGCAGCGTTAGAATTCACGAACCAAATAAGCAGCTGCATGATCAAACCAAAAACTACATCCAGTATCATCCCATCAAGGGAAAGGCAAGGAAGATGTTCGAAACTCACTGAGAGATATCTGGACTAACCATTTCTTCTGTGAAAAGCTGAGTCTGTCCTTGTTCAGTAGAGCCCGCGAAGAAATCCAAGGACAGGATGTACCTAGGCATGAAATAGCCCCAACAGATCCTACCAATCGAGATGCCTGCCCAAAAGCCCGATGTAACATAACCAGCTGTTTTTGGATTTGCATGCTAATGGTGTCTTATCAGCTCGAGCTGTGATCACCGGGGAGCTGCACCATACTCGAGTGCCCAAGAGATAAGACACTATCTGTTGTGAGAAGTATCAGCTTTGGGAGCCAGCAAACGAGAGAGTCGGAGACACACAAAGCCCTGTGTAGAGGTCTCGCTAAAATCTCTGGTCAGCAGGCAGCTTTGCGGCGCTGTTAGGGTGTAACTAACCACCCACAGTACAAGCAAACGAAAATCATGAACGCCCAGATCATAGGCATACAGAGTACCCGGCGAAGTGCTAGCATGAACGTTGATGATTCAATTAACAAGCATTCTTCAGATCTTACCGCTTCGCGACTCCTGGATATCCTGAGGTGTAATAGTTGATACCGTCCCACTTGAAGGGTCAATGTCGAATTTATCATTTGAACTGAAGATGGTAGACTCGGTATTTCTCCTCGTCAAGGATATATTCTGTCGGTGGGATTGATCACGTTCCCTCTTCCACTCTTTTTTTGTTGGCTTGAATGTCAATAACAACAAACCGGTGTTGAAACCCGACAAAATAAGAGTCCCAAAATAGAAGTGCTTCCAGGGAA
>Ga0153934_1000337_pt1 | contig 13848 bp, 11 predicted proteins | sample TSNJ018MetaG_FD_104708 | JGI IMG/M metagenome (GOLD analysis project Ga0153934, IMG submission 104708) | Attine ant fungus gardens microbial communities from New Jersey, USA - TSNJ018 MetaG | ecosystem: Host-associated > Fungi > Mycelium > Unclassified | place: USA: New Jersey, Wharton State...
CTTGGGTATACCAGATCAAAATACCTCGCATTATTATTACTGATCAGTAAAATTCATATTCGTAAAAGAAAAATAGTAAATTAATAAAAAAATTGAAGCATAGAAAAAATAAAAAAAAAGATAAGACGAAATGCGCCCCCCGCCTACATATTTGAAACTTTCTGCTAGAAAAAAACTTGCAACACCCAATCCATTTGGAATCCCATCAATTACCCGCCTATCAAAAAAATTAACTAGTTGGGACAACCCCCTTACACTGCGAATTACGTATGTTGTATAAAAAGCATCTAGGTAACCACGATGATGGGACCAATCATATATTATATTTTGAATTTTGTCCGAAAAAAATATATTTCGATACCTTTTGGCAAAAAAATTTATTAAGATAAAATTTTGTAAGGACGAATAAATAGGTTTATAGAAAAAAGAAACTATAACTATTCCAGAATAAGCTATACTAATCGAAAGGGTTGCATTTAACACAAATTCAGACCAATTAAAAAAATTTTCATTATTCAATTTTTGATGTAAAAGATCTACAGATGGGGTTAACCATTTGGACAATATATCCAAATCTATGCCTTCTTGATTGAAAGGAATTCCTAGGAATTCAATAAACAAAGTAAAAAAAGTTAATATAAGTAGAGGGAATAACATAGTATTATCCGATTCATTAGGATATAGCACAATTTTTTTATTGTCACTATTTTTAATAATACTAAAGGATCGTATTGTTTTTTTTATTTTTTCGTGTGGAGTCTTAGAAAAACTTTCATTATTTTTTATTGGTAACATTGGTAACAAAGTTAATAAACGACAATTTTTGTTAATAAGTTTCAGTCCATCTTGACCCCATAAAGATATTGAATAGAAGGAACTACTTTTTTTTCCATTGAAATTTTGAAAATGAACGTTTAAATGACCCTCAAATACAAGTAAATAGATGCGAACCATATAAAATGCAGTTAATCCTGCTGTAGCCCAGGATATGAGTGCGAAAGTTGATGAATACAACCAAGTATCATTAAGAATTTCATCTTTGGACCAAAAACAAGCAAGAGGTGGAATCCCAGAAAGAGAAAGTGTACCTAAAAAAAAAGCAGTTTTTGTGATTGGCACGTGTTTTTTTAACCCCCCCATAAAAACCATATTTTGGCTTTTATCTGGAGAATACCCAATAATAGCTTCCATAGCATGAATAATAGATCCAGATCCTAAAAACAACAATGCTTTTGAGTAAGCATGCGTGATCAAATGGAATAAAGCAGCTCGATAAGACCCCATACCTAGAGCTAACATCATATACCCCAATTGAGACATTGTAGAATAAGCTAAACTTCTCTTAATGTCTTTTTGGCCAAGAGCTAAAGTGGCTCCTAAAAGGACTGTTATTATACCTATTAAAGCGATTAGATAGAGTATGGAGGGAATGGCTATTAAAAGAGGAAAAAGGCGAGCGACAAGAAAAATACCCGCAGCTACCATAGTAGCTGCATGTATAAGAGCGGAAATAGGAGTAGGTCCCTCCATAGCATCTGGTAACCATACATGAAGGGGGAATTGGGCGGATTTGGCAACTGCACCAGAAAATAAAAAGAAAGTACATACAGTTCCAATTAAAAAATAGGTTTCGTTATTGTTATTATAAATCAAAGTATTGAATATTTTGAACAAATCGTGAAATTCAAAACTGCCTGTTAGCCAATAAAGACCTAAAATGCCTAATAATAAACCAAAATCGCCTACACGATTAGTTACAAATGCCTTTTGACAAGCATTTGCCGCAGCAGGTCGTGTAAACCAAAAACCTATTAATAGATATGAGCACATTCCAACTAATTCCCAAAAAATATAAATTTGTATTAAATTTGAACTAGTAACTAAGCCAAGCATAGAAGTATTGAAAAAACTCAGATAAGCAAAGAATCTCAAATATCCTTGATCATGACACATATAATTGTCACTATAAATCAGAACTAGAATACCAACAGTAGTAATTAACATTAACATAATAGAAGTAAGTGGATCAATCAAGTAACCGAACTCTAACGAAAAACCATTATTGATGGTCCAAGACCATACAGCTTGATAGATAGAACTGCTATTTATTTGCTGAATCGATAATTTAATCGAAAAAATCATAACTATAATTAACAACAAAATACTAGGAAAAGCCCACATACGCCTAAGATTTTTTGTTGTCTTCGGAAAAAGAAGAAGTCCTGCTCCGATTAACAAAGGAACTGTAAGTGGAATAAAAGGTATGATCCATGCATTTTGGTAGATATGTTCCATAAAAAATAAAATTGGATTTTTGATTTCCCGGCTTTTACCTCTTTCGAAGAAGGTCAATAAAACAAATGAAGATATGCGATAATAGAATTTTATTTCTATTCGAAAACGAGATTATTAGAATAAGCATTTTTTTCTTTATTTTATTAATATTCAACTCAAGAAGTTCTAATTGGTCAAATGACCAAATTGTTATTAATGAAAATAAATTATTAAAACCTATGAATAGAGAGAATATCCAAAATTGAGACCCTTCATTATTCTTTTCATAAATCCAGAAATAGAAAAAAAGATAAAAATGATCAAAAATGAGACAAAAAATACGTAAATATGATACTGATATGAATCAAAAGATATATTAAGATTCATACTCTAATTTAAGTCAAAAACTAGAAACTATTTTAATTTGTTTATTCGGAATCAGTTAAGTTATTAGTTATCTCCACAAGTCTTTGATCGATTTCTTCTATTTCAATACCAATAAAGCCTATTTTTCTTTTTCTATGCTAGCCAAGACTTTACTTTCGACTTTACATAAAATACAAATTCAAAATGGATAAAAACATATCCAATCATGTCTACTCTAACTAAATAACTAGTCTCGTTTTAATAAGTTTCAATAAACAAAGAAAAAAATGCCATCTCCATCTATTTGTTAAAAATAAAAAGAGTCAAAGATAATTGATAATTAGGTTATTAATTGATAATTAGGTTATAGAGTAGCTTACTTAACTGTTCTAAATTTATTTTAATGGCTTTATTATCTGACATGTAAATAAAATATGAAATAAAAAAAAAGAAAAGTCACATAACAAAAATAAACAGAAATAGAAGTCTAAGGTTTGCTTCTTTATTTTCTTTTTTATGGTACATCGTATTCTATCAATAGAAATTGGAATAAAAAAAGGGGAGTCTCTCAGAATCTGATAGGTCATTTTCATAGATTTCTAGTTTTTTGAGATATTTTATAAATTTATAAAAAAACTTAGAATGAAAAAAGGCTTATAACTAAAAAAAATAGGATAGAACGATTCCTTTGCTTTGAATATTAGATGTCTTTCACATCCAACTAGAACAATGAATAACCTATTCATTTTTGAATGGCAGTTCCAAAAAAGCGTACTTCAATTTCCAAAAAGCGTATTCGTAAAAATTTTTGGAAAAGAAAAGGATATTCGGCAGCATTAAAAGCTTTTGCATTAGCAAAATCTCTTTCTACCGGGAATTCAAAAAGTTTTTTTATACGACAAATAAGTTAAGTAATGAAATATTAGAATAATATGAATTGATTTGACTCAAAAAAATTAAAATTTTGTAGAAATTTTTTCTATTGATAAAAAAAGTTGAAAAAAAAAGCAATCATTTATTCATTTATTTAAATTTCACATTTATTTAATATAGAAATCTAATTAATACTTTGTATTCATTGATTTTGTTGTTAAATTAATCAACATTAAATAGATCCTGTTTCTCTCTTATGATCTGTAAAACCACTTTGATAGGATATAGAGGATTTCACTAACCCTCTTTTAGTACTTTTTAGTATATTTTATTATTTATGGGATGGGGATTCTTACTTTCCCCATCAACCGGCCGGGCCCAATAGTCAATAGAAAATGAAAGTGGGTTTTAGATGTTTTTAGATCTATAGAAGAACATAGAAGAACAAAGAAAAAATCTTTAGGCAAAACGGGATCCTTAATCTTAATAGATAATAGTAATAGAATTCAGTCTATTAAAACCTTTCCTTCCCGGATTCGTTATTTTATGAATTATTAGATATCTTTTTTCTTTTTATCTTTACTTCTATAATATCTATAATAGAAAAATAAAAAAAATTAATTTTTTTCGATTTGCAATCTCGATTTTGTGGTATATTATGTACGAAGAATTTTTCTTGGGAAATCAAAATATATATTTAGAACTTTCTCAAAAATGATATTGTATCTATTACTATTCTTTAGAAAACAAAAATTTTTGAATGCTTGATAAAAATATTGCCATTGGGATCATTCTTTCAATCTCGACGATTAAAGAGAAAAAGGCTATTATGATTTCAAACAAGCCGCTATGGTGAAATTGGTAGACACGCTGCTCTTAGGAAGCAGTGCTAGAGCATCTCGGTTCGAGTCCGAGTAGCGGCACAGCCTTTTACAAATTCGAAAAGGTAATTTCATAATCCTAGAAAAAAGAAAAATCATAACGAAATTAATTTCATTCTTAATTTCTATTTCACGATGTATAATTGAGGGATCTCTTTACTTTTTCTATTATATATATATTCTTATGATATTTTTTACTTTGGAGCATCTTTTCAATCATATTTCCTTTTCGATCGTTTCAATTGTAATTACAATTCATTTAATAACTTTAGTAGTCAACGAAATAATAGAACTAAATGATTCATTAGAAAAGGGTATGCTACTTACTTTTTCCTGTATAACAGGATTATTAGGTATTCGTTGGATTTTTTCAGGGCATTTCCCGTTAAGTGATTTATATGAATCATTAATGTTTCTTTCGTGGAGTTTTTATATTATTCATATGATTCCTTATTTTAAAAACCGTCAAAAAATTGTAAATGCAATAACAGCCTCCGGTGCTATTTTTACCCAAGGCTTTGCTACTTCGGGCTTTTTAGCTCAAATGAAGCAATCCACAATATTAGTACCTGCTCTTCAATCCCAGTGGTTAATGATGCATGTAAGTATGATGATATTGGCCTATGCCTCCCTTTTATGCGGATCATTATTATCAGTAGCCCTTCTAGTTATTACCGTTCAAAACAATATAAGCCTTGTTGATAAAAAAAAACTTTTATTAAACCAGTCGTTGTTCTTCGGGACGATCCAGTACATCAACGAAGAAAACAATCTTTTGCAAAACACCTATCTCTTTTCTTTTAGGAATTTTTATCGGTCCCAGTTAATTGACCAATTCGATCATTGGAGTTCCCGTGTTATTAGTCTAGGATTTCTCGTTTTAACCATAGGTATCCTTTCAGGAGCAGTATGGGCTAATGAAGCTTGGGGTTCATATTGGAATTGGGACCCAAAAGAAACGTGGGCTTTTATTACTTGGACCGTATTCGCAATTTATTTACATATTAAAACAAATATAAGTTTTAAAATTGAAAATTCTGCAATTGTGGCTTCTCTAGGATTTCTTATTATTTGGATATGCTATTTTGGGGTCAATTTATTAGGAATAGGATTACATAGTTATGGTTCATTTCTACTAAAAAGCACCTAAATTGAATTGAAGAAAGGACCCAACTTGACGAATACAACTACAGGACGGGATAGATCCTATATACATATAAAAATAAAAAAGAAAATCTCGTCGCGAACCATTTCAATCACTATACTATTCGATTGAAATGGTTCTCACAAACGCCAAACTGTCCAATTTAAATTGTAATTAATTAGTTTTTTTTGTTACATAAAGAAAAAAGTTTCAAACGGAAACTATCTATAAAAAAAATTTGATAGAACAACTTCTACCTTTTCAACTGATAGTGAGAGAACGAAATCGGGGTAAATGCCAATACCTATTACTGGTAGAAAGATAACGAGTGAAACAAATAACTCTCGCGGACCGGAATCAAAAAACGAAGAGTTTGCATTATTTAATAACTTGTATCCATAGAACATTTGGCGTAACATAGATAATAAATAAATAGGAGTTAATATCATTCCAATTGCCATGCCAAAAGTAATTAGTACTTTGGACATGAAAAAAATTTTGTGACTAGTGATTATTCCAAAAAAGACTATTAATTCGGCAAAAAAACCGCTCATGCCCGGTAACCCAAGTGAAGCCATCGAAAAAGTACTGAAAAGTGTGAATATTTTTGGCATTAAAATGGCTATTCCGCCAATTTCGTCAAGATAAACAAGACGTATTCGATCATAACTCGTTCCTGCTAGGAAAAAAAGAGCAGCACCAATAAATCCATGAGATATTATTTGTAAAATGGCGCCGTTGAATCCCGTATCAGTTATAGAACTAATTCCTATAATTATGAACCCCATATGAGATACAGAGGAATATGCTATTCTTTTTTTTAAATTACGCTGCCCCGGAGATGCTGAAGCTGCATAGATTATTTGCATTGTACCCACTATCATCAACCAAGGAGAAAATAGAGAATGCGCGTGAGGTAATAATTCCATGTTGATCCGAACCAACCCATATGCTCCCATTTTTAATAGGATTCCGGCTAAAAGCATACAAGTACTATAATGTGCTTCTCCATGGGTATCTGGCAACCATGTATGTAGAGGTATAATCGGTGATTTTACAGCAAAAGCAATAAGAAATCCAATATAGAATATTATTTCTAATCCCACAGGATACGATTGGTTAGCTAATGTTTCAAAATTTAATGTTGGTTCAGTAGAACCATATAACCCGAGACCCAAAACTCCCATTAACAGAAAAATGGAACCCCCTGCAGTGTACAAAATAAACTTTGTAGCTGAGTATAGACGTTTCTTTCCTCCCCATATGGATAAAAGTAGATAAACGGGAATTAATTCTAATTCCCAAATTAGAAAAAAAAGTAAAAGGTCGCGAGAAGAAAATAATCCTATTTGACCGCTATACATTGCTAACATCAAGAAATGGAATAATCGGGAATCCCGAGTAATTGGCCAAGCTGCTAAAGTCGATAAAGTAGTGATGAATCCAGTCAGTAAAACGGGTCCTATAGAAAGCCCATCAATTCCCAATCTCCAGTGAAAATCAAAAAAACGAATCCAGTTATAATCTTCAGCCAATTGCATTAATGGGTCGTCTGGTTGGAAATGATAACAGAATACATAGATTGTTAAGAGGAATTCTAATATACATATACACATAGTATACCATCGAATTACCTTATTACCCCTATGAGGGAGGAAAAAAATTAATAAACTCGCAAATATGGGAAAAACTACAATTAAGGTTAACCAAGGAAAATAATTCGTGGTAAAGACAAAATACACTTGGACTAAAAAACCCGTACTCGAAATAAGAAATATATTTCTTATTTCGAGCGCGGGTTTTTGTCGGTAAACAAAAGATTAAAGTGAAGTTTTCTGGAACGTATCAATAAGCTAGACCCATACTACGAGTTGTTTCATGCCATAAATACACTCGAACACTCAAAAAATCGGTTGGACAGGCGGATTCACATCTCTTACAACCAACACAGTCCTCTGTTCTTGGCGCGGAAGCTATTTGTTTAGCTTTACACCCGTCCCAAGGTATCATTTCTAATACATCTGTGGGGCAGGCTCGGACACATTGAGTACATCCTATACATGTATCATAAATCTTTACTGAATGTGACATTGGATCTATACCTGTCTTTTTGAATCTCATTAGTTTCGATCTAGTGTAACCCTGTATTGTATGGAAACAAATTACATATGCAAAAACCAGACGACTCGATGATTCACCAGAACTTGTCGAATCAACTTATTTCTGGGTCGGTTTAGAAAGGAGTTTAAAAATACTTTGCTTTCTTAGATTTTTTAGATTCTATAGACTTAGTAATCTGTAATCTAATTTTAATTTATAATTCTTCCCATTTAATTTCTATTTTCTATAATATTAATACTACTTATTCAACAAATTCGCTTGATTAATACGAGTTGATTTTCTGTTACGATAAATTGCGGAAACAATAGCCAGTCCAATAGCTGCTTCAGCAGCTGCAATAGCTATAACAAAGATGGAGAAAATATTTCCTTTTAGTTGACGACTATCAAAAAAGTCAGAAAATGTTACGAAATTAAGATTAATTGCATTCAATATAAGTTCAAGACACATAAGAGCTCTAACTAAATTTCGGCTTGTGATTAATCCATAGATACCAATAGAAAATAAATAGGCACTCAAAACAAGTACATGTTCGAGCATCATTGAGCAACTCCTTATCAATCTTGATTCAGTTCAATATGAACAAAAAGAAATATACTAAACAAATACAGAGCAAAGAAGTATTTTAATATTTAATAATAGATTGACATTCATATTTTATTTTATATTATACATCAATTCTATTTGAATTGAACAGAAATGGATATGAAAAAAGAATCAAGTTTGATTTGGAGTGACGCGTTTAATTTGAAAGATTTTTAATCTTATTGGCGTGCCGCAGCAATTGCACCAACCAAAGCAACTAAAAGAATTATCGAAATGAGTTCAAATGGGAGAAAAAAATCTGTTGATAAATGAATCCCAATTTGTTGACTATTATTTATCAAATCTTGTTCTATAATCTGGTTGAATTTTGTAGTCCAAATAATTCCGTACCATGATATATTTAGAATAGTAGTTATTAATAAAACAAAAATACTGGTACAAACTAACAAAGTAATTCCGTCTCCAAGAGTCCAAAGGCGGAAATTTTGATCATATTCTAACCCGTTAATGAACATTACAGCAAATATGATTAAAACATTTATAGCTCCTACGTAAATAAGAAGTTGTGCAGAAGCTACAAATTGAGCGTTTGCTAGAATATAGAATAAAGAGACACAAATAAGAACCAATCCTAACGAAAAAGAAGAAAAAATGGGATTGGTAAATAATACCACCCCGAGACCTCCTAATATAAAACCTGATCCCAAAAAGACTAAAAGAAAATCATGGATTGGTCCAGGTAAATCCATTCTATGAAAAAATATATAAAAAAAATCAGACTCTTTCATGATCTTATTGAACTGACCAGGAGAAAATAAGGTAAGCTGATCGCCTTAAGACACATTCCTAAGTGGATGGGATTCTAATGAGTGCGAATTAATGTATGTACAAATTTGATTCTTTATCTGAAAGGATAGTTCTAATCGAGTTGAAATCAATACATAAAAAAAGTCCAATTAAATCTGCAATTTTCATGACCTAATCAGCTCAATAGGTGTTATTTTTAGTTTCATTATTCAATTCACATTCACAAAGAAAAAATATGTGAAATTTATATAACAACCTTAGTAATAAAAAAAGGCTTTTTGAAACTTTTTTTTATTGAGGCCAATTTAAGATAGTTCGAATTGTGTAATCATCAATTATTGATAGTGGTAAACGGCCTAAAGCAATTTGATTATAATTTAATTCATGACGATCATACGTAGCAAGTTCATATTCTTCAGTCATTGATAAACAATTTGTTGGACAATACTCAACGCAGTTACCACAAAATATACATATTCCGAAATCAATACTATAATTAAGCAGTCGTTTCTTTCGAATATCAGTTTCGAATTTCCAATCTACAACAGGTAGATCTATAGGGCATACACGAACACATACCTCACACGCAATGCATTTATCGAATTCAAAGTGGATTCGTCCACGAAAACGTTCTGATGTGATCAATTTTTCATAAGGGTATTGAATAGTTACAGGTAAACGATTCGTATGGGATAAGGTAATCAGAAAACCTTGACCAATGTACCTAGCCGCTCGGACTGTTTGTTGACCATAATTCAGGAACCCAGTTACCATAGGGAACATATCCGAAATTTCGATACAATTTTTTTGTTTGTTTCTTTTTCTTGTTTGGAACAGATTATTAATCTAGTTACTAGTGAATAGAAAATATTCTATTTTGCTTAGATTATAGTGAAAGCAGTTGGAAAGAAGTTGTTAATAATAAATTCCCTAAAGAAATAGGTAAAAGAAATTTCCATCCAAGATTTAATAATTGGTCCATTCTCAGTCTAGGTAAGGTCCATCTTGTTGTGATAGAAATGAACAAGAACAAAAAAGTTTTCGCTAGTGTAATGAAAATACCAATTGTTGTTTCAAGAATCCCATCCCTTGCATTTATTCCAAAAAGGTCCGTAACGAATATGTACGGAATAGAGAAAGTCCAGCCTCCCAAGTAGAGAACTGTTACAAATAATGAAGAAACGAGTAGATTTAGATAGGAAGCAACATAAAATAAACCAAATTTAATACCTGAATATTCTGTTTGATAACCTGCTACTAATTCTTCCTCTGCTTCTGGTAAATCGAAGGGCAATCTTTCACATTCGGCGAGAGAAGAAATTATAAAAACAAGAAATCCTATAGGTTGACGCCACAAATTCCATCCCCACAAACCATATTTGGACTGTGCTTCAACTATATCAACTGTACTTAAACTGTTAGATAATTCTAGTCGGTGATAAGATCTCAGTTATCATCGCTATTACAGAACCGTACATGAGATTTTCACCTCATACGGCTCCTCGAGGGTCCCACATAAATCTCAAGACTGCTTCGATATTCTTTAATCGTGAAATTTTTGTAGGATAGATAAAGTTAAAAGTAATCGAAAGGTCCTGAATTAGACCAATTGAATTCTGTCTGCTATACTAAAGGGCTTCTGAATTGATCTCATCCTTTACTTTTTTTATTGGATATTTGAATTTATATATATTTATATTATTATATATTAGAATTAGAAAGTTTCATTTTCTTCATTTTTAGTTTTTTTGAGATTTTATTTAAACCTTTTAGTTTTAGAAAATACTATACTACTATACTATTTTTCAAAATTTCAAAATATTAATAGCTATTTCACCCTATGCTTTTTGTTTTTGATTACAAAAATAATTGACATGAAGTGAGTTTTCTTAATTTAATAGAATAGAGTTATAGGAATAATCAAAATTTTTACAATTACATTCGTTCTATTTTTTATTGCTTTTTTAGCTAAAAAAGGAAGTAAAGGATTATTTCGTTCTTGATAGTTATTCAGTTTATCGGTGGATAGCAACATACTCTGGATCGGAATTTTTGGGAGTACTACTTGATCATTTCTACTAATTAAAAGCCCCAATTAGTATTTCGTTTATGTGGAATTGTTCCGATAACTTATAAAATCTCTATTACGAATCCTTTGTGTACCTTGGTGTTTCTAACCATCCACTCAGCTTTGCTCAATCTTTTCTACAATTCGTATCATATTATAGTAATACATATAACCGATAGCACGAACTCCAAAGAATTAATTTGTTTAACCCGCTTCAAGTCATGATAATTAATCAACCAGTCTTGGGGTAACTAGGTTTTCTTTACTGCTTCTATTTACTTTGGCATAATTCTTGTACACAGAAAATGAGACTCAATCTTTTTACTGCGAATTTCGAAGCTGTTTTCTTTCACTCATCTAACTATCTGGTTTAGTTTATCAATCCAAAGGTTGAATAAAACAGAAAGTTTTCTATTTAATGTATTTTAGTTCATTCTTAGAATTCGAAAGAATTAGAAAACTCTCGAAATAAAAATTTGTGGAAATTGTATGCTTCAACGAATCACACGTAGAGATATTGATAACACGCATAGAGTTAATGGTATTTCATAACTAATAGATTGGGCAGCAGCCCGTAGACCGCCTAAAAAGGAATATTTATTATTTGATCCATATCCTGACATAAGAAGTCCAATGGGAGCAATACTTGAAATGGCGATCCATAAGAAAACGCCATTGCTGAGATCAACTAGAATGAGCCGATAGCTAAACGGAATTACTGAATAACTTAGTAAAATTGATATGACTGCTATGGAGGGCCCAATACTAAATAAATCCTTATCGCCTCTTGCTGGAAGAAGGTTCTCTTTGAAAAGTAATTTTGTTCCATCTGCTAAAGCTTGAAGAATTCCCAACGGACCGGCATATTCAGGTCCAATACGTTGTTGTATCCCTGCGGATATTTCTCTTTCTAACCACACAATTACTAGTACACCTATTGTTATTTCCAAAATAAGAATCAAAATAGGTACAAACATCCATATAGTTCCATAGGCTTCTTTTAAGGATTCCAATATGGAAAAAGAATTAATAGCTTGTACTCTTGTTGTTTCAATTATCATTTCAACGATCAATTTCTCCCATAATTATATCTATGCTACCTAGTATTGTCATAATATCAGCCAATTTTTTTTTTTTTACTAACTGAGGAAGAATTTGCAAATTGATAAAACCCGGCGGACGAATTTTCCATCTCCAGGGAAAAGCACTCTGATCTCCTATTAAAAAAATGCCTAATTCACCCTTTGGGGCTTCGACTCTTACATAAAGTTCTTGTTTCGATAACTCAAAGGCGGGCGCGGGTTTTTTATTAATGAATCTATATTCAAAATTATTCCACTCAGTATTTTTTACTCTATTAAAGCGTCGGATTTCTAAATTCTCATAAGGCCCCCCCGGAATACCTTCTAGAGCTTGCTGAATAATTTTTATGGATTCCACCATTTCACCAATTCGGATTAAATAACGAGCTAATGAATCGCCTTCTTTTTGCCATTGAACTTCCCAACCAAATTCTTCATAACATTCATAACGATCAACTTTACGAAGATCCCATTGTATTCCGGAAGCCCGTAACATCGGTCCTGACAACCCCCAATTTATTGCTTCTTCTCCGCTAATAATGCCCACCCCTTCGACTCGTTCTAAAAAAATAGGATTTCGCATAATAAGCTTTTGATATTCAGCAATTGCTGTTAAAAAATACTCACAGAAATCAAAACATTTATCGATCCAGCCATAAGGTAAATCGGCGGCAACTCCTCCGATACGAAAAAAATTATGCATCATTCTCATGCCAGTGACAGCTTCGAATAGATCATATATCAATTCTCTTTCTCTGAAAATGTAGAAGAAGGGGGTCTGTGCACCAATATCCGCCATAAAAGGCCCTAGCCATAATAAATGAGACGCTATACGACTCAACTCCAACATAATAACTCGCATATAGCTAGCCCTTTTAGGTACTTGAATATTACCTAACTGCTCTGGTGCATTTATAGTTATTGCTTCTGTAAACATAGTAGCTAAATAATCCCAACGTGTTACATAAGGCAAATATTGTATAATTGCTCGGTTTTCCGCAATTTTTTCCATTCCTCTGTGCAAATAACCTAATATTGGTTCACAATCAATAACATCTTCACCATCTAAAGTAACAATGAGTCGAAGAACGCCATGCATTGATGGGTGGTGAGGTCCCATATTGACTATCATTAGATCTTTTCTTGTAACTGGTCCAGTCATAAGTTTGTTACGTATTTCTTCTTTCATGAATTGCTGAAAACGAAAAGAAGTTTATCAAAACGAAAAATCGAATAAATCAAAAACTATAAAAGGTGTGCAAATTAATGTTTTTTTATAGCTCGAATATTCAATTGACTGATTAATTCTTTATATAGTACTTCATTTTTTTTTGAAAAATAAGCCAGAAGTCGTTGTCGTTTTCCCAAAATTTTCCGTAGACCTCTTTGTGACGAATAGTCTTTTTTGTGTAATTCTAAATGTAAGGTAAGGCGCCGTATTTTGTTGGTGAAACAGAATACTTGAAATTCAACAGATCCCTTCTTTTCTTCTTGCGAAATAGTTGCCATGAATGAAATTTTTGTCATACTTTTAGATTTTAGAAATTCATATTTTAAATAAAATATCTTTTTTTTTATTTTTTCTATGCTTCAATTTTTTTATTAATTTACTATTTTTCTTTTACGAATATGAATTTTACTGATCAGTAATAATAATGCGAGGTATTTTGATCTGGTATACCCAAG
>Ga0153934_1000343_pt1 | contig 13654 bp, 9 predicted proteins | sample TSNJ018MetaG_FD_104708 | JGI IMG/M metagenome (GOLD analysis project Ga0153934, IMG submission 104708) | Attine ant fungus gardens microbial communities from New Jersey, USA - TSNJ018 MetaG | ecosystem: Host-associated > Fungi > Mycelium > Unclassified | place: USA: New Jersey, Wharton State...
GGAAATGGCCTGTTCAAAAAAAAGCATCAGGAGAGACGACTAGGTTGTGGAATAGAAACTTTGAAAAAAAGAAGATAACGAAAACTGTCCGCATCTGTGGGATTATACATGTGTCACACATTTCCTGACAAGGGCCAAACATTCGTCATACTCCTGGATTCAGCAAAATGTCAAGAACGGGAGGAGGGAATGTTTCTGCGAGGGGGACGGGGGTCCATGACTGACCTGTTGGTTATGATTGCGTTTGAGAGCGATCATCCAGACTATTAATGGGCAATTTTGACAAGTGTAAACTGCCATCGTATCCAGTGATCAGGATTTTTGAGGGCATCGAAAGGCGCCTTTTTAATGTACGCGCGGCCTTGTGCATAGCCACAGTCGGTAGAATAATCCTAAGATGTCGTCCTCCAGCTCTTCGCAGAGCTACTCCTCAACATTCATTCATCCATACTCGGTCGGATATCCTAGTCCCGCATTCTATCTCAGCTCTGAAAACTGTCTGAACGAGGTGTGGCTTCCTACCATCTTTGTGGGATCGGACCATTGATAAATTGAGGAGGAAAGTCAACAGGAGGTTCCGTCATCCTGTGATCTGGTTTGTGTGCGTGTGTGTATGTGAGAGATAGAGAGAACCCAATGGCGATGGAAAGAGCACGGTAGATGGAGTGGGGGATCAAGAATGTAGCATCAAGAGCATTACGCTAAGAGACGATCGGAGCCGTAAACGAACTATGGGCCCCTCACTCTGTTAGAATCACTGCGTCCCCAGCTGAGTGTGATGTGAGATATGGCTTGATGCCATGCTGGTCTAGGGTATGAGAGATAATTTATAGGAAGCAAGACAAGAATAGATCAAAACAAAGGCGCACTGGTGAGATCGGCACACACCATAGAACTTTCCCGCGGTCCTTGTCCTGACAATGTGTTTCTTTGTTAGTTGCAGAACTAGATGCTGCAGGGAAAAAAGAACAAGAGTTCATTCTTGTCAAGTTTCACATGGGTTTTAGATTCTGCCAGCCAGCGCCCAGCATCAGACGCATAAGAGTTCTTTTGGTGTGATTGATCTGCAATGAACAAACGTTACCAAACTCGTCTCAACTTCGATTCAAACCATACCCGACAGAACAAACGCTACCAGGAACCGTCTCAAGCACAGTTGTCAGGTGAATATGAATGTACAAGAAATGCAGAAAGCGGACAAAGTCCGTCCGTTGTTTGAGAAGAGCGAGAAGGCTGTGCGCGTTCCTAGAATAGTTGGATGCTGCCTGACACATGTTCTCGCCGAAAGAAGCTAGATTGAGGGGATATGTAATTATATCTGTTGGAGATACTGCTGGTGTGTTTTTTTGACCGAATAAATCATTGAACTCAATCCACACTCCATACCATCGGGCTATCTTCAGACCATGTTCATGGCCATCCAACAGTGTGATTCCGTCGAGGATTCTCCTTTCTACTTTGCTCTAGGGATTCTACGTTTTGAGATATCTGTCACAATCTACGTGCCGTCATCGCTTTCCAAGTGTCTTTCTCAAGACTCTCTGAGCTCAATTGACCCTCGCATCGATCTCACGTGGTCCTTTCATGACCAAAGTCATATGGTTCAGTCTAGGCCAGATGGGGGGTTTTGATCTGTCTTTCTGCCACAAATCATCTGCTATGGTGATCCTGCTCGCTCAGGTATCAACACTCGCGCATCTCGTATCAACTACTTGATTCAAACAGCATCATCGATTGACGGACCAAGTAGATTTGTTTTCCCCACCTTATATCAACTCCTCAACTCGCTCGTTATGTCAGAGCTCGCTTCGGCACAAGGTATTGTCAGCTCCTCTTCTTGGCTACAAGGAACCGAATTTTATCGACTCGTTGCTCAAGCTGGACATCCTGCTATCTTCATTTTTGAAATTTTTCCTCACCCGGTTGCACCTGTCAATGCTTCCTTTGAGAGATCAATTTTTTTGGATTGAATCTGTGCAAGAAAAAGCTGGGGTTAGGTCAGATATAGATAAGCTGTCAATGGACTTACTTCTGAAGCCACCTGACAGTATCTCTGTTCACCGGACTTCACTCAGTCTTTGACATTCGTAACTATTTCTCAAAAAAGATAAAATTGGCTAGAAATAGATCGTGAGTTTAACAGCCTAGATGATGTTATCCAGACTGTATCCAGCTTAGCAGATAGACGGCAACTGAACATGTACAATGCGAACAGTGTACTAACAACGGTCTCTGCTGAAGTGGAACGAGCGTCTGACCGTAGCCACGGATGTCAATAATTTGTTTCAGTATTGTTCAATGCGATCATAGAAGGGAAAACATCCAGGTTTCCACCATCAGGTGTTATCTGAAACAGAAATAAGATCTCAGTAACCACCGAAAGGAACGTCGTTTATGGATTGATCTCCAAGCTTGAAGAGCATAAATAGTTGAGCACACCGACTATTGAAGAGCATCCACCCACTTGACCTCTAAAAACTTACTTCTCAGCATTGCCATGAACACTGTAAGTGATATCTTTCATGCACGTCGTAGTGTTGTAGTGTCTCCGGTGGCTTACATGTCCATAGATCACCTTCGTCCGTATTGACCAGAACGGTTGCGTTGGTCAACACTGCCACTGCAAGGAAACGTGAGGAGATAACGCTTTTGACTCGATGGCCACACTAATCATTGACCTTCTTCCCTTCTGTCCAGTTGCCACTGCGAATCCAACAAATGCGGCTGCTGAATAGCTTACCCAGTGATTCCACTGTGGCTAGGTTTGGCTTGCTTTACTCGTAAAATTTGAGCGGGCTTTGAATGATATTGTTGAGGTGCTGTATCTAGTGCAGAAATAAAAACAGTTGTTGAATTACTGAAGGTGCATTGGATTCCGAGCTCAAGGAAGCATCTTATTCTCTCGGAAGTCAGCAACATAGCTTCAATCTCTGGCATTGTGCGTCAAGCGGAATTATTAAAATGCTGCTTCATATTTATCCAATGTTGACCGGTGGTAGTGGTTATGATCTCTGTCTCAAACAGGAGGTCTCCGGGTAGTTGGGAAACCTGTCGTTATATGATTGCGGAGGCCAGGCCATACACATTACTTCAAGATCAACAACTGTTAGCTTTCTCGGCCGAAGAAGTAGGTAGACTCAAGGCACCACGTTCTTTGTGTACTCTGCTTCTACTCCCACGTAGCATTCTGAGTTCTTAGAATCTTGTAGGCTAAGTTGACATAGCTTGTTTCTCCCGCCTCCACCAGCGCAACCTCTTCCCTGGTTATTTTTTCAGCTTACCACTCCCATCTCCTGCACCTGGTGACTGTCTTCTGGGCACCAACATTAGAAACCCTTACGCTCCTTACTTTGACTACTCGCCTTATCTTGTGACTGTTTTCCTTCATACTTCTCGTCCTTCTACATCATGTTTCCCCTCACTTGAGCGTCTTCATCTATTGGGCAATCGCGATCCGTTGTAGTCTCGATTTTGTATATAGTATTCGATTCCCCGGCAGCTCTTACCTTGGGTTTGTTGATTAAAACTTGGGAAGCGGGCTGTAGAAAAAGCTATCCAAGTAATCTTTCCCTAGACTTTAGAGCACAATTTCTAAGTAGCACTGAAATTCATAATGCCTGAATCATCAATTGAACAGAATTCAACGTTAGTCTACCTGTCGCAGGCGGGATCCAAGTTCGGAAGGGAATATGCCCATGCCCATGCTCCAGAATCGAGTCTCCTTTCATGGTCGAGTCTACCCCGGTTCTGGTCGTCTGTTCCCAATACTTATGTACGCATATTTATCCATTTTGATGACCGTGCCATGCCGTCATGTCACGTTCTCCTCCATGAAATCTTTTTCCCCGAGTCTTAAAAGGACTGTTAATCTCTACCGAAAATGGACCCCAGATTTGTTAGAACAGTCTAGTATTAAGACCCTTGGATGGGAAGAACGTCCTGTACGAGTTGCGAACGCGATTACTTGGCTCCTAGAGCATGCCAAGACAGAAGGGTTAACACCAAGGGAGGATGGCTATGTGCGGGTGCAAGAGCTAGTAAATATCACTTGAGTACTTGTGGTCTATTGAATCATCTCCAACTTTTCTAGCTCAAGCATCCAACTTTTCTGAATCTTGATTTTTCGAACATTGAAAAGGCAGCCAGAGGCTTCCGTTATCCATATATCAAACTCAGCTTCGCCCCTCATAACAGTCAACTTCGACAAACTTATGCGTCTGAAATTGGTTGCTGGTGGATAGGTCTTCAGCGGCAACACAAGTTTTCTCAAAGAACCTGGGAGGATTATGTATGTTGTCCTGTTCCACTCGTTGTGTACAACTGAAATCCTAGCAGGTTGATCGTCGCATCATCAACCCTAAAATGGCTTCTGGAATGGTGTACAAAATTCCTTCCCAAGATTGGCCAGAAATAAGTAGGTCATCTACGTATTATCCTGGAAGTCTATATCAGTCTTTCTAGGTGATAGAGGGATCCCTCGAGGACGAAGTCCTCGACTTGTCTTCGACAATAATTTCATGATACCCCATCATTGTATACCTTCTTCCCTTCCAGAGATGAAGCTTCGTTCTGAAAATTGACATAGACATTGGTGACCATGTTTTCATCCGTGTACACTCGGAAAAAGTTCATGCCACACACCCAATTTACAACACTCGAACTACTAATCGCAGGGCTGGAAACAAAACTCGAGACACTTTCAGTGTCTCAGCTCTCAAGATATGTCCCACCATGTTCGAAGCCGTCATGCGTGTGGCAATAGAGCGATATCCTCTCATCCTTCGAGGCCCAACGATTAAGAAGGCTCAGCGAGATCCTGATAAAAGGATAGCTGACTCTCGTATTTCATATGTCATGAAAAGTGGGGTAGATGCTTTGCGGACATACGGGTTTGCCGATGTGGTCGAGCAATCAGGTTTAGACGTGATCTTCAAGGAACAGCAGAACAACTTAAGGCAGCAGAAAAACTTAAGGGAGCAGAAAAACTCAAGACGAAGAAGAGCAGCCACAGTTTGAAGAATTGGCCACGTAAGTTTTGGAGTAAATCAACATGTTCTCGGAATCTGTGAAAAATTGTTCTTCGCCGTTTTGCTATTCATTCGACTTTCCAGCAGCTCCTCCAGATGATTTATGTATCAAGCGTGTGACAACGGGTGGTTGGATACATATGAGATACTCGTCAACCACAGTATCTATTTCACATCAGCCAATGTGGACATGTATTGGAACTCAGGCAGAGCTGAGAAACTTAGAGAACCACTTACCACGTAGGTCATCGCATTCATGAAAATGCGGCAGTGAAGTTATGTATTATTAGGAGTTTCAGCCCGATAACCTTCAATTGAGTAAAATGATCATCTTGTATTATTTCTGCCAAAAATTGATGTGATGTTTATAAAAGTGAATCCATCCTGCAATGACGCAGTAATCTAGATTTTCAAGATTCTAATTTTTTTAAATATGATGCTACAGCAAAGTAGCCGATTCCAATGAAATGCTTGGAGTTGAAGGCTCGACGAGACACCGACAGATGGAGAATAGTTGATATATTGGCCGAACAAGGGCAACCTAGCTTTTCGTAATTAGAGAAGTCTATGTAGGTAGCATCTGCTTCTCGAATATAGATGACCGGCTGCGAAACATCATGAACACAATCCTAAACAGACATACAGATTCCTGAGGGTACCGACCGATCGCGCGCGCATTCTTGGAAATTGTACGGGACTTGCAAAGATTTAAACTGCCAATCAACCTCAGGCTAGAAATTGAGAGAAGTCGCCGTTGGCGTCGGAAGCAATGCAATGGTCGTGATCGAGCCTTGCGAAGTTGAAGTAGCTGCTTCAAGTCTACCACTCCCTAATGCTGAACCTTGAGCATTGATTCTTGAATGAAGATTGTGTTGGCAGGTCTGATGATCTTGAGCTAAACCTGACGAGTTAGTGGTCGCTGATGATGACGTTGGTAATTTCGACCATTCGAGCCTTTTACTCTTTTGTATGCGGAAAATCTGACAACTTAGTAAATACAAGTACAACCAAGGATCATAAAAAAGGAGTCAGACAAAACGGATTCACTACCAAAGTAGCTTCTCCGAAGGTAGCTGAGATGGTTTTCTGCAGTGCAGGCGTATCCCTGCATAAAGCCAAATGCCTCAAACATCATGGACAAAACGATAGACAAGGACCAGAGGGACACGACAACTTACTTTGTATACAGGCAAGAGGAGAGAGACACAAAATTGCGTGGAGGTGTACAGCGAGTTCAAACCCCGACAATAACTCCGATATTATGCAATGTTGTGGATGTCAAGCAACGCATGTCGACTCCACAACAAAGTCAGGGATTTGCTTATCCAATTACTGGCAATCCTCCTGTGGAAACACATGTAACAAATGCAGCTACGCCTGCGCAATTAAACAGTCAATCTGCAGCTTCCGTCTTCACCCAAACACAGACACGACAGGTCTCTGAGGATGCTCGCAAAGATCGTACCCTAGCAGAATTTATGCTCATGTTGGATGACTACGAACCTCTCGTATGTGAGCTGCTTGTCAAGTATTCATGTGAACGCGTCACTCACATACTTGGAACTTGCAGGTACCAAATGAAGTCACTGATTATTACTTGCAACGCGTTGGGTTTGAATGTGAGGACGTGAGATTGTGCGTCCATTGTTTTGACTTTAATCTCCTCAGAGCTGATTGTCCTCGTTACCCAGAAAGCGCCTCCTAGCTTTAGCTGCTCAAAAATTTGTATCTGACATCGCGGCTGATGCATATCAGCATGCAAGAATTCGAACCAATGCTGGCGGTGGAAGGGCTCGTGTAAATCAACCATTCGCTGGAACAGGTCATATCAAGGTATCAATATATCTATTTTTGCGTTGCTTTTCTCTCACTTCGCAAGGATAAAACACGCACGACTTTAACGATGGAGGATCTGAGTGCTGCCCTTGCAGAGTATGGAATCAATTGTCGGAAACCAGAATATTACATGTAGGCCCAGGTGCCTGTTTTGAGCGACAATGCCAGCAGGATTGCAGCAGCAACACAGTCATTGTGATCGGCGGCAACAGCTATCAAAGATAATGTTGGCGGATGAAAAAGAATATAGACTGGGATCAAATGAAGATCGGAACATTGGTTTCGCGTCCATAAACCTTGATAGCTTGTAGTATCGTCCTGGAGCTGACAACTAGAATCTTGCAGATTTAAGAGATTCAATGTCTATTTCAGCTGAACACTTGCTTGAGGTTGTTTTCTATTGACGAGGATATCATCCAGAGGACGTTGGATTCAGGGACCCTAAATTCGCTCAACGACGCTCAACGTCTAAATTGCAACCACATATTAGTATATGACCCCAGGTTAAAATTTCCAGGTCGCTCCACATAATGGCCATCTCAACCACCAAGTTATTCAACCATACTGGGTGCTGCCATAAGAGGGTAGTTATGCCACGTTCAAGGGAGTTGCCCAGCGTTGATCTCACTATCGGCTGGTCCAAATCGACGATATTTGCATGCTAGTCTTGTATCACTTGACAAGAGACGGACAGATGCTTCCCATGATTGTCTAAATAATGACGGCTCTGCAGACTTCCCTAGCTCAAGACGACACAAGGGCAGCTAGCTAGCTTCGTTCTCCGAGTCTAGTTGCAGACCACAACTCCAATAAACAAGGTTTCACCAGAGATGACACGAGGATCCAAGTGAAATTGCGTCACGATGTGCTCTAGCTTCTTGAATTAGCCAATTGAATTGATCTTGCCAGTGAATTGATCAGTTGTCTGAATGTCTGCGAATGACAAACACTCAGTTTAGGAGCCAATTATAGTAAAACCTATATCTCCCCCCTCAATGAACTGCGCTTGTTTTTCAATCGAATTCTGTTTAGCATCTGAGGCGTTACGTGGAAATTTCAGCAACCTCCGCGACTGAATAGTGGCGTTAATTAGAGCCTGGAAAAGACCAACTGCATAAGTTAAGCGACCCTCTAATCGATGCATCACTTAAGGGGTCAGAAATTAACGATTGCCTCCCTGCTTCCGTAAGTACAGCTTTAAGCGCAGAAAATCCCGTAATAACATCTGGACCGGTGTACCCGCAGCAGAATACCCACCTTGGGTCCGTGATCAAATGTTTATTTGCAGATGCGATATGAGAATATCGTGAACACGTTGAGAGACCCCTCCCTGCCTCTTGTTTCTTTTAAAGAAGCTTCTTTGACAACCCTGAACGCCACAATCACGAAGCTCGGACACTCCGGTCAATTGTGTCCCACAAAGGCCTGGACAGACAATGTTTTGCCGGAAACTGAGGTCGCATCTGGAACAAGAATCGTTTGTTACAACATGAACGCTTTCCTTTCTTTGTGAGAGAAAGGATGAGGAACCGAATAGCAACTTGATCTCGGTTATCGCGCGCTTTTTCCTTTGAATATAATACCATTGCCCTTCAGAAACAAAGAACGAACCATTTCATCCGGATATTATATTCCTAAGATGGTGACAACGCTAGACAGTACCGTGGTCAATTCATTATGATTGGGTGATTACATATACATGTTAAAACACACGCTGCATCGAGATCCTTTGGACTTTTTTTCTTTTTTTCTTTTCTGATGTCATCGATTTCACGGAACAGAAACAAAACAAAAAGGGATAAACAATGGTACCGCTTTCCCTGAGTTAACCGAGAAGCGGCGAATCAATCTGTGAAGGGATGGTACGTCTCTTCAACTAGCTGAGAATCGAGAAGGTTTGATGAATGCCCAAAAAAAAACGCGAACACCTGACTTCTAGTTCAGCTCTTCAATATTTAAGAAAGGTTATTACGAAGATGGATTTTGAAGGCTTGGTCTGTAAGCGTAGTTTTTGTAGTGGCATTGAGTAAAGGTGACTGATATATTGATTTCTTCGCTGAGGAGAAAAAGCTGGATGTCCATAGGCTCACCGAGGTGAAGTACTCGCTAGGAGGACCACATAGGGGAAGGCGGTATTTCGGCTGTGTTTATTCGGAGTGAAAAGGGGGAGAGCAAGTAGTAGAGAAGATTAGATATGCCTCGTCGGTGTATATCCTTGTGCGCTTTTTTCTGTATCGAGGACAAGCCACCGGCGCTAAGACAAACCTACCTCTGCGCCACTGTGGATGTTCCGAATAAAGCATAAATATATCTGGGAGGGTCCAGGATTGAGCGGTGACTCATTCAATTCAATAACAACGAGCTTCGAAAAAAGAAAGCGTTGAGCGAAATGATAGCCATATTAATGACCAAAAATTTTCACAGCTACAAATAATTCCCCATTTTCTTATGGCTGGCTATCGATCGAATGGCAGGAGTCTTGGGTGATAGCAGTGCACGAGAAAAAGAAATCAGTCGTCAGAAAATAAAACAATAAGAAATTAGTTGGGGGAGCCACCAACCCCACCCTTTTTCTGAAAAAGCGTGACATCTTTGCGTGCGTAAACAATGACCCTTTTCTTGTTTCATCTTCTTTCTTCTTCCCCCTTCCATCTCGAGAGAGTTGCCAACTTCTTGGTTTTTTTTCCAAGTTCCCAATTAACAACACAAAGCACACACATACACCCGCACCTACACCCATACACATACACGCGCTTTCTGCTCTCTGCTCTCTGCTCTGTTTCTTTCTTTCGTGTTCTGACGAAAAATCTGCCTCGGGTAGATAATCAGAATTTTGTCATTTTGGTCGGTTACCTGTAAGTCCACGTCGTGTTCTTGACTTCTCTTTCTTTACATTTTCGTGTTGTCCGTTATTTTTCGTGTCGGAGGCCTTTTTGTGTTTGGTATTCATGTGATAGGTGGTCAAAGATACGAGTTCCTCCGGGAGGGCACGTAGACCAAGCTTTTTTTCCCCTTCTTTTCTACTTTCTTTTCCCTTTTGCTTTCTCTCTTCTTCTCGTTGTTCTCTCTGCAGACGTGATTTCCTCAGCAGATGTCATTATCTGCGCTAGTTGATAAGTTATTCATCATTCCCGCTTTTTGTTTCACCACCCACGCTTTCTTTGATCCTTCTTTTTTTAATTGTTTTAATTTTCACCTTACATAAAAAAAGTCAGACTTGATTTCTAATGCATCACACACCCAACCAACTAGAAAAACCTGACCAAATCCCCTCTCGCGAAAATTATATCAACCCTATTTTTCTCTTTCGATTTTTTATATACTATCGTTTTCACAGCAAGGTGAGTTGAAGATTCCGAGTTGATTCTTCTCTTTTTTCAACTCATTGATATATTTTTTTCAATCATACATGTTTTATCTTCTTGGAATGACTTTTGTGCAATGGCTCGACCGACTTCTTCGAAGTCTCATCTACTCAACTACTGCTTTTCACGATACATACAAGAATACGGATCAAACGAGAAATCATAGGGATACCGATACCGCAACGACCACCACCGCCGCTGCGACTGCGGACACGACTTTGACTTTGACTTCGACGACTACTGCTATGCATCATCATCATCATCACCATCATCGCCCATCATCTCCGCTATTCGATATTTCAGGCTTTTTTTCATCGTCTCGTCGCATCAAACCACTACCTAAACGTCGACGCACACTCAATCCTGAAGAGAACGTCGATGCGAATGCGAGCGTCAACAATCACAAGAATCAGAACGACGAGGACGCGAAGGAGAACTCGAACTCGAACTCGAACTCTGAAATTAACCCAGCTCAGTCAGCAACGATGAACGCCGATTCAACGTATCCGGTTCCATCAACAGCATCAACAGCATCGACAGTGTCAAAGAACCTCGCTCGTATTTCAGATGATGTTGTATCGCCCGGGATCGATCCTCAACAGCGATCGCACTTTCATTGGCCTGACCTTTTGCTATCGGAGGAGATTCTTCGAGTGGCTTCTGCTCTTCCTGCGAGAGATCCTCTCTCTGGGATTGATGATGATGACGAAGACGAAGACGTTGGCGGTGTTGGTGGTGTTGGTGGCGGTGGTATCGGTATCGGTATCGATAGTAGTCATAGTAATGCGGGCGATGGCGGTGGCGATGATGGTGACATCGACGAAGCCTTTCTTTCAGAACGTCAAACAACGACAGCCACGCCTCCTCCTCCCTCTGAGACATCCAGCTACGACGGAGATTCACCTCAACTTACACAAACAACCTTCCGACCTTCCTCATTTTATCGATCGGCCAGACAATTTATACGTGAAAGGCTCAATTTGGACGAACCTTTTGATCCTGAATTTACAGAAGGGGAATTACAAGATCGATTCTTCTTACGCGCAGAAACAGATCGATTGATAGCTCAGACAGATTCGCTATCCGCGAGGATGGCGTTACGAAGTTATTATCATTCAATGGGATACAGTACATCTGGGCTGGGTACGAGTACGGGTGCTTCTTTTGCACCACCTCTTGAACCTGGTGTAGATCATACGGTGACGGAATATGTGACTACACCGCCGTTGGACGGAAATGGGGACGGGGATGCTACGGCGAGTAGTGTTGTACGATCACTGGTACCAAGGAATAGGCATGTTGGTCTCGGTATTGCAAGGGGTCATGACGAGGATGGGAGAGAAGACCTTATAGATCATCCTAACCATGGAAATACGAAGAAGAGGAAAGTACCAGCCAACGTTGGTAGTTCGCCGCCTCATCATCATCATCACCATCACCACCACCACCATCACCACCACCATCACCACCACCACTACGCCTTGCATCGCGGTGTAAGTCTTGCGGAAATCACAGATGGAATTCAGGGTGATGAGAAAGAATTGGATCCTGGATTAGGGTTTGGTCTGGAACTTGGGGTTGAAGCAACAGTGGAGGACTCCAATTCAGGAACGACGCTGAGTAGTGTCCAGTCTGACATTTTTGGGTCACATAATGAGACGCCATTGGAGGTGGAGCCAGGAGGATCAAAAGCACTGTTACTACCAGCGGCGCCACGCCAATGGCACCGAGCGCCCAAGCTGAGTCGAGCGACTGTTGCGGGTCTGTATAGGAAAGAAGTGGTTAGGAATAGGAAGAAACGGCTAGAGGCTATTATGGGAGACCTGCCGGCGAGTGATTCTCTGGTTTTGGAACTGGCGCTGTCTAGGATATTTCCTCTGGATTCCAAGTTTTCGTCTCCGGATATATCACCTCTAGAGTCGCCGATCATGGGGCTTGAACATCGTACTGGGCCGGCGTTTTTGAAGATTGGAGGAAAACGAGGGGAGAATCGGGGCAGCACTCGGAATAGATGGGATGAAGGGGATGGTAAAGTGAGATTGTCGAGACGAGAGAGAATGAGGGCAGCGAGAGCAGCTCGGACGGGAGGTGGAAGGCTTGGAAGACATCCTGATGCTGCGCCGTTTCCTACGGGGGAGTTTACCTATTTTGTTGCTAGTGCCTGTGAGTGACTTTTTATTTTTTATGGTGAGGAGGAAAAATGATTTATGGAATTTAGCTGGGGAACGCTCGGTAGTTATGGAGCAGGAAACTGCCAAGTTGCACAACTTATTTGCGATGGAACTGGCTAGGCAAAGTCCCAAAGGGACAGAGGTTGTTGGTGGGAGTGGACAGCACGGTAGTGGTGGTGGTGGCAGAGGATCTGGGAAGACGGGGAAAAGGCGAGCGCAGCAGAGAGTCAAGACGACTATGAACGCGAAGAGCGGAGAACAGCCTGCAGAGTTTTTGGAGATACCGGGAAGTAGTGGGGCAGCAGCAGCAGCAGGGACTCCGGTGACGCCTGGAGGGAAGAAGGGGAAGAAAAAGAAGCGGTCGACGATGGCGAATGCGTCGAATCCTCATCATCTGAGGAATTATGTTCCGTCGAGGTTGCCTCATACAGGACATGGACAAGCTGGAAGTGTGGACTCGGAGTGGCCGCTAGCGCTGACGTTTTTGTCTGCAGATGTGCGATCACGCGGACGGCAAGATGCTAGTGGCAGCAGTCAGCATGTCGTTCCACAGGACGAGTGGATCTGTTCGTTCTGCGAGTACAGTCTCTTTTACGGAGATGACGGGGAGTACAAGCGTGCTGTGCGCAACCGAAAGAAAATACTGAAGCGACGGAGGAAAGCGCGTGAACGTGCTGCTGCTGCTGCCAGTGGGGTCAAGGCAGCGATGCGAGATGCAGCTGGAGGAGGGGACAAGTCGGATGCTGAGAGTGACGGTGGGGCGGCCCGGGTGGCTTAGATAGTAAAAAAGACTTGTTGTAATAATGGCAGGACCGTGTGAATTTGGTTTGAGTGTGCTTTGTCCAATGTCTTCTGAGAGTCGTTATGTCTATCCTGTTCCTTACGACTATTCCGGCCCACATCCCCCGCTCCGTGCCCCGGTTCCCCGATCGGCAGTCCCGCTGAGCGGCACCCACACCCAGTCCCCGGCCTACTCCCCCCATCCCCCGACTGCTGCTCATACCGCCCCTCCGGGCTACGCACCGCCACCGGGGAGCAGTACGCATCACGCTTCGTATTATCCACCTCCCCCAGCTCCGTATTCATACAGCTGGAATAATGATTGTCACTGGAATCAGCACCAGGTCGGGTATGGACCCCCGCCACCCCCCGACACACGTCCAGCCATTGACCATTCTGCTGCTCCGGCCGACCATAGACCCCCTGCCAGTTACATCCCGCCGGCCCGTCATGTGCCCCACTACCATCCACCACC
>Ga0153934_1000350_pt1 | contig 13550 bp, 18 predicted proteins | sample TSNJ018MetaG_FD_104708 | JGI IMG/M metagenome (GOLD analysis project Ga0153934, IMG submission 104708) | Attine ant fungus gardens microbial communities from New Jersey, USA - TSNJ018 MetaG | ecosystem: Host-associated > Fungi > Mycelium > Unclassified | place: USA: New Jersey, Wharton State...
CGCGTCACCCTCCCTCTCCGCTGCCGGGCCGCACGCCGTCCGATCCCGGAACCACCCGCTCCGCTCTTTGCAGGCACCCCTCTGTGATGGGGTTCTCACGTGTCCAGTCGCGTCCTATATATATGTGGGTAGCTATACACGCTACGCGATCGATACAATAAATACTAGCGAATCAATAATATATTGTACATTTCCATTCCATCCTCATTAGTCTGGTCATGGTCTTCGTCTTACTTTCTGTCGGCTCTGTTTATTCTTTGTCTCTTTCTCTGCGACCATCTTCATAGCCTCCACACGATTTCGAGACGCCCGCCCCCGCGTGACAATCCCCTCATCGTCCTCAGTCGCAGCATCACTGCGCTTCACAGGTCCTGTCCCATCCACTACCGTAGTTGCCGAATGCACAGACGTAGACCGCCTACTGTTCGACACCACCGCCGTTTGTGACGATGTATATGAGATCGATCGGGTGCTCGAATGAGACGAGCCCGGCTCTGCACAGGACAGGGACGATGATCGCGAACAACTCGAGCTGCTCTGCGATCCATCTCCCTTGTGCTTTCTTGTCGACATTCTCATCTCCTCTAGACTTTCTGCTGCCGCAACATTCTCGTGGGAAATATCCTCTGCCCATGAGGATTTCTCCACTTCGTAAGGGGGTGCCATCTCTGGAGAGCCTTTCTCCGATGACATTGAGTTATCAATGGGCTTGGTTCTGACTTTCTTCTTTGCAGGTTCCTCGACTATTTCGTCCTCCTCGGGCTCAGGGCTCTTGGAAGGCTCCCGAAGAGCCCCAGGAACCCCTCTGCGCTTTCTCAGATTCAGAACCTTTGGTACAGCTGTCATCTTCTGCGGTACCAGCTTTGAGTACCAGCTCTGACATTCATAGCTCTGTCGGTGGCTGGATCCGTGGTGGTTGGCCAGGATGTAAAGGTACTCACTCGATCCGTTCCATGCAACACGTGTACGGATGAGAGGAGGTTGGTGAACTACAACACGATTGAGTGCTTTTCCCGGTCAAAGATCAAAGAAAAGTAGGTGCTCACGAGCGATACGTGTGACGACTTCAGCCGTCTGGTGCTTTTTCTCGTCGCTCCAGAATATCCAATGAGCCGCATCGTTCGGCTTGTAAAAGACATCGAGAGCTGCAAGGCTAAATACAATCTCGTTCGGTGCCACGGGTTGTTTCAAGGTGGCGCGGGCCTCTTTGAGGAGCTGCTGCACAGCTGGATAGGCGGATGAGAAAACTCGATCTTTCCCATCCGACCATACTCCAGGAGATATCTGTGTTCTAGCAGGGACTGATGTTGGATACTTAGTGCTGGAGAGATAATCTCTGCGTTCGCCTCTGCACGGAGCGAAAGGAGAATAAGATGTTATTCTCCGAGGGTCGGTCTGCATGGTTGTGAGGGACTTGAAATGATGGACAAAAATGTCTATGAAATAAATAAGTTCCGAGGGTAGATCCACAATGGGTGGCTTCGCACGCGGGAAGAGCGGAGCAGCTCGCAAATGACCAGGTATGTGGCAGATGAAGAGAGAGAGAGGAAGGAAGTATGGGAGAGAGAATGAGGAAGGTCGATGTGGTGGATGAAGAGGGAGGGAGATGTGGGAAGAAATACAAAGTGACAGGTTTGTGTCAAAACACAGGTTGGACTCAGCTCACAGTCCGCACTCGATACTTACAGGCGCACTTCCTCTTTTGGATTTCAAAGCTCGGCTTCATTCCCGTGGGAACACCCCATCCCATCTGCCTCTGCAGCAGCCTTTGTTTATCCAGCTCATGTACTGCCATACTCCTAACAGGACTCTGTCATTGCAAGCAAAGATCATGCACAGATCACCTAATCTAGTCTGAGATCTAGCACTGTGCCGATCTGGTTATTTCTGATACATAATCAGGCCATTCACAAGTCACATTTCTTGCACTCCAGTCTCTTGCAAGCAGACGGGCTCATGTGTATGGTGCGTATGCATCTTCGAGTATCAGAAGCCAATAGCTCCTAGCATCACGATGAACTAGCGGGCTCACACGGGTCACGCGGCAGCCGCTTGCTGGTTCGATGTGCAGTGCAAGTCCAGCAATTCATCGTGGTACTCGGGCTTGTTCGTTTCTCAGACAGAATACTATTAGGCATATTAGGCAGCAATGGAAATATACAATTCCATTTTCCATCTTCTCAATTCCCACTGTCATACGGCCATCAACCAAATCCCCACGGGAAAGCACCTAATTACTTACCCGTCCTTGACCCCCTTTTTCTAACCCATCCCCAGAAGACTGTCTTACCCTAATGACCCTCACAACTCCTTTTCCAAAAATGCTTTGTACTCTGTGATATTCAGAGTATCATCGGGTGTGACCAGAACAGCGTGAAGTATGATACGAGGATCTATCACTTGTTTTCGTTCAGGGGCAAATGGTATCGAGGGCACAGTCTGTATCAATGTCAATACCCCAGCCAAAAATCCAATTTTCATAAACAAAAAAGCATATTAAAAAATCTTGGCAATAAGAACACTCACTTCACTTATTTCCAGATAACCGAGCACGACCAACTGACACAAATGTTCTCGCACCCACGTCGAACTGGGAGTAACACAAAGCGAAACATCCACCAAAATCCCTCGGTCACCATCTACAAGTGCTAGGAGACCCGACACGGGTTCATACCATGACATCCTACATCGCCGACCACGAGGTGATGGAGACTTCCTTTTTAGAAAAAAACGCTCAACTACAGCATCAGAAGAAAGAGTGACCTACCTACCCACCAACCGCAACTTCTTCCCCACCATGCTCAGATCGACTTTGTCCAGTATTACAGGAGTCCCGTGTTCAGGTAAAGGCATATATATCTATATCTATATATATATATATTAAGTGACGTCGTCAGGATACACCAACTAACCTGGGGTTTGAAACTATATACTCGTTGAGCACCTTCTGAATTAGGAACGTGGCACAGGGTTTTCGATTTATCTGATTGACGACACGTGTCGCGATCGATCGCATTAAGATTAGATGACCAATCCAACTGCTTCCGATTCATTGGCACGTTGTCATGTATTGTATCCAGATTCCGGTGCAAACAAAATTCAAGGTCGCCTCTGAACAGGAGCTTAGAATGCCACACACACATACAGAAAGAGAGAGAAACCAGCTCTCTCATATAGATGGTATCAGTAAGATAGCTAGCTACATTAATAACAACCGTAAGAGAACGGAAGATTAAGGGTGTAGTGAGACGTGAAACCTATCCTCCACAAAGATCAAACTCAATAGCGATCGATTGAGTCTTTCCCCTCTCCCCAAGTCAAGAATCGCGTTCCGAATTGCTCCTCTTCCTCGATTTTCTTTCCGCATCGCGCAGCGTAACACGTACACCATACTTGGCCAAGCTCTGCAAATCCACATTGAACACAGTCCACGTCAGACATTTCAATCCCAGAAAAAAATCAACCACAAAAACAAAAACAAAAGTCAGCAACGGCCTTATAGGAGATGAAAAACAAAGCACGCACTCGAGTCAAATCAGTAGACGGCTCCAGACCAGGAAATTCTCTAGTGGAATAAACTCTGAACGGCCCTCCATACAGTTCCGCCAGGATAGGTTGCTCTTGACCACCAGGCACAGCCGAAAAAATATCAAAAGCTCGGTACCTGAAAATAAATGTACCCTCCCGTTGAACCGCCAGATCCTGATCCAACCACAAACCAGATCAGTTCGATGTTCCACAGAAATGAGGGAAAAACAAAAAAAAGAAGTTGGAAAAAGTAGCCAAAGAGCGTAGTCAGGTCCAGAATGGAACAGCGTGAAATAGGGGGGTGAAAAAATCGTCCAAGGACGAAATATGATAAGCAAAACACATGAAATAGACTCATGAGTCTTCAATCATTTCGGGGGAAGACAACATAAAAAGAATAGTCGTACCCCAAAGACAAATACCAAACACTTCTTGCCCTTGTAGTCAATCAGGGTAGGTTCCACGAATCTCTCCCCCACTAACGCAGGAGTCAGCTTAGAGGACTCCGTGACAAGATGGTTTCCTATCCTCAAAACGATATCGGAAGGCGGTTCAGCCTCGTTCAGTTGACTGAGCATGGGTTGTCTACGGGGGATCTGGAAGGGGGAAATACGTGGGGGAGCTACACTACCCTCTGCACTGGGCGTGGTGAACGGGTGCAACGGGAAATATGTGTATGTGTTCTCTCCTGTGTTCTCTGGTGCCAGATAATTCAGTTTTAAGGCTCCAGAGCTAGTCAGCTCAAAAGGCGGTGAAAATTGAGTCGAGGACACTCGGGATGTGCGCAACTGTACATTTCGGACGCCGGGAGAGGAAGAGGCTGACGAAGATGCTTGAGATGGGGTATTAACTCCGAAATCAGGAATGTGAGAGGCTGCCGGCGAAGTTGGCACAGGTATATTACTATCTAAAATCTTGTCGGGAACTGGAAAGAGATCAACACTGCACAGCATGCCAAGGTTGTGGATTTCCCTATCAATGATATCAATACCGAACTATGAAGGCGGGCGAGGTTGCTTACTCATAATTGTTCACCTCCCTCTCCCAGCTCTTGTCCGTTCCAGGATTCACAATGTAAAAGAATCGAAGGAGTATAGCTGGAGGTGGATCAATGGGCCGGCGATCTACCTTGGCGTACCTGGTGTTAGACGCGGACGAATTTCAGCACACCTGGAACAGAGCTCAGGAACTAGAAAAAACAAACTTTCGTCCTGAATTCGCCTTCTGCAGTTCTTTAAGTTCGACGCGAATGGTATTCCCCGCAAACTGGCCAGTTGTAAAGGTAATGGGTAGGCCTGGCTGACTCAGAGATGCACCCTCCTTCGCTCCGAGTCTATGGTGCCGATCTTGATATTGGGTTTGAAAAGCCATATTCGACAATTGTTATCGGGGAACCAGTCAGTCGTCAAGCCCACTATACGCTAGAAGAAGCAGCGAAGACGCTCAGAAGAAGTTCAAGTTTCGTTGAACGGGCGGCAGGTGGATCGACGAGGGGGAGGGAGCAGTTGGCTTAGGCTTATCAGCCAAGAGACACAAAAATTAACCCAGGGTTACAGAACACCCTCCACTCACCTACATTCTATATACCTCAATTGTTGCTGCCTTGGTCCACTTCCCGTGGTAGCAATGCCCAGACAACGGGTCGATCCGTACATGTTGAGATAGGCTCCGGATATCTGTGCCGGTGGAGGAGCGAACATTATTTGTGGACTTCAAAAAAAACTTTGTTAAAGTCAAAAATAGAAGGGCACTGCGTGTGTGTATGACCTATCGATGTTCCAGGGTTAGACGTACGAACCTCAACAAGCTTTGGACCTTGTGGGCCAACGAAGAAACCATGAGCTTCGCATTAGAAAGAGCTTAACGTACTCAGCCAAGAGGCCTGTAGAGAAGGCTGCGAACTATTTATACCATTTTGATGCTCTAGTGGAAGTATCAAGCGGGAAAGTAAGTAACCTATTGGCGCTTCACGAATGGGCCTGAGGTCATCAGCAGAAACCATGCCTCTTACAGAGTGCATATGAAAGCCATTGGATGATCCGTTAAGTGGGACATGCGCAAGACACGAACATCACGAATACTTGCCAAACACAGCACACGACCATCAGGAAGTGATAGTACAACGAAACGATGTTGGGGATCCGTTCGCATCTGAGAATGAGCCGGCGAGTGACAATTTTTTCTGATGCAACTGTTGAGTAAATCTGAATAATATGTAGCCATCGCCAATAAAAAAGTGGGTTCGGCATGAATCATGATCCGTTGAGAAATTGGTTCAGGAAGCTTCAACATTTTGTTAAGCTAGTAGAATACAACGCGCACTGGTACAATGGCTGCAGGGATGACTGGTGAAAATGCTGTGTGCTGTGAGACGTGGATTGGATCAATGAAAATAAATTAGAAGGGCTAAGATTGAGATAGGAAGGTGTCAGATGGACTAAGATTGAGATAGGAAGGTGCATCTGAGTGTGCAGAGCACTTAAACTTGATGTCGTCATATATCGAACCTGCGAACAACGAGGTTATCTTTCTGAGCTATGATAAGCCTCCTTTCATCAAACGAAACAGATCCTCTGATGAATTCGGCAGTCGGTCCAAAGTCGACTGCGGAGTCTAAATTTGCGGCAGCAACCTCAGCGCCCGTCCCCGCCTCCAGGTCCCACACCCAAACACTTCCATTAAGACTCAAGCTGACACAGCGCCCATCAGAAAGACTGAGGGCAATGACAGTGCCAGTCTGACCGTGCAGGGTACGCACAAAACTAAGTCTTGGGGGAGAAGATGATATGGAATTCTTTTTGGGGAAAACCAATCGATAAAGCTGCAAGCTTGTCGGAGAATTTAGCAATGGAACAGTCGCTGGGTTCATCTGACTGTAAGGATCGTCGGTTTCGGACATGGGTATAGGGCACGACAGACTGGAAGCTGGTCCTGGTGAGAATAAACGGACGTCCGGGCCCGTAAGTTGATCACCAGGCGCAAGGATTACCCATTTTCCGTCTGATTGAATGTCCGCAACACGGATAACCTTGCGACTCCATTGCTCTCGCATGATACGAAGTTGCTGTTCATCAACCCACCCAAAGGGGATATCTATGGCACGTGTAGTGCGAGCGCTTAATACAATCAAGGTTTGTGATTCCGGTGAGGGAGGAAGTGCAGAGGAGATGTCTTGTCGAACAGAATCAGGGGCAGATTCTATCATCATAGTAGCCCTGGAAATCATCAACTCTGTCGCACCTGCGGTCCAATGATGTGGGTAAACGGGAATTGCGTAAGCCAGGACAAGCTTGTAGATATTTGGCGATGGTGCGGATAACACCAAAGAGACGGGTGGAAATGATGTAAAGGAAGACAAAGTTTGTCTTAGCTTTGCAGTGTTGGACCGAACATCGTATATCGAAAGTTTGAAGTCTTGAGAAAGTGTGACCAGCAAGGGGTGATGATAAACAGCTTGGGTCACTGGACTCAGGCGAGTACCAGACACAGAGGTACGGAACAGTAAGGTGCTAGAGAGGGGATTGCGTTGAAATTGATGACACAGTAATTCTCCGGTGGATAAAAACAAGAGAACTCTGGACTGGTCGACTCTTGGAATGGATTGATCGTTTACCAATGACGTTATGTGGCAAAAAATGGCATCCTTTGGCCTGCAGACGATTGAACAAGACTCGGTGGAATCAGTGACGTAGACAATGGGTCCATATGAAGGTCGTGAAGAAACCATGAGAATTAAGGTGCCGGTAAGTAACAAATGGTGTTTGAAAGTTTCGAAGGTACTTGAAGATTGAGAAGTGTCCAAACGGAATGGATAGGGGAATTCTTCGACGGAACACCGCCCTGAAGAGGGCTCATGTCAGGAACCTATAGAGTAGAAGTTGCGACAGCAAACCTTTTCGCCAGTTGGAACTGACACGAAACATCCATTTCCAGTCTTTGTAGGCCGAGTCCTCAGGTCTGGCTCTTGAGGGGAGAGATTTGACTTCTCTACCGTCAGACCGAACAGACGGTCCTCTAGCTCCGCGCAGACGAGGTTTTCCAAAAGTTAGGATATAATGATTTTTCCAAAGTTGGTTGTCAAGCGCAAGTCGGGCCCAATTCTTATTAATTAACTGTGTGACACAGAGGTCAACCCAGGAGAGATGTGAAAGAATGGAAAGAACGAGTTCATCAGAGAGGACATCTACGATCGGGATGCCTTTCTGCTGGGGACTTGGGTGAATTGTATGAAGACGTTTGGGTGGAGGAAAATTATGTGGGGTGAGGCCGCGCTTGGACATAGAAGCAGGAGAGTAAGATTTATTCGTTAAAGTTCTCACCCTTGTTTTTCGCCCTCATGGCGCCCTCGCGTGGCCCCCAAACCCTGGCACGGACTGTTCATGCTACTCTCAGCAGCCATAAAGGACCGGTCAATGTCGCCCGTTATTCCAAGGGCTCGGCAAAATATATCCTGACTGGTGGCCAGGACAGAACTGTCCGCCTTTGGAATGCCAGTCTCGGCACTGAAATCAAAACTTTTACTGCACACGGCTATGAAGTCCTCTCCATCACTGTGTATGGGTTTATCTATTTCATATTATCCACATTTCAAATTGAAGACTTCTGTAAACCCTAGTTCCAATGACAACGCCAAGTTTGCATCATCTGGAGGAGATAGATCCGTGTTCCTGTGGGACGTGGCCACTGCAACAACGACACGAAGACTATCCGGTCATATGGGTAAAATACATGTCGTAGAATTCAATGAAGATGCTAGTGTAGTGGCAAGTGGTGTGCCACGTTCCTTCTAATGTCGCGTGTAGAATTAATTCATCCCCAAGGTTCATTCGATGCCACTGTTAAGCTATGGGATCTCCGGTGAGTGTCATGAACTGTATGATGTGACAGGACCCCTGACGAAGGATACCAGAGCTCACAACCGCTCACCGATCCAGACGCTGGAAGATGCCAAAGACACCGTCCAAACTTTGTATGTTGGGTCGTCCTCGGTTATTACTGGCTCGGTTGACGGATTCATCCGCACTTATGATCTTCGGAAGGGAGAATTACGGTCTGACTTCATTGGACGTGAGAGGGCCAGGCTCGATTTTGCTTTACAATCAATCATGACAAATATTAGACCCTGTAACCTCCGCTGTGCCTACCCAGGACGGACAAACTCTTCTCGTTACCTCCCTCGACGGTCATATTCGGTTAATGGATATGTCAACAGGCAAAATGCTGAACGATTTTACTGGACACACGAACAATTCATATCGGTGTCGTGCATGTTTCGGGCGTGCTGAAGACAGTGTCGTCTGTGGCGATGAGAAAGGAATGGTCTGGGCATGGGACCTCCTTGCTGTAGGTTTACATTTACCTCTGCTGCACATTTTTTTGATTTTGAGAAGGCTAAACCCCTTGACCCCAATCCTCCTCCGAAAGCTCATTCAAAAGTGATCACCTGGACAGAGCACCATCCGTCTGACTCAAATGAAATGATTACTTCTAGCGCCGATGGCACAGCTAAAGTTTGGAGAAACCCTGCTCAGGACTAGGCATGATGTCTCGATACAATCACTCGATTTGTCCGATGCACTCTCGAATCTAATTCTGTGGGTTTCCTAAAACAGGATGTTCGGTCTATATACCAGCTGTGTAATGACACCATTGCGGAACCATGTGGGTTATATTCATATACAACAGTACAGGAAGCTCGGTACCAAATATCGTAGGGAGTTATCACCGTTTGGCTTGCATCTGAGCCTCTACATTTGTGTCAGTGCTTGTTCAAATTGAATTGAACGTACTCATACCTCTCCTTGTGGCATCTTCCAGTAGCTGCGTGTCTACATGCTCAGCCGGTAGCTGCACGTACCGTACGACTGATCCACGTATGAAACAATTTTTTACAGCCATCTGTAATGTTAATAATAGTCAGATGATATCCATAATGTCATAGTGATACATGCCATGTGAGGATATCGGGCTTCGTCCGAGACCTTGATATTATCTAGACGAATATTGAGGAATCTGCAACGAGATGACTCGCATGATTGTCCGCAAAATCGACGCTTGTGGAGTGGCTCACATACTGGTCAACCGATTTCAGCACACCCGTGATCGATAGGTCATTTTTGAGCTCGACAGTCACTGTCTGGTCTGTCAGTGTTTTGAAGACTGAAAAAATAAGCTATAACATAAATCAGGATGAAGGAAAATGTCATTGGGCGCATAGCTGTACTCACCATGTTGTTTAGACTTGTTGGATTATTGGCGGAAACTCCTTCTAGCTGTTTGCTTGTATTTGGTCATAGTCAAACCTAAGGACCGGCTGCCAAAAAAACTCCAGATCATCAGCCTAGCATGTTCGTTGGACTCGTTTTGTCTATCTCTAGCACCTCGGAGATGTACTTGCGACTAATACTGACGGTCTACCCCAAGCTATGCTTAATAAGACATTCATAACTCAAGTGAATTTCAACTCCGAGGACATGAGCACTCGAATCTATACTACTGCCAATACATGCTTATTATATGTACAAACCGAGAAGTAAATGTCATCTTCCAGCAGCCACAATCATCAAAGATGCTAGATAAAGCGATGCTAGCCTTGTTAGCGGACCGGATTGAGTTTGACAACGGATTCGATATCCAATGATTTTTCCTTTATTACTAGCAGCCGGAAGCGTCGGATCGAGGGAAGGTTCGACTTCGTGGAATGGAACATGTTCATCGCCCATCATCATCAGCAGAATAACTATTGAACTCGACCAGATAAAAAATGATAGGGACGTGATTCTGAGTAGTAAATAACGAAGACCTGGATCGTGTTTACACTGGGTCCGGTTCTGTGCTTCAGTGGCCGCGCCTACGAAAGATGGAAAGTCCTGCAGGGCAGCAGAGCAGGCTAGAATAAGTGAAAACGAGGTGGCAATTCAGGTTCGAGCGTTAGGGAACTTTGAGCCTACGAACTGATATCTAATCGTATCGACATCCTGTCCATATTATAACAGATCTTGTCTCTTAAAACACAGGAACTAAAATAGATGGCTCTTAGGAGAGCATTGGAGAATGCACAGGAGTGTGGGGTAGGGAGTTAAGTTGTCTCGAGTAATGTTAGCAGACCGGATGCAAAATGACTGGTTGTGCATTTGTGGGACTGTGGAGAAAAGAGTTTCAGGTCCAGTGGGGTAGAGGTTATGTGACGTGAAAAAGATATCAGAATGACAGGTACAAAATCAAGACAAGAGCAGAGTGCAACAATAACTATTTGGGTCCATTAAGTTCTTAAGGATGATTCATGCTAGAAGGACCTGTCAGGGGTAGGGTGTATTTTTGGGTCAAGTCCTTGAGTTCATGACACTCAGTTATGGATCTATATCAAGACTCAGTGGGGTCATTGCCTCTAGAAGTCAATACCTAGTGGACAGAAGGCCGGGGGACATAGTAGATACATCTGTATATGTCAACCTTCTAATGCGTCCTACTTTATGGCACGACAAAGCTCCATGATATCAGGGGCACAGTTGGGCGACTGGGAAAAGCATGTAACATCCGCTTGAAAACTCCACCTAGACCCTTGGCCTATGGCCACATGCCTTCTGTAGACACACCATCTAATGTTGGATCCTGCTGAGGTCCTGCGCGTCTTAGTACTAGCTTGCTTGTCGCGAAATACAAATGCTGAATTCAAAAAAACACAACACGTGAGCATGTACATTACAAGGCGATGCTAAATGTAGAACTATGCTCTGATATGATTGCAGGTCTATCGCTATTATGCCAACAACTCGCGAGTCCCCCCACGTAACCTCGCCGATGGGCCTGCAGAAACGTGCACCGTTTGTTGTGATAGAAGGTTTAGATCGTTCAGGCAAAACTACGCAGATTAATCTTCTCCACTCCCGTCTCGAATCAGTGGGTACCAGGACTCGATTGCTCAAGTTTCCTGGTATGTACCCTTTAATCTCTGTGTGAAAATACTTATATTGACGTCGCTGTTCTCCCCTCCATGATACTCGACGGAATTTGTATTGGAATATAAAAAGATCGAACAACTGCTATCGGAAAGATGATCGATTCATATTTACGCTCTCAGTCTGAGCTAGACGATCACGCCATCCATTTATTATTTTCTGCTAATCGATGGGAACTTGCGTAGGCTGACTCTCCGTTTACAGTCTCTTTTTTCAATATTCATGTCACTCTCTCAGATCGACGATAACCAATCTCCTCACATCGGGCACCTTGGTTCTCTGCGACCGCTATGCCTTCTCTGGTATTGCCTTCTCTGCAGCCAAACATTTCCTTCGAGATACTTTCCCCAGCGCCCATGGCGATGCTCTACCATGGTGTCGAGCACCCGATATCTCACTCCCCGCACCTGACTTGACTATCTTCCTTGATATCACACCTGAGCATGCAAAACTACGTGAGGGATACGGCGAGGAGAGATACGAAAAAGAAGAAATGCAAAAACGTGTTCGAGAGATGTTCTATCGACTAAGAACGGAGATGGCTTCTCCAGAGGATGACGTTGGTAGCAACTGGGTTGGGAGGTGGGTAGTCATAGATGCTGGAAGAGAGCCCGAAACAATTGCGCAAGAGCTTTGGCAACTTGTGGAACCTCTTACCAAAGGGATTGATGGAGATGTTGCTAGATTATGGGAGGATAAACTCAGTTCTTGACTATATGGCTTATCTGCTGAATCAGGTACTGCTCACAAACATTCGTGCAACAAGGACCTACAACATTTCCGTTACAGTCGACTATTGGAATACTATACCTATATCAAATACGCCTGGGTGTCAGAAGTTCAGAGCGTCTGGCAGCTTACTCCGCTGTATTTCTGCGAACTGTTGTGCTTGGCTTCTGGAACCCGAATGGGAGCAACGCAGACAACAATGGAGCTGGTCACGCTCCCTTCCACATATTTCTTCCATTTCTGATGGATAATCAACTTTCGATGAAGACATAGACTGTCTGATCCGAATGCAAGTGCCTCCCTTCGTTTCTATGACAAGGCAAGGTCACTGGTCTCCCGTCGTGAATACGACAGCTCGATCATGGGCGAGCAGGGCTTAATCATACTCGGATCCACCTGGTCTCTTGTGACACATAAACCGATGACGAAGTGCAAGAAAGGGTCCGAGTTTCAGACGCTCAATTCATGTACGACACGCGTCCTCGCTACCATCCACGATCATCGGCAAAATGATTGCTTCTCCTGCTCCTAGGGTCAATTAAAAACGTACAAGATGTAATAATGAAGGGAACTCTAGCGTATGATACCGTTCTTTGATAACCGCGAAGGAAATCCAGCCAGATGAATGAACCAAACCGGTACTATCGTCAGCGAGCGGATTGTATTGCCCACCACTGGTCTGAACCAGGGGAAAATGGTTCAAGGAAAACCTAGTGGTAGTGTGGGTACTTTTGGTCCTGGGCCACCAAATTTCGAGACCGACCTCGTTAGAGCCAGCATGGGTAGTCCAAAATAGTTGCGACGTGGGGTCGTAAATCTAGAAAGCCCAATATGAAGGGGTTTCTCATGATATCCGCTTGAGCAGGACGCACCCGATACATGGATCGACTAACAACTTTAATCTTCCATCGGGTGAGAGGACTTGAGCTTGCAATGATAGACTTCCCAATTCGTTTTGTTTTTCCAGGTCAAGAGTAGCAGATGAGACTACTCACCACTTCTCCCTTGAGGTCTGCATAACAGTTCGTTGCCGCATTCTGGATGATATATCGTTCATGATCGCCGTTACTAGTGATAGTCCACTAAAAAGCCATATGGGCATTGCCAGCTACAGAGGTTGGTGTAAGAGCTCACCTTAGAATATGAGTTGGGGCTATCAACAAGTGTTAAAGGGCACTCAAGTCCTGCTCTCTGTACCGGACGGGGATCGACAATGTTGTGAATAACGTAGGTCTCCTCGGCTTTGAATGACATGGTGGTAGTATAGAGGAGAGAAGGGGACTGGTGTGGGTAGGGACTGCTAGTTTACGGCAACTTTAAAGTCCTTGTCGGTAA
>Ga0153934_1000352_pt1 | contig 13510 bp, 19 predicted proteins | sample TSNJ018MetaG_FD_104708 | JGI IMG/M metagenome (GOLD analysis project Ga0153934, IMG submission 104708) | Attine ant fungus gardens microbial communities from New Jersey, USA - TSNJ018 MetaG | ecosystem: Host-associated > Fungi > Mycelium > Unclassified | place: USA: New Jersey, Wharton State...
GATGTCGCTCGATCCCACGCTCCCTCCCATCAATTGCACGCTCAATTTCCGAAATTCTTGTTGTCCTATTACTAGATTCTATGATAGTCACTAGCTATTTCCCATTTACTCAAGTATATACGATGGGCCTTAACCGGATTTATTTGTCGATTGGGAGGCTGTCCATACCATTTTGAACTACCTCCAATCCACCCTCCTGCTGCTGAAGGGCTTGGCGGAGCCGCAAGAACTAGAAAACCACTCGTGTTAATGTTAGATAGTAAGACAAAAAAAGACACACCTTTTGCTCTTCCCTGAAAATCTGGTCTTTCATTTGCTTCGTTGTTTTTTCCATGTGGATGAGAAGTGACTGGAAAGCCGTTTAAGCAGGGATTCATCACGATGCAGTTAAATTTCACTCACTCGAATTGATCGGCTACTGAGGCATCGATAGCTCGAAATCCGTTCGAGAGATGCGGGTTTTATACCGTTGTGGCGGAAATGGTCATGGAGAAACCCAACATAGTGCTCCAGGCACTCAAGGTAATGCCTCTTCTTCTCATGCGATGTGATGCTCTCAGAGGGAGAGTCGGTAGATGCCAAAAGTGGAGCATCAGAAGCTGGCTCAATTGCATTGCGCGTAGACCTTGCAGGTAGAGGACGATGGGGCTTGTTCATAATGTGAGTGGACGAGTAACGCTCCTGTCTGAAAGTTGGATGAGGAGCTTGTTGAGATTGATTTTCTTGTGTATAAAGCTCGACTAGCAATTCGCTTGGTGTCGGAAATGTCAATGGCATAGCCACATTGGACGGGGGCAAGCAAGGGGCGCCAGTATGGTCGTATCGTTGCGCCTGTGGGTATTCAGGTTGAAACCCGATCGAGGGTTGCATAGGAAGGTGAGGGTTCGAGGTTCGAGGTTCAACTACCGTATAATCTTCAGGGCAGCATGAGTTGCTCCTGAGAATTGGGGCGCATCCGGATACAGGTATTGGCGCATGTAAGCGTAGTACATCCGATGGCCCTTCGCCAAGTTCAAGTCCAGTCCAGTATGTACTATGCATGTGCTCTTGAGAAACGGGTGTGTCCAGTGGAGGATAGGAACAACCTTCCCGAGAAAACTGAACAGGGGTGGGATCAGAGGGCAATCCGAATGGAAGGACTAGTGGCCCATCCTTTGCACCGCCGCTATCTTCGACGGACTTGGAGACGAATCAGAAAGTTGGCAACGGAGATAATCATAAAGGATCCACCTCATTGCCACAGCTTGTATAGTAGCCATGATGTTGGCCATGGTGAAATGTGTAATCGAATTGCAAGGTGCCGTCCATGGTAAAAGCGCAGGGAATGGAAAAAATCAGCCGGCAAGGTCAAAGTACTTGGTGAGATCCCCTTTTAAATGACTTTGTGGGAGAGTGAGTTGGTTTGTCGAGATTGTATACACGTAATGGGCGTAATAGCAAGCACCAAAAAGAGCGTGATGACTGAGATGATAGTTGCCGAGACGAAATAGTCCATGCGAGACTACATATCAGGCAGCGATGCTGAGCGGCCAGATCCCAGATCTCGACCCGGGCGAACAGTAGATTCGCTTGGATCTTCGAGGTAAATTCAGGGACATGTTTGCAAAATAGGAAATTTGCCTGCTTTCAAGCTGGGATTGCTGCTTGAATATATGGCGGAGACCAAGTCGGCTGGAAAGATCGAAAAGGCCATGATCAACAAGCCGTACGTTGAAGATGCAACCTCTTTATCTGTATTATGTTACTTGGAACGGACATCGTTACTACCAGATTATATTCAAAGTGGAGACGAAACCACTGTTGCCGTTGCATCCACCTAGAGAAGTTATTGATCAATCCCACGATTTCAACGCAGGAAGTCCAAGTGGAATGACTTGAAGAATTCCCCGAAAAAAAGAAATAGCAAGACTGTTACTGGAATGAATGGACCTCTCGCTACACTGTGCACGTAGCACTTGTCTTCGCTGTCGATCGAAGGCCATTTGGGATTTAATGCCGATTTGAGGCCAGCCTGAAAGGGATTACGGAAGAGCGGCGAAGATTTTCTAAAGACCGGCGAGATCCAGAGGAAGGTACCCGTTTTGCAAAAGAGGGAGTTTGTTGCAAGCGACCATGGATAGAAGCGGTGTGACCAGATTCGGTGACGTGGACGAAAGTCACGTCGCGGTAGAAAGGCTAATTTGCTACAATGTTCTCTTAATAACCGGATCAGTTGGGGCAGGTGCCCAGATCTGGAATCTGGATCAACCTCGCACAAGATTCAGGAAATCTGGTAGTTAACGCGCGGATCGAGCGGAATGGTTGCTCTGCGCAAACATTGGCCTCGATGCCCTGACATTGCGCCGCTCCTCATCTCAGATCTGTCCACATAATACTTATATTCAACCCTCCTCTCCTCGTCCTCCACGCCATGCCCACACGTATCCACATGTCTCCATCCCCCGACTACCCATTCCCACTCCTCGAACAAGACCATCACTACTACTCTTCCTCTTCAAGCGACAGCGCAAGTTCTCAATGCGCAGAGCTCCCTCATCTTTCGGAACAGGCTTCTTTACCGGAGCCTCGCACATACTTTACGCAGTCTACTTCACGTAGGCTGCGGATCGCACACCCATACGCTCGGCTACTTGCCAAGAAAGACGATACAAAGAGACGTCGAATTTGGAATCATGCTCTTGAGAAATTCATCTTCAACCCATATGAATTGTATGTGATGCCGATATCAAGACAGGAACCGCTCAACAGACAACTTGATAGGTCCACACTGGGGGCACCACATCGCCGAACGATTTACCTCGCTAGTCTGGAAGCTCACATCGACAAGCTACATGCACAACTTCTAGAGTGAGTCGCAAGCACTGCCCACCTCTTCAGTCTCCTCACGACGTACCAAGAATGAATTGCTGTCCTGTATCTGTAGCTGAACTGGAGCCTTTTCGTGGCCTAAACTCAAAAACGGCCAAGGTCAGCTCATATGTTTCTCTGCCCATCCACTTGTCCACTGATCAAAATGCACAGAGCATGGTGTCAAGCCTACAGCACGAGGTCTCAGTAGCAAGACTCAAGCTCCTCGAGTTGGAGCGAGCCGTAAGTCACTTGGCGCGGTCCATTCTAATATGCTCAAACGTGAGATAGAACGCCGAGTTGGAATGTTTACTTCAGAAATCCGAGGCCGATGCTGAGCATTTGTGCCGGTTGTAGGAGGTTAATTTTCCTAGCGTAGATGTTTGTAATAATACCGTTTCATGGTGCATAGTAGGATATACTATTCGATGTTCTAACGAGTCTCGGCACCCGCGGTGTACGATGATGACATTCTTGGTGAGTATTCACCGTCCATGATTGCTTCATTGGGCATCACTTGCTCCCTAACTAGTCGACAGCTCATCGACTCTGAGTAACACTGCAGAAGTTGACTGTACCCAAGAAACACACCTCAGATAGTTCAGGCAGTCAAAGAAACATGGCAGGCCTTTAGATCACAACATTCAAATTTCAAGGCGGTAGGTCCAGATAGGGAAACTCCTAATTATGACTGTCGACAACAAGTCGACAACATCCAGTATTGGGTCTAGGAACTTCCGTAGGTAAAATCAATGAGAGATGACCATAACGACAAGAATAAATGTCACTTATAAAGCATCATGCACTCTGCTAATCAAACATCCTATGAGTCAAGCCGAGTCAATGGTTATTCCAGCCACCGGAACCTACGACCATCGCATTAATTAGAGGGACCATAACAAAAATTCAATTGCGCACTGCAATCGTGGTTTATTGTTCATCATCTTGGACCAAGAACTTGTGTTTCGTCCGCGATGCTACCTCCGTCATACCTCGACCACTGCCAGTAACACCAACTATAAAGAGATTGAAAACTCAAACTTGCGTGTCGGAAAGTACGATACCAACTAACCTTTCCCTGTGGGATTATCGGGAGTTTTGAAGATACTCGTTCCACTGATCCCAGCTATATGAACACCTTTCTTCTCAGACTTTTTGGCAAACTTCTGCCAGCTCGCCTGCTTTTGGGTCTGCTCTTTCGCTTTGGCAGCTCTAACTTCAAGCTTTTTCTCATTCTTTTTCTTCTTCCTCTCCCTCTCCTCTTCTTCCGCTTTCGTGAGTTTGCGCTTGTTAGACGTTTGAGCAGTCGTCGAGTAGTTGGGAGGCATTTGCCTCAGGTCAGCAGCCTTAACAAGTTCTGTCGTATTATATGCTTTGAAGACAATGCTATACACTCTGTTCTCTGCAGAACCGCCAAGAGATGTGATCCGCGCTGGATACCAAGCATTATCCTTGGAATATTTGGCTAGGCACTCGTCCCCTGCTGCCCAGACATGGGAGGGGGTCGATGTAGTAGATCGCCGAGAGCCTTCGACCTTGGCCGATGACGCAGCCTCCCCCTGCGCAATAGCCACTTCGGTCAATTGAATGAGCTCCTTGAGCTCAGAACGCAGGGACGCAAGTTCTCTACTATCGGGATCGGCAGAGAGAGCCGCTTCAACCTGGGATAGCTGGACCTGATACGTTTCTAGATCTGCTCTGTCCATAGCGACGGTGTAGTTTGAGGTAAGATTTGGACAGGAGCCTTTACGAGTATTAGCGTGGGAATTTATTACTACACGCTGCTATATGGAAGGAATTTATCTGCAATTTATCTGCACACAGTTCATCGAAAAGGCCATTCAAATGCTAATTACGATATTCAATGCCATATCCCACTACGATCAAGCCGAACTTTTTTGTCCTGCTTGGCCTTACTGCCTTGAGGTCGTCCCACCTGGCGTGTGCTTCGCTTAGAATGGTATTTGCGCTGCTGATATGAACGAGTCTTCGAAAGGTCTGACGTGACCCTGGTTTTGATGTCTGAAAGGTTCAAAGATTCCACCTTCTGGGTAAGTTCGTCTAGTGATCGTAGATGAGACCCGTTTTCGGGGTCAAAGGTATTAATGGGCGTGCTGGTAGTCTCCGGAAAGTGGAGATTGTCTACGGTTGATCTTGATTGAGAGGATCGTTCATTTGTGTTTGGTTCATCCGTCTTCCTCCTCGTTATTCCTACATCGTCTTCCACACTCTCGTTATCAGCACCCTCCTTCTCCTCGTCGTCTTCACCGTGCCCATCCTCGGTTTCCTCCTCCTCCTCCTCCTCCTCTTCACTCTCTTCTGCATCATCATCATCATCATCCTGTACAATGTCCATATACTTAAATGGGTCAATCAAAAGTGCTTCCAGAGGGGTACCGAGCATAGCTCACTTTTTCCAAAATTGACATCTCTTCTTTCCCAAAACCACTCGCAGCTACCACTGCATCAAGTTTAAACCCCTCTCCAGATGACCCACTTCGGATGGTGCGACTAAATTTGGGGTAGAGCACACTCTCATATTGAAATCTACGGCGGAAAAATGTCCTGATACACTCGACATCACGGTTGAAGTACCTAGTCCCGAGTGAGGGGATGTATGCATCGAGGGCTATAGAACATACCACTCCGCATTTTCATGCGCTGTGCTGACCATTTGAGGGAAATCAATGACAACAGGTTCTCCAGACTCTCGACGGACAAGGATGTTGAACTCGTTGAAGTCACCATGAATGAGGCCGGCATGAGCAAATCGAACGATGAGATCCATCAATTGAGAATACAATTTTCCCGGGGACGGCAGCTCGGCAATTTGTCGTCTTAGGGATAAGTTATATAGAGTTGCTCCTGCCCCGCCAGAATACTCACAGAGGGTGAGCGTCGATGAACTCCATAAGTATGCAATGTCTAGCTTGGTCAATGGGACGCGGTACCGGAAAATCGTGTTCGTGAAGAACCTGCCAAATTAGCATTAACTTCATCTGAAGGCTGGTGGGATGCATATAGGATATTCATACTTTCATAAAAGCCCACTCTTTCTCGGCAGCGAGACGCGACATATACATCCATGACGCAGATTTCCGCTTGCCAAGATAGTCGCGTTTTTGTTTAATTGCACGAAACGAGATACGTCCTAGCCTGATTCAATCTCGACTGCATCCTCTATTCTCATTGGTGAAGACGAACCTGTGGAGCTTCAAGACCATCTCACTACCACATGAGTTAGCAACGATATAGATATCTAGAAGAATCTTAAACACCGACTGAAAAGGACTCGTTGCAAACGCACCGGATTCTTTACCAACACCAATCTGGTTACCCACAGAATGCATAGAATCTCGTTTCGAAAGTGCTCGCATTGCCAGATAGTCATAACCACCATATTTCAGGCGATACCCATCATCTAAAATACAGATTAAAGAAGAGTAGCAGAAGGTACTGGGGTCAGCATACACTTTGAATTCTGAACCTTTGACACTAGGTTCCGCTTGGCCAGACTACCAATTAGTTTGTTTACGCCGCCATTTCTAAGTCCAGAGATCTGTACTATTAGAGGTGTTGGCACGATATCGTGGTTCTTGGAGCCCATTTCCACCTTGGCAAAATTTACCATTAGCAGTCTGCCTAGATTGAAACAATGGAATGAATGGATGTGCAGCGGTGAGGACCCGAAACTCATCGGATGATATATATCTAAGATCTGTCGCATCGAGCTTCATGCTGCTGGCAGTGATAATTCTGAGTCCTTCAAGTTCAGGTGTAAGAAGCGTTGATCTGCCGTTTTAAAGTAAATCACCCGTTTGATCGTTGCCTAATTCGGCATGTCAATGATTAAATTGCCAGATCTTGGTCATTTGTCCGCACAATATCTCTTTCCCTCCGCATAGAAATGAACACTGGCCGTATCCATCGGGCTATTGTTGTTGGTATCAATGCCAGGAAATCAGAATCTACTTAATTCGCGATCACAGGCTAGTTCCGGCGAAATCTTGGCCTGCCTGGGAGAGAATCTTTCTATGTACGTTCCTAGGGCGGCAGCTACAACATCAACGGTAACGTAATATCATTCGGAAGTCCTTCTATTCGTGCTCTGCATGCTTCAGAGCTGGAGGATGAGGAAAAAGATGCCATGTGGGATCTCTTCGAGAAGAATATGTATGGGCTGTGAGTGAAAGGCAGTTGAAGTCCGAACAGAGATAAACTATTCAGCTCAGATACTCAGCATCTTCATTCGGATGGGAACCTGTGGAGCGAAAAGAGGAGATATTTCACAGGTTGTCACGGTTTCTTCTGGTGCAAGATTTAGAGCAGAAAACCAAGGTGGTTGCTTTTTCTATGTTCAGGTTTGAAAATGAGGAAGGAGAAAATGTTGTTTACTGGTACGCTATGTTTGACCTCCATGATGGTGCCGATAGATGGAATGAATGCAGCTATGATATCCAGATATCTCCTCAGTACCACAGGGTGGGTATCGGGAGGAAGCTCATTGATAACATCTGTACCATCGGCCAGGCATTCGGAATGGTAAAGATAGTGCTAACGGTACTGAAAGGTAAGTAGCAACTTCCTATCTAATTCCATATCCAACCAGTCTTAGCGAATACGAATGCAATGGCATTTTATCGGGCATGCGGGTGTGTTCCATGTGTTACTCCTAGTTCTGACCTGACGACGGAGAAACAAGATTTCATATCGACCCTAGCTCACCTAGCGTATACTTGCTAGAAAACGATCCAAGTAGAGAGAGCTACGACTATGAGATCATGTCCAAAAACTTCTAGCTCAAAGGCCTGAGCTGGAATAGAAGCTCATGTGTCCAAGTATGCATGGACGTCAAGCATATGAAAGGCTCGGTTTGTACGTCGGTACAGAACAAATGGTGTGATTTGCAATCGACTCAAGATGTGACATTGCCAGAATGGCGATTGAAGCATTCGCTGCAGATGAACACCGATTGGATTCGACGGAGGATGTCAGTTCCAAGCAACCAACTGATTGATGTAAAGAATAGTGACCCGTGACGAAAGCTACCGAATCAATGACGGTTTGTATGGTGTTGCTTGGCAAGAACAACCTGCCCAGCTATCGCGAGCTCTGAGTCTTGTTCATTGAAAATCATGTTGTCGGCGACTCTCCGCTCTGCACGCCCCTGTGTATGCCGGATACCGGGGCGTCGCTTTGCCTCTCATGGTGCCCCTCAATTTAATGAGCCCTCAGGATATCTTTTTGGCGAGAAGGTGCGTTTGGGCGAGAGTCTTTTGCATTGAGAAAATCAATCTAACCTCTTGTACGTCAAGCCTCTTCCACCCGGGCAGAAACGTGTCAAGGAGGACTGGGAGAATGTATGGTATTGGGGAATGTTTGGAACTATGGCATTTGCAGCTGTCTTGTTATATTACAAGCCTGATACAAGGTGCGTCCGACTCAAGGATCTCCTCAGTTCAACCTCATTAATTTGTCAATTTATTTCCTAGCATACAAACCTGGGCTCTTCAGGAAGCTAAGAATAGGATGGAGGCACGAGGGGAGAAATACAAATATGAGCCGTCGTCGTCGTCTTCGTCGTCATCGTCGTCTTCGTCGTCTTCGTGACTGCACTAATACCATGCCTCACGACCTCGTTCCATTAGACAATATAATCAATCACTGGTGTTTGGTTTTGCCAGGGGTCAGTCAAGGCACACTGCTCTAAATGGATGTGGAAGACAATCAAATGCCTGCAGGCTAGATATGCTCTAATCACTCTATAAATTGATTGTATGCCTCTCTTGTCAGGAGCTTCTCTAGTTCCGATGGGTCCGATAGTTTGATTTTGCAAAGCCAACCTGGGAATTTTGGTTAGGCACTGAAAAGTATCGTTTGACAGAATCCTACCATCCTCCTCAGGGGACTTGTTGAGCAGTTGAGGTTGCTCTGAGAGAGCTTTGTTGACCTCCTCAACCGTGCCAGAGGCAGGTGCATACTGTTGAGTTGTTATTTCTGACATGAGGTTGCGAAACATGGTTACAACGTACGATGTCCGAAGCGGCTTTCACACTTTCCACAGCACCAACGGACTCTGGACACCATGAATGACAATTATCTGAACCCACTAAGAGAGATGCCGACCTCCTTTAGTGACTTGTCTGCCAACGGCCGGCAATTCCACGAAGACAACATCCCCCAAATTTGATTGTGCATGGTCGGTTATGGTCAGAGTGCCAATTCCCGTCTTGTCATCAAAGACAATTGATTCATGTTCTTCAGTGTAGTACTTGGCTGAGATGGCATTTTTAAACTAACTATAAAACACAATTGCACCTTTACTTACTTATCAAGGTGCGGGTGAGTGGGTTCCTACGCATTGCACTGTTGGCATTGGATGTGCGCAAGGCCAATGTAGATGGCCTAGTGCGGTAGATGCATCTAGAAATTGTATACATAGATGATGAAGGAGGTTGGGAAATAGAAGGTGAATTCCGGGTGAATCTTCCCTACTATTTATGTAATCCCTACATAAGGCAAATTTCAGGGGTGTATCTTTCAGATCTGATACTTCGAGGTTCATATATTCTATTAGATGGCCAGAAACACGAAGACAGTCTGATAGATTATCAACTTGAAAGTAGATTTAAGAAGTTGCAAAAACCTCCAGGGCACAGTTGTTAGTACTTTTTGCATGGAGTAGAGATATTGGTCCCAGTACAATATTGGCGCGGCTCAAGCTTCCTCAAGGATCTTAGTAACAATACCAGTGCCGACTACAAACAAGGTCAGCAAATCGGCAGACCCACGCGTGCGAGTACTCACTAGTCTTGTGGCCCTCACGGAGAGTGAAACTGAGGCGGATGTGGGTATGTTTCCATGAAATGAGAAGTGTCGTAACTCACCGCGTTCCAACTTCAGCAGCAACATCATGAACAAGGGTACAAACAAGCTCAACATTGTCGCCAGGTACAATCTAAACTTTTGTCAGTAATGCACACAGAGATTTTAGTAAAGGAATTGCACCATTTTTTCATCAGCATCGGCAACACCCTCGGGCCAAGTGAGACCAACATTGACGTCAGCAGTGCGAATATAAAGTTGGGGGCGATAATTAGCCATAAATGGGGTAGAGCGACCACCTGCAAGAGAACTTTCAGTAGTTGGTAGTCCTATGTATGAAGACACTCACCTTCTTCTTTAGTCAAAACGTAGATCTGAGCTTGTAATTTCTTGACAGATTTAATCGTGCCGGGAGCGGCAATGATTTGTCCACGACGGACGTCATCACGCTTGATGCCTCGGAGGAGTCCACCCATATTATCACCAGCTTGAGCCTTCAGTATGTGAGTAAATGTTGGGTTTCTGCGTGGTGCCACGAACCCTGTCCAATTCCTTGCGGAACATTTCTGAGAAAGATTTAGCAAGTCACGGGAGTATACACTTTTTCATCCACAGACCAATTCCAATGAGAGTCGTCTTCGTTCTGGAGCCGAAACCCACAATTTCGATTTCATCACCCTTGTTAGCAGTTCCGCGTTCGACCTGAGATAGACAATCAATACTGAGAATTGAACTAGAAAGGCATCGTGACTGACACGACCCGTAACAACGGTACCACGACCAGAGATAGAGAAGGAATCTTCAACCGGTAATAAAAATGGTTTGTCAAAGTCACCTAGAGAGAAGAATGGTCAGAGGATGACATGGACAAATCAACAAGGTAGGAAACATACGAGGAGGTAGATCAAGCCAAGTATCACAAGCTTGAATTAGTTCCTGAATTTTCTCAGAACCCGTTGCCGGATCACGACCTTCAAGAGCAGCAAGGGCAGAACCCATAACAATCGGCGTATTCTCACCGTCAAAATTGTAATGGGAGAGGAGGTCACGCATTTCCATGTCGACCAATTCAAGCATCTCGGGGTCGTCGATTTGGTCAACCTTGTTGATGAAGACCACTAGTTTCGTGAGACCGACTTGACGAGCGAGAAGAAGATGCTCTCTTGTTTGGGGCATTTGACCGTCAGTTGCTGAGACTACGATGATTGCACCATCCATCTGAGCAGCGCCAGTTATCATGTTCTTGATATCTGAGCCACGTCATTTGTGGTGGAATATGAGTAGAAGTAACGGTTACTTACAGTCGGCGTGACCAGGACAGTCAATATGACCGTAATGGCGATTAGGTGACTCGTACTCGACATGAGAAGAGTTGATGGTAATACCACGCGACTTCTCCTCAGGAGCTTTGTCGATCTGACTATAGTCGGTGAACTTGGCAGCACCAGTTGCAGAAAGGACCTTAGTAATGGCAGCAGTAAGTGTCGTCTTTCCATGATCGACGTGGCCTGGAACCTGATGAGGTTCGAACGAGCGAGCACCAGAGTGATCATACCAATTGTTCCAATGTTCATGTGCGGCTTTGACCGCGAAAACTGTTCTGCATAACCCCTACAAGTAACTACAACATTAGAATGCATCTAAAATGCGTTCTCAACGAGATTACTCACTCAAGCTAGCCGGAGTACAAAGAGGTGGTTGGCTGAAAGGGTTACGCTGAAGAGCAGTAAAAAGGGATCCTATCGGGAGTGGTAAGCAGGAAGGGAGATAAAAAACGAGGAGACATACGGCGCGATGGAACCAGCCCACGAGAGGCAGTTCTGCAGGTGACCAGTGCAAACATGGTGTTCATACTTGAACCAACCTGTGCCAATTCCCAAAATTTGTTCCATCGGCTGCCTCCGATTGATCCAGACTAGGTCTTTCCTCTTTTGGCTCAAAAAACCTTGTTGATGTCTTCCTCGGATCGTCAAGACCTCATTCGAAATGCTGTCACGTTCCTCCAGGATCCAAAAGTAAGCCTCGTAGCCTTGTAAGACCTCAATTGATTGCTAGTTCTACAGACGCAGACTTCTCCGCTCACCCAACGGATCCAGTTTCTGGAGGCTAAAGGGTTAACTCCGGCAGAGATTGACCAGGCCGTAAGGCAGGCTTCAGCGAGTACCCCTGCACAAAGTTATGTCCCTAGCTACGGCCCATTGTCTTACCCTCCCCAGCCTCGTCCTTATAGCTGGGATTGGCGAGATTACTTTGTGAGTTGTGTTCTTTGAGCTCGGATGGAAAGTTGTGAATATTGTATAAGGTGACAACTGTAATCTCCGGTACCATCGTCTACGGGGCTGTCTCGCTGTTTAAAGTGCGCAAAGAGCCTGCAATATGCCAGCTCTTTGCCTAATTGTCTTACAGAAATACCTTCTTCCTCATCTTCAGCCACCAATGGCTTCCGCATATGAAGAGGACAAAGATGCACTCAACGCTCAATTTGATGCAGCAGAAGCCCTTCTGAAGGAAATACAGGACGAGACAGCGGCAGTGAGGGTCGCAGTAGAGGAGCAAAAAACCAAGATTGATCAAACTACTCAAGATGTGGAGGCTGTTGTCAATGAGATGCGTCAGGCGGAAAGTCGGACGCGGGATGAAATCAGGGAAATCAGGGAGGAGGTCAACAACATCCGCGAAATGCTTCCAAAGGTGAGTTGAAACCGACTTTTTTTTTACTGCATTGGTGACGGTGTTCTGTAGATGGTTGACAGAAATAAAGAGCACCACACGCAATCTCTCAACGAATTGCAACAAGAAGTAAAGTCTTTGAAAACTTTACTACTCAATCGGCCGACAGGCATGCCTTCGTCACCAAATCCTGCGGCTCCAATAGCTAGGCCCTCGATCCCAGCCTGGCAGCTTGGTGGTTCATCCACGACAACCAACAGCCCAGGAGTGTTGGACCTTCCAGCGGCTGAAACTTCACTGCCGATTTCTGAGGGTAATGGGAAAAGAAAGGAAGTCGATACCAATACTGTTTCTCTCCCCTCCTCCTAGCCATATCTCTGTCAATTTAATAGATCTTGTGCGACGATTACCTAGAAGGGATCCTCGAGCCACGTGATGATCTGGAATTCATTCCATACTGTGCAGTCGTCCACCATGTTTCACCAAATCCATAGTGCAGTCGAAAATTTCACCACTCAGTCGCGCAACTCGACGGACGCTCCCTCGGCTGAAAGCCTTGCGTCACTCTCTTCCTCTGTGAATGTGCCTTTGGACCCAACGCCTCCCAGTCAGCTTGCGGACTCGGTCTCAAGTTTGCGCAAATTACTCACAGTAAATCGTACTGGCACCTCCATAGCTAACAGTGCATCACTTCCTATTATTCTTTCTGATAAACCTCGTCGGAAGTTGAACCTGGAGGAGCGTCTCCGCGCAAGTCTATCGGCTCCAGATGTCCCCACTACTTTATCAAGTCCCCCAACCACACAACCTGGAATCTCTGTTCTAGAAGAAACTACTTATGCTGCATCTATTCCAATTCCTGACTCCCCTATAATTCCACTTGTTCCTACGCAGATTCCCATTGAACGATCCGATGCAGAGCGAAGCGGCGCAGCATCAGAAACCCAAGCTCGCAATGTGGATTCTGGGATAGTAGAAACTCTGGAAGTTGATGGAGAGCAAACCTCCTCCCCGGCTCAAGCAAATTTAGACGAGGGAGCGGGCACCGATTCACTCAATGATGACGTGACCAGACAAATTATGATCTCAAACAACGAACTCACACCCTTGGAAGACGATGACACCCCTAATCGTGGACAGTCATCTCCCACAGATATTCAACATGAGA
>Ga0153934_1000359_pt1 | contig 13405 bp, 20 predicted proteins | sample TSNJ018MetaG_FD_104708 | JGI IMG/M metagenome (GOLD analysis project Ga0153934, IMG submission 104708) | Attine ant fungus gardens microbial communities from New Jersey, USA - TSNJ018 MetaG | ecosystem: Host-associated > Fungi > Mycelium > Unclassified | place: USA: New Jersey, Wharton State...
GACTATGGTAACTCACAGATGTATATAGCTTACATATCTGATAGGTAAATATATACCAAGTCATCCACTTTACTTCGTGACGCCTGAGCTTACATATCTGATAGGTTATGGGCCCAAGTGCTCAATAATTTCTACTAGAAAATTGACATTAAGCAAAACTTACTAGAATGACATCAACCACTACTACTTTTTCTGAATTAGACAAATTTAACAGCACCAACTGGGCATTATGGCAAAGACTCATTCACACAACAGCTGTGTCAAAAGGAGCTTTTGGCTACCTTGATGGATCTATTGAACAATCCTCTACTCCACTAGCTGATGGAGCTCCCCTTACTGAAACCCCTTGGGACTTAGAAACCCCATCCCCCAAGGAATAGAGAGTGCACAATGCCTGGACTTTGGGCCTACTTTTGATTAACACAAAGAACCCAACTGGTTTAGGAATTAACATGGATGGCACTACTGTAGTGACTTAGCCTGAGATGACTTAATCACACTTGAAGTCTGAGTTGACAAGAAGAACTTGATAGAGTTTCCATTGGATTCTATACACTACTTATACAACTACTATATGGTCTGTGCACTACTCTCCCACACTTATCATGTGATGTGACCCTGTGACATCCTGACATGTGACTGTAATGTGTGACATTTGTTATGTGACACTTTCCCACACTCCTTTCTTGTAGTAAGTCCAAATGAGAAGAGAAAAGAAAAAAAAAAGAAAAGAAATATAAATAATAACTTAGTCATTTTGCCAAGTCATAACACCACCCCCCTCTCAAGATTCCTCGTTACAAGGACTTTTACAACTTGTAGTAGGGATTGCAGATGTTCTCCATCTCATTGTTATCTTCTTCTATTCACTCCCTGAGTTCCAAATTTTCTTGCTCAATTTCTTCTTCCTCCTTTATTGTTTCCATTGTTCTTTGTTTCTTAACTTTTCCTTCTTTCTATCATCTCCATTTTCTTTTTAGTCTTCCCCAATATTTCTCATCATACTGTTTATCTGACCATCCAAATAACTTCTTTGCTGTAAATTGTCTCAGTAGCTCTTCCCTTCTAAATGTTCCTTCTTTCTCTTGCTGTTTTATATTTTCCATATCTTGTCAGTATTTCTTTTCATATTCTTCTATTGTTTCTTTTGCATTCTCTAGATTTTCCCTTTTTCCCAAGTATCTGATTCTGCTGTAAATCCCTTCTATTGTACTAAGTACTTGTCTTTTTCTCATATCTGCTGCTTATTCAGGATTCTCTCCACTTTCCATTCTTCTTCTCCCTCAATTATAACTGGAGCTGGTTGCTCTTTTCTCTACCCCTCTACTTGCCCTATATATCTTTGTATTCTACTAACATTAACTACCAAATGTATTTTCACTGTACTAGATAGTTCTAATTCCACTGTGTTCAATGATACAATTTTTTTATCTTGTAAGGTCCTATGAACCTCTCTGTCAACTTTTCCATTCTCCTCCCAACCATTTGATATTTCAGATCCTTAGTACTTAGCATCACTAAGTCTCCTACTTTATACTCATTAACTTCTGCTCTCTTTCTATCTGCATACTTCTTCATTTCTTCTTGTGCTTTCCCTAGTGCCACTTTTGCCTCTTTCTGAATCTCCTTCATTTTTGTTATAAATTTCTCCACTCTCTTGTATTTCCCTTTTCTTCTTGTCTCAAATCCCATCCTAGAATCTTGTCCATAATTTGCCTTGAAAGGCAATGTTTTGGTACTTGAGTGTGCTTTATTGTTGTAGACAAACTCTGCTGTTCCTAACTAATCTGGCCACTGTTCCTGCCTATGGTCAATAAACATCCTTAAGTACTACTCTAGTTCCTAATTAACCCTCTCTGTTTGTCTATCTATTTGAGGATAGAATGCTGTCAACAATTTACTTTCAATCCCCAATATCTTATTCAACTCCCACATTATTCCTGCTACAAACTGGGGTCCTCTGTCTGAAATGATACTTTCAGGTAACCCATGTAACTTCCACACATTGTTTCTAAACAACCTAGCTAGTCCTTCTACTGATGTCTTTTCCATAGTAGGAATAAAATATACAATTTTTGTCAATCTATCAACTACTACTAAAATCAAGTCATATCCTTGTGCTAGCAGCAACTTAGTGATAAAATCTGCTGAGATATATGTCTAAGGTTTTTTTGGAATTGAATTTGGCATTAATCTTCCTGCCAGCTATTCTGTGTGGTTTTTATTATGCTGGCAAGCATCGCACCCTTCCACATATTGCTTTACTTTTTTTGTAACTCTTGGCTACCAAAAGTTCCTAGTAACCAATTCTACTGTTTTCCATTATTCTCCATGTCCTCCCAATAGCATATCATAATGCAACTGAATAATCTCTGCTCTCAGTTTCTCATCTCTTGGTATGTATACCTTCCCTTTCTTATATATAATACCATTGACTTCTTTCCATTCCTCATCTCTTAGCATCTTTACTCCTGCTTGTTTCATCTCTTCTACTGTCTTAATTACCTTGTTATCAAGAGACAGTGAATGTCCTTAGTGATCACCCTAGGTGGATGTTCAAGAAGAACTTGATAGAGTTCTTTGTTGGATTGGACTACTACTTATACTACTTTTACAATGGCTGTACCGCTACTAGTCCATGATCACATGTTCCTCCAGAATGTTCTACAACCTCGTGACCTTATCACATGACTTGGCTTCTTAAGTTCCTCTGCTATTTATATCTCAACCCCATTGTACACTTTGAGGTTTTGGACTAAGTGTTCAAATGCACAGGAGACTTTTTCCTGCTCAGGGCTCTCATAACACATCTCATTATCTTTTACCTTTGACTGTTTTACTTTCTCTAGTAGATCTACTCCCTCTACTATTACTTCCACTTTCTCTATTTTTCTGACTTCTAGCCATTCTGGCTTTACCAATGTTTTATTCTCATTATCCTTTTCTACTTCTATCTCCCAATCTGGTCTCCTGCTCAAACTGTCTACCTTTCCCATTTTACTCCCTGGAATATGCTTTAGCATAAAGTCAAACCTTGATAAATACAAGGCCCATCTGGTTTGTCTTCTATTCAACTTCTGCACTTTTATAAAATATTCAAGATTCTTGTGATCTGTCCAAATCTCAAACTTTATCATAGTCCCTTCTAGGAAGTGTCTCCATGCCTCCAAACACCTGACTATAGCTAACATCTCTTTTTTATGTATCTCATAGTTCTTTTCAATATCACTGAGAGATTTTGAGATAAAAGCCACTAGTCTCCATAAGTCATCTGAGCACTTCATTGAGAGCACTCCTCCAGTTGCATAATTTGAGGCATCTGCTTCTACCCTAAATTCTTTGTCTAAATCTGGAGCTGCAAATACTGGTCTTATTGTAAAGATCCTTTTGAGCTCGTCAAATGCTCATTGTTGTTCACTTCCCCATTGCCACTTTACATCCTTTCTTGTTAGCCCATTCATTGGTCTTGCTACTCAAGTGAAGTCCTTAATAAACCTCCTGTAGTAATTTGTGAGGCCTAAAAACTTTCTGACATCTTTCACATTCTTTGGTTCTGGCCAACTCAGTACTCCATCCACTTTCTCCTTCTCTATCTCTATTTCATTGGGTCCTATGATAACTCCAAGGAATCCAATCTTTCTTACTTTCCACATACACTTTTTTGGCTTTACAAACAGATTGTTCTCTTTCAGCCTTCTCAGTACTTTTTCTATAATTTCATCATGTTCCTTCTTAGTTTCAGTCCCTACCAACATATCATTTACAAATGCAGCTACTTTGCTCTCATTTACCAGATCTCTCAGGATTTCATTCATCATTGCCTGGAATGTGGCTGGTGAATTTTTCATCCTGAAAAACATTACAGTTGGTTCAAATGACCCTACATGCATTGTAAACACTCTCTTCTACTCATCTCCTTCCTTAATTCTTATGTTGTTAAAACCCCACTGCAGATCCATCTTTGTAAATACTTTCTTACTCCCCATGTTGTCAATCAAGTCTGTTATCAATGGTAATGAGTAGTTATTCTTTACAGTTTGTTTATTTAAACCACAGTAGTCTATAACCATCCTCTTGCTTCTATTCTTTTTGTTCACAAAGAATACTGGTGATATTTGAGGGGATTTCAATGGTCTGATATACCTCTTTCTTAATTGATTGTTCACAAAATTCTGGACTTTCTCTCTCTTGTTTTTGGACAAAGGGTAAATCTTTTCTTTTCACAGTTAAAACATCTCCTTGAGATCTATGGCATAATCCCAGACCTTCCTTGTTGGTATCCTTTCTGATTCTACCTTTCCAAACACCTTTTTCCTTTTCAGGAATTTTTGTGGCACTATCTCTTCAATTTTCTTATAATCTGCTTTGACTTCTTCCTCTCTTTTCCAATTTTCCTTATTGTCTACTACCCATCTCACAATTTTCTCTTCCTCTAGAGTAGCTACCCTCTTTCCTTTTCTTGCTTCTTTCTTTCCTTTTAGCTTTGTATTTCTTTTGCATAATAGTGGATATCTTGTCATTTTAACCTTCTCTGTTTTCCAGTTGATTTCTGGGTTATAGGCCTATAGCTATAGCATGTCCAATATAACATTTGTTTTTCCTAAGTCACACACATCCATCCACATTCTTTTTATGTGATTTTTGTAGTATATGTTTACTTCCACTTGGTGCATTATTGCTTCTGCACTGTTATTTGTGCCATTTACATTTCTCACAACCACTGGTCTTTTCAATTTCTGTAGCCTGAATCCATATTTAGCTGCTATCTTTGTATCCATAAACATTCCTGTTGTGCCACTATCCAAGAGCACCTTTATAGTTATACCTACATGTATATCCACCTTTTCTACTCCAATATTCAGCTATATCTCTCTCAACATTTTAAACATCCTTCTCAAGTCTCTCTGTCCACCCCCCCTCTATTGCTGTACCTTTTGGAATCTCTGTCTGCATGCCACTTTGCTGTGCTTTTTCCTCTGTGGGGTGCACTACTTCCCTCCAGTTCTACCATTCTCTTTTTCTTCCTATCCTATATTCTGGGCATAAGATTCTTTTTCTTTTCCACTCTAACACCTTCTTCACAATTCCATCCTTCCTTCCACATTCTACATACTATACTCTTGTTATTTCTCCTTTTTTTGCTTTTTCTTCTCTCTAGTTCTATACTTCTTGGTATAAGCTGCACTACATGTTCTTTACTTGTCTTTCAAGGAGGAATCCTTGTTCTTGATTTTTGTGAGTTTGTACCCCATTGCCTTTGCATCCTCCACAATCCACATACATTGCCACAGTCTCTTCTGTGATCTATCCCCTTTCAAGTAGGAGTGCACCTTCTGGAGGCATACTCCACTTGTTATAGTACTCTTGTATCTTTTCCCATGTGGAATGTGCTAGCCTCCTCTCTTGCTACATCTTTTGTGGTCTGGCCACATGTGCTGCCTCTTCTTCTCTTCTTCTCTTCCTTTCAACTTCAATGTTTGGACACTCCCACTTGTAGTACCCTATTCCCTAGCATCTAAAACATCTTACTTCCTCTACTGTCTCTTGTCTTCTCACTTTTACTTCTTCCCTTACTCTATATTGCATCACCCTACTTGCTATCATCTCAAATTTATTTTGGGAAATTGGTTTCCCCTTTACCTTCACCTTCTTATTCCTGTAGTTACAGGCCAGGTGCCCAAACCTCTTACAACATTGATATATCTTCTTTCTTTTTTCTTCTAGTTCTGCTCTTAGTTTAGCAAGGGCATATTTTTGGTTGAGTAGGTTGCTCATAATGGAATCATATTAGGATTGAGACATTGTGTTGATGCCTTAATGGTATTGAGTGAATGGTTGATCTTGCTAGCTATACTACATCTGCTGGGGTGCAAGATCTTCATCCAGCCAGAGTTCTACTGCCCTACTAACTACTGCCTTAATACTAGGGTTAAAATATCACCCAATAGATAGGATCTCTAATCTAGACAGCCTCCTAAAGAGTAACCATCAATTCTCTGCATGTACAAGTCACAATGGACCCCAGTACAAGGTTTATACTAAGAATAGTACAAGTATCTACTAAACACTGCTTGATTGTAAGATCAGGTCTCAGTACCAATACCCAAGCTTAGTACTGTACTTCCACTGTCAATCCCTAACTGATTGACAAGTTCCCTTAAGCCAAGGGCCCAGCTATGTATGGAAGTGACTAGTGATCATGATGACCACCAGTTAAGAGTTGAAAAGATTATGAAAGTTGAGATGAGCAAGGTCCAAGGTGGATGGTGCTCTGGATGTGGAATTGAGTTCTAGTGTAGCAACTTAGTCTGAGATGACTTAATTACACTCCAAGTCCAAGTTGACAAGAAGAACTCAATGGAGTTTCTATTGGATTCTGTACACTACTTATACAACTATTATATGATCTATGCACTACTCTCCCATACTCATCATGTGATACCATCATATGACACTATGACATCCTGACATATGATTGCAATATGTGACATTTGTCATGTGACACTTTTCTGTACTCCTTCCTTGTATAGTAAGTTCAAATAAGAAGAGAAAAGAAAAAGAAAAGAAAAAAATATAAATAATAACTTAGCTGTTTTGCCAAGTCATGACAGTGGTGTTAAGACTTTTGATATTTTCTCTGATCTCTTTGGCAAAGTTTTCTTCAGCTTTGCTGTCTTTTTTAATAGACTAGATGATGACATTGATATCTTCATCTTTTATTTCAACTTTGATAGACATGGAGACATAGTCAGATGGTTTTCTTCTATCTGGGTGTAGAGTGTGTTTGCTGAATTCTCGATTGTCATGCAGCAAGAACACTAAATCTAGTACTGAGTTAGTGTTTCTAGGGTTGTCAGCATATCTTGTAGGTCCTGGGTTTACTGGGGGGGATAATTCAAGCCCTAGACTATCAGCAATTAAAGTGAGCTCCTTTGTGTAAATGGAGTGATGGGGAAAATTTGGATCCCAGTTGCAATCTCTGATATTAAAATCTTCTATTATTGCAATTGTGTTTCCCATGTTTCTAATGTAATTTTGTAAAACTTGGAGAACTATTTGGTTGTTGTCTGAATAGATCTTTATAATGTGATTGATATCTTATTTGTTATGGAAAGATAAGATATTGATGTCACAGTGGTCAATGATGTTAGATTGAAGCATGAATCTAAGCCTTGAAACATATTTGTTGATATATGTAGCGACCTAGAGGATGTCATCTTGAGAATTTCCATTTTGGATGAAAAGTGTCTACTCTGGATGTCTAGGAGCTCTATATAAGAGATCACCTTCAGGGTTGATATTACTTGGAATATTGTGAATAAGGTAACAAGGGGGTTCTTGAATGAATATAACATCTGATACATTTTTTTGTTCTTCTAGAATAATATCAGTAAGAATCTTGTTTTTTCTGACATTTTGAGAGAATATCCATAAGTTGTATATATTCATTGTTTGCTGGTGCCCACAGTTGAGTGAATTAAGTTAGCCCTGATTTCTTGGAGCTCTTGAGCTTTTTTGGTGTACCATTTGCAGTTAAAACAATGTTTTTAGAAGGAGTACTTGTTATTGTCTACTATATGGTCTCCTATATAGTTAAAGCACTTGAAGGAGTAAGGGCACAGTTTGCCTACTTGAGTTTCTAACCTAGGAGGATTGACTTTAGAATTTGCCTTGCAACACCAAGCCACATCTCTGTGGTGCTCAATTTTGTATGGTCCCCTACATTTCTGACATTTTGAGCCATGAGCTCTACATGGAAATGTAGAGTGTCCCCATTTCCAGCAATTATGACACTGGGGCATACCAGAGTTTATGTTGGTACCCCTAATATACCAGCCAAAGTTAAAGGAGTGATTGATAAGTAGCTTAGCTTTAGAACTGTTTTGAGAATCCCAAATATCCAACCACACAATTGCCATATCTAACTTAGGTGATGCTTTGATGACCCTAGGCTTTGAGATAAGTGAGACAGTTTCAAATAGATTGATGTGTTTGATAGAATTGACAATGTCTTCATGAGTAAGCTTGTTGCCATTAGGTTGGATGAAAGGAATGTCAATGATCTTGAGATAGGACTTGGATTGCAGTAGTTATGGTGAAAGCATTTCATTGTTGTTAATTCTGTTGATTAACTTGAAATATTTTTCAATAATACTGAGGTCACTAGGTGCAGGGATATTGTTAGTCACAATAGATACTCTACCAGAGCAAGGCCAAATAAATTCTGAGTGAATATTGGACTTAGCATTCTTTAATAGGCCATTGATGAAACTGACATGAACATTAGCTTTGTTCATGATAAGATTGACATGTTTCTCAATTATTGGTACTATAGCTTGCTTTCTTGAGAGACCTTTGGTAGTGGTTTGGATTTTCTTATTCCTATTCACCAGTTTTTCTATTGCTGCATTATGAATTTTTATTATTTTCCTATTAGAGAGTACAGAAAAAGCTTTCTTGATCTTGAGGATGTTTTTGGCTGTTATAGTAGCTGGAGTGAAAAATTTGACTAGTACTTTGTTGCTGTTGTTTTTAGTCTTCTCAATTGCATGAAACTTGGATTTTTCAAGCTGTTCCTTGGTAGGACAAGGAAAAAGAGGTGGAGGAATATTCCTGATTATATTGCCATAGAGTTGCCTTAAGATCAGGGAGGGTCAAGGCACATTCTTGGTAAATTTCAATTTGACCATGGTTCTAAAGAAGATCTCATCTGTAATGTTTAGTTGATCCTAGCCAGACTCATATATAGTAGATATGAAGGACCATACAGTTTTACCAAAGGAATTGAGTTGTTGGATATTGTTTCTGCTTTGATTATCTAATTTCCTTTGCCTGAGGAAAGTAGCCATATGTTGTAGGGATATTGCCATGTTGTTGAGATCACTTTGCAGAAATTTATTTGTGCCAAAGAGAGATGTAATGCCAAAGTTTTCATCCCAAAGGCTTAGATCAGCTGGAACATTTGCACTGTACAGAATAATGTCTGGAGGCAATGGTTGAGAAAGGGAGTTCTGATCCAACATATTGATGGATGTTGCCTCACTGGGAGTATACAGATGCATTGGTACCAAAATGGAGGGTTACATAGACTTCTCACATGGCTCTTGACCTTATGGATCATTGATCACAGTTTTATTGACTTCTATATTGTTTTGCATGGCTATTCTCTCTGCATAGTCCATATCAGATAGGGCAGAGGAATCCATTGGCAAAGGGGAAGGGCTCTGAGGGCCCCTTACACTTGCTCTTGAAACAGGATGGTCCCATTGTATATTGATGGCCATATTATCAGACCTCACAAAGTAAGAGGAGAGGGGCTGGTTACTATGAGAATTATTTGGGATATAGTGCATAACTAAAACAGACTGTATATTTACTAGGCTACTCTCAGATGCTACCATTGATGATGGTGATAAAGGAGTAAGAAGTGATAACAGAGCTATACCTCTATGATCTTGGAGCATATTTATTTGTCAATTATGGATTCTCTAGTTTATTAGACTGTAGTATTATTGATTCAAGGAAATCACCATGATATATGACTTGATGTATCACTGATGGAGTGACAACTTATTATACTATCTCTGATAATGCTGTCTCTGAAAAAGAAAAAATATAAAGAATTAGAGCAGAGAATATAGATAAGAAAGGTGTTAGGATGAGGCAAAACAATTCTGAAGTGAATTGTTTTTCACACATTTGGTATAGAATTACCTTAATAGTCAAGATGCAGTTTGAAACCCTATCTGACTGCTTCTGCAATCAGTAGTGTGCTATTGTGAACTCGGCTATCTTGCCAATGAAAAGTATGTCAATTTTATCTTATACAACACCTAAAATTGACCATAATTGTCATATACAGTGGAAAATATGCTTTTGATACAATGTAGATATATCCCTATACTTGTGTGTGCAAGGTTTTCTAACTCTCTTCACTCTCTCTCCAGTCACCACTATTATATTTTCTGAGCCATCAGACCTGTCTAGCAATGTGTCATCAAAGTAAATAAAAACCCAGAAGAGCTATCAAATGTTGCTCAGGCAGATGATGCAAACTGGACCACCATAAGGCACAAACTGGTCATTTGCATATCTAAACTTATGAAATTATGATGGTAATCTTAACACCAGCCAGCAACCATAGTGCTCAAGCAAAATCCAGAAGGCCAACAGAAACTCATCTCAGACAGAAAACAATAGACCATTAGATGATGACTAACCCATAACAATTTTAAGGCACAAGTAGGTCTATTGCTTACTTAGCAAATTTTGGTCTAGTAAAATTTGGACTCACACAATAATAAGGGATGTTATCAATCAACAGCAATCAAAACTACCTGTCCTACTCTATTGTTTCTTCAGCCCACTTTGTGCAACATACTGGCAGTATACTGGGGTGTGTTTTGCCAAGTGTCATGACTTGACAAAATAGCTAAGTCATTATTTTATTTTACTTTCTTTTTCTTTTCTTATTTGGACTTACTACACAAGAAAGGAGTATGGGAAAGTATCACATGACAATGTTGCATGTCACAGTCACATGTCATAATATCACATAATAAGTATGGGAAAATAGTACACAGACTATATAGTAGTTGTATAAGTAGTGTACAAAATCAAATAGGGACTCTATTGAGTTCTCCTTGTCAACTCAGACTAGAAGTAGTTCTAAGGCATCTCAGTCTAAGTCCCTACACCTGTTGGATTTCTACTAGTACTTATATAAATATCCTATAGTCTGTACACCTACTTTCTATAGTTATAAGACTATAACTATATAGTTCTTATATAATATTGTCCCACACTATTCATATCTTTCCTGTATTATATTTCTGGAGATTCTCTATCAAGTTCATAAATATATAGGAGATGTTTTCCTTCTTTGGAGCCAACTCATAACATGGCCCCCCTTTCAAGGTTCTTTGTTCCAAGGAACTTTTCTATCTATTTCAATTTTCTTTTCATCTCTTCTCCCTTTCCTTCTTGTATCTCTTTCTTCTCTATTCATACACTAGTTTGGCTGTAAACTCCCTTGGTAATTCTCAACTGAATTCCTCTTCTTCTTTCAGTTCCTATTGCCTAATTTCTTTGGCCTCTTCTTTATACTCTCTCTCAAACTCTTCAACCAACTCTTTCATATTTTCTAAATTTTCTCATCCTTTCCATGTGTCTGCCTTTACTGTATACCTCTTCTATCAGACTAGAAACTTGTACCTTCCTCCTGTTTAAGATTTTTTCTATCTTATACTCTTCTTCCTTATCTATGACTACTGGCTGTAGTGGTACTACCTTTTGGCCCTCTACTTGTGATTTATACAGTTGTACTCTACTTACATTGACTACTGGGTGTATTTTAATAGTAACTGGTAATTTGAGCTTGATTGCATTTGTTGAGACTACCCTTTTTACTTTGTATAGGCCCACAAACTGTCCAGTTAGTTTTTCTGTTCTTCTCTTTTTTATCTGCTACTTCAAATCCTTTGTGCTTAGCATTACTAAGTCCCCTTTCTAGTATTTCTCTCCCTCTCTTTTTCTCCTATCTGTATACTGCTTTATTTCCTCCTTGTCATGACTCAGCCAAAACAGCTAAATCATTATTTATTTTTCTTTTCCTTTTCTTTTCTTTTAATTAGGAAATTGATGGATGTGTGAGATGGAACAACCCAGAGGAGATGTGCAGGACTTTGTAAATAAAAGTAAACACAAGACATATATAAGTAGTATACCAAAATCAAATGAGAACTCCACCGAGTTCTCCTTGTCAACTCAGACCAGGAGGGTGATTAAGTCATCTCAGACTAAGTCACTACACCAGAACTCGATTCCACATCTAGAGCACCATCCGCCTTGGACCTTGCTCACCCTTACTCTCTTATCTTCCTTGGTACCTGAGTGACACAACTTAGGACCACTACAACATAGCCGGGCCCTAGGCTTAAGGGGACTTTGCAGTTAGTTAGGGACTGCAGGTGGAGGTGTGGTACCAAGCTCAGGTATCACTACTAAGACCTGACCTCACAATCGAGTGGGCTGAATAGTTTACTTATACTCTTCACTCATCTTAGCAAGGGGTATACTTCCCTCCATCTGGGATTGTGCATTATGCCAAGCCTGGATAAGCAAGTGGATTCAGCTTCACAAGGATTTTCTCCATCCATGATCCTGAAATTAAGGAGACACTCAGTGTCAACATGTCAGATAAAGCAGTTGACGCCTAAGTCTAGAGAATGTTTACACTGTTTGGCTTCTTATTGACTGCCAAAGTCAGTCATTCAAGTACCAAGTTCATGATGTGCTGCTGTACTAGTTGCATTATTCATGGGTAGGACTGGTGACTTGTACATGCTATTGAGTTGGAGATCTGCAACACTGAGAACATATACAGGTGATATGTCCTTACCTGGTGGAAAGATGGATTCAGGAGACTGATACATTGAAGAAACTGCCAGAAGGGAGGCTTTTGAAGAAATTGGACTACTGAATGATCATTGGAATGTTCCCTTGCTGTGTATTCTGGAACCATTTCTTGCCACAGAGCTTGTAGTGACCCCTGTAGTGGTTTTGATTCTTGACAATACTTTACACCCCATACTTAACACTAATGAAGTTGCTTCCTTGTTTTCTCATCCACTTGCTTCTTTTCTGACCAACACATCACCATTTCATGCATCTGAGCCTGAGACAATCAAGGTTGATTACCATGAATCTTTTGATATTGAAACTAGTGCATCCCATGGAAGAAAATATTTGTTTACACTCCATCAGTTCCTTACTGGATGGGAGAATGATGGTATCAAGCCAATATTCAGCCTTACAGCTGGGATAATGATCTGAGTGGCGATGATAGGCTACGACTGCAATCTAGAATTCCTCATCACTGCATCAGAAATACCCCCACTTGATGAACAAATAGCATGGGCAATGCTTAGTAGACCCATCTTCCGTCATGCCTGTAAAAGGGAAGGTATAAACCTTTCATTAATGATAAGAATCTGTGGGGTAAAAAGAAGTGAGTTTGAGGCAATGAAGAGAGAAAATGACAGGCAGAAGTGGTGTGGGTGTCAGAAAAGGAAAGAAGTGGAGGCAGTGCACTCCAAGAGAGAAAAGGTGCAGCAGAGCAGCACATGGGCAGGAATCCTGGAAAGTGCAGCAAAAGAGGAGGGTAGACAAAGGGAGGTCAGATAAACCTTCAAAATGCTGAGAGAAGTGTGGTTGAATATCGGGATAAAAAAGCTAGACACTCATGAGGGTGTTACAGTAAAAGCACTCTTGGATAGTGGCGTGACAGGAATGTTCATGGACAAGAGGACAGCAGCAAAACATGGATTTAGGCTGCAGAAGTTAGAGAGGCTGATAATGGTTAGGAATGTTGATGTGTAGTGACTTAGTCCGAGATGACTTAACC
>Ga0153934_1000364_pt1 | contig 13323 bp, 16 predicted proteins | sample TSNJ018MetaG_FD_104708 | JGI IMG/M metagenome (GOLD analysis project Ga0153934, IMG submission 104708) | Attine ant fungus gardens microbial communities from New Jersey, USA - TSNJ018 MetaG | ecosystem: Host-associated > Fungi > Mycelium > Unclassified | place: USA: New Jersey, Wharton State...
ACGATAAGAGCTAACATACCTTGGGTAGATAAACTGTTGGTTTATACCCAAACATCCCTTCCAAAAGACTTTAGATGATACTCACAAGTGATCATAGAATGAGCAGCAACAAGACCATCCCCTATCTTTTGCAGAACTCAACCTTTCCGTGGCTACGACCCTAACAAGAAGATATTTAACCAAGAGATTGAGCTTATTCACGGCCTTGAGCCAATTGAGGTTTCGATGTTGAAGCAAAAAAATTCAAGCTTCAACACGATGAGAAATGCGACATCTGGGCCGGAGAGTGAAGAGCAGCATCCATGCAGCGCAATGGATGTGCTCTAGGCCTTACCTATAAGGTGGGCTCGCAAATAAATTAGAATAACTTGTACTAATATTACAGTGTATTCTAGGCTCCTTATATGTCCTGTCCAGGCATGTAGTTGTACATGGCACTACTCACTGGCAACTTGGATGGCTGAAAACAGTTCGAGTGGATTTGCCATAGCTTCAACCATTGAAGAGAGAGAGTGAATGAGAATGGAGGGTTATCACAAAGGCTGTGGCGGATATTTTAGATGTCAAATCGCCGCTTGAATTGGGATGTCAAGTCGTCTAAACTTGTCATGCAGTCATATTCTACCCCGTCAGGTTATCTGTGGTTGCACTGATTGTCGCCATTATACCTTTCATACACCCGACAATCAACTCATTTATGAAGAACTAGAATCTCTGTTTGCCAATGCTTATACCATCACTGGTTGTATTTTGCCAATCTCCCAGCCATCAGTGGTAATGATAATGATCATCATCATTTGTTGCTCATTTACAGTTGCTGTCTTTTCATTGATAAGATATTTATTTGATGGACCTGCCTTAAATGGGCATCACCCTTCCACCACTTGTGTATGATATTGTTCCTCACAAATTTACTAGATATGGCTCTATGTGAAGTGCTCGGTATACTTGAACTACCCTCAAGGTAAGTGGTCCTTTATTGCTCGTCCAGTGAGCCAGCCCATGAGCGACTCACATCTGAGTAGTCAGTCTCTGCGGTCTTACTATTTGCAGATCAGACCTCGTCTTGGGTTATGGCTTCGTCTGTGCTGCATCTAATCACTGTGTGACTACCTGCCATCTTTCTCCCGATGTTACAGTAACAACAATGCTGGCATCGCTCTCATTGACCCTCGTCGACCCACTGACGCCTTTGCTGTTTTCATCATCGTCCCCTTTTTCCCATCACTCAACAATGCTGCCTCAGCCCTTGCATATTGCGGCACAGCCGCACGAGTCCTTGACATCACAAAGCATAGCTCCGTGTAATCAATCGCTGGCCAAAAAAAACACACGAACCGTCATCCTCATTGAGCCCATGGACATCGGATACTTTCCTTTACTCTTTACTCTGCAATTTTTCTGTACGTTGCATCCACGTTGTTTATTGTATGTGCTGGTTCACTTGGTCGCACTTTTACTCTTCCAGTGTATGTCATTACCGGAGCATCATTCTGGAATATTTGATAGGCTTCTCGAATCATCTGGTCGTCACTTGGGCATTCAGTCCATTCTGTGGATAAGCAATATCGCTGTTCTCATTCGTTCATGAAACTTTTGGAAACTGTATGTCTTGTATAAAAGCGAGTATTAAGCCCGAGCAGGGCATCAAAATCCAATTCTCCAAGCGTCGTCAATTCTACCCTTTGCCATCTGCTCACAATGTCTAACATACTCTTCTATGAGCCCTTCTACAACTTTGACTGTCTCTTTGAACGTGCTTTGAGGCCTGAGAAAAAATGACATTCAACTAGAACGCAGCCCCGTTGTCTCTGAACGAGTTTTCAGTCCAAAGTATGCCGATCTACCATGTTGAATTGGATGTTGTGCTTACGATCTGTGACAGAATGGACCTACATGAGGATTCTGACAAGAATGTTGTATTACTCACAGTGGAGCTCCCAGGAGTGAAGAAAGAGGATGTACAGTTGGAAGTGCGCAATGGTCAGCTCACGGTCTCAGCTGAGACCAAGGAATCGGTAGAGCACTCGGAAAGTGGATATGCGGTTCGTGAACGGCGGTTTGGCAAGTTCTCCCGTTCTCTGCGACTTCCCAAGGGGGTGAAGGTGAGTATTCCCCGAAACGAACTGATTTCCTTTGTTGACGGTCTCCTAGGATGAAAAAATCAAAGTGGAGATGGCTGATGGAGTGTTGAGTGTTATGTTCCCTCAGTCATTGCCTGAGCAGGCCCCCAAGAGAATTAACATTGCTTGAACGATCTTGGATATCTTGCGGACTTTGTTGTAGGATGTTGGACTCGAATGTGGACTCTATTTAAATGTAGGATTATTGTGGGAGGCAGCTGGCAGCCTGCTTAGGTAGCGGCTGGTGAATACATTTCTCTTGTGCCTTTAGTCTTCTTTTATATATCGGTTCGACCTTTAGCGCAGTAGTATAAGAGAATCAGACAAAATTTCTTAGTAGAGGTTGATTTTTACTTTTTCTCCTCAATCGAAGTAGTATTGTTGCTCAACTACAAACATTACCCCTGAGCTTGCAACCCTTCTCACATTGTAACTTTTGATATAATGAAGTGCAGCAGCAGCCCGGTGCCTTGTACAGACATGACAAGGTAGTCTTCAAGATGAGTCTAGCGCCTTCCACCCTTCCCAGAGTTTTAGTTCCACGATGAATTAAAAGGTGGAGCACTCTATGGCTTTTGCATTCCATCAAAGGTCTCTGCTAGACGGGTGACCCCAACAGCTTCCAAAAAAATCTCACCATCAGTTTACTCTGGAACACATTGAGAAGAATCGGAAACGCGAGGGAACAATATCAAAAATCGTGCCTCATCTTCACAATGTGAGAACGGGAGGGAGGTCCGCCTTTCCCGTACTTCAACGAATCCGTTGACATTGTCTCTGGAATCCTATCTCACAGACGTGCGTCGTTAATCAATATTCGACTCTGTAAGGATCCACGAGACCATTGAAAATCGGGAACTTCGAATAGCATTTATGAAAGACAAGTCTCATCAGAATCATCCTATACCCTGACACGTTGCCGCTCTGCAGAAGACAATTATATTCTTATTTTTCACATCAAGCTCATTGTCGCTATCAGTGACTGTTTTGCCTATTTCAAAGATTAGCTCGGGAGGTAGATCGATTATAGGATTGGGAAATTGGTGATCTCTGAATTTGGGGATACGTGCCCTTGATTCTTGTTCGATGAGAACATTTACTTTGATTCATCATATCAAGCGGTTGCATTAGGAGATGACTGTCTAAGGGATGACTATCTATGAGACTTTAGAATATAATTGAATATCTCAGTCATTATTGTCGAAGTTAATGATCGGCACAACCACGATGATGATGGTCCATGACTACAAGAATCTTGTTTAGATCAACGTATGCAATTTCCAGCCTTTGAAATGAAGACAGGAACTTGTGACAAGAGCACCAGTGGCCTGAATGCGCCATCCAAGTTCGTACCCACAATCAATGTTTCTGCTTAGATTTTCTGCTTAGATCGGGCTCCTTCTCGGCATGGCTGATTTGCCACGGATTTTGTGAAATGAAGTCTTATGTGAATAGATTACCCAACATGGGAATTACCTTTGTATCCGTTTGTCTGGCTGTGATTATTACACTTTAATGAATTTCCTTGACAACCACGACATTGCAAGTTCTGGGAGTTCCACACCTCCACATAAATAGCCACAGCAGAGTCTCAACCAAGGCATTGGAGAGATAAGTCGCCTATGAATTTCAGAAAACAGGCATGCTTCGCCCGTTACTTCGGCTTAAACTCAAGTGGTTGACTTTTGGACAAGAGTTGGACAAGAGTTGGACAGTATTTCAGGCTGCCCAAAGAGATTTTGGAGACGCTGTCCCTCAAGCCCAGAGGAAAACATCTACAACAGCAGAAGAGACAAGGCCTTCTTCTACCATGCCAATGGCGCCCTCGATCGCTGTTCTGGATGACGCTGACGTTAACAGGGTTGCAAGCACCTCCACAGGATCCTCCGACCCATCATCGTCTCAGTCTGGAACACACAGGTACTCCTTTCACGACTTCAAAGACTCCAATCCGCCCTTCCTCCTAACGTCGTCTCAACCGTGCAAAGTCATATTCCAGAATCAATTAAACATGCTTCGGGGAACATCGACCCAGCACAGATACGCACAAATCTGCTTTCTAAAGTACAAAGGGGTATCCCATGCTCAAGCAGAGGAGTATACGCACAAGAGTGAAGCTTTGCAACGAGAAACGGTTAAGAAGTGCTTAGAGATGTCATGAAGGTCAGTTGAATGATTGGCATGGATTCAGAAGGAAGTGGCTTCGAGAAACGGCAGTCTTGAAGGCGGGCAGTGGCAGACAACCATCACTAAGGGCTTGGAGGATCTCGCCAATGGTAAAGCCCCTACGTGTTTGAAGGGTACTGTCGGTGAGGATTGGGATTATTGTGAATATTTGCACAATGGTACATCGTTCAACATGAACAGATCCATTTCAGAGGTCATAGTGAAATCGTTTTCTCCCACTTCCCACATCCATAAATTGGCATTCCAGCTTCTCTCAATCATAGGTCCAGCAGCCGACAGAGGGACGAGAAAATTCTTTTTCATCATCCATGTTTTCTTCCTGGCCAAAGGTTCATCTCTACTGGATACAAGAGCTCGGCGTTCAAGATGTTCTGTATTCTTGTCATGCTCAATGTCCAACATTTCTGGCGATTTCGTCGTTCAAAACCTCAAAGACTATTTTCACTGGTCATGCCCAGAAGTCAAATATTGCCAACATCCCGAAGTCCTATGGCATTAGCCACACCTCCGAACACTGACAGCGCAGGGTCTCACAATATCAAATCCATAACTATATGCTTAGTGCATGATGACGAGGATCCAATGTTTCCGAGTTGGTACGACGTCTAGAGAGATGTGAGCTATTTCAACGATCAAGGATAGGGACCCCTCCCCATCTCGATCTATCCCTGTCCCTGGGAATGTACCCAAGCGCTTGAAAGTCATGGACACTCGTGGTCAGGAGAAGACGCCGGCAACTTGATCTTTTTTGCATACCCCGCTTGGCCGTATGGTGGACTGCATTTCTGGCAATGCTCAAGATTCTGAGAGACGGGGACCAAAAGAGTTTACCAAGGAGGAAAAGGAGCATTGTTCGCATCGACACTGATAGGGAGCATCTCGATTATTCTGGCCTGCAGGCGTCATCCGGCTGTCGATCCATTGTTGGATGTTCTAACTCATCGTATACCGTTTGCCTCGGGTTGAGTTTTGCATCGAACTAACCTCCCCTCTAACGTGATCCTGAATGTCCAAATTGTTGAAGCATTTTGTCTCTACGTAATGCTTTATTCAATTTATATTGCTTGAGCTTTAGACTTTCCTAGATTCTCTAGGGTAAGCCCAAAAACCCAGAAGGCCTATGACTATGTAACTTGAGTACAAGTGAACGTCTTTGATAAGAAAAACTCACAATGAGTAGTCAGGTTCTCCAAAGGAGCGTGGAAATATACAGAGGTCGTGTAACTTGTCAAAATCCAGACACAGATGGTGACTATGAATCAATCTCCGAGATGCGAGGTCCTGAGAGTGACGTAATTGGTCAGAGAGAAAAAGAGTAGACATGGTGAGAAGGAAGATATGTCTAGATTGGGAATGTGGCCTTCCAAATATGTAACGACCTCGAGATCAGATATGACATGCCCTTTCCAGCTTGAGATTGACAAAGAATGGTAGGCCCATGTTCTCGGCTGAAATACTTTGAGTTGTCAAACTCATAGGTGAATGGTAAACTAGGACGGGTCCCATGAGCTGCACTAGTCGAGCATGCTTTTGCTTCAGCGAGTCTGATTGTCTCTATCGAAGTTGACTCACAAAAACTGCCGGGAAACACTCTTCAGACAGATATGACCCTATAGATTGCAAATAGCTATGACGATTACAATCCCTTTAATTGCTTGCACTATCTTCGATGCTCCTGCTAGGTCGCTTCTGCGCACCTCTCAAGGAACAGGGGTGCAGTGAGGGTGCCAAGTCAAGATGACAAGGTCAATGACCACAGGAGGATAGAGGCTGAATTCGGAGGGTCTTAGTCGGTGGGTAACAGCCATCTCTAACATTTTTCAAGTTCTAGTAACACGCTGTACTGACTCTGAACTTAACAGAGTAACATTTTTACGAAATGGGTGGGGCACAGCCGCATGAGTCCTTGGCATTGCAAAGCCTCCAACACGCAGCTCAAACCAGGCCTGTCTCGTCTCTCTCCATGGCCTCATCAATATAAAACCTCTCCACCTCACCCCCATAATCCTCCTCTCTCTGTGTATATACGGTCTTTCCGAATCCAAAATCTCCCCGAAAACAAGGTCCTAGATAGGGAAACAACTGCGTGGTTCAAACAGGCCACGTCTAGACTACTTCTCGACAGACTTGCTCGAGATGCTCTGCAATCACCTACGAAAGATATCCACTCTCCCCAATTATTTTTCATTACTTCATGTAACCTGGGTTGAGGTTACATCAAGACCTCGACCATGCTTAGAGACATAGTCGATGCTTGCACCCCCCTTGTTGGCAGTACCAATACTGACTACAGCAACAAGTTCTTTGTTGCCCTCTTCCTTTTTCTCATACCATCCCTCAGTCGTGCTCAACACCCCAGCTCGTTTGTCCCTTACCGCTGACATCTTCCTCCATATATGAGGTATCAGAGAAAATAGCTTCCGCCGTAGACGAGTCCCGTCCAAGCAACACAAAGAATTCTTGTATCAACAATCTGCAGCTTTTCAACGCGGACTGTTGGTCCTCCGAGGAGGTTTGAGTAATTCGATTGCATCAATCCCCACCAATAACATTACCAAGAGTGAACTGGACGACGATGACCAACATGACGTGGATGATTTGGCTGATCTGAATTGTAAAAAAATCTAGGCTATGCAATCTGGCACTACGGAGAGGGGAATTGGCATTAGGGAATGGAAAGCCCAAGGGAGCGTTGAAGTGACATTATCAGGAGCTATGTATGCCCTCTCACCCTTTTCATCGATAACTTTACTCATTTGCATTGTGCAGCTCGAGTGGCCAACTTCAATTTCCTGGCCCAACTCATTATAATTGTCCCTCTTTTGTTATTCGCGACAAAATGTTCCTCACAAAAGCCCGCAATCAACTTGATGGCGATTACTTCCGTCCCGGGAGAATCAAGCAATGACTAATTGACAACCTCGCAGTAGTCTGTCTGAAAGAATTCAATGCGGACAAGGAAGCACAGGAAGCGGTGGCTATAATGACTGTCGAAGCACCTACTAAACAAACTGAACTTCCATCAATGCAGGTGAACCATCTCCACGGGCCTCGCCTTCCAGTGATGTACCCATCCCTTTGACAAATCCTTCGCTATTTGCTCCCCTTTCCAAACCACGTTCATCATCGACTAAGGGCCTAATACTTCAATTCGTTGGGCCACCGGGTTCAGGTCAAATCTCTTTCATTCAAAGTATAGCTCGTGCTCTCGGTCGTCCATTACAATGTATCTCCTCTGGTGGTGTCCGTGATGAAACCCGCAATACGTGGTCAGTTGTGTCTAGTCCTGGACTTGTCATTCAAGCGTTCCATAAAGCCTCATGTCATTCTTCTCGACAAAGTTGACAAAATTGGACAAAGTAATTTTTATTGAGATCTTTCCGCTGCCGTTCTAGAAGTCTTGGATTTGTGAGGACAAGCATTTGGGAAGGGTATGGAAGGAGATAGGTCGAGGAAAACGAGGATCATCTAGGAGGGGAAGAGGTGGTGTTGATGTGATGATGAGTGGAATAGTAGTGAGAGTGGACGTGAACGTGAACAGGATGTATTTGAGAGAAGAGGAGTTGTATCGGCTGGGAGCTGGTTGTAAATGTGAAGAGGATACATGTTGGAGTCTCTGGACTTCAGTTCTTTGGCATGTGCTTGCTTGGTCAAATTCCAACTGGTATATTTGTCGTTACCAAGAGAAACCTTTGGCTCAGCAACTGGGACTATACCAATGATTAAATCGTTATACAAAGCCTCCTCTGGAACAATGATAAATTATAAACACATCATGACTTGTTGTAAAAAAATGACTCCATCTGCAAGCCTTCAACACAGAAGTGGCAGATACAACCATCCTACGGTGAATCAATGAAATCTCTTGAGTTCGCAATAACGGTTTTTTACGATGGTAACTAAACAACTCGAAATCCTGAAAAGTACGTCTCCCTCTGTCCAATCTCTTTCATCCAAGTGAAGGCACTATCTTCGATGCTTTTGCTAGGTCGCTTCTGCGCACCTCTTAAAAAGCCAGGGTGACAGTGAGGATGGATGTAGTCTAGAGACAGCGAGAATCAATGTCACGGTGCCAGTCACCTGCTCTGACTGTCCATCTGCTGGAATCTATTCTGCAGAAAATCGAGACAAAGTTACCTGTTGGCGTAAACGTTGGGGGAACATTCTCGACAAAAATTTTACATGTCATGGTTTATTGGAATAAGAGTCGTCAGACGTTAGGAAGAGCTTGATGTACCATCCGCAAAAGGTGTGCAAACTTTTTTTCAGACAAGATAGGAGTTAACAAATGAGAATCGGGAAAACGACTTGTATTCCAATTCAATGCTGGGGATATAAACTAGGATAGAAATTCCAACATCTGGTCATTATGAGCAGAAGAAACCAAGCCTCCACGTTCGATACCCATCGGACGCGGAATGTCAGGGTGATTCAACGTGATGTTGGATGAATATCGAACAGTGTTCTCTTTCCCAGCCCAGTCAAAATTGACAAGAATAATATCGCCCAGACACTCGCTGTCCACCCAATCTCTTTTGACCATTATGTTCGTTTCCTGCAGATCACCATGGACGAACCCATCTTTATGGAATAAGGCAAGAGCCTCTTTAACTGCTTTATACACGTCCTTCTCCAGTCGTTTCCCCTTTATCCCACAATACTGGTGTGAGACATCATTTATGACTACCATCATCCAACCATCTGCGAAGCGCTCAACAGCTCGGAGCTTTGGAGCAAAGCCATGTGCATACGCAACCTTATGCGCGTCCTCACCGGCGCAGAGCACAAATAAAGCGCTCCCCATTCTCTTGCGCCTTGGTGTCGCTCGGATGGAAGTTCAACGGAACGACAGGAGTTATAATTTGGACGTTTGGCGTACCAGCGTAAACGGCGAGGGCAACAGAAATATATGGTCCTATTGAGAATATAGCGTAGACGAAAGGATGTGTAGAGCAACGACTCTCACCGTAATGAAGCAGCAATACAGCAGGGAAATTGGTCTGAGAGAAAATTTTATCGCCTCTTTCTTTAGTAAACAGGCGAATCGCTTCCAGCCAAAAGAGTACAGCTTGAACCGTGGGTTCCCCGGTCCCTTTCCCAATCTCGTTTTTGACTTCAAGGATACAGTAGCTGGCCACCTGGTCAACCTCTGTGACATAGACACCCAGCCCCCCGTCACTGTAGAACTCCCCTATAACTTTCCGTTCGAGGCCCGGAAAACCAAACTTGCGCATGATCTCAATGAATCGGATATTCCTCGGGAGTTCGCAAATAAAGATATCTGACATTTGAGTGTAGAGTTCGTGAAAATGTTCGATGTCGAGAGTCGAAGGTGTACAAGAGTCAAGATCAATCACAAATTGGGAAAATTGTGAGCACAGTAATGTAGGAGGGACTGCCTCAAAGGCAAAATAGGGGCGGTCGCAGAAGATCATTTCGTTAGGTTGCTCCTGACGTTTCCTGAACTGGCTTGTATCAGCCGCTGAGGAGGGTGTTTGAGGAGAATTATTCTTGGACCAGTCTGCTGGGCCCTTGTGGAGGTTATTAATGGTATGAGGTGGTCCTGTCTTTCTGCTGCGTCTTCTTCTAGTGTGTCTATTCTAGATTCAACCACTTACCACTCTTGACTCGGAGAAAGAGCGAAACTTCATTCAAGGTTTGCCATTCTGGATGTTCATGCAACAGTTCAGAACCACGGAGGAGGTTACCATTATCTTTGTCTTCCGCCAATGCACCTCAGTAAGTGTTTCGAAAGGTTCCACAGGTACTGGGGTGGACTAACCATTAATCACTTTCAACAGGATGCTTCGATACAGATGGGACGAACCAACGTAAAAAAGTGAAGATGGCTCTTGCCAACATTGGTGCTTCTGAACTCTATTTCATAATCCTTGTAGACCACATCACTGAGGTCCGATACCAGGAAGTTCTCCTGATCGTCCAAACGGATGGAAATGACATCAGAAGATTGCAAGAAATTGCAAAAGAACCTAATCCTGAACTTCATAGTTGTGGGAATGAAATCTATTTGTTCTGTTTTTATTGTTCTTTGTGTACACATTTGAGGTTTGTCGGTTTGTCGTTGCACATAAGGTCATCAACAATTTTCTCTTGACACCTGGCCCTTTTCAGACTTGCCTATCCTCAGGATGCTTGAGAACGGCTGGGAAGGTGACCTCGTCCTGAGTGGTCTCCGCGTCGTCGGAGAATCCATCAAAGGGAATCCTCTCCTCGTCGCCGTCGCAAAAAATTCTTGGCACAACCCTCGTCGAGCGTCTATGAGGAATTCTCCACCTTCTGACACTTGATGTCCCAGCTCGCAGTCCAAAGTAACTGATCGTCCATAACAACAATCTTATTCGCACCTTCTGAAGTAGCTGATTTTCTCCCAGCCTGATAACGATGGCTTCGGTATACACGCAACCCACTACCACTATCACCACTGGCACTTGCGTTTCCGGGTGCCGGTGAGACAAATCCAGGTTTTGATGTTGACAGAGAACAATACACTTTCCGTCACCGTCATCAACATACCCTTCTACACCAACTTGGCATACTAAGCTGGAACGATCACCAGAGTAGAAAATTTCGAGTGAAGGATGAGTGGAGAAAAGGGACCGAATGGAATCGGTGTGGTGTGTGAATGTGTGCAAAAACGAGGATTCTTGGTTAATCACAGGTGGAGATGCTGACATACTTGGAGACGTTGAATGGCCACGAAAACACTGGTCCGGACCTAGATCCGGAGAGATGCCATATGAACAGCAGTGGGAGATGGTTAGTATAGCAACAGAATTGGGTTTCGGACGTCTTTTCTGGATCCAAGGTTTTCTTATGCTCAAAACATCTTCTCGTAGCGCAGCCATTTCCGACAATGTGCTGAAGCTCACTTAGATTGGTGAATGATATTGCATTGTGTAATTACAACCAGACACTAGTTTATGCGCCATCAGATGGAACAATCAAGAGTCTGGAATCCACACTCTGACGGCGAAAGTTGGTATTCCAAACCTTCGAAAGCTGGTTCACACAGTGATGTTTGTCCAATTGGTAAGCTCTTCTTCTTCTCCACGTATCCAATCTCATCCGTATTATTTCTCTTAGCCGCAAGCAGAGCTGGGTCGCCTCGGGCTCGTTTAATCGTTCAGTAAAGCTTTGGGATCTTCCATCGCATGTTCTACTACTACATCACCCTTGATTCCTACAGAAAAAGCAAAGACTCTCCCAATCGTTTCACTTAGTAGAAAAGGAATGATATCTTTCCACAAAATATCTCGACTACCTTCTGGAATCTGGAAACGAGGTCAGAACTCTGCAAGTACCTGCACTAGATACGCGTACAAAGATGATTGACCGCTCCAGTCCCATCACTCAATGTTGGGTTATCTTGCTACTTAAGCTTATTATCTTCAGGGAGCGAGGAGCAGGTAATTCCATGCCAAGAAATTGACAGATATCCTATCGTGATTAGAACAAGACTGGTGAAGAGAGTAGAAAGCTACAAGAATGAAAAATCTGTGCAAGCTATCTTTTTGTATCTGAGTGACCTGCCCTCTCATTTTGCTGACGCATCGTGATATTTCTTGTGCAATAAATTCCAAATCGGTTGGATAATGGCGGTGGCCTAAACTGCCTAGGAGGCTCCAGGTCTATCAGGATGACCTCTTGATCATCACTCTCTATATTCATCAAGGCAGTCAACACAAGTTTGGGATCCCACAGCTGCTGGGAGCTGGGGCCCCATGCCGACTTCATACATCTTTTATTAGGTTCCGAGAATCTGTCAGAGGCTGTGTACAAGCATTCAAAGGATATGAGCGCTATATCTGTGGACCTGAGGGTGATTGATTTTGACTGGGCAGGGGAAGCAGGACAAGTTCGTTACCAGAACGGAATAGAGACATTTGGTGGCCTGGCGAAGCAGGAGGACCAATTGAGCAAGATCACGATTCGAGAATGGTAAATTCCTGGAAAATACAGTAGAATAATTATGTGTATCTATTAATATATTCACCAGACTTATTGTGTGGTTCCGTAAAAAAAGTAGTGGGACATCTTTTACAACTGAGTCCTACTCCTAACCCTCAGTTCCCAATGGGTTCGATACCTTGGATTACAGGGGTTCTTTGTTCGGTCCATCCTTATTCACTTGATTTCCAAGATGGGGACTTCCTGCGTCGGCTCTTCAAAATGCCATAAAAAAACAAATCAAAGAAACCACGTCTAATAACAAATGATACTACGGATGCCTTCCAGGATACAGTAGGGGATGGTGAGAGCGAGTATGAATGGGGCATGATAGATCAGATGCAACTTTGGCGGCACGATGCTCTATGCAGCATTCATATGAGACTGCTGCATTTTGGAGAGACAAAATCTTTTATTCACATAGCAAGTGCAAAATGTATTATCTATCTGAGAGATTACGGGCTAATATTCACAAAGATATCAAATGTCACGCCTTCTGTTTATCAGAGTTGGGCAACAAGTATAGAAGTCAAGAAAACGGTAACGAAGACATTATTGAGTTCAGAAATTGTAGACTAGGAGCGAGAAAATTAAGATTTGGCAGCTAATGAATCATCAGTATCGATCCGAAGAAAGATACAAGTATCACACACCAGAATCTTCCATCTGTCTCATAATCCTACTTAAACGGCTTGAACCACGTTTTGGTATCTTTATGGCAGTTGGTGACCGCACAAAAGTGGTGTCAGACGTATCATCAGTGCCCGAATCTGAAGAGTCTGACGAATACATTGAAGCGGGATCTGCGCATTTTCCACATGGGCGATGAATCTGCCTTTCTTCCTCATTCAAGGGCAAGGAAGACGAGGAAAATGACAATGACGGAGAACACGGGTTCGGTTGTCAGTGATGGTTGTTGTAGATTGGGACAGAACCTGTTCTCAAAGGAGACCAAGCACCGCTATGAGTGTGCTGTGTCCTCCCAGTCGAATGAATTATTTCATCATCTGGGCTGACCAGCTCGTGTGTCCTGGGCCTCAATACT
>Ga0153934_1000365_pt1 | contig 13302 bp, 19 predicted proteins | sample TSNJ018MetaG_FD_104708 | JGI IMG/M metagenome (GOLD analysis project Ga0153934, IMG submission 104708) | Attine ant fungus gardens microbial communities from New Jersey, USA - TSNJ018 MetaG | ecosystem: Host-associated > Fungi > Mycelium > Unclassified | place: USA: New Jersey, Wharton State...
ATTCTAAAGCCATTCTATATTTCACTTCGACTGATCATCAATTCCAGATCTTGGCCCTCAACCGACTGGATGGGGTGGATATAATGGATATTCTGGGTTCTGATGTTACGTTTGCCGATTCTCCTACTCTTTTCGTTTTGGTCCTCAGTCTTCAGGTTTCGGGCCTTATATCTGAACTTTGCCAAATATATCACTCCTTTCTCCTAAATGTGTTACATTGTCAAAGAAATTTCAACCTAAGTATATTGCCAATTAAACACACGATACTAATCATAAGATGAGACTCCATTATCCGTTGGGCGGAGCGATAAATATGACTCAGGACGACGAGCCCTCTATCGACGTCATGTCTATGATACCTTGCTTGACACCGACTCGGAAGAGGAATGTCCGCAGTGCAATCCGAACGTCGGACACAATCTCACGCGCCAAAAGTTCGATCGCTAAAGGGTAGATAGCAGGCATGTAACGGGAAAACTGGGTGGATGTTGTTCATATCAAGGTATCGAAAGTGAAATGAAATCGACTCACGGCTTTGTCGTCTAGTCGGCTCAAACCATCGAGAATCTCAGCTACGACTGGGGTCCACGCGACAATATTTTTGCTCTGGGTATCTGTCTTGAGTTTGTTATAGTCTTGTAAAACTCCAAGTCCAAGTCTGAACCGACATGAGACCAGTTGAGAGAAATAATCGTCGTGGATAAAAGGATAACTTACGGTAACAATCTATCTGCTATCTGAGGTCGAGCGGTAAGATAGTCAGATCTCGTGTCGTAGTACATGCGTAGAAGGATATGAACAAGAGTGGCTGCACTGCTCGATTCCTGTTTGAGAAGGTTAGGTAGATGCTTCATGAAACCTTGTGACGAGCAGATTAGCCGCACGCGAAATCAAGCACGACTGCTTCAACATACCAACTTTCCACAGTCCCGTGCGAAGTTCCTTGTCATCATTGAAGGCTCGAGCAAACTGATAACTATGGTCCAACTCTCTCATGAGCAGAAGTAGTTGATCAGGAGGGATCGTAAGATAGACATCATTGTTGCGTAGTAATTCGTTTATCATTTCAATCAAAAGAAGCTGAAGCACGCATTTGACAATAATTTGCCTGAATATTTTGCGTCGTGTAGCCAGAGGGTTGTGTATTCCGGTCTTGATCGGTTCATTGGAAGGACACAAAGGAGCAGGTAGAACGGTCAATCCGTTTGATTCTGATGGATTGACTCAGGAGGCTGTTTAGTTATATCGACGTATAGTAACGTACCTGGAGATGAGTCAGATGAGTCTAGGCTGTTGTCAATTGCCACACGGAGACTTTCATCGAAAAGCTGATGGGGGGTAGTCGTTCGGAATAACTTGATGAATGATGTTGTCACACGTTCCCACTGAGTTACACTAAATTTCTTCACGTTTTTTTCCAGGAATACTTGTAGACAAGATGTACCCAGTCGGGCGAGAGTATCATTTTCTGTACTGTCGTCAATCTTGAATCTCAGTAATCAAACTCAGAAAGATCATACCTTGGCATATACACAAACACAAGAGATCCAATAATCCATCCAAAAAACGTTCCAAAAGGTCAAAATGATACGTATATAGATCAATGAGGTCCCGAAGTGCTTGAATCATGGTGGTTTGTAACCAGACACTTATGTCTTCCTGGGTGATGAATCGTGACATATCCGTATCTTGGCTAGAATTGAGAACGGCAAAAATAGGGAACAGCAGCTCCTGTAAAACTGTATCCCAAAATTCAGCAGGAAAATCACGACCGCGTGTCTTCAGGGTCGAGAACAATGAATCTAAGGCTCTATGCAACCGTGAGTCGAGAGCTATACGGAAAAACAAAGTACTTACACTCGTCTGACCTCCAGATCTTCCCCGTTCATGATGATATCGTAAAACCCAAATAGAACCGGAAACCAAAAACGTATCATGCTATCATCCATGCTGACGGTGAATGAGGTATTCGTAGTCCCAGATGATAGTGAACACTCCGGGCTTTCACACATAACGGGAATAACACCTCGCAACATTGCAATTGCTAGAAGGCTGATTTTTTGATATTTGCTGACCTTGCAGAACTCCGTGATGCAGACTGTAAGATCAGCGAAGGCACCATGACGGACTACAGCAGCGAAATGCTCTTTGTTGAGCCTGGTCACAATTTCAAAGGCAGAGCTCGCAATGCGCTCCGTTAAAACCTTCGACGCAGCGGAAAAGACGCCAAACATAGTTCGCCAGCCTGAACGCATATTCTCAACGCGAGCTTGAATCATCTGCTGGAGACATTGCAAAACCTGGAAAGTCAGGTCGGTTAACTGGTCTTGATTCTCAAAAAAATTGTTAAATATACCATGTCCCTAATCTCAGGGTTTTGGTTGTGAATCATGGTGTATTCGAAGGGTTTCAAGAAATCCTTCTGGAACTTGAAGTTCGGCAATTCCTCTTTCTCCAGAAATCGCATAGCGAGCTGGCGAAGGGAATCTAAAGCGAAGAAGCCAACATGTGGGTTATTATGACAACACACCTGCAAACACAAGATCAGTAAATGAAAAAGTCAAGCCGAGGCAGGCAGACTTGATTTATGTGCTCTCCCAAAATTTCCCACATATTTGACCATTCAATACGAATACGATTCATGTTGTAATAAGAAATTTCCACCAATTTTTGTAAGCTGAACAAACGAGGTTGTTGTGAAAGACCAGAAGATTGGATTTCTTCCCACGACACGTCGCTCAAGGCTTGGACAAAGTCCACGATGGCCGTCTAAAATTTTATGAGTAAAAAAGCTCGCTTTACCCTACCAACGCACCCCTGATAGATAGTGACTTAGAGAGAACACCATGTCAGCTGCAACAGTGATGTGTGTTGATCGACTTTCATTCGCAAGCTCTTCATTCGGTACTTTTTTTGAGCGGCTATGAGCGGCTATCAATAACAAACCGAGATATCAGCTTGAAGTTCTTACCTTTTTTTCCCTGGCTCTGAAAGCTCGACGCCTCCACTTATCAACTGCATGTGTTCGAGTTGACTAACACAAGTCAAAACTTGATACCAAGAGCCTTTGAGGTTATTTCCTTCGGTAACAGCAACATCAAGCAGAGTCTTTATAGCTTCCATGTTTTTGGTTCTCATCTCTCCAAGGTTGTTGAGGAAGGTGAACTTAGCGAGAGTTGTGACAAATGCATTTCGCTGGAGCTCCAAGTCAAAAAAGCACACGATCTTGATAGAATTCTTGAACCCGTCCAGACATGATTCCACTACTTCGAGGTCGTCTGTATCCTGTAGAGGTCCCGAAAGACCGGCAAGGAAAGCTATCCATGCAACCTCAAACATAGGGCGGACGTGGATGAAGTGTGATGCACTGAAAAACTGGTCACCCGACTTTGCTCCCTTTCGCTGAGAGCGCATCAAAGTGCGGAAAAGAGCCTGAAGAAACATCGTCAGTTCTCCAATTCATCAAATACCATCTCGCACCAACCTCAGTTTTCGTAGCCATTCCATGAGACTGCATCATATAAGCTTCTCTTTGGAGGTCTCTTCCAACGCTGGCGAGGGCACTTGCAAGACTAGATCCAGCAGATGCAGCCAGAATGGGCGCCTCAACTTCATCTTTCATCTTGATCTCGTTGGTGACGATCTCATCAAAGATGTCCGATAGAAACTCTTCCGGAAGGTCGCCATTATCATTGATACCGCGATTGTTTTTGGTGAACTCGGCTTTTGTCATCCGCTTTTTGACTTGAGGATTATGAGCATCAGTGTTGAGAAGAATCACTGAGTATGCCAGAACATAGGCGGCATCTATATTGTAGAATTAAAGGAGGCCATAACTTAAACAATGGTGGAATCTTTACCAGCATTGGCAAAAGGAGTTTTCGAGTTACCAGCAATATAACGATCGGCGAATTTCAGCATATACCGGTCAATCTTCTGGGCCTCGCCAGGTAAACGGAATGATTGAAGGAACAATCTAAGTGCATTCACGAAGGGTAAATTGCGAAAATCAAGTTGGTCGACAAAAGCATGCATGATTGCAATATTATCCTCATCACTATAATCTAGGATTCAAGCTTTGATGGAATATCTTGGTGAGGAAGTGAACATACCCTTCACCCAGATACTCTCCAATCATGGCTTTGTTGAGACCGTCGGTATGGTGCAAGAATTGGGCGATATCAAAAGGCATTCTACTGGGAATGAGACCATTTTCGATGAGAAACTCGATACCCTTGATCAATGATGTGCACGTCAGATCAAGATTCTGGGAGAAGAAACCGTCGCACTCTTTTGGGTTTAAAGTTGAACTTCTTAATGCCCTCGAGCAGTGTCGTTTTCTTCTGCTTTGCACTCTCAAATCGAGTCGGGTCATCTGCGAGTTCCGGGGTTGGCTGTTTGAATGATTCAGAACTTGCAACCGAAAGTTCGTCTGTGTGGCCTTCTTGGATGATGCGTTCTCCTTCTTCGCGAGGATGCGAACGAGTAGGAGGTCCTGTCTGCGCTTGTACATCATCAGCCTTTCCAACGGCAACTCCCCAAGCAACAAGTGACCGCAACACAGAAACAAGACACTCAAGCCCTTGCCGCCGGAGCTGCCCCTCTGAATGCCCCATTGCCGAAGTATCCAAACTACCAGAAACCACCATTATAGAATTTCCAAGTGAGGGCGCCACAGCGGGCTGAGAGCTTTTAGGTGTCGCGTTGAAGGCTGGACTGGTGGGCTCCGTACCCTTGTGAGGAAGAGATGATATTGGCATGGAAGCAAACTTCGAAATGATATTAATGAGGCTGCATGACTATAAGACCTCGAAATCAGATTCAGACAAGGACGTACTGTTCATAAATATTATCGGTTGCCTCACTATCGCAATCATAGTTCAGGTAAATTTCAACAAGAGCCTGGGGATCTTGACAGAGGCGAGAGAGCATGCCAAGGATCACTGCCTTCTGCTTCAAAGTAGATGTCCGCATCTCAAGTATGGGTATAAAAATCTCGTGGAGTAACACCTCAATCTCTTTCTGGTGGACTTTTGAGCTAAAATTTTATGAACGCAGGATCAAGATTAATCCGCACCTTGAGCTTGGTGCGCATGCCCGACAATACTCGCCAAAATATCTCAACACTAATGTCAAAAACTTGAAGTACGGGGCTGACAGCGTTACGACTCAGGCAAAGGCAAAGGTGTTGGTTGACCGCCTGTACGAATGACATGGGTTCATTTTGTGAGTTGGAATAGACAATGGCTGTAGAATCCACAAACAAGGACATGTGAGAATTCAAGATGGTTAACACGAGATGTAATGAAAGGAGCTTGGAGCGCATAGGGTGCGATTTTGAGTCATGTTCACTAGAACGCAATCTGTTTTAAGAGGAACTCATCAAAGAACAAGGTTTACCAACCTTTCTTGGTTTAAGGGTTTCATGGTGAGTTTGCAGAGGGCACGAAAGACGAGATATGCATCTTTTACAAACAAGTCTCGCTGAGTGAGCCTATTCCTGATTGGGCTGTCGATCTGACTACTCCTAAAAGTCTCTACCCTATAGAAAGTAATGAGTGGAGATTTTAAAAACGAGGATACTGTGCACACTGACGCTTGAGACGAATTTTCCTCTTGTAGCGATGGCAACTGCGGAAGAGAATCTTTCTGTTCTTCAGACATTTCGAGACCGAAGCTCTGGGAATTTGATTTTGAGATATCTTCTGACGGTCCAACATGAATTGAGGTGCGGCTTGAGGTAGCAAAGCTTTGCGCCCCATAGGATGCGGTTGGTGAGTCTTCAGAAGCCTTAATCCTATCCATGTTACAGCGAGTAAAAACATGGTGTACCATTTGAGTGAGGCCACCCTGCGCGACCATTTGATTCACGGGATCGGAGCTCAAAAGGAAAACATTATAGACAGTACGAACAGTCTTGAGAAGAGAAGAGTGATGGACGAATACTGATGGCGAAAGCACTAAAGCGAGAAGGGCCTTTACAACCTGTAGCGAAACTGCCTCCGATGTAGTTTCCGTATGACAGGCAGTGATAGTATGAACAACAAGGTCAACGATGGACGGCTGGGGAACGCTGTTTTGTGATGCTCGACCGATAGAAGTGCGACCGTTAGAATGGGGTGAAGGGGGTGGTGACTGGATTTCATGAGTGACATAGATATCATCCTCAGTAAAGAATGAGTAGGATATTAATTTGGATATACAATCCAGGCTGGCGATCATAAGCTTCTCGTTACGGGTTTCACAAGCGAGTCGGAGTGGTTCCAGAATATCTCTAGGGCGATCACCTGCAATATTGGACCGAATGAGTTGCAGAGCACATTGGGTGCTCTCTCGTAAAGGAGCAGAACGTTTTGCCTCCTTGGAGGCTGCGATTGTTTCCAGTGCCGACACAATGAGTACAACAGAAACATTGTTGCCGCTGGACACTGTCAAAGACTGTCGGTGGCTCGGAACTGTCGTGGTGCTCGACCTTGAAGAAATATGTCGCCCCTCATGTTCTTCCGAAGTTGGAGACAGGACGACAGGTATTGTTGATAAGGTAGCAGGTGTCTCTGATACATCCTCATTTGCAGGTGTCGAGGTATCTTGAGATGCATTGACTTCAGTTTCTTGAGTTGGTTCCTGAAAACTGGACTCTTGGGAACCTTGAGCGGTTGGAAGGGCTCTGTCCAGGACACCCACGGTACTCAACGAATCAGGCTCTTGTTTTTGCGGTGCATTATCCAGCCCAATGAGGTGGACATTTCCTGGCTCTAGCCTGTTTGCGGACGAAGCACCAGCTTCTGTAATATTGGCCTGCAAAGGGGTAGGTGTGCTGCCATCCAGAATTTCCACATGGTCGGTGTCCTGATTCTGCAGAGTTATTTGTACATCTTCCTCCTCCATTGCAGCAACAAGACAGCCCTGCAAAGTTATAAACCTTGGTCAGCGTTGAATTCTTGTATACGACGAGGATACCAGGTTCTGCGTCATCACGTGCCTAAAATCATATTGAGCCCTCTTGTCATTTGTGTGCTACTCAAGATGTCAACCTCCATTTTCTATGGCGACTCATACACAGGTTCCCCCTGAAGCTTCAGCTGCTATATTGAAGCCTTCAGAAGCCGTGTCGGAGTCTTCTATATCAGTCCGAGGTCCCCAATTTGACAAGCAATATAACCTTCAGGACTTTCTAGCATCTTATCAACAGATCGGCTTCCAAGCTACCAGTCTGTCAAGGGCTATTGAAATTGTCAATCACATGGTACGTCCTAAGGATATACCAATCGGTCATCAATGGATTTAAGCTTCATTACAGCGTACTTGGCGCCTTTCAGATGATGAACCTACCGAGAACAGTCTGGATGAACACCTTGACCCAGAGGTTCGCAAGAATACTAAATGCCAAATCTTTCTTGGATATACTTCAAATCTCATTTCTTCGGGATTACGGGAAGTGATTCTCTATCTAGTCAAACACCGACATGTTTCCGTGCTAGTCACTACGGCTGGGGGTATCGAGGAGGACTTGATCAAATGCCTCGGAAACACTTACCTTGCGGACTTCAACCTAGACGGAGCCGACCTACGAAGACGTGGAATGAACCGTATAGGTAACCTTGTTGTTCCGAATGATAATTATTGCGCTTTTGAGGATTGGTTGACACCCATCCTCGATACCATGTTATCCGAACAGGAGGAATCAGGGAAGGTTTGGACGCCAAGTAGTTTCATTCACCGACTGGGAAAAGAGATTGACAATGAAGAATCTGTTTACTACTGGGCTTACAAAGTGAACGCAACTCCTCTTGAAGTTTTGTACTCATCTGAGACATAACCAATTAGAATGACATTCCCGTGTTTTGCCCTGCTTTAACGGACGGCTCCATTGGGGACATACTTTACTTTCATTCATTCAAGAATCCCGGATTCATTCTTGACATAGTCCAGGATATCCGGCTTCTGAACGATCTGTCAAGAAAATCACAGAAAGCGGGCATGATTGTACTAGGAGGAGGAGTTTGCAAACACCAGATTGCAAATGCAATGTTGATTGTAAGTGGCTTTTTTTCACTTAGTCGAAGGTATCTCATCGGTGCTCTAGCGGAACGGTGCAGATTACTCAGTATTCATCGTAAGTGACATCCACATTTACTGTTTCATTGATTTGTTATACCTCTTTGCAGAACACGGGTCAAGAATTTGATGGCTCAGATTCTGGCGCCCGTCCGGATGAGGCAGTCTCCTGGGGCAAAATTCGTGCAGATGCTGAAGCTGTGAAGGTGAATGAATGTAGCTCCATTTTAACTTACCCTAGTCTAATCTTGACACCACTCAGGTCTTCGCTGACGCCACATTGGTATTCCCGATGCTCGTGGCAGCTACCTTTGCAAAGGCGGATTGGGAACAATGTAATAAGATTCACTCCGGCCAAGATAGCAATGCATGAACAAATCTACCAATGTCTAAGAAAAAAAAACAGTTCTTGCACACTGCATGAAATTTATCATCATAGGACTTCTGGAATTAAAAAGACATCGGGTTCGCATAATCATATCCTTTAGTTCCGCAGCTCTGCAGCCCATAGGGTTAGATCATCTCGCAACAATTGGAGGATTGTCAATGAGTCACGCATGGTTTGGTCCATCTGTACGTTCGCCTGATCCAATGACTGGATAGCATCGTCGAAGGCATTCTTAGCCAAATGACAAGCCCTTTCTGGGCTCTTCCGTACATCTTAAATCAACCTTCGTTCAAATTTATTACCTTCCAGCTGATCTGTGTGCTCACCATGATAGAATACGGAGAAGTTCAGGGCCAAACCCAGCCGCGTGGGGTGCAGCGGTACAAGAGTGACTTGTGCATGTTTGTACGCAACCTTGTACGCATTGAGAGACTGTTCTCCGTAGCGTTCACGGTCCTTTTTGCGTGCGGATTCGGCAAGGTAGCGGAAATAATCACCCTTCCTGAGCTCTCGTAAGCTTTACGTCCTGGTCTCCGATGATGCTAATGATCTTACATCTTGGAGTAGAAAACCGTCTCTTCCCCTATGTTAGCCGATGGGAGAAGTTGACGATCCAGTAGGCCTACGATGTCCTGACAGACATCTGCTAGCTCCCTTTCTATTTTCTGTCGCTGATGTAGAGCGAGATTCGTCTCACGCTTCAGTCGAGGAGAAGCTTCATTTTTCATGTGCTGGATCTTCTCAACGTTATCCAGGATGCGCCAGCTGTTCCGAAGGGAGTTAGTCAGGTTCTTGTATGCGATGGAGAGGAGATTTCGTTCGTCGATTGTCAGCCGAGCTCCATACTGACTGACAATGAACTTGATCTGTGAAACGACATCTAGATCAAGTGTTGCACGCGTGAACAATGTATCCGCGATGATGGCATATCAGATGGGCTCACCCTGGTAGCGTTCGGCTTCCGAGGCTAGTTTCGCGATGAAGAGGCATTCCTCGCGGGATGGGAAAAATTGATCTTGAACCTAGCACGCGGAAGAGGGATACATTGTCAATGGCATGTTGATAGCCCGGGCCTCGTCTTACTGGCATTGTCGAGGTTGGAACTAGCTATGGAAGAACCACAGATCTCATCATCTGTCCGTTGTGTTTAAGTATCTGTTTGGTAAGAACACATGTTTGACCAGTTCATATGCTACTTGTACCACAAACGTGTTGAAATGGGGTCAACCAGATCTGGTAATTCAAACATTTCTCTGTCATGATGGGTAGAGCGTTCTCGACGAACACGCAAGAACCGTCCTGAAAACATTCTGCTCTTTGATGACAACAAGTTAAGACAAAGGTAGAAATTGTCACACCCAAACGGACGTTTACTGGTGTGTTTCTGATCGCCAGAGAGAAGAACTCGTCAAGTTCGGGTATTATTAAGCTGGAGAAGATAGAATCCTGCAGTTGCATTGATATCTACTTTGTTGGGCTGAGTATGACCGTCGTCGTCGGTCTTCGCTTAGGACAGGTCCCAGGCTGAGAGAAACTAAACAAAAACTCGTTCTCAAGACCTGCCAGGCCTAGTAGGTTGTAGGCGATTGGAAATCTGTGTCAAAACTGGTCTAGATTGTCCTCCAGCTAAACGAATCATAGATGCTGTTGATGCTGCGAAGCTTGATGAATTCTAAGGGTTCCACGATCTCAGAACATGGATGCATACCCGAGATCAGAGACATAGAGCTTGGCTGCTTGACCCGATGATACTTAATGACCGCCACACATAACCTGCAGATTTTTTTTGCTCCCAATTGTGCCTTCGACTTCGGCAAACGAATGAGTATTACAGGAGATTCTTTGGAGATCTACTTCCGCTCAAGGGCAGCGTTTCGTGATAACCCTCAGATGCCATGTATATCAGCATCTCATTTCCCGACCTGCGAATAAGGTATGTGTGCTATGCTCTTCGCTATGCTCTTCTTTGTACAAAGGATTAGCTGCTGGAGGTCCTGCTATGCTGGATAGCTTTGGAAACGAAGTCTTCTTGCCTACCCCGTCGGTTCGGCTGGTTTTCATGCAATTATCTTTTTGTAGGAAGACCAGTGTCGTTCCCTACACACATCCTCCGGTAATGAGGGTGGTCTTGCGAAGCGCATTTGAAACCTCTGCACATACAATGTTGCTAACTTACGAGAAACACGGGAAACATTCAGTGTATTATGCAGTCATATCCTCAAATGCCAGAGATGCAGGACTAAGATCTAGACGAAGTGGCTATGATTGAGCGTCCGTAACTGATACTGTCGTAAAAACGGAGTCGAACGTCGGATTGGCTTGGAATAAGACGTATTCCTTTGCAAGCCAGTGAGTACATACAACGAACTATGATATATATTAGTAAAACATTCTAGAAGGTTCTTGGACCTTCAGCCGGATCACGACTTCAGCTTGACATTCCAACAGATACGACAGTAAGTATACGCACCTCAGATCCAGACGAAGTGACTGGGTCTTACTTAGGTCTACAAGCGTGCCTCCTAAAAATGGTTTACAATATAATGGAGATTGTTGGAGCCCTCTGCATACGTCGCTGGGTGAACTGAAATAAAATAATAATGAAAGCGGAATATCGAGGGTAGAACGTAGACGGAATATGGACTGAAGAATATAGGCGGAATAGATGACGAAAATGAAATGGAATGGAAAGAATTACTTCGATAAACATCTCTTTTGGCGTTATAAACTGATCAGGCATCATCCATTCTCTACAAATTTGCGGCTCTAATTTGTTTTACATTGATCAAAATATCGGACTCGCATTATCAGAGAAGTTTCGACCTATTGGAATGCAGAATATCCATCGAGCGGTCTTCAGAGCATCACACAATTCCTCGCCCTATACCGCTGAGACTCAGTGTCAGTGAGGTTCTTCCGGATTATCAGCTTATTAGTAGATCGCTCTGAAGCATTCGGGCCAAATTGATATTGAAACGCGGCGAGCTATTTTGCGAGAAGCAGGCAATTCATGGCAACGCGAGAAATACTCGGGGAAAGTGTGTCCTGGAGGTATACACACTGGCTCATGATATTCTTTTGGCAATGAAAACATGCAATCACCTCCTGGGAGACCCACCATTATGACAGACATCCAAGACCTTGCAAGAACAATGTCATTCAAGCAACCGACTAGAGTCATAAGACTTATCGATACAACTGAGCACATCACACACAGCACAAATACAGTTGGGTTTGAAATTGTAATGAAATTGGATAAGAAGACTGAGCTCTTGATGATAATTACACAACTGGAGTAAACCAGGTATTTTAATTCTGGCGAGAAGCCAAGGAAAGAGTGACCAGGGAGAGTATATTTAAATCATATTACAAGCCAGGGGCTCTTCTGTCCAAACAAGCGCTTGTCTTAACGACTTCCCTGCCATGCGTGGAGCCATACTGCGGTCGTTCGTTACGTAGCTTCTGGGTTGGATGTGAAACGGCGTCGCAACCGAAGGAACATTCTGGAAACAAAATCAGAGTCAAAAATGAGCTACGCTGGAGTAAAGCACGTACCGGAAGGGAGGTCCCTTTGCATCCAAACAAGAAGCGCGATGGATGCGAACGAGCGAAGGTCGCCTCGACGCTGTGACAAACAAGCCTGAGGTAGAACCATGAGTTATATAGTAAGTGTATGATACATAGACAGTTACCGTAATTGGGTCGCTGAATTGGATGGGATGGAGGAGACGAAGAAACCTGCCTGGGGTAGTTGAGCCTCAAAGCCATTTAAATACCTTGAAAGAGCCCCTGTCCTGCCCAGATTTGATCTGCATAGTTAACCATAAGGAAGTTCGATAATCGATGAGCGATAAAGGCCGCGATATAGGGTGCGTTTTAAAATTCACTCTCATCGGTAATTGCGGTAAGTCCGTCTGTGGGTTCACGGGAGAAGAAAGGTGAAATCAGAAGAAAAGAAGATTAGTTCTGTAGCCAAGTATTTGAATCACTGCCCGATATGGTGCTTTCTTGACTTAGGGCCGGTCAAGATTGTTAGCCTCGAAAATAGTCTGGCAAACCGGTGACATTGCCATTCACAAACCCTCATTCTCTTTTTCGGCAGAGGCAGAGTCGTTCAGCGGTTAGTTGGAAGTGGGTTAGGCGAGGTGTGCTCTGTCTAAGATTATCTGACAAGTACTGCAAAATCGTTCAGATCAGAAGTTTTCGAGTATGGCATATCAATTTTCCAGGAAAGGTTGTTTCAAGTGCGGGAATCGTGCGTGCCTTCCAATTAACCGTTTGATCATAAGGTCCTGATGTATTGCTTGTCTGGACAGTCGGACACATTGCTGAAAGTTGTTCCTCTGAACAGCGTTTGTGCTACAACTGTCGTCAGCCTGGGCATGAGTCTTCTGCTTGCCCCTCCCCTCGTACTGTCGCAACCAAACAGTGTTACTCGTGTGGTGGAGTTGGGCACATTCAAGGTGTGATGTCTCTTTCTTGTCTGACAAGCATCTGATTATGACCTTGTTTTTCAGCGGAGTGTCCCAGTTTGAGGGTTCAGCAGAATGGGAGTCAGAAGTGCTATGTGAGATGTGATACAAATGACAATTTCTTTGTTTTCCTGATCCCCAACGCAGAATTGCGGTCGTGTTGGCCACATTGCCCGCACCTGCCCCAGTGGTTCTGGTGGTGGCTTTGCGTCCCGAGCCCCTCCTCCTGGCAGGGCGTTGAATACATCTACTTTGCCTCCCGTCAAGTGCTATCGTTGCGGCGGTCCCAATCATGTAGCGAAGTATGCGCTCGCCATCATTCTTTTCAAGTTTCTCATCTGGCTATAGGGATTGCCTCGCTCCTCCTGGGATAACAACTGAATC
>Ga0153934_1000366_pt1 | contig 13277 bp, 14 predicted proteins | sample TSNJ018MetaG_FD_104708 | JGI IMG/M metagenome (GOLD analysis project Ga0153934, IMG submission 104708) | Attine ant fungus gardens microbial communities from New Jersey, USA - TSNJ018 MetaG | ecosystem: Host-associated > Fungi > Mycelium > Unclassified | place: USA: New Jersey, Wharton State...
AAAAAAAAGAGGAAGCAACCTACAAAAATCAAATCAAATCCACCTGACCAAAGAGGGGAGAATAGGAGTAGAAAAAAAAAAGAACTTGAACTTGCGACTAGGGTAAAAAAAAAATCAAAAAGACGAGGATGAGACACGGAAAACAGAAAGAAAACGTTAACTACAAATAGGATAATAGTTGGATAGAACCAAAACAGCCAAAGAGCCAGGGGAGGGAGGAGGGTGGTGGTGGTGGAGGTGGGGTAGGGGTAGAAAGCCATCGAACAACACACGACATGACACACGACACGCGCCTAATCCTGATCCTAATCAAGGTTTTCGGCAACCAAACCAAACCATCAATCAATCTTCTTCCCGTCAAAAAAAAAAGTCCCCTTTGACATGATTTGACAAGAAGAAAACAAAACAAAAAAAAAACGGATATGCGAGGCGGGCGGACATGTCGAATCCTATGGCATAACAGCCATTTCAAATAAGCAACCATGACAGCGTATGAGCATGTGAGCAATAAGGTTGTCCGGCGATAATATGACGGTAACGGCGACGGCGACGGCGACAGTGAGGGATAAGGACGGAGGAAAATAGATAGGTGAGGAACAAGGAGGACTGTCAACTCGAAAAAAAAATCATGTGCAGTCGAAGAGATTACGCAAAAAAAAAAGAACTGGGTGTGGAATAGAGTTGCGCAGAAGAGGATATATGATATCGAAGCAGATGCAGTTTTATGCCAAGAAAAAACCCCGAGATAGTGAGAGAAATGCAACAGACAGAACAGATCTCAAGAAAGGTGGAAACCTGCACATAGATGAAAAAGTTAAAAAATGGAGGAAGGGGAGGAGGGATGATGTATCCTAAACTACCAGTGTTGTGTGAGCCCACCAGGTCACGGAGCTTTGAAGGACTCACGAGAGCAAGGACTTCGAGTCTCGAGGAGGGAGGGACGAGGGAAGCAACTATAGGATTCCGGAATCTTTCAGCGCATTCTGCAATATCGTTTCTTTGACAGCAGCAAAGACGAGTCGTATGTTTGTCGTGTCAGTCGCTTGTGTTAGACTAGTTGCATATCAAAAAAAAACATTCCTTGTCTGCCTCAGAAGACTGGGGGACTCACTGAGGGTATACACTAAGTCGGGCCCGATTGGCCTGCATAAACTTCCAGAGGATATATTTGGCTGCCTTGTTAACATCGGTACCGCCGGTGTACTCTTCAAAGAACTTTGCAAGTGGAACCTAGTAGGAGAAGGACATGACACATCTACACATCAGCTGTGAAGCGACTTGACGCACTTTGGGAAGCTTAGTCTTGAACACGTCGATTTTGTTCAGGAATAGGATGATGGACGTGCGGACAAACCATCTCGAGTTAATCACAGACTCAAAGAGAGCCAGAGACTCTCGCATTCGATTCTAAAGCGTTTGCTCAAGTGAGAATCCATGCGGATGAACACGAACGATGATGGGACGCGCCTGTGATTTAAATTCGAGGAGATCCTGATCGTACTCGCTGAGAGCGGTGCAGAAGATGATGGAGGTGACTGATTCAAAACAATGGATCCACTTTTTCCGCTCGGAGCGTTGGCCTCCGACATCAAACATGTGTATACTGGTGATGGGATTAGGATGAGGAGGAAATAGGGGGAGGAAACACGCACGAGAGCTGGCCCATGTTAAACCGGGTTTCTGTGATGCCGACGCTCTTCTGACGGACACGCAGGACATCTGTTTCGTCTGGGACATAACCAGGGGCACCTATGCGGAGGACATTGTTGAAAAAGCTTTCGAATGTGAATGAGTTGGCCTTGTCGACAAAGGTGAACTCACTAATCAGCGGAATCCATGAGATAGAATTCGCTCATATGATCCTCGACGACCTTTGGGACGACGGGGTCCTTGAGGAACTGGTGTATGGCTTCCGCGATTTCTGGAGAGAAATAGACTTCGGATCCGCCGTATGTCTCTGGATTGTAGTCGAGGATCTTCTCGACGAGGAGCTGGATGAGGGGATGAGAAGTAGAAGTGGATGAATGAGAAAGAAGGATACCCTGTTTGTTGTTTCCTGACACTCTACGCCGATTTTGCGCATGTAAATGACGACAGATCGGGCACACTCTGCGACATTGCGGTAGACGATGGGGCGGTACTCGAGGAGCTGGTCAGTTGTAAAGCCACCCTGGTGGATGATTTTCATTTGTTTGACGACGGTGCTCTTGCCGGACTCTCCTGAACCTGGTGGGAAGAGTGAAGTGGATTGATTTGAGAAAGGAATGAACTGACCAAGGAGGAGAATCTTGCATTCGCGTTTGAGACGCTTGCTGTCCTCGTCGAGCCTGCGTTCAATTTCCTCAGAATGCAGTCGTCCACTCTCGTCGCCCTTGGACAGACAGCCACCCATAGCGGTCGCACTCACACTCGCTCTATGTCACCAGTCACTAACACAACACGTCACATGCTTAACTTTCTAATTTACTTAGTTCATTGTACACTACCGTATTCCGCCCCTTCTTCAGATAGTCAGACACAAGGAACGCAACATCTGTACTCTCATCGTCAGCGACTCTTCTTCCCCACACTGTCCACTCACCGAGACTTTGTTCAAAGTTCAGTCGAGGGTCGCAGAACGACTACACTCGGAAAAAGTATCACCACTCAAAAGTCCACTCAATCACGCACCTGATACCTCAACCCCAGCTCTTCCTCACTCAGCTCCATGCTCCCCCCAACGCACTCCGTCACACTGTACCCCTCATCAGTCAGCTCCCCCGTAAACTCCAGACTCACACCACCAAGCCTCGAGCCACACGCCGCATGGATCCTCAAGCACCCTGTCAGCTCATCAATTATAGTACCAAAGTGGCGCGTCTTGAGTCCCGTCGACGAGGTCAGCGTACTGTTGATTCAGGATTAGTTCATTTCACCAATCAAAGATCTCTGATCAGATGGGACGGAGAGAAGACGAAGCATAAGCAAGCAGAGCCAGCAACAAGTCAACAAATGGAAGGGGATCAAGCTCGAGATGCACGCTAGATGAGCTACTGCAGGTCATTGCCCACCACCCAGTATTCTCCGAGGTGACTCCTAGGATTAACCCAGGAACCAAATCTCTCCTAGTTGCTTCAACGGGAGATGGCTTCTTCGAACCTGCTATTGGCTTTCACTATAATTAAGTAGAGTTAGAGCGCTTGACGTGCCGTAGTCAAGGAACATATCCATCCCGAGCTCGAGCAATATGAAAAGCTCCTGGCTTGTACACAATAGAACCTGGATATCAACTAGCAGCGCTTACTTTCCGTGCATTGGATCACATATCCAAGCAACAGGGTGTCCCGACGACTTGACAGCGCCGATGTGTCCGGCAAGATGATTACCGATCTAGAAAGCCATCGTCAGGCATGAGAGTGGTCGTATGACCGTCAGCACAAGCTACCCATCGATGCGCGCACACGCCTTACCTTACTAGCACCATACCGCGTGATAAGCGTCACTCTCCCAAACTCCTTGTCTGGGTTCACAACTACCAAAGAATAAACACACGCTGCGCCAATCGACTTGGAAAAAAAAAAAGACGTACTATCCAACAACTGCACAAGCTCCTCATTTTGCATTGAAGGTCCGACCTTGATCCCAATCGGGTTCCTGATACCCCGGAAATACTCTACATGCGCTCCGGTGAGCGACCTTGTGCGGTCACCGATCCATAGGAAATGTGCCGCGGTGTTATAGTAAGCCTTCTGTCCACTCGGCTTTTCGGAGGAACTGGACGAAGGTACGGGGAACTCGCGTGTGAGTGCTTCTTCATAGTTGAGCATCAACCCCTCGTGACTACATTAAACCGGAGGCACGGACGGATGATCGTGACGGTTGAATCACAATGCGGGATTCAGCGATAGACCGCGGGAAGGTAAGATCGCGTCAACACGGGACAGCAAGGGTCACGAAGATCCAGAGTATGGCGATTCATCCGGTGGATGTGGCAAGGAAGGCAATCCAATGAAGGTGAGCATGGAGTGCATCGAGGGGCGTAAAGCACAGGCATCATAATACGAAGTCAGAGAGAGAGGGAGGGACGAAACGTTAGTCCCTTGTGCAGCGAAACGAGGCCGAGTTATCCACACACACACCTGGTGTAAAAATCAACTTCCCCGAGTGTTCCTCGTCCTCCCCCTTTTTCGTATGGAGCACTACCAGACTCGACACCAATCGTCCTACTGAAGTCCAATGCGTCTGATAAGCCCTCAACGATAGTCTCAAACTCGCGTCTGTAATGCGGCGCGCAAAAAGGGAATCAATCCTCAATCCCTGTTCTCTAAAAAGAAACAAGACAGATTGTGTCTAGAGCAACACGTACCGAAGTGACGGTGACCGAACATGTGTAAGCGACCAATCGCGGGGATGATGCAGCGAGGCAAAGCCAGAGGTCAGAAGACTACGAAGGTAATTGAGAGTAGCGGTCGAATAAAAGTAGGCTCTTTGGATATTTGGATATCGAGCGCGACGAGACGAGGTGGCAAATACACGCGTGTACAGATTAGCTCAACCAAGTTCGCTTTTATATGGGCATTAACGAGTAAACAGTACCTGAGGAGACGTTCAGGGTCTGGAGTACGGTCGTCAGGATCGAGTCTGTTTGAGTATGAAGGCACGCCAGGTCAATTTTAAGCGTCGCGGACAAGGATGACACACACACCCATTGACATTATCACCTCTTGTTTTAGGGGGAGAACGCTTTCAGGAGCCGATGGGAGGAACGAGGCGCGAAGAAGAACTCACCTGAAGCTCAAGACTTGCGTATCGCCAATTTTCTCATAGTGGCTGCTTCGTGGCTTGGCATACTGCCCAGCAATTCTTCCAATCCGAATCTAACATAATCAATGAATAGAGAGATCAGGAGATAAAGAGTGAAGCACCCCACAACAGGGAGACGGGCGCCCCAAATGAGGATCAACGAAAAAGAAAGAATAAGTCCAATTTTATGAGTAATGATTTCCTTGTTGGAGATGAAGCATCTCAGTCAGTCCCCAAGTCAAAAAGTTATTGCGACATCCGGCGTACTTTTGTACAAGCATCGAAACTTTCAGCACAATCCCCAGCATGAAGAAGAAACGCTTCGTTACGCTGTACTTGAGCAACTTGATGGCGAAGTCGCTCAATCTGGGCATACAAGAGGAGTAACGAGAGCAAAACAAAGATATGGATGAGACGCAGCGGAGATCCGAGTAGCTTTTCAGGACGAACGGACCTCGGAGGGACTGACTATTGGAGGTAATTTTGCAATTTTAGATAGCACTCTACAGTAATTCTTAAATGAGCACAAACAACGAAAGTATATCTCAACGGGAAAACTAGACCTCGAGAGATGCTGCTGGTCAGGATATTCAACATCCTGATCTCTGTTCTGCGTCTTTGGTTTCGGCATTTCGGTTGCGAGCTCACCTGTGCGATGGGGCGTGATTTCCAGGAAGACAGGGACCATTGGGCATCCATTTAGGCGGCAATTACGAGAGAAAAAGCAAAAGTGCCACAATGTCGCTTGTAGGCTTTCCTCGGTTTTACCACCAGGGCGTCTGGGTGATCGATCATCATTTTGTTCTCCTCGGCGTTTTCCGTGACATCATATGTTCTGTAGATTAAACATAAGAATTTTGGTCAGTCATTCGATGGACTGTGTTGTGCAGGACCGTTTCTGTTCTTATGTTGGGTCTCTTATCATTGTCTTCCTCTTTCATTGTCAGAACAAGAAAATATATATTCACGTGAAGTCCTCAGTTCAGGTACTGTCGATTGCAAGTGTTGCAGCCCTGAACACACAGTCCACACCGCGGACTTTCAAGCATAACTACACTAAGCTTCGAGGGTAATCAGAAAAGCGCGCAAGGTAAAAGGCTGTCGTGATCCACAACGAGAATCCAAGCTCACTTACGCGACGTCCCAGTTTCCATATCCAATACGGGTCGTTTGAACCCAATAATTGCTTCCAGATTCATATTACCTCAAGCAGCACCTTCTCCCCCCTCCCAAATCATCTCATGCCCTATATAACGCCTCATCCCGCTCTCCCTCTGCTATCCCCAACTTCCTCGCTAATATTTCCCGTTGTTCTCGTTCTACTTTTGCTCTCTAAAGTGCAACACCCCGGTGGATGAAAATGTCCATTTCACGTGTGGCTTTGGTGTTGGTTCAGGCTTTTGCCAATCAATTAGCTTGTACACCTCCCAATCCAACACCCCAAAAAGGTCGATACCATACGGACGAAATCTACATTCTCCAGATCGCACCTTTTATTTTCAAAGTAGGTTTCCTGAACCACCCCTCTTATCCTGATACTCATCATCAAATGTTCTTTTTTTGTACACCACTTTCCAGTGTCACCAGATAATTTTCTGGTTTTGTGCCACGTTTGAAGTTCTCTACTTTCTTGTCCCTTTCGTCCCTCTCCCATCCCAACTCAGCAATTCAGGGTCGTCGTCATCGTTAACCACCAACATCCTCGTGTGTCCTCTCCCATCCTCCAACCCCATCCACGTCACCCCTTCATTCATCATCGGTGTCGTCGCCGTCGTGCTCGGGTCGTATATTCGTCTCGATTGCTTTAAAGCCCTGGGCCAAATGTTCACTTTTGATCTGACCATTCATCCGGAACATACCCTCGTCACGAACCGATTTTACGCCTATGTCCGCCATCCAGCGTATACTGGGTCTTTACTGCTGGTTGGCGGACTGACCTTGTCCCATCTGACCAAGGGAAGTTGGTTGACGGAGTGCGGCCTTTTGAATGCATCCGGTAGTGCGTTGGTGGTATGGGCTTTGTGGTGGGTATGGACACTTTGTGTCGGGATCAGCAGGGCCCAGGCAGAGGATAGGCAGATGAGGAAATTATTCAAGGATGAGTGGGATGCTTATGCTGCTAATGTTCCATGGTGGTTCTTCCCTGGAATTGTATAATGATTGTGGTCGTCCTGGAACAGGTGGTTGTTGCTGTTCAATAGTCGTTAGATTCCTGTTAGAAAATCGGTTATATATTGTTTTTCACATAGAGCAGCTGTGATGCTTGTAGAAACTAAACTATCACGAATACGATCAGCTTAAATTTTGTCCTGAATGAGGCGCGACAAAAACAAACTTATCAAGTATATCTAAGAATAAATAGATGCATTGACCGGGAGTCGAACCCGGAGCTAGGCCAAACTCGAGATGGGAAGACCCAATGTTACCGCTACACCATCAATGCCACAATCGAAGTAGGGTGACGATAAAATATGACACGTTCTCGAGCGTGCGTGCATGATGATGCCTCACCTTAGGCTGAGAACTCCCTTCACATCAGTGTGTGTGATGACTGAGTCTAGTAAGCCATTGACTCTTGATCATGACCTAAGAACCATAGTGATCGACACTTAAAGATAGATCAATGCCATGCAGCAATGCTTAGAAGAGCAAAAGAAAGGACTTATCATTTCAGCGGGGGCATTTGGTGTAACTTTCCGGCGCATCTCTACGGCTCTACGGCCGATGACCTGCAAAAATGCTTCTTATAAAAGTGTTATGGAGACCGTGTTGAGATCAGGCCTATAATCGCTTTGTCGTCGGGATTGACGACCAATAAATGAAATCTGAACAAAATCCAAATCGTACCATCTTTTTTGAGGCATAATGCAGGCCAGATCCGTTCAGTCAGACCTGGTAGCTGTCTATCGACCTCTTGCGCAGCCAATTCCCCATCAATTCGGTGAATTCACGCTGTGAAATACATTCAATCACTGCAAATGATTCAAAAAAACCCAGTAAATTGTCATACATTATTGGAATGTGATTATGACATAGAAACATCCGGAAGAAAAAGATTGTGTCTACATGTCCAAAACTGTCTAATGAATGGAGTTCGGCGATCGAACATAACTCGTTAGTGAGTTGTTTTGAACAAAGTCCACTACTTTCAATTGCAGGAATTGGATTAGAGCGTGACGACACCAAGAACGCCAGCGGCCAAAACCCATAAACTTTGGATAGCAAAATTGGTGAGAGCAGCAGCAGTTGAAGCAGTGGGTGTTGCAACGCCAGTCGCTGTTCCATTCCTAAACAATGTGGCAGATATAGAGGAAAGCCGAGTAATGGTGCTGGTGGGCAGGACAGTGCTAGTAGCAGCAGCGTTAGTCGGGGCGATGGCGACACTGTCATCTGGACTGTTGCCAGGATTGCTGTCGGAACTGCTGTCGGAACTACTGCTGGGAGAGTCGTTGGCGGTGGCAGAAGCTGAAGTGCTTGAAATTACAGTAGATGAACCGCTTGCGCTAGTAGCACCTAACAAACAAGGTCAAAAATTAATGTAGGTGATAAATTTGGCAACCTACAAGCTTGCTGAGACATTCCAAGAGCAGCTTGCTGGTCCTCAGGTGAGCAGGACTGGATGCAGTTCTGAGCAGCTGTCACGAATGCAGCACTGCATGTGCAGTCGGTGGATGAGCTGGGCAAGAACGCGTTCAGATGACGCAGGAGCAAGGAAGCAAGAAGAAATTTACGGGTCGCAGCCAGCTGCTTGGCCAGCTTGGCTGATGCATGCACTGACGCACGGAGGAATGCCAGTAGAGGATGTACTAGCAGGGGGAGCGCTGGAGCTAGAAGGGCTCCTGCTGAGGGTCGCAGCAGATGAGGACGTGGATGAAGCTGTAATAACAGCGGAACTAGTGGCAGTGCTAGAAGTAGCCGGATCACTCTGAGCGGCGACGAAAGAAAGGAAGGCAAGGAACGACAAAGACTTGAAATTCATAACGAATTAGAGGATGTTGAAGACGAAAGACGAGAAATTGGTGTTCGGGACTAGGAATGAATGAGGGTTGTACAGGGTATAAGTAGGGACTGGTGCTTACCTTATAAGTTAAGTTCATTCTTCACCTAAAATATGTTCAGTTACAGGATTGGAATTTGATGAGAGCCGACCCTAGTTAGATCAGACAGGGTTAGAATGTTTCACACAAGACAGCGGAGGTGCCTACTTGTGCCTCTTATTCCCACTGTGCCAATGGCGCGCAAGTCATGCCTGCACAGCTGAATTTGCCGTCAGTCTCGGCGTCGACAGATATCGTTGGTAGGCAACAACACTAGTGAGTGGGGTTTAAGACTGACATTTCTATTGGTCCCGTGACTCCGCAGACTCCACCTCCGGTGTGAAGCCCTTGCGTATGTTCAGTGTAAAAGGGAGCGAAAACTCGTTGAAAGCGCACAGCGAGTCACCACTTCTATTTATACCATCGTAAGATGAAACATCTGAACTATATTATGAAGCACAGCTTATTTTTAGTGTAGCGCTTGATGTTCATATATCCAAGATTGGGGATGCTGTCTGTCAGAAATCAGGCTAGCAAAATGTCATGTCAATTCTATAGTCATGACCAGCAACACAGTGATATGAAAACTCATTTTTGGCTCGAAGTCACTCCCAGCCTTTGCTCGCTAGCATTTCATTTCGTTGTCTTCATTAATAGTCTTAATTTAGGTATACGACTTCATCACTGTGTCAACAAGTCCACTACCTCTTGGTATCTTGCTCTTGTACCCCGAACAACAGCTTCATCAATTGTCCAACCTTGACCTTCATTATCCTCAGGCCCATTTTCCAAACCTTTCCGAAATCCAGAAGCCACGAGCCAGTCTCGAACATACTGTTTATCGAAACTAGGCTGAGGTTTACCTGGCGCATACCCATCAAGAGGCCAATAGCGAGAGGAATCCGGCGTCAAGACCTCATCTACCAGTATCAATTCACGCTTTTCGGGCAAAGTTGGGGATGGTGGAAGGAGCCCAAACTCAAACTTTGTGTCGGCAAGAATAACACCTTTCGACTCAGCGTACTGTGCAGCAGTTCGGTAGAGTCGGATAGCAATGGATGAGATCCTGTCGTAAAGGTCTTGGCCTAGAAGCTCCGCAGCTAAGAGGACAAGAATACTTGGACTCAGTGGAAGAAACGAAGTGGAGAGCGAAAAAGGAGCCAAACCTTGTTGAGGAGAGATATTTTCGTCGTGAGCACCCTGTGGAGCTTTTGTGGATGGGGTGAAAATTGGCTCCGGGAGTTTCTGTGATTCAATGAGGCCTGCTGGCATAGGTATGCCATGGACCGTCTGAGTTCTCTTGTACTCTGACCATGCAGAACCTAGTTATACAGTTCAACGAGGTAAACACTCAAGGACAATCAGTAGGCAATCAGCGCATACCTGTGATATATCCTCGAACAATAGCCTCTATCTGAATGACCTCTGCCCTCTTCACAAGCATAGAACGACCTTGCAGCTGACTAGCATATTTTTGCACTTCAGGGGGCATTTCAGATATGGTTGATGTCATCAAATGGTTGGGAATGATATGAGCAAGCTTTTCAAACCAAAATAGGGATAGCGTAGTGAGGATTTGGCCTTTCGAAGGAATCCCCTAGATGTATCAGCACGAAATTGCGAGTGGTGAACAAGACGTGGGAGAAGTAGAGTCCGGAGGCGCACGTTGTTTAGAACGATATCGTAAGCAGAAATCCTGTCGGTTGCGATAAACAATAAGGTTGACGGATCTGAAGTTGAGTAAACATCTCGGACTTTGCCTCGGGATAGAAGGGTTAAGTTGGAGAGGGAGCTCTCTAGTAATGTACTTTCAATTGATGAGACTGCCATTGTGGATACAAAAGAGATTGTGGAAAGAATTCTTTGATCAGAAAGATTATCTTATCTACATTCACTCACTCCCTTACAAGGATTGACTTTGAATGATAGACGTACAGAGAGCAAGGCGCCCACAAACATCTGTGGGTGGAATTTTTACCCACGTTCCGCCTCATGGAGTGCGGAACACACCAAAATTCTCATTCGCCTAACGGCAGCACAGGAGCTTATGGGTAGTTTATTTGAACATACCTTATTCTGGAACTGATAGGCGAAGGAAATATGCAAACCTTCCTTGGAACTGTCTTTCCGCAGTCAATGGCAAAGTCTGTCGACATAGTCACAAAATTAACGAGAAGATTTTGAACGTTTTGAGTACATCAAATAAAAAACGACCATTTACCTGGAGGTAAAACAATTCTTCCTGATGATTTCATTTCCTTTTTTCAATAGAGTAGCTAACAAACTCTGAAGAACACGGATACATTGTATGCAGAAATCTAGAGTTTTTACATCAATGAGCAGGGTTAGTATATCATGTGACCGACGCCAAAGCTTGTCTCTACACAAACGAGCAAGAGTATTGGCACACTTGTAACACAGGAGTCACACCGATGAAACAATCAGGAGTTATTGCCTCAGAATCCATCCTCTTTTCTTTTAATATCAACAGTCTATGACGCGGGAATCAATCGCAGTCCGTGGCAGCTACAAATGAATAGCTGAGATACCACTTGATTCGTCATACTGGAAGATTGGCTCCCACTAGGCGCACAGACCTTGTGCCGCTTAGTCAATCATGGGATAAGTTTGGCTATCAGGCCAAATTCAACGCAAAATTCCACACGTTTAATTCCACACCAATGAATTTGACTTGAATAACGCGACCATGGCCGTGGCCTTCCCAGCCGACTGCCTCCATCCTGAGGATTATTTTGAGTCATGAGAGGCCCTATCTATGTCAATTACAACTCAGAGAAAAATGACTTCTTAACCGTTTTCTATGCATGCGATCGAAGCCGCCAGCCCCCAATACGCTAACAAATGCCAAGCAGTCAGCCATAAGATGAATTCGAGGGGGTTGGTACTGTATAGTTGGCGTTGTGGAATTAAATGCATGGAATTTGGGCGAACCTGGAAGATTTCTACTAGACTGCTCCGAGATGCCGGACTTGAATTTCGAGTTTCGGGGTCTCTGCTCCCCTAGCCTTTTATGGACAGATCAAGATCTTTCTGGAGAAATATATTGGGTTAAAATTTATTTGCTGAAAATTTTGATGTCTACCATGAGCTACTGAAGGCCATATGATCAAGCGTCGTGAATAGCCCATTCCCATGTTTCAACCTCTTATCGATGATCAGTATATTTTCCTAAGTTTTTTTTCTTTTGTTTTAATTATTAAGCGGTCAATTTTCGGCTGCAAGTGTAATTTTCTGTTCCTCAGTTCTGTGCTCTTAGTAGCCATGAACGCTGCTTAAGGATGGTTGTCTGCAAATGACTACCCAGTAGAGAGGTGGATTTATGGTTTGTTTCAAGTTGCCGCATGGACGCGCGTGTGACATCTGGGTTGTTGCTCGGGAATTTCCGGTTAAGGTTTGCATTCCAGATTCACGAGGTCATCTCTCTAACAAAAGGCAACAATTGTTATGGACCCTAGGATAATTTATTCGTCAGCGATCGAGGTTTGAATTGCACTTTCGGAGTTGCTCATCGATGCCACCAAAAAAAGAACAGGCCATCCTGAAAGTGCAAGTCCTAGCGAATGAATCGTCATGAAGATAGCGTGGAAGGGCACATTCTCTGGATATACGAAAAATTTCTCTTGGGGAAATCCACGACTTTCGGATAGCCTTGATGAATATCAAGACACTTTATGTTGATGGCCATATGTCTTAGCGAGGGGTTGGTTACATTTGAAAGTGTTGGCAATTCGGGGACCTGAAGCTTTACAGAAGTACCGCAACAGCACTTCAAAAGAAAGTATGTCAATAGTGAACACCCAAATCGATGAGGCAGACCTACGAATAGTTCAATGAAAAGACAATGAGTATGGATTTTATGACTCTTGTCGGCTTTGTCATTCAGGATCAGGGAAATCAGCTTCCGGGGCCGCTCCTTGTGTCTTCAGACTCGTAGGCGATATAAAGATGCCAGTTTGCGGACGAATTCCGACGACGATAACTCTGTTGGGCGAGGAGACTGGTCGAGATATCCTCGAGTGAAGTTGCGGACAAGAACTCCCGTAAGAAGGGTATGAGGCAGGGGGCCGAGCGACAGTTGATGAACCAGGCTCGATCAGGCGGAGATGTCTGTTATTGCAGCTCGCACGCTTGGATCAAATTCCGATTAAAACCTAGAAAATGTAAAATCTTCTCTCGGGCTCAGCAATTCATGGGCGAGACATCACGGGAAGGGGATACAGATTACAGGAGGCTTGAAGAATAAGCCATTTGTCGGCAAAGGCCCAGGTGTCTAATGGCTGAGATGTGGACTACGAGCTTCACTATTCTTCGGGGGAGGGCAAGGTAAATGTCCGAACATGAAGGCGTTTAATTTGGACTAGCGGGTCGGAAAGATGCCGTAGCGGAATTTATCAAAACCCTGACTTCGTGCCAAGAAACCATCTCGTGTGCGGAATG
>Ga0153934_1000370_pt1 | contig 13244 bp, 10 predicted proteins | sample TSNJ018MetaG_FD_104708 | JGI IMG/M metagenome (GOLD analysis project Ga0153934, IMG submission 104708) | Attine ant fungus gardens microbial communities from New Jersey, USA - TSNJ018 MetaG | ecosystem: Host-associated > Fungi > Mycelium > Unclassified | place: USA: New Jersey, Wharton State...
AATTAAAAATTCGGCTTTTAACCATGAATCTTCTGTCCAACCCTTCCATGTAATGTTCTTTGTTGCTTTGTGCCATTACGGTGTTATGGGCGCTCAATTTCTCCCCCATAACACCTTTATTGCATACGTTTGTTTATGTGCACTGAATTTGCCTTTCTTATATTTCCACATTTCCGCACCAATAAGACAAAGACAATTTCGTCCATTAGTTTCGAGTAGACCATTATAATTAATGTAATTACGTAAAAATGGCATTGATGTACATGATATTGATAACTTTCAATTTCATTTAATCCTATATAAAAATAACTATGCTCCATTAAGGTTTTAAGCTGGAGGAACTAAACCTTAAGATGGAGGGATTACTTTACTAGGATATCTATTTGAGCTTTCAAATCTGAATTATTTGTAGAAGGTTGATGGCATGCTTGTTTTTTTTTTTTTTTTTACATTTTTCTAAGAAACATAAACGTTTCATATTCAACATTCCAAGGATAAATCTAAATAAACATATCATTATGTGTTATCACTATGAAGGATCAAATCACCTCGCCCCTTCTTCAACCAAAATGTGAACCTATCCACTTTCCCAAAAGTTGTTGCTAACAATATGCTACCTCCATATTCTGGCAGCATATGAAATTCACACAAAAACACTGATGAGTAAAACCACTGCAAGAGTCCATTGTGGTTGGAGTGTTCCTCAAATGTCACGGCTTAATAGCCAAATTAAAAATATGATGACAAACAGATGGAGAGAAGCCCTTCTACTTAAAGAAAACCTGGACAATGCAAGCTTCTTTCATTCCGTGTCTTCTCGACAGTGTGGTATGATCCGTTTAGGAAGGGATCCCCTCTCGTTTTGTTTTGATAACGCTGTAATGCCTTCATCCAATTCCACAATCGAGATAAGAAGTAAATTCTCAAATTTGATAATTCCCTTTTCTCAATTTATTAGTGAGGTTGAGCCTCCCAAGATCTTTATATTTCTTATACCTCTGTGTACTGCTATTTTTTAAAACGCCCATGCATAAAATACCTCTCCTTTCTTGTTGAGTGATTCCTAATGAAAAGTATGATTCGTAGGGAGATCCACATTGACCTAGCGTGTGTTGCCTCTGGTCCTCAAAACACCTATGGCTTTCACAATCGTTAGATTTTGGAGATTTTAATATTTTGGAAGGATGACCATTTTTGGGCATCTATGTTTTGCATGATAGCTTCCCTATAATGGAATTAAATATTCGATTGGAAAAATGTCATTCACATCGAGCTAATGTGCCGACACAACTATACTTGGAAATGCGTGGTGATCATGAATTATTTTTTTCCATACATTTTCCGTTGAACACTCATCAAGAGTGTCTCCTTCCCGCTTCCCACTAACATATGTAATTCTTGGAACCTCATTCCATGCTTCTTTTGAAAAGTAGCAAGGCATAGATATACGATTTATTGATAGTTCCTTATAGTGCAGAGGACTTAGCAACACTTACCTCTGTTCTTGTTTCTTTCCAATACATCTCTATATTTTCCTTGTTCTCAGCAGCTTGTCTTAATATTCGTTTTCCAAACAAAATGACATTGTATATGAATGATAAACGAGTTATATTTTATTGAGCTTCCCATGTTCAGACCTTAAATTAAACGTTCTCTCCTCCATGTTGATGTCATTATGATTAACTCTTTAGCTAGCAGTGGGTGAGGGGATGGAGATATATAGCGTTAACGTTCCAGTCACATGAAGCTCGCAACAAAGAAGAGCCTTGGGGTTGACCCATCTATCAACACTGCAAAAGTGGTTGAGGATAGACACCCCACAAACCAATTTCCTAACTGGACGCTCATTCCTATGTGAATCAACAATAGTTTCATATACAACCAATTGAATATATCATAATCCTTTGCGAGTTCCAATTTCATCAACAATAGTGGTATCTTTATAGCCTTTATAATATGCAGTCCTTCTCGGGACATTCCCATTGCATCGTTGGATTTTTGTGCAATAGACACAATTTGTCTTCTGGAATGAACGATTAAAGATACCTTTTACCGCGTTGGCTGACAAATTTGTAACGATTTCGTACTTAGAGTTACATAAGCCTGAATAGGCCTAAGATCACCAAGGCATTTACGATCAATTTTTATTGGGGATTAGATCCACGAAACTGGTTTTTATAGCCCCCAATAACTTTTCATTATACCACTGACTCTTTAATAACCCTTAGTATACATTCTTCTAGAAATCTATGGAACCCTGAGTAGAATTCATTGGTCCATCCATCAAGACATTCACTCTTTTCTTTCTCAAAACCATGCAACATGTACATATTTTAATTTGTTCCTCCGATTTTTCCAGTGCCTTTCTTGCACTTTGAGAAATTCCTTAGCTCATGTTGCGACTAACCTCTTGACTCGTTTCATTTTTTTTGCAAACTGGAACAATAGAATATTCTAGATATGTTTGAAAGTTAGTCTCTTTTCTATCCCCCATTTATCTCTCCTACATTTTGGGGAAGCTATGGAAGCCCGAGTTAAAAATATTTACGGTTTGGGTTATGTATAACTTAAAATTGCAGCTTCTCTCTCATGCGGGGGAGGGTTAATCCAGTCTGTCTTTGTCGAATTAGAAGGAGACATTCCGCTTGAAGAAATTGGGAATCTTGTTATAGAATTACCGGTGCCAACAACATCCTCGGGATACCTCGCCTTGTTTCTCACGTTTCCGTGAATCCTTATTCTAGTAAAACCGATCCACTCAATTCATGCATTCGATTTCTTGATTTCATTTATGGAGTGCTTAGTTCAACTCTTAAGCATAGTTTCGGGCCAGTAATGTTGATCATAAATGTTTTATCAGTTCTACATAACTTTATCATTCTTCGAATTTGTTTGAGATCTACTACATTGTGGGAAAAGTATGAATGTATAAGATAAATATTTTTTGTGGGTTCGGGTTTTGTAGTAATTTAACTTTTAAGCTTGTCTCTCATTTCAGCAACGACTAATACGTCCCATTTCTAATCATCCACGGTTTTCATGTCCCGATTTATAATAATTAGCAGGTAACTATATCCGAATGGGGAAGCTTTTTCTTAGGCCTGGAAACAATGAAATAATTGAATTCGTGGTCTGAAACAACACAAGGGTCCCAAGTACAAATTCCCCCATTACGTGGATGCCACTCCCCTCTAGGAATTGAGTATCCCCACATGGAATTTTCTAGACCAGACAATGGATCGGACCTCATGGAAACCTCCCATAACGAGGGTCTAGCCTAAAATTGCCTATGCTTAGGCCCAAAAAGTATAGATTCACTGAAAAATCAAGTAGCGGGGGATAAGATCATGGCCAAATGTAGCACTCTTTAAGTGCTCATGGCACATGTACGGAGGTGTCGCGAGAAGGCTTCGGAGATGGCACCCAGCGAGGAAACAAAGATTCTCTTTGCAGTGGATGGGTGGAATAGCTTCGAGTCGCCACTACTTTGGAAACAAGAACGTGTTTTCATATTTCTTGTGCAGCGCAATATTTCTGGCGACAAGCATCTATCGTTTGTGGCAGGGCTAGTCAAAAAGGCCGTAGAAATGATGATGGAAAAACATACAAGATTCGCCATTGATTACTTCAAAATGAATCATGTAAGGCCTTCTATTGTTGCAACACTTGTGATAACTACACTGAATCGTCTGTCATTCGATACTACGGATTTCGGCTTCGGGGAGACACAGTGCAGGCAACGTCAACAACTATTCTTGAAAGGGAATTTGTGTTGTTGTTGTGTCTTGGCAAGGCACACAATTCTATACTTTTCTATATCCTCATATCGAGAACATACATTTAAATATTTTTAGCTTAAAAATTGTTTGGTTGGGACTGCGTTTCATGCAGCGCTTGTTTTAATAAAGAAATCAAAATCTTTTATCGTTGACTGCTTTATGGGTCCTATGTTATATTCTTATTTATTTCATTACATAAGGATGGAAAAATCTACGAAAAGAGAGAGGGTATGTGCTTCGCATTAATATCTCAATAAAAAAGGAACACATCAATATAATGTGACCTTTTTATGATTAATTTTAATACGTATATAAGAGGCTTGCGGTATAATCTCAATTTTTAATAACTAAAATAATTTTAAAACCAATATTTAAGAAATATTAGAGAGAAATTGAAGAAACCTAAATATGCATGTAAACATAATTTATCAACATTTATATATACTCTTAAAATATAAAATAAAGAGAATTGTTATATAAAATATACCTTATATAAAACAAATTACTTATATCTCTCTCTTTCTCTCTCTCTCTCTCACACACACACGCGCGCGCAGATTTATATATAATTCCAACAAAGTAGTCCACAATTATATATGTGAGTTTTGAATATACATGTGAAAACTATCTAACCCTTTAGGAGGCCCCAATATTTGAAATAAAATTGAGAAAGACAATATACATATTATTACAAGTCCATTAAGTATTATATAATGTAAATGAATCAATAATAAAATTTATAATAAAATATATGAAATTACATAGCCACACACATTTTGTTTTAGCGATCAATCGCATTTCAAATTTATCCATATTAAATTATTTTTATGTATGATTAGCCACTATATAATGCACATTATCTTCACTTAGTAGTAAATTATATAGGATTCCTTGTTTAAATGGATTAGATTAGATTTTATTTTTATTACATTGTTAAATTTTAGTTTGAATGAGTAACACCTCATATTCGAGAAACATACTTATTTCAGTGACAACTAAACTTTTGGTATAAGGAAGCATGCGAATTCCTTGATGAAAAATTCTAAAACGTTGATATGCCAAAAATAAATATCATTCGTTGATTCATTCCTTAATTCGGCTTAAATTATTTATAAAATTATCGTTTGATTTAACTTTCCTCCACAAACGTGCCACGATCTTCTTGAGTGTCTCATTTTCCATTTTTTCCACTACTCATCACCGCTGTATCCCTTAACAAGTTGCATCAGACTCTGTGTTGTTCTTCACGTGCTCGAGTTGTCTTTGAGTAGGAGAGACGGAAGCCCTTGAGCTATTCATTGGTATCCCCCTTGCACTATCTAAAAGAAGAGAAGTGGAGAGAGAATGGCCACGTTCTCTAAAAGATGCAATCAGGATGAATAAGGTGTGGGAGAAAATGAATCTACTTTATGCCCATAAAATATGTGCCGAGTGTGAAGAAGGTGCACGAGGAAAGGATTGCATCATGCACCGGCAAAAGAAATTGTCTTTTTGCATTATTCTATATTCATAAATTTTGATGGCTATTCATGTCCTTAGCAGTGCGATCCTTATTTTGAATATTTTTTGTTCCATTTTGTTGCACAGTGATGGTATTTTGGAGCATGACCCTTGACCCTAAGAAAATGTGAAGAAAGGGTCCACAACACATATCCTACGCTATATTCCAAGGCTTGCGACAAAAACCCCATCCTTTGAGTTTGGGAACGCTGTTGGAAAATGATGCAGGGGCATTGACCCATCCTAAGTCAAATTGAATATTTGACTTCTAGAAGCTAAGAAAATGGAGATACAGCTGGCAGGAAGACGTGATTTGGAACTAAATCATTGGGCAGGAGAATTGCATTCATGGGGGATCTCGTGAATATATTATTGATCTCGTGGAGAGAATGGTGGATCTAGAATGATCCGCGTTTCCCTTGTAATTTATTACAAATTATAGAACCTGTGAATTGTTTTTGAGTGGAAAATGCAATGTAAAACCATGCCAAGAGAGCGTCCAATACCACGCAAAATCAGGCCGAGAAGGAGTGGCCATTTCGACGGAGATAAGGCCTGCCATGGTGCCATTGTAATGCAACTTAAGACATCGGGAAATGATTGAGTGAGGATAAGGTTGCGGAAAAAAAATCTATTCTTTGTGGGAAGTACTGAATTAATTATGTGTGTTTTGTATCCATGTTTGGGTGCCTATTTTACGAAGGGTTTGTTAAATTCCGATTGCTTATTATGTCGTTGCGTGCCATGTTTTATGAGGGCCGCAAGAGTTAATGGCGGTCGTGGGTGGCTACATTCCCAACACCGAGTGGTCTCACCGGGGGCCAGTAACCACACATTCGGCGTCTGGTTTAATTTAGGCACAAGGATGAAAGCAAAGGTGAAGGGAACTAGGAGTTCCAGTGCCCAAATGTGGAAGCACCGCACAAGGTTATATGGGTAACTGGTACCGCGAATATTGATTTGGGCCTTCGGGTACCAAATAAGGGAAGTGCATGGAAAGTGGTCGGGCCACCGAGCAACCTTGAATTAAGTCGAATCGATATTATGGGCCAAGATCCGTCATTTAATGAGGCCCGGATATTTCCATCATCTGTTGTCCCATTCCTCAGGAAATTGGAGCCAAGTTGTATTGCTAGAGTCCGAAACACCTCGGAAAGGTCGATCCAATATCTGTGGCGATCCGTCATTTGACGGCCCTGAAAAGAACCCGTTTACATTGTAGTGTAGTGCCCCGATATTGGATTTCGGGATATAAGGGTGATTGAGGCTATAGGGAGTATGGGATAATACGGAGATGCGCTGGCTTGAGAAGTATCAACACTGACACAAGATGAGGTTTAAGCGATTGGTCCCGAGACGAGGGTTCTACGCGTTGTTCAAGCAGTGTCAGCATGGTGATGTTGTTTCTTCCTCAACTTCTTCTTCAGGTTCACTAATATCTCCGGCCTCGTGCTCCTGCTGTCTTCCTACCTCCATGGCCTCTAACAGAGCTTGCAGTCTCCTTGTCTCTTCTCTGAGATCCGTATTGCCCACACGTCTGACTCCTCGACCTCGTGCTCTTCTTGCTCGCACAGGCATCTTCTCTTACACTGTAGAAAGTATCAACTATGCGAAGGTTTGCTCTGATACCACGAATCGGTGCAACGAAAAGTGAAAAGGATATTTATACACTAGTACAGGGTCCTTCGAGTTTCTTTGGAAAGTCGTTACATAATGGTTTGGCAACGCACTGCACAAAACTCAGTTTAGCGATTTATGGGAAAAATGATTAAAGGCCCGCGCTTTCAAATGATTTGGTAGTGTCCCTTCAAAAATCCAAATACCCTGTGCTATCAAATGATTTGGCAGCATCCTTTTCAAAGTCTCAATGCCCTGTGCTGTCAAATGTTTTGGCAGCGCCCTGTTCAAAACAAGGTACTCTGTTCCAATTTAATAACGTCCAAATCTATGGGAAAAAACAACGCGTTCACTACTCCAGGACACAGTGATAATTCCTCCACAGGTCTTTGAAACTGATACAATAAGAATACAGAAGATAAATGGACAAATCGCGCAGAAATTGAAGCCACAAGTTTTAAATTCTTAATATAAATTGGTTCAAAAAGCTACAAGTTTTCAAAATGGTAAAACATACATGAATAAGGCTATAATTAATAACTTCTCATAAGCAGAAACCCATTTGGTCTAATCATAGGGTTTTGATTGAATCTCGTCACATTGGTAAGCTCTTGTCTAAATTATTTATATCGAATGCTCGGCCTATGCACCTGCATCGCCCACCCTCGGTGAAATTGAACATGTTACTTCTAGAAGCTACGAAAGTGGAGACAAAGCTGGCAGGAAGACGTGATTTGGCACTAGTGCATTGAGCATGAGAATCGGATCCGTGAGGGATCTCAGGAACCTAATATTGATCTCATGGAGAGAGTAGTGCATCTAGAGTGATCCATGATTATTTTGTAATTTATTATAAATTATAGAACCCGTGAATTGTTTTGGAGTGGCCAATGCGATGGAGAACCAGGCCAAGAGAGTGTCCAATACCATGCAAAATTAGGCCGAGAAGGTGCAGCCATTTCGACGGAGATAAGGCCCGCCATGGTGCCATTGTAATGTAATTTGATAGCTCAGAAAATGGTTGAGTGGGGATAAGGTCGTGGGATAAAAATTATGTTTTATGTGGGAAATCTTGAATTGATTGTGTGTGTGTTTTGTATCCATGTGTGGGTGCCTATTTTAGGAAGGGTCTGTTAACTGTCGATTGTTTATTATGTTGTCGCATGCCGTGTTTCATGAGGTCCCTGACAACTAATGGTGGGGCGCAACTGGCTGCAGTCCCAACACCGAGGGATCTCGCTGGGGGCCAATAAGCACACATTCAACGTTTGGTTTAATTGAGGCACAAGGATGGACACAAAGGTGAAGACAACAAGGAGTGCCAGTGTGCAAACATGGGAACACCACGCAAGGATCCAAGGGTGATTGTAACCACGGACCTTGATTTGGGCCGTTGGGTATCGAATAAGGGAAGTGCGTGGAAGGTTGTCGAGCCACCAGGCAATCCCGAATTAAGTCGAACTGAGATTACGGGTCGATACCCGTCATTTAATAGGGCTTGAATATTTCCATCATACGTTGTCCCGTTCCTCGGAACGTTGGAGCCAAGTTGTATCACGAAAGTCCGAAACACCTTGGCAGTGCCAATCCAGGATTTGGGGCGATCCGTCATTTGACGACCCTAACAAATATTCGTTTCCATTTAGTGCGATATCCCGATATTAGATTTCGGGATATCGGGGCGATTGAGGCTATCGAGAGTCTGAGGTAACATGAAGATGCGCTGACTCGAGAAGTCTGGGCGCTGATACAAGATGAGGTTCAAGCGATTGGTCACGAGACGAGGGTTTTATGCATTTTTGTGGCAGTGTCGACATGGTGAAAGCGTTTGGGCTTGGAGACGCGAATTCAAACCCTGCAACGAAAGGTGTGAATTAGCCAGGTTTCTCGGGGCCATGACCCACAGGTCCCAACATAGAGAACACAAAAAAAATTGAAACGAAGGATCCCTAGAGTCGGTCATCATCTAAGAATTTGAGGGCACATAGCATCACTAGAAAAAATCATTCGTAATTTATAAAACAAATCAAAGTATTTTTATCATTACTTGATGGGTAAGATGTTGATTTCTCACATTGCATAAAGAAGGGAAAACCAACAAAATGGGAAACCTTATGTGATTTTCACGTTTATCTTAGGGAAGTTAGAATTTATAACGCGAAAATAAAAGGTGAATTAGCTGTGCTCCACTGTATTACGTAGATACATACATTGTGTTGCCGTATTATTTTTAATAAGATTTTCAAAATGAATTTTAAAAGGGGAAATGTAAAATGTGGAAGAATATAAATATAAGTACCAGCTCCATTTTCGAGTATACACATGCTCCTAAAATGGAAAATAATGGACATCGTTCTATTAATATAACTTTTATATCTAATAATGTACCTTTTGTGTTATTTTTAAGGGCATATATAATTACATTTGACGATGAAATATATAACAAGTGGTTCAATAGCGCCATCATATTTGAATATTTAAGAATAAGATTTATTTCTATTACAATAATTTTTATCTAGATAACTAATAAACACCAATAAATTTTATGAAATTAGTTCACCACATCAATACAATTCTGTTTATATTTACATATTCTAAGTTGTTAAATTTACATGAAATGATTACAACCTTATTGCGGGGAAACACATTTTTACGAATGATACAAATATTATAATAAAAACTAACAATATTATAGTGACAACTAGAGGAGGTGACTCTACTCCTTGCCAACAACATATTTATTGACATTGAAGGAGGCGTGGAAGAAAACGATTACATTGTGAGCTAATAAAAGAGTTGTTTCTTGTATTCTTCTATATTAGTATTTTTTGAAGTCTCTTCATATCCTTCTAATTGTGATAATCGTTTTCAGTATTTGCTGTCCCGTTTTGTTGCATAGTAATTGGTCTTGCAGAGTGCACACAACACACCCCTTATGCCATATTCCAACTCTATCACAAAACCCGAGTGCTTTGAGTTTTGGGTATGTTGTTTAAATATTTCTAGACAATTAGCATGAGTAGTCAAGGAAAAAAAACAATTTTCATTTTGAGATTCATCCTAAAATAATTGAAGTGTTATGGGTTCTATGTTAGATGTTGATTTCTCATATTGCATACGAGATTCGCCATTGATCTTTCTCTTGCTGCAACACTTGTGATAAATACATTGAATCGTCTTCCATTCGATAGTATGGATTTCGGCTTCGGGGAGACACAGTGCAGGCGACGTCAACCATTATTCTTGAAAGGGAATTCATGTTGTTGCGGTGCCTTGGCAAGGCGCACAATTCTATACTTTTCTATATCCTCATATCAAGAACATACATTTAAATATTTTTAGCTTAAAAATTGTTTGGTTGGGACTACGTTTCATGCAACCCTTGTTTTAATAAAATAATCAAAATATTTTATCATTGATTGCTTTATGGGTCCTATGTTATATGCTTCTTTATTTCATCACGCAAGGATGGAAAAATCTACATAAAGAGAGATTTATCAACATTCGTCTCTCTCACGCACACACATATTTATATATAATTCCAACGAAGTAGTCCACAATTATATATGTGAGTTTTGAATGTACATGTGAAAACCGTCTAAACCCCTGGGAGTCCTCAATATTTGAAATAAAAATGAATACATTTTATTACAATTTCATTAAGTATTATATAAAGTAAATGAATCAATTATCAATATTTGAAATAAAAATGAATACATTTTATTACCTTTTCATTAAGTATTATATAAAGTAAATGAATCAATTATAAAATTTATAGTAAAATATGTGAAATTACATAGCCACACACATTTTGTTTTAGGAATCACTTGCATTTCAAATTTATTCGTATTAAATTACTTTTGTGTATGATTAGCCACTGTATAATGCACATTATCTTCACTTACTAGTAAATCATATAGAATTCCTTGGTTAAATGGATTAGATTTGAATTGGTTCTTCTTTCTTTCTCATTACATTGTTAAATTTTAGTTTCAATGACAGCCTCATATTCATATTCGAGAAACATACTTATTTCAGTGACAACTAAACTTTTGGTACAAGGAAATATGTGGATTCCTTGAGGAAAAAAATCTAAAAAGTTGGATATGCCAAAAATAAATATCATGTGTTGATTCATTCCTTAACTCGGCTTAAATTATTTATTAAATTATCCTCTGATTTAGCTCTCCTCCACAAATGTGCCCACAATCTTCTTGAGTCTCATTTTCCATTTTTCCTACTGCTCATCGCCGCTGTATTGCCTAACAAGTTCTTCTTCACGTGCTCGAGTTGTCTCTGTGCAGGAGATCAGACGCAATCCCTTGATCTTTTCATTGGTATCCCCTTTCAATATCTAAAAGAAGAGAAGTGGAGAGAGAATGGCCACGTTCTCTAAAAGATGCAATCAGGATGTGAATAAGGTGTAGGAGAAACAACGAGTTTTACTTGTCTTTGTGGTTGAGCTCGTCCTCGGATATCTGTCGCTCTAGTTGAGCAACTCTAAATTTAAATCTTAAATCGTTTGATTAATTAATTTATCATTTGATTCAAGTTAGCTATAGAGGTCTGCCAAAACTGGTAATAATTATCAACAAGTTTCACTTCTCTTTATCGTTGTCCTCGTCCTCGCATATCTGTCGCTCTAGTTGAGCAACTCTAAAGCTCAAATCGCTGATTAATTTATCACTTGATTCAAGTTTCCTGTAGAGATCTGCCAGCACCACCTTGACCTCGAGCGTCTGGTTCTCCATTTTGTCGACTGCTGCTCGTCCCTTCCATATGCCGTCACACTGTATGTTTTCACCCCCTATATGCTGCTGTTGTTGTTCTTCGCAATCTGCAGCACCGATCGTGCACTTATATTCCTCCTCCGAAATTTTCGTAACCCCTTCTTTCTCGGGTTCCATTCCTGATAATTCAGGAGTACCACTGTTTGGGTTAGCGTGGGAGTGAGGATCCCTTTCAGGGATATGCTCATGATCACTCTGACCTGACCCCTCCACAGACATAGATTTTTCAGCGGTTATGGCATCGAGTGCCTCTTGCAGCCGAAACACTAGACGGTATACATCCTTCCTTGACTCCCGCACAAATGACTTCACACCCTGCACGCAAAGAAGAGCATATATTATTTAGTTAAACATAATGGTAAATCTCATGTAACGATTAAGGTTTCATGCCCCGTTATTAAAGGCAAAGGCAGTCAAAATAAATACCTGAAGCGCATCGAGTCTGAGCAGCAGAGACATGATCTGGTTGTCAAGTTTTAGGCACTCGTACTCATTTCCACGTATCGACTGAGTTTGTGTTGCAAGACGCCTCCCCATTTCATCAGCTTCTGACTTCACTCGCCCTATAATCCTCAGATTCTCCAACGGCTTTGAATTCCGAACACAAAACCCTCTGAACGCCGACTGTATTTTCACAGCGGCAACACCCTGGTCCATCCTGGGAGCCGCCACCTTTGCTGCTTTGGTAGACACAGATGGTGATTCGGTGCCTGCATCATAAACGGGAATCGGAACCACTCTCCCCTTTCTACTTGTAGTTGGCTTGGAAGGAGGAGCAGTAGAGCCGCGCCGACAATTTGCGTTTGCGTTAGCGTTAGGTTTGGGACCATTGCGTGATCCGTGGCCGGGAACCTCGAACGGCCAGGCCCGCGAGCTGTTCTCATGCACTGGTTGTGGCGTTTGGCTGTTCGGAAATGAGCGTTGGTTCTGGGCTCTGCTTTGTGGAAATGGAAATGGATGCCCATCACCTCCAAACATATCGAAGGGGCTGAATCCCATCCTGTCACCCAAAAACACCAGAGGCGGATTGTGCTGTCACAAGTACAAATGACCGAGTAGCGTGAGGGAGAAGCGAACAAATTGGACAATGTCGCAATCGATGTGGATGTTCGGAGATTGGACACCCGAAAACGCTAGATGTTTGTCTTGATACCTTAGCTTATTTGACAATGCAGAATTGAAAATAATGCCTGGGGCAGTCAAACGTCTAGTTATTCATACATACGAGAATACGAGAATGAACATCGCCGTTCAGGCCGACAGCATGGCAATAATATGGACGGATCGAAATTTAGTGTTTGCTAACTCAAAACCTTGTCTCTCTCTCCTCCTCACTGGACCGTAGAGCTTTCCCACGCTCGTTCACAACATGGCCATCAAGTTCTCGTCCTCTCTCATCATTTTTCATTATTCCCGAATTACTCCACCACTATTATTTTGATCTTTCTCCCATGATTTCTCATTGTTTCTGAATTAAAAATTCGGCTTTTAACCATGAATCTTCTGTCCAACCCTTCCATGTAATGTTCTTTGTTGCTTTGTGCCATTACGGTGTTAT
>Ga0153934_1000374_pt1 | contig 13231 bp, 7 predicted proteins | sample TSNJ018MetaG_FD_104708 | JGI IMG/M metagenome (GOLD analysis project Ga0153934, IMG submission 104708) | Attine ant fungus gardens microbial communities from New Jersey, USA - TSNJ018 MetaG | ecosystem: Host-associated > Fungi > Mycelium > Unclassified | place: USA: New Jersey, Wharton State...
ACCCGTAATCGCAACAACCCAATCGCAACCGCAAAACCCAGCGCAAGCTCCGCCCAGACCCGCCAAGGCTGCGCCTCCGGCCAATTATGATCCTCAGTAGCAACAAGGTGCTCCCCCCAAGCGACCCTGGGGACCCAATAGAGCTCACTACCTACCCGCCATTACCCCAGTTCCGTGCCGTCTTTTCTTTCTTGAGTAGCAAGAACATTCTTGAGTTCTCACTTGATCTCATGTCTTCTTTTTTCCCTTAGATTATGTAAGGGGAAAGCAGCGATAGCAGCTCGACCTTAGTACGAAGGGAAGCCTGAAATAGAGATTTTTTCTTCCCCCCTTTGACCTTAACCGATTTTTTCATTTCTCTCATAGGAGGACTCTTTTATTTAGAGAAACTGGAAAAAAGGTACGTAAGTACGTCCCTATTCAACCTCTTGGGAAACTGCATTCGGAATTAGCGGGGTAGGGACAGTTTCACTCAGCTGAGACCAAGAGCTTCTTCTCTTTCATATGCTACATCGGCCACATCCTTTGAAGAATCCGAAGATGAATCTGGTAACCTTGCATCCGAAGTAGCGATTCCCTTCCTCGCTCAGGAAAGTAAGAAGGAAAGGCATAAAGCAAGTACTGCGAACCCCTTTAAGCACGAGATTAGACAGTTGTGATTGCGCTTTCACCCATGATGGGATTCTTTGGGCTAGGATGCTAAAGAGATGGCTATGAGAGGGTCTTAGCCTGTAGTAGCTTGACAGTAGGAAGAGTCGTCAGGCCTAACCGCAGCTATTGAATCAACTATTCTTATTCAAGCTTTCTTGACGTCTTTCTACGCGGAAAGCTATAGATTCATAGATCGGTCGTTCCAGATGTGATGTTGCAAGCCGCCGATCAACGCAACCAATATCTGACGCGAGGCCTTTATACGATTACGATAAAGATCGAGTCGATTAGTCAGCTTTGCCTTGTTGATAGGCTAAAGCATAGCAGCTCGAGAACTCACGAACTAAAGATGCTACGTGACGCTTCCTTCATATGCGGATACAAGGGCCCCCTTGACTTATGATTCAGTGTCCCGTCGAAGAATTTCCATTCCCTTCCTGTGTAGGTCGACTCCAAATGTTACGGAATCGAACCTCGAACTCAATGTCTAACCGAGAATAAATAGAATGAAACCTGTGAACAATAAGGTTTAGTGATTCCCCTAACCCTCCAGTCATAGCTTCTCGGTCCTGTAATCGAGATCTTTCGTTGTTGCAGGAGCTGTAGTCATTAGTTTTTTAGTCACATGCGAAAGCTTGTAGTAATCTCGTCGTCTTTCCCAGCCGTGCCCCAATAAGCAGTTTCAGCAAAGCGGGTTCAAGCAGACGAAGAAAGCTCTGTAGATAGATCTTGTCTAAGGGAAGGATTCAATCGTCCAGTCCGTAATGAGAGATGAAGGTGGTTTGAGTATCTACATCTACGCCTGATGTGAACCCCAAGTATGAATAGGACTCCATCCGCAGCTTTAGGTATTAGTGTGCCCACACCCTCATAGGGGGAAGCCCCTTATCCTTATAGGCATAGACATCGAGAGGGGAGTACTTCATCGGCATAGGCAGCATCCCTGTTTTCAAGGTTGAATATGCCTGTCCCCTTTCCCACTTCCGGGTAAACCTAAGGCTCTTCCCTATTTTCTAAGAGGAAGAGCCGCTTTGAAGCTAATAAAAGCCTTTCTCAAACTGGGAGGATACTTTCGAACGAAGAAAACGCGAATTTCAGACACGACAATGCCAATAGAAAGAGTGAGACATCTGGAAGCAGTCAAGATAGAATTCTCGAAATCAGGAGGATGGGCCCTTTTGCCCAACTCCGGAATTCCATTCTTTTTAGTCTTTCACCAATCAACTATTGACGTATGTAGAATAGGTTGTTCTTTCATAGTCATTCTTTCATCGAACTTGGTGTTCTTATTGATCTTCGGATTCAATACTTGTCAAACTCAAATCAAACGTCGAAGGAGTTGGTCATCGTCCATTCAACTATAGAAGCGGAGCTAAACTAGTAGGGGTGGCCCCCAATAGTGGGTAACCTTGGACAACTCAACGACTATAGTGGAAAGGAGGTGGCGGGTTCAGAGTGTGAGTCTTTCGAGATCGACTAAATAGGGCGCTGTGAGACTGTATGCGCGATCATTGACTCGTATTTCCCCACTTGCGCTGATACGTTAGCGAGGTGAGCCCTACTAAACTAATCCAGTGAGTGCAACCTTAGATAAAAGTAGCTTTCTACCCCCTAATACAATACAGCATTTTTCTTGCTTACAAATGGATTTGATTCTGTCTTACAGATGGCTTGAACAGGCTTTCTTATGACTTCGTCACTCGGATCCAATCGCGCACCCGCTTTGTCTAACATCCCATAATCAAACGCGAAGGAAAGACTGAGCGGGACTATGAGTTGGGTAATCGAGACCCTCTTGTGCTTTGCTGCCTGTTTAAGACAGTCATGTTCACCTTGTTCACTGGCTCGCGGACTCCTTACCGTCCGGGGATATGTCTCACTATACAAAGTACACGTAGTTCAGCAGCATAAAAGGAAACAACAGAGATGAGCACACATCTCGATCTCAGAAAGCCTCTCTTAATGGGCTTAGATTCCTCTACACCTTTCTCGCTTCAACGTCCGGCAATAGAAAGACCAGCCAAACGGGTTCCGGTCGTGAGTTAGCAATCAAAACCGACTGCACGGGTACAGACCTGATTTTGTCCATGATTATTAAGGTAACCAGATAAGCTCCAGGTTAAGTTGTTGTTCCGCGGATAGAGGGGCTGCTTCGAGCATTGGTATGAAACCCGGAATATTGAATTTTCAATCGCGATGAGTCAAAGAAACCCACCCGGAATTCAGTCCATGATAGGATAGGGATAGAAGCTTGTGCATCTTTCTATTTGATGTTTGTTGATGGATCTATCAAAGTGGCATCGGAGATTCTTTCTTAATGGAAACGTCGTATAGGCCCCTATGGCTCTCCGTCAATCCTTCAAAAGGGATATGGCTATAATGAGAATCTCTTGCTTTCCGCAGCACCCGCTAGTGCACATACACTTTCGTTTACTTGGGCTCGTGAGGTGGTGGGAAATGGCCTGATCTATGCTTATGCTCTTGTCTAAGGAGCCCGCAGACTCTTATTAGACTGCTTGTGCCTATGTCTCGCGAAATCCATGATGTTAATCTCTCTTTCCGCTCGTGAGCAGAATTCGTGCTAGACTAGCTCTACTATAACTATATAAATATATTATTTAAGTGGTAAACTATAGGACTTCTTCCTCGAGTATTGAAATTGAGGCTGAACCTCTTCCCAGCCGGTTGCTCATCTCCGTTCTCCCTCTAAACTCTAAAGGAAGCCGATTCTACGCCGTAAAGGAAGCGTGTGCCCAATCACTAACCAGGAGGTGGTGTTCATCAAGCCCTCTCTGTAATAACAGATGCAAGTATGCGCTAGCTAGGATCTAGACTTAGACAGTAATCAGGAGAGAATCTCGAGTGGCGAAAGCGCCTTTGTTTGGTATTTCAAGGTAGCAACTTCGGACCCGCGATGTTATGAATCAATTCTTTCTCCTGGAATGGCTTACGGCCTCTATTGCCTGAACCCTAGACGTGGCCGGGGTGTATCGACGTAGCAATTGGATGCCCTTCTAAGCCTGTTTAAGCCGCCATCATTGGAAGAGCAGCCGACCCCCGGGGAGCAGCCATCGTTGACCAGTTTCAGTTTGTACTTTTTTAGTGCTCATTTCCCTTTTCCTCGTGGTTTTGTGTGAAACTTATGATTTTCAGGGTCTGTATCCTTTCTTTTCGAAGGCCTTTTCGGGGTGTCTCTTAAGTCAGGCAGCATTGAAAGCATTCGCTGTAAAGTCCCCTTTTCTAATTGAGATGATTCTGGGATGGCAGACTTTGTGGAAGTAGTAGTTACATTGCTCTCCTCTTTCTGTTTATGGTAATGAGATCAATCTACACGCTTACGCTAAGGTGACTGAGAGTGGGACCGCTAACCTTTGGATTCGCTTTACCGTGTGGATTCATGACTTTCGAGATATAGAGCTAGTGAGTGCTCATTTTATGGTTGATCTTTTTTTTCTGGTAGTCCTGGCCAACCCAACCCAGTGAGTAGCTAACTTAACCGATTGCTGCTCTCTTTTGGATTAGCCCTGTCCTAGCAGGTTCACGAGTCATTTTCCCATTATCTATTCCCCCTTTCTTTTCTCTTCCTACCACGGTTTGGGTGCTAAGTAGCAGACATCACGTAGTGGGTGCTAGGTAGTGTGAAGTCATCAAGTCAAACGGTCGGCTTTGCCCCAGTTGATTGGGCGTTAGGTCTTTCATCAGTTCGCTAAGTTTGAATAGCTCGAGGAGGCATTAAGAACTGGAATAAAGAGAACTTTTTAGCTGTTTTGCCGCTTCTCTTATCCCGATCTATGCCATTGGCGATTGCAAAAAAAGGTAAACCAGAAGTTGAAAAAAAGAATACAAGCACTTCGCTCCTGATGTTCATACATAATAGTGGGATTTCCACTCTTCAGTTATAGCTTTAAGCTTCAGTCTCCGAATAGGAAAGGGCAACGTTTCAGTCTTCAAGGTTCTGATTGGGGCTTTCCCTCTTCAGTTTGAAACTTTATCATGAGGGTCCCGAGAAAGAATCATCCGGACTTCTCTTCTTGCTTGGACCAACCCAACCGGCTATTTCCGACAAGCAGCGTCGACCGGCTATTTGTTCACATGAAAGCAGGAACGTTGGAGGTAGGCGAATCCTTATTTCTTCTATACTCTTCGTGACCTTAACCCCTGGTAGGGCATCCAGGACATACCAGGAAAGCGAGCAGAGCGGACTAAAAGCTTCCCTCGCCTTCTGTCTTCCAAATCATTCTCACCTTGACCTCCCATCTCATTCTCAAGAAAAAATGGTGACTTCCTGGCCCCTATTCTGATATCCGGGAGGCTGCTTCTAGAACATCTTTCTCTTTGAGAGTTCCGAAGTGATCCTCATTCTCACCGCAGCCTTCTGAAGCCGAAAGAAAGCCGGGAAAGAATGCATTTCCGGAATCTAAATGTTGCCCCACCAAAAGACGATAACCCAATGCCAATCGCTGATCTGTTAGTGGACAGAGCTGCTGGGCATTGAATGGACGGTCACTTAGGGTATAACCATATTTTCATCTCCAAAGAGGACGAGGCAAAAACAGCGTTCCGTTGTCCGGGTGCTGGTGCTGTTGGACAGACGGACTATTCTGCTGGCAGGTGATGCCCTTCGGTCTGAATAACGCGTCAGTTATCTACCAGCGAGCAATGAACCTCATCTTCCATTACTTTATTGTAAACATCGTAGAGGTGGTGTATATTGACGATGTAGTTGTTCAGTCTTTCCCTGGGTCATTTGTCTGATTTCTTCACTGTGTTTGAGCGCGAGAACACGGCTTGAAGATGAACCCGTAAAAATGTGCATTTGGCGTAACAGCAGGAAACTTCCTAAAGTTCGACGTGCTACCTAGCCCCATCTAGATGCATAATTGCATATATGATATTAGCTGTCGCTTCGCTCGAGTGACTACGTACCTGCCCCTTCGACATAGATGAGATTGGACTGTCTTTGGCCTAGAAGAATGGCACTTGACTTGCCTTTTCTTGGTCGGTTCGAATCCGGCCCAGTCCTAGGGACGCACGTGACAGACGTTCTTGTCACTCAAATCTGGAGTGAAAGCCGACTACCAGCACGGAGCCAAAGGATCTTGGTTGAAACTTTGGCACTGTGGACACCAGCGGAAGTAGGTGACCCTTCAATAGATTTGCATGAAGGCTCCCCTTTACCTTTGGTAGGCATTCCCCCTATCTTACCAAATGTCGGGACAGAGGTACTGGTGTGAAGAGGGCGTATACAAAAGTGGATTATGAATCGCTTTGTTTCGTTGTTTCCCACTTTCATCTTTTAAAGCTTCTTTCACACATAAACCTGTTGTTATTTTCTTCCTCAACATTTTTTGTCTGGTATTCTGTTATGCTATAATTTATACTAGTTATGTCATGCTCGAAGGAGACAAAGAAACCTTTGTCAAGATCTTACTCATCATGAGTGAATGTTCTGCGATCTTTTTTTGCTTTCGCGGAAGTGCGCTCAGTCCGTTGCTTGTTAGGTCGAGTAGAGTCCATTATCTACGTATTCACGACTTCAACACAACTCATTCACTTAAGAAAGGATAGCTTTTGAATCGAACTGACGTATATTTACTATTCTTCATGGTGATTTTGACTCATTGGGACATCCTTAAAAAAAGAAGAATTCAGAAAAGGATTCGAACCCTTTTCTATAGAAAGAAAGTGAGTGAGCCCCCGCCTCCTTTTCAACGAAAGATGAAAGTAAGGACCTAGACTTTTTATAGAAGACATGAAAAGATAAACCGGAGCGAAGTGACTCATCCAAATGGGGCACGAGCGGTCGTTAGCACTCAGAGCAGAGGTTGTCGAAAAGGAGATGGAACCCGAAGGTAGCAGGCTCTCTTTTCCATTCTCTGACGAAGCAATATAATACTCGTATTCCTTCTATTCTAAATTATGCTATTATTAATTATGGCTCCCCTGCTCGATTGTATTGATCGAACCGTGGCACCAGGCAATTGGGGATAGGGGGGGCGCTCCTTCGGAGCGAAGGAGAACTCCCTGCTCTGGAACTGATTGAATGCGTCTTGTTCACTGCTAAGCTAATCGTTCTGTCCTACTTGACTCTATGTTGATACCTCACCCTAGGTTAGGAGCTGGCTTAAGCCATGCCCTTACTTGACTCCCAAGACCGGATACGCAGCTAAGAAGAGAGGAGAGACTAGTACTTGTAGTAGTAGTTGCATTAGCTTCGGCTGACTCTTTCTTTCATGCAATCACAATGAGTAATGGTGATGCTAATCCAAGTCATTGAAGGAAGATGCCAATCCGAAGTTTAAGAGTTCTTATCAGATTAAGTAGAGTTGGGATTGAGATTGGTACGGATTTGAGCGAATTCCCTTCCTCTGGCGAGTGACTCTTCCGGATCTTAGCTCGCATCCTACGATTGATGCCTTGACGGAAAAGGTTTATGCTGCTTTGTCCGCAGCAACCTTTGCTAAGCTAATCCCAGCTTTGGAAAAAGACCTACAAAAAGAGTTCCTCTGATTCTGATTGAATAGCAGCCTATTCTTTCACAACAACCATGGCATGAACTAGTAGCTTTAGAGCTCCGGAAAGAGTGAGAAGATAGAGAGCTTTCTTTAGAAAGATGATGGAAGGAGATGTGGCATCTAATCATGACGCTGCTCTTTCTGTCTTTCAGCGCTTTGAGATGAGAATGAGTTGAGTATCGGAAGTGAGACTCGTCGATTTGCTTTGGATTGATTGTGACTTCTTCTTTTCTTAGGGATTTTCAGGTACGAAGTCGCTCGAGCATCTTCGCTCCTGCGTGAGACTATATCTCTTTTCATCTTCATTTTCTCTAGTGGGCTTAAGATTTGACTTTGACTTCCAAAACGGAAAGAACATCCTCACTCAAAAGACGAGACTTGGATCGACGATCTACGCCTTCCCTTAGGAACTCAACCAGGGGTTGCTGGAACTGGTGTCGGTACTGGCGGTACTGTAGTTGCTGGCACTGGAAAAAAGGAAAGATTTAGTTCAGTTCGATGGTGCTACTGCTGACGAGGAACGTGCTTTTTTTCAAGCCGCTATGTGGAGTTACGAGAACTACGGAATACATAATATGGCAAAGCAAAGATGGAAAATACAATCAGTATCAGTACGGCCGGAAAGACGAAGAAGAGCTCTTTGAATCCAGCTGGTCAACAGTTGGCTTTTCCGTCGTGCATCCATCTGTATAGATATTGATTACTAAACGTCATTTAAATCTTTCTGGGAGAATTGGACAAATTGAACTAAAGGACCGATGGGACATCGGAGAAGATGAGGAAGAAGAGCGTAGAAGACCTGGTATAGATGCCCTCGAATCTGCTGTTCACGAAGAAGCTCTTGAGGAAATGACGAGAAAGGGAATGATTGGACAAAGATACCTTGATTGATAAGGGCAGATATTGCAAAGAGATCACCAGCAGCGGTTAGAAGAGCTTCTATTTCACCAAGAGCTTATGCCATTAACACCAAACAGCTGATTCAAGTTGTTGCTTCTCCCCCCGGGGTAATTCCCGTCATTCAAAAGCAAGAGGAAAGAGCCAAGCACCGAAAACGAGAGCAGCGGATAATGCGACAACTAGTCTCCCTAGGATTGTCTTTAAAGGGAAAAGGGTAGTGGCAGGCCTCGAAGGGCCGGCAACTTTACAGGTATTGAGCAGAGCCTGTTTTCTAAAGCTAAAGTATACTTTGTAATTCCGAGTCAGTACATGAGACTAACCGACGGTTCTGTTCCTTCTAACCGGGCCTTAGTTCGCTCAGTCCGAGGAATAGGATAGCTTTTGGAAGACGAACACGTCGATGGTCTTTAGTTCGTTCGTTGTAGCAGAGCGAATAAGGTGTCATTGTCATTCTAAGTCGAAATTCCTTGTATGAAAATGGCATTGAATTAACAAAGTCCTAAAATGGGCTTTTGTGATAAAAGAAATGGGTGCATATGATAATGGAATGTGCAAGCACTGTCAGTTATTCTGTTTGTTGTATAGTTAATGGTAGCTCTCTTCCGTCATTCAATTCCACTAGAGGGCTGAGGCAAGGGAATTGAGGTAGTTAACGCAGCTCTGAAGATCTGTTTAGGGTGGGCAAAGAGGGTGAAGCCACTTTGTCTGCCCGGTAGAAAAAGTGGAACTCGAATAGTTCTACCTTACCACGCCAGCAGTCATATTAGATTGAATTTGAACACTCGCTCTACGGAGTACCCAACCATGGAATCTCCCAACAGCACAACAAAGGAGTAATCAAAAAGGAGTCGCTACCTAGCTCAGTAGTTTCAACCGAACAATAGGTTTGGTCTTGTTGATCAGTCCGTAGCCAGCCGGAGTACTTCTTTTGAATGGCATTAGAGAAGAGGAAGAGCTGTTTAGAGATAGAATCAGGAAACGCAGCCCGAAAGAGTTCATTGGCTGAGGCGTAACACCGGCCTCTTCCTTTTCAATCAGAGGTTCCCATCCCACGGCCTAAAAGAAGAAGGCCAGTTAGCCACAAAGTCGTCAGAAAAGAAAGAATCAGAATCGAGCTCAGCTTACGGGAACAATGAGTTCACTGCTATTGTGGCGCCTTCCTCTTATTCTTGATTGGCTGATGATGGCATTGGTGGGGCTAGATCCGCTATGGAAAAGCCAAGGAACACTCCCTTGCCCTTGGTCAGGGATCTCTCATGCGGGCTACTCGAAAGCTGTAGAGACATCTCTATTCATGTAATTTCTGATCAGTGGTTTCAGACTTGCTAGTGCTATTATAGCTAAGAAGGGCTATTTCAATAGAATTGTACTCCATTGGAACAGACTCACTAGAGCCAGACTCAGAGAACAGAGAAGCTATGGCTCGGGGAGAGGTTATGAAATATATCTCCTGTTAGGGAGAGGGAAATGGCGGGAGAGAAGGTAGCGAACGAAGCGAGCTCGGTCGCTCAGGTCACTCAACAAAGACATATAAGAAGAAAGAGTCCGCACCGAACGAAGTCTTTAACAGCTCATAAAGAATGGATGCTTCTACTAATCCATCCCTGGGAACAACCAGTCTTCAATGACTATAGGTGGAAGCGGAATGCAGTCGCAAACCTTTGAATGTTCATGAAAAGTTTCCCATCCCTCGCCCATTAGCTTCTTTGTTCTATTTAGAAAGCAAAGTTCCACACCCGGTTACCCATAAAAGACATAAACTCTCTCTCTCGGGCATAATTAGTCTCATCAGAAAGATAATCTGATGCGAGGGATCCAAAGACAACATAGTCTCCGACGATTGGGATGCATTGAATTGGCTGAGGTAGTTGCAGACTTGGTGCCATCCAACTCACTGGCCCAAGCCAAGGATGTTCTCTTTTTCTATTGCTAGCTAGGGAATCCAGAGAAGCGGAGTTAGCTCGTAGGCTGCTGATTCTGACTTGATAGCTTAGCTTTCCGGTGAGGCGTGGTCAATCTATCTTCTTTTCAAAGTATGGGGTGAGGGTTAGACTACGGATGAGGAGTTGTTGGGCTAAGCGTCGCCCGGAAGATGTCCATTTGTTCTCAAGACCAGGGGCTTTGCGAAGGTCTGGTTCTCAAGGCCAGGGGTCACTCAAACAATGGGCAGGGCAGCTAACATCGTTGTCAATTCTTCGTCCCAGCTGTCAGCAAAGACGCCTCTTTCAATGCTCAATGCAAAGTCCCTAAAACTTGGTAATGCCACAGCCATCATCAGCATTTCGAACTAGCAGGAAAGGAACGAAAGCAACTGGCCGAGTAGCTCATGGGCAATTGAAAGATCGAACCAAAGGCAGCATCGGATCTGGAAAGAAATTACATGGTCGAGGCGCTACAGCAGCTTGGAATTGACGTCAGGCCCTTAATGAGGCCGACGTCTAGGAAACCATACCCTGATTGGATCGACCGAGTTCATCAGTTTCGGGGTATAAGGTGCCTTAGTTTGTTCTCTTTTTTGGTGAGGAGAAGAAGTAGACTGTTGAGCATATAGCTCGGTTCTCGGTCCAGTGCGGGGAAGCTAGGTCCAAGGACTACCTCAAGTTGAGGCTCTTTGCCAACTCTCTTACTAAATCGGCCTTCTCCTGGTATATGAACATCCCCCCAAACTCTATTAACTGTTGGTACGATCTGGAAAGCTAGTTCCATGAGCAATTCTATAAGACAGAACCTGACATTACAGTGGCCGATTTGGCAAGACTTAGTCAGCTCCAAGGGTCGAAAAGTACATCGCGAGGTTTAGGAAGCTGAGGACGTCATGTCATACCTCCTTGACCGAAAAGGAGTGTGTTAGTTTGGCTCTGAGAGGTATGAACTTCAATATGAGAGAGAAGTTTTTTTGGCAAGAATTCACCGATCTCTTTCACCTGGTCACTAGAGCCGCTAGTTATGAGCGGTTGCTGAAGGAAAAGAAAGAGAGAAGGACTTCATCCAAGGGCACTTACTACAAGGATCCAAGTGACGAAATAGCTGTGGTCGAGTATGATTCGACCTCTGAATCTGAAGACGAAGAGGTGTGTGTGGCAGAACTTGTGCAAGGGAAGCCCTATGAGTGCCCAGCTTCCACCAAACCCAAGGAGAAGAGTGATCGGCCACAGAAGAATAAGAACAAAAAGCATGGCCGAGGTTGAAAGGAGTATAGGATCACGGCTGCATGACGGAGTGATCTTTCCCTCTTCAACAAGCCGGTGGTGATCTCACTTTCGAAAGAGAGTCTCGACGTGGCGGTGTACACGTAGCGCCTATAGCATACAGCCCGAAACCGCCTTCGGATCTGCATTCGCATCTCCTTCTCCTTCGGCTTTTGCTTGAGTCTGTTCCTTCCTTCAAGATTTTTGTGCGGATCTCTTTCTCTATTTCTTAATGGAATAATCTCGGAAAGTAAGGGTGAGTTTACGAAAGGAAGTAAGACTCTGGTACGTCAGGGGATGTCTAGCTATGGAAGAAGAAGTAGGTCACCGAAAGGTGCGATATTTGCCTTAGCACGATAAGCGAACTTTGCTACAAAAAGGGGGCTAGCCCGGCCGGCTACACTTCAGTAATACGTTTGAGCCGGTCTTTGAGAAAGGTATTGAGCTGCTCTTTGTGCAGCACTCTACCTTCCTCGGTCTTCTTCTACAGCAAGGGGCGCCGCCCTCCCCCTTACCACACTTATTCCACCCTCTGACCAAAAAAAAAGACACATAGAGGGCTCATTTGTCCTCCAGGATGAGCCTGAGAATGTTTTTAAAAGCCGGGCTCTCGGAGCAGAGAAATACAATTCGAAATGAGCGCAAACATGAAAACCTTCTATTCCACCTTCCAAAATGAAAGACGCTCAATAGAAGGGCGCCCACATCCCCGCTCGCCCCTACCCACCTCTCGGGGTGGCCTCGCTGACGCTTTTTGCTGACGCTACTTTTGCTTCAGCTTTCTATATAAGCTAGCATGCTGCCCAAGTCTACCTCCCAAAAAGCAAGCAAGCCATATCCTAACCAACCTACCAACTCTTACTCTCTGGGGGATCCCTACCCCTAGAAAACGAGTACTTTTTCAAAATCATACCTAGAAAGATAATCATGGGCCTTTTGGTTAATCAAATCTGCCCTCCAATTCGAAATTTTCCCGGATCCTTAATAGCCGCTTAAAAAAAGAAGAGTCACTGCCACGGCCTTCGCCATTCTCGATTAATAATAAATAGTTACGATGCAGCGTATCCATAGTATACTCGGCTTCTTTATTTAAGATTCCATCAGAGATCAAATTGTGCTTTTGCTCAGCCCAGAATGGATGCGGATCCAACTGAGCCATGCGATCGATAATACTCCCCTTTAACATGATCATAGAATCAATCTCATCGTCGTAGACTTCCCTTTCTGGAGTCAAAGTTGCAATCCGATGCTTGATTGTTTCGTGTTGCAAGTTCCAAAAAGGATCCTCCCATGGAGCGGGATCATGCCGTGCTGGCGCCCGCGGCTCATTTGGGGCATCCTGAGATTGGATGGGGGCCGGCTGCTCGACCTCAAAATCACTCCCTACAGATGGTAATGATGGCACAGAAGGAACCGAGCCCGCTGGTAAGGGTGGGAGGTCAGAGGGGACCGATGGAAAAGACTTCCACGGGGAGTTGTATTCCCTCGGCCCAGGATTAGAGGGGCCCGCTTCATCCCTGTTCGGCACTTGGCCTACGCTCGTAGGTTCCGAGTGGGATGCTTGGAAATTTTCGGAATGGGGATTCACTTCACCACCCGACCCCGAAACCGCACAAGTCCCCATAAATACTGTCACCACATCAGATAAAAATAAACCAATATTAGAAACAACATAGATGCGGATACCATAGCCAAAGAGGGAGGTGAAACAAAGAAGGGATATATACAACACATAGACAACTCGAGAGCCATATTTCTTTTTCAAACGACAAGAATAAAGACGAAACATAAAGATGAGGCCTAAAAGCAGCAGTCCAAAAAGCACGAGATATCTACCTATAGTCATTATAGCGATTCCTTCTGATCCTAGAAAACGTCCGAAAAAACCTGCTACGGAACTACCGAGCAGGGGCAAAAATACGATAAGTAGATACATAATTTCGAGTGTGATCAGACAACCAAAAATCTGACAATGAC
>Ga0153934_1000376_pt1 | contig 13219 bp, 14 predicted proteins | sample TSNJ018MetaG_FD_104708 | JGI IMG/M metagenome (GOLD analysis project Ga0153934, IMG submission 104708) | Attine ant fungus gardens microbial communities from New Jersey, USA - TSNJ018 MetaG | ecosystem: Host-associated > Fungi > Mycelium > Unclassified | place: USA: New Jersey, Wharton State...
CCGGGATTCTAGGGGCTGCAGCAGGACGAATATTAGCTGGATGGGCATCAGCCTTGTGAGGACCTCCTTGATCAGATGAAGCTGCTTTTTTTGACGTCAACATGAGAAGAGGGTTGGGAAAAAAAATCAAAAGTGGGCTCACAACTTTCTGACTTTTTGGTTCCTCTATCCGCTACACCAAAACTCGCCCAAACGAGAAGCGTAGCCGCAGCTGTTATGCCAACCTAAAGAAAAAAAGAAAGAGCAAGAACCGACTTCAAAAAAGCTCATTCTCCACGATACACAACGGGACAAAGAAGCTTACGGTGGCACGACTTTGAGGATTGTTCATGAATGTGACCATGGCTGTATACTTCTTGATGGGTTACAGGAGACCACTGTCAGACGTGAGGTGTAATGACTTTTTTTGAGAGTGGTTGTAGGTCACACAAATTATCTGGAATCAGTCTGAGATCCGTAATAATTGGAGCGATGAGATAAACTAAGTGATCAGAGTCAGGGGGATCGAAATGGGACACCACTATCCGTCTCTTCATCGACTACGTCATTTATATCACAGACCAAGAGTTCACACACACACCAATGGGAATTGAAAGAGCTAGTAGAGACGGTTGGCATCTGACCTGTTGCAGCATTGTAACAGTGGATAGCATTGAGCTTGTTTTGCAAATTCATGAAATAAGTCTGTATGTTACGAAGCTACAGGCATGTTGTGAGTGTGAAACTGTCACACTGCTGGTGTTCCATTATTTTCAATGAGAATTGTGGTTGTCCTCTTTCAGCATCGCCAAAAAGCAACTTGCCGTTGGGAGACCAAATCGATGGGAGAAGAAAAACAATTCAGAACTGAATTGTTCTTCACACATTTTATGTGGAGTTAGTGCCTTTTGACAGGACAACATTTAGTGGCCCAGACACGGTTCGAACTCCAACCCGATTGCACCGCAATCAGGCAGTATGCCCTTACGAACTCAACTATCTCGCCAACTGAAAGTTCATCAACTTTTTCTTACACAACACCTCAAATGAACCATAATGCGCAGTGGAAATATTTTGATGCAATGTAGATACATCCCTACACATACCTGGGCTGGACTAGCTTTGTATAAGGTTTTTCAACTTCCTTCACCCCCTCTTCAGTCACCATTATTACATCTTCTGAACCATCAGACCTGTCCAGCAGTGCCATTGAACTAAATGGACACCTAGAGGGGCTGATACCGTAGTCCAATGAATTAGAGAAGAGAACGCAGAAGAGCTGATACTGTAGTCCAATGAGCTAGAGAATTCAGCCTCACAATCGACAAATGAACATGCCACAAGACCATAGCTCTGTGCATGGCGAGATGACCTTGAACAAGCTCAGTTGGTGCTTTGGATGGTAATTGACAATGTGAAGAAATATGGTCAATTTTCAGTGTTCTGTAGAACAAAGTTGATAAACTTTCAGTCGGCGAGATAGCTGAGTTCGTAAGGGTATACTGCCTGATTGCGGTGCAATCGTTCGAACCGCGTCTGGTCCACTAAATGTTGCCTTGTCACAAGGCACTAATTCCACACAAAATGTGTGAAGAACAATTCAGTTCTGAATTGTTTTTCTTCTCCCAATGGCAAGTTGCTTTTTGGCAATGCTCAAAGAGTACAAATCTCTCGAGTTCAAAACACTCAAATACACGCGCGCGCGCGAGAAACATTCAGGCATAGATCACCTCAAATATCACAGACTTCACGATAAATCAATGTGGTGTCCTCGAGACCCGTTTCAGGAAGCGAATCCGTTGATAATCACAGTCTTAAAGAACCAACTCATTCAAAAAGGTCTGGTGAATATCCAGATTGGCGCACATCATAAAATTCGACAGCGAGGCTAGACTAGCAACTAGACGCCGTGACCCGCGCTACTTCATCCTGAACTACGCATGTGTGTATCATTCATCTCGTATAGGCCTCTTTCCTCATGACTACTGGATCATACTACATTCTGTGTTCAAATCTCATGCTCTAACAGCTCAGCCATCTCGCCGACTGAGAAGTTCCCGTCACACAACACCTCACATTAATCACAATTTCATTTTCTCAACTACCAATTTGTGACAAGTCTTCCCATTATGAATTTCGTTTTTGCAAGAAATGAATAGATTCTCCATTTCTAATAAAGGATAAGATCGAATCTAGATGATTTGACACATGAAGTGACATCACATCCCAGCTCAAGCGACTTGTAACAATCGACTTTGAATACAACATGCCACCAGCATGCATAACTCCAGTTGATTCGTGGTTTTTGATCTTGAAAAATGAGACATGGAGGTAAGACAGCATCAGTGCCACCGATAGCAAAAAAAAGCTATCAAGGACCGGTTTCAAAAAGAGAGATTCATGTCTACACATTTACAAACCAGTGTTCAAGATCTAAGTCATTATGTCTAGGATTATCACACATTCATCTAAAATTCCAGGCGTAGCTAACCAATTTTTTTAGACATGCTAGGCAAACAAAAAGTCGAACATCACGAGTATTATCTTGGAAAATTTTTCTTTCAGAACATCAACGGCTGAGTCAATCGTCAGAGAGCTGGGAGGCTCAGACTTCAGTGGACGGGATAAGGAGAAAAAGCCTAAAATTACATTCAAATTTGGTTGATCACATGAGGGAATCTTGAGTCGTCTATCAGCAGGAACATTGAGGTTGTTAAACACGGATAAAAATAAAGACTTGACCTCACCAACAGATCATGAATACATTATATATTTGCCTAACTAAAAAATATACCTGCTGCCGCATCGCACAAGCTCGCTCGCATTAGCCTAGTACAAGCAACGTGTATATCTTGTGTAAACTGATTTGAATGACAAACCTTCATAGTAAAGTCGTTACGAAAACTCTACAATAAGAACGTGCACATATCAGAATTAAACTATGCAGAAATATAGAAATGTATGGGTCAATCTTTAGAGATAAACTCTCTTCTCAAAAAAATTGAACACCTTATGATATCATCTGTCGAAGCTTCTGGCAACGTCCTCCGAAATCTCATCTGCACTCGGAACATCCACTTTGCCCATCACATTCATCGTCGCACCCTCGACAGACACACTGAGGCCCATCTCTTTACAACCTCTCACCTCTTCTTCACTCATGCCCAGTGCATCTCTCGGGATCCAAATGGTCCTTTGGGGTACCGAGATGGCCGGATGCGCATAACCAAAGTCTGCTTCCTCATTTCTCTCTCCTGCAGCAGCTCTTTTATCTTTGGTAGGAGACGTGCATTGGGCGTCATCGGCTTCGATGTCTGCATTCTGTCCTTGTTCCAAATTTTCACCGCTACTTCCAGCCTCGGATTCGGTATCGTCAGTGACACCCCCAACTGGGGAATAAGTCTTATCCTTCAAGCTCAGAGGGAGAGCATACAATAGTGGGCCATATGAGTGATTGATAATCATATGGAACCCCACAGTGAAGACGATCAGGATGATTAAGAGGATGGCATGGGGGTAAGCATGAGCCAAGAAGAACAGGCCACACAAGCAAACCTGTAACGGTCCATTCAGCAACATCAAAGTTCTGAGCCACATCCAAAGCTCACCTCTTCAATGTAGAGGCCAACAAATACTTGTTGGATGGCCTTCGGGAAGAATAGTCCTCCAGTATCAGAAGATGGTTTTTGTTCATATACCCATAAGAAAAGGTATTTGTAAAGCTGGTAAAATGCGAAGAACGTCCCGAATGCGAGACCATTGATGAGGGGAGATATAACCGAGTAAGTTATAGCTTCACCAATGTAAGTATTACAGACGAATTGGATGAAAACCCGCAAACTCACAGATTACAGCCAAAAGGGTGACAGAAGGGAAAAGTGTACCCCAGGCACAATCTTCGAGAACGTACTTGATCGAATAAACTGATCTCGGAGTGCTGCCAAGAAGGAAGAGCTTAACGTAATATATTACCAATGGCGATATTTGCAAAAATCCGCTTGCAGTACCAGAAAGGCCTTGTAGGATAATATAGGTCAGGAAGAAAGTAGAAGCCTGAGGAAGTTGGGTAGCAAGAGTATTAGCTATTGATGTTGGGTCGTTCAAGATTTGCTGGAGAGCAGGAATTATTCCAGAACTAATGGTGACAATGAGAAATGAATGCTGAAAATTGGAGCGTCAGAGGCGATACATATGAGCAGATCAAGCAATGTACCACGACCAAGAAGGAAAAATATCTGGTCATTAGAGAAAGTTCCAAGCCGGTGTATTTGGGGACTCCCTCAAATCTTGCTAGTAGCCTCAGGATGATAGGAAGAAGAGCCATCAGGACAGCGAGCATGACTGGGGGTAAAACACCCTGAAATTTTCTATCAGCATGATCGATTGGTAACTCTCATTTGAGTACTCACAGAGATGATTCCAACGACAGTGGAGGGGAGTTCACATATCCAGTTGAGCCACTTGACCTGAGAGCAGATGGAATGGATATTTGAAATGGCACCAACGAATGCAACTGAGGGAATGGATTCAGAATAATCCAAAGGCTCAAGAAATTTGATAATAATTACCAGGGAATGACCAGAAGATAATCAGTGCAGCAGTTGCGGAGTAGCTAATAGCTATTCGTATCTACAACGAGGGGTTAATCAAATTAAATTGATGTTATGAAAGTTTACCTTCTGCTCATATGTATTCAGATTCAGGTTGGCCCAGATGACGTCCTGAGGACTGATCTCATTATATTTCCTTGCTGTATCGGACCATGAGAGGCATCAAGACAGAAAAGAGAATATGTTGCGTACCCATTCTGTAGGGGTCATGGTGGGCCAAAGCCTGTATAGCCATGTGAGCACCAATTTGCTTTTTGAAGGTGATAAAGGCGCTGGTCAAAGGCGGGTATTTCGAACCACCATAGCCGACAATGCGGCCTTCAACGGCTTCCGCGGTATTCTTCAATACACCAGCAGCATCTTTCATCATATCGGAGGGCTTGCGGCCTAACATGAGATATAAGCAACGATATACATCAAAAGAAAAATGGTAGAGTACTATTTCGTCGCTTTGCTTTCTTCTTGGAAGTGGCCTCAGCCGCACTGGCGATGTCTTCTTCCTCAATGGACGAAATTGCCTCATTCAGAAGCTTATTACACTCTTTGATTTCTTCCCTCGCCCACTCGATAGTATCGACTCTCTGGCCAGTAAACGGTACCAAACCAAGTCGATGTGAGGGGCGTTGGTCACGCGGAACATCAGAGACAAAATCGAGAGGAACTGCTTCAGGATCCGCAGCCTTCTTTGAGTCCGCGCTAGTTGATTTAGCTGCGTTCTTCTGTTGCTGATTCTGCGCCTCCAAACGTAATCTGGCTGCAGTACGAAGGAGAGAAGTTTCCGCATTTTCAAGTTTGCTACATGCGGCAAGACGTCGGTCATAGATGTCCGGCAGTTCCTTGAGGTTACGATTAATCCAGATCTTGCGCACACCCCCCGGGAGTTCCTCAAAGACTTTAAGGAGACCGCTCTTGCTCAGATAACGCTCAGGAATGCCCATAACGAGAATTGTATTGGCTTGAAGCGATCTGGCGTGGTCATGCTCAATAAGATGCTCTTGACGCGCCTTCACGTAGTGATGCATCTCATTGCTGATGTTGTAAAAGATCCAGACTGATACAGGAGTCAGCTCGAGCGGTTAAACGAATATGCAAACCTACAGGTAAAGACATAAACCATAACAACGTGCGCCGCATACCTCGACCAGAGATGAGGTGGGACATCACTGAAAGACAGTTTGTTCAGATTGTCATACGATGGATCAGGGACAATGTTGACAGTGGTAGCAGGGAATAAAACAATCCAGGATATAAGCCAAATGGGCAAGAATATCTTGGTCATCATCCTGAGGAAGCGCACGAAACAGTAGGCATCCAAGCTGGTGACATTCTTAATAGTCTTGTGGTCAGCGCGCCAAACAGCCAGTGGCCACAGAAAACGATTGGGAGAAAACGGGTTGGAACGCTTTCTATAAAAAAAAGATCAATTTGAAACCGGTCCTCTGAACACAAAAGTGAAAGAAGCCCACTTGGGAGGAACAGCATACGTTCTTGGCTCGTATACTGCTTTGAAGTAGGGATAAACGAGTGTAAAAGCGCCAAGTTCGGCGCCAAAAATGATAGCATTGAAAACGAGCGCTGTGACAAACGTCGCGGCCGAAGCCGAAGTAGCCTGGTTTCGTAAATCCTGGTCAGACCTGCACAATAGCACTGGTGAGAAGAAAACATTAAAGAAAAGTGTTTTACTGACGAGGCGGATGGGGCAGAAGGCGACATGTGGGAAGCGAGTTAGAGGGGACGTATGTTTTAAGGACAACTTGACATCATTCCCCGTTTCCTAGTTTGGAATAGCCTAGGATCCCTTCTGGTTCTCAGCGTTCCCGAAATCCCCGCATATGATTATCTTTTCTGTTCAGGCAACTACATTCCCCCAGAGACAAACTGGTTCTACATCTTGACCGTCTTATCGCTGCCTTGTGCTTCAGATATGAAATTGATCTGTTCCAAAATTGACCGCTACTTTGGTTCTTGAAGTGATAACAGGTGTTATCATATATAGAAGACTAATGCCCGTTCATTCCACTCAGCAACAACCTCACTCATGACCCTTGACATCTGGCCACCCAAAAGGCGACCTTTGACAATGTTTCTATCTTTACTTTCCTCGTACCCCGCCTCAGTCAGTCACACTCGGCCATCAGCATGATCCGCTGTACAATGACAGATGCAGGATCATGTGGGATCAGCTACCTGGGTGGTGAAGCTGTAAATAAGTCGCTCAATTAGTGGCTGTGTGTCAAAGGTATATTGACTCTCGCGAACTGCGCTGGCTTGTGGCATGAGTGTTGCATCAAGACGTGAATTCAGCCAAGGTATATCTAAGATTTGAATATCCGCAGTAATCTCGCTTCTGTGACGATCCTGGTTCGGCACAATGGACACTCCTTAGAACTCGCCATGACCAACTCCGAACATCCACGACACATTGCTAAATGCCTGAATGACATTTAACCCTGCATGGACCAAGAAAAAAATGCAAGGTGAACGTACCCGCAATCCACAATCGCAATATTTGCTTCCTCGTCCTGACAGATCACACACAACCCTGAGCGCTCCAGGAATGATGCCGGCTTCTCAGACGTTGCCGAAGTCTCCGGTGGAATAGCAGAAACTGCAGCCTCAGTCTGCCCTCCAGAATTAGCGTGTCTATCAGACCTGTCATGAGGAGTAGCCTGATCCTCGTCTTCATCCACCACTTCAACATTGATTTCCATATCGTCTGTACCATCTTCAGCTTCATCTAGTCTAGTTCTATGACTTTCTCGCCCTCCTGTTCTCGGCCACTCTTCTTCTTCTCTCCTCCTTTGATCTTCTTGTTCTCTTCTCATTGCTTCTTCTCTCTCCGTCCGTCTTCTATCCTCCTCCAGACTCTCCACTAATCTCTGCCGCTCCCGATCTTTCCTTTCATCATCTACGAGTGCCATAACCTTACTCACCAACTCACTCTTCTCAAGGATCATGGTCGCATTGACATGATTAGTGAAAAGTATATTCTTCAAGACACCAACGGATAAGGCATTAATGGAGCTTTGTGTCATAGTAAGTAATTGATCGAGAGTCGGCATTGGCGGAGATGAAGGCGTTTGAGTAAAAGTCGATGTCGTACGTTGTCTTTGGGGAGGAGTTGATGGAGTGGGATTTGGCTGGGTTCTCGGCGATGGTCGATGTTCAGATGAAGCGTTAGGTCGGGGGGAAGACCGCGGCTCTTGCGGGCGATATGGTCGCGGTTGTTGAGCAGATGAAGCAGACGGAAACGAATGGTAAGTTGATGAAGGTGGAGATTGCGGTGGACGATTGGAGCGATAAGCTCCGTATGGAAAGTGGTGGTGGTTTGGAGAAGCCCCAGAATTGCTGTCATGAGCCTGATGATAGCTGTGAGATGTAAAGCGCGGCGGAGCGTTGTCTGTCGTAGCACTGTACCGATAAGGATTTGATGCTGGTTGAGCTTGAGGACGAGGAGCTACGGGAGGTGGTCCATCCCCACCCCTGGAAAAGAAACTACGAGGTCGAACTCCTGCAAATGGATTAGGAACCTTATTACTGCGATAATAATTCTGAGGCACATCATCAGAACTGGATGATGGAGTCATTCACTTAAACTTACTTCTTTCGCTTGCGGCAAACAACCATCGGGTCTCTAAGTAAAAGTCAGTTGCTGACAAATGGCATACGAGGTCCATGTACGCACTCTTACTCGGATGATGGTCTCTATGATGTCATCCTTCTCCACTGCTCGACTTATATTGATGTTATAAGAATCGGCATACGATATGAGTTTGCTGAGTGGTGATGTCTTGAGTTGGTTTCCGGCTGCCGCGGTAACTTGATCACTTGTGGTTAGTAATCATGACAAGGGAGGATCTAATTCAACCATACTCTTGAGCAACTCAATGCAATATCCACAGACGTGGACGGGGTCATAACCGCTTTCAGATCCAGCGCGTGGCATGAGAGCCTGAAAGTCTGAGCAGGCATGACAGTAGAGGTATCCTAGTAAGACAACATCAGGGAAGATCATATAAGTGCAAATCATGACGACATACCGCAGTGATTACACTTTCTGGACCTAGCGAAAAGAATGTTGAATTCTTTGTTGCATTTCCTGCATGCGTCGGATGAATCAGTAGCGGATGGGGGGCCGCTCAGCAGGGGGATGCCTGGTATAGAGGCCATTGTGCTCTGGACAGCTCACTAAGGCCAGCCTTTGATTGGCGATAGTGGTGGTTTGTTATAAAGAAGACTGCACTGTGAAGCTGCAGTACGAGAATGTGCTAGAGTGTATGTCTCCACGTGACCTTATAGAGTCCACATCGTGATAGGCAGACTATTGCTGGGACATGGTGATGGTGCATGCCATAGATACAATCCATATGGTTGACTCCACTCAGTTGGCTGTGACAAGGAGGCATGCAAGCGCAGAATCCTTCAGGGTCTGGGGCACGTGATCTTCTGTGGTGTACCGAATTACTGCAGCCGGTCGCATGCAAACGGGTTGTCATCCAGTAACGTATGTGGGCATTTGTCGTATCCGGCAATCGATTCTCCGCAGGCAGTATCAGATATGTAAGCTCAGGCGTCGCGAAGTAAAATAGACGACTCGGTATATATTTACCTATCAGATATGTAAGCTATATACATCTGTGAGTTACCATAGTCTAAGAGAACACAACATATATATCTCACCTCAGGCGTCGCGAAGTAAAGTAGACGACTGAGGGATGAAAGCCATACTCTCGGTTATTAAGTAGGGAGTCCAAAAGAAGTAGGCCATGTACCATACCAGTGAGTACTGACAACATCAATGATTGGAATGCGAGTACCGCCCCAGACTGGTGGTGATGGGGTGCTGCCCTGACATAGTGCGAGTGGGTTGCTAAACCACTTCAACAGGCAGAAATATCATTCACACAAGCCTACTTGCAATCTGATCTTACATACACGTGCCACTCTGTTCCGTGATGTCGGATCACCATCTTCCAGAAGCTTTGAACCAACGACATGATAACTGTCACCTTGGTAGGTCATACAGCCCAGCAGTCCAAGCGCACCGCTCATTTTTTCCGAACCAGATTCGTCACGGAGAAAGTCTTGATAACACAGTGAGTATTTCGTAGTTTGAATCATTGTCGTCGCTGAATTACGACCAGAGAGGCATCTGGGCCGGATGGAAAGATGCACCACTCTCTGAGCTTGGTGAACGCGTAAGTCTAGAATAACGTGGAAATCCCCCGGTGAACCTCACCGATTGTCTAGCAAGCAGAAGCTCTCGGCCTTGCCTTCAATGCATCTGCCATTCAATTTACGAATTTTTACGCATCAGATCTCCAACGTGCACACTGCACAGCTCTTGCTGTTATCCAGCATCACGTTGAGCCCAAACCACCTCTGACAGTGACAGAAAATCTCCGAGAGCAGCACTTTGGTATCGCTGAAGGGCGTCCATGGACGCCACGATCTATGCCAAATAATAAAACATTAGAAGAATTATACGAAGAGGGTATCTTCCCCGAGTTGGAAGATCGAGATGCACGATTCTCTCAAGGGGAGAGTATAAATGACGTTGCACACAGGGCCGAAATCGTCATTCGGGACTGCATTCTTCCTCACCTCTTTGATCAAAGCCAAGATGGTGCTCATATCGGGTTCGCGAGTCACGGAATATGTCTCGCTGAGCTTGTTTCCGCTTTATTGAAATTGGATCCCGGAACAGACTCTACCAAATCATACAGGGGACACTGGAACACCGCTTGGAGTAGACTCGAGATTTCTTTGAGGGTATGGAACATCCCACTAATCTGTTCTATCCTGAATTGCCTTCCTAGAGAGAGCACGAAGGAACTTTTGACAAAGACATAGTGCCGCCCCTTCGCGTACGCCTCCTCGATTTCAATAATCACAAGCATCTTGCGTCCTTGGTGAGTGTATCCGAGTTACAAGTCCATCTCATCGCCATTGATTCATCCAGCCCCCTCCCGAGTCCACCAATGATTGGGCTCGTGCCTTTTTCTCCGGCGCAGAGGCTATGCCCGAAGTACCCGTCAGTGTTTCCCAATAATCTCGGATCTGTGAATGGTTTACTTCCAAATGTAACCTGTCTGTAACCACCCATAATAGATCATCAATCCATCTGTTCTATGTTAATGATCTTTGTTCACAGTCTTGACTGGTATCTCATGCTTCCGCGGGCGGCTCAAGTACTTGATAATAAAAATAATCGATCGAGTTATCATCATCGGATCCTCCGCTTATGCTGTCCATTCGAACTTGTATAACATCCATCATCCTTTAATCCCGTAAGACTTTCACATCAATAGGCCATGTGTCATACCTGTGTTGTAGAAATTTGAGCCCTTCAAACAAATAAGAGAGAAAAGATTTAATTCGATGATTCTTTGCAAAAATCCTTCTATACTACAGGATCTGAGGACTTGGGAGACAATAGAGAAAAAACACTCTAGCTACCATGAAAGTCTTGTCTGATAGAAGTCCACCTTCGTCGGTGAACACTGCACTCGGTCACCTATGTAAGGATCTATCCAGTGCGGAAAACAGGAAACACAAAGACAAGAAAACAAAAGGAAAAGAAATAATGCCCGCATCACCAGGCAAAGTACCCTATCCTTGGTCAGCCAACCGCCTAAGACTATTCTAACAAACAAATGGTAAATTAAATCTTGCCAATAAAGATAAAAACAAGTCAAACTTCAAAATCCGTTGATCCAACGGATGCCAGTAAGGACGCCTTCAACTTGTACTTGGTAACCAAAAGAACATCCGAAAGAGTGCCCAGAGACCATCCATTGCATAATCAGGTTCTGGTGTCGATTGAGAGATATCTGTGTGGCCCTCGAGGCGTTGGAGCTCTGCTATCGCAAGCTGGCGAAGAGTGATCGTATACCACGCTAAATTGATTCCAGCTCCCATCAATTGAATTTTACTGAAGGTGTTCCGCAGAGCAGCAATGGGCCACCATTTGAGGTATTTGTCAGAAGCCGAAAAGTTAGGTGTTGCCCCGAATGGTATGTCGCCATCGCTGTTACCATGCCTTCGTTCGAAATCCCCCATTATGTTGGGTATTTGAGGACATACTATTGAGCAACGTCCAATGCCAAGCATATCTGTATGACCGGATCGTAACGCAGAGTATAGAAGATTAGGCGTCCGAAATCCACCAGTGACGACAATGGCAGGGCGTGAGGGGTACTTGAATCCAGCAGAGTCGAGTGATTCAAGGGCTTTTTGGGAAAACCAGATGAAAAAAGCTTGTCGGCCTGATGTAGATAGGCTCGTCGCCATAAATGCTGATTGTAGGCATGGTATCTGAGTTTACAAGAGAGGAACAGAATGCTTGGAGCACGCACTGGGACTTTCATAATCTCCGCCCGAGATCTCGATAAAATCAACTGTGCTCCAGCTCGCAAGAGCCAATACATGACTTAAAGCTCGATCCTGTTCTTTTGAGATAGTATCTTCGAGGTATTCAGAAACATTCAGCTTGACACCAACGATGAATTGTGGGGGGCAAGCGGCTCGAATTCTATCAATAATCTGATGGAGAAGACGGAGCCCATTCTCCGATTGGATCGAATATTGATCTTGACGTTTGTTTGACTAGGAGAAAACAAATTCAAATGGATGGTATTGTTTTCAAATCGTCTATACCTTGGGCGACAGAAACTGAGCCAAAAGGTCTAAGACAGTCCATTAATCATATGAAATGGGCGATACCTGGAATACGTACAACCATGAGCAGCATGTAGTTCTATGCCGTCGAATCCAGATAGATGGGCCAAACGTGCGCCTTGCACAAATTTCTCTGCGATGTCGTCGATTTCAGCGAGTGTTAACTCTTTTGGGGTTTGAAAAAGTAGTTTCTGGATCATTGCGGCGACAAAATCATGTTTTGTAGTCCTCAGACCAATAGGAATAGAACTAGGCGCAGAGGGGGGCATAAAAGGATAACGACCACCCAACAGATTTGCAGACTGTCGACCGGCGTGAGAGAGCTGCATTATTGCAAGTGTGTGACCATCGGGTCCCTTGCTAGCCTTGGCCAAGTTTTCAAATGACTTTAGAGATGTATCATCCAGCTGATCCGGCACGACAAGATCTCGCCCGATTGTGAGATGCGATCCAAGGACCTGGACATTTCCAGTGATAATCATGCCCCAGTCGTACCGAGACCAAGTCAAGTACAAAGCAAGGTGGTAGGCATTCGGAGCTCCACCACCCCAACATGCCAGATTCTCGTACATCGGTGCCTGGAATTATTTAGCTGGGTATTAATGTTGAAGAGAGGAGTAGGCAAACCTTCACAAGGCGATTTTTGATCTTCAACCCACATGGAAACTCATAAGGAGCAAAGAGACCTGAGTCGCTCTGCATGTCACCATCGACTAGTGTGGATCAAGTTATGTCTGTTGCGAGAGTTTCAGCCTTACTTGCTCAAAGGCGAATGTGAGATTCTCGTTAGCGTGACCTGGAGTGTTTGGCTATATTAGAGTGAGGCATGCTAGAATGACGTGATATATATTAGTCTCACTAGAAAAATATAAAGCTCAGACATTACCTCTATAGTTGACAACTGAGGTATACAGAGTGCGTACTGGGGTATATATATATGCAAAGGCTCC
>Ga0153934_1000377_pt1 | contig 13216 bp, 13 predicted proteins | sample TSNJ018MetaG_FD_104708 | JGI IMG/M metagenome (GOLD analysis project Ga0153934, IMG submission 104708) | Attine ant fungus gardens microbial communities from New Jersey, USA - TSNJ018 MetaG | ecosystem: Host-associated > Fungi > Mycelium > Unclassified | place: USA: New Jersey, Wharton State...
AGCTGGCCTATGGTGTGTACATCGACATGTTATTGACGAGTTATTTTATCTATCTATTACATGAATTTAGTCCTCCCATTAAAGTTCGGTTTCAACAGATAAGGGGAAAAAATTTGTCATACAATAAATAAGGAGAAGGAAAAGTTAGACCGACTGTTCATAGCAATTCCTACATGTCTTTTTATCATCAGACACTAACTTTGTAAAACTAAAACAGAACCTTTCCACTAAAACTATTCTCCCTCTATCACTTTCTACCTTCTTATATCATTCCTCATTGTTGTGCATGAACACTATCATCGTAATACGATTGTATTTTAGTTACTGTTTTGCTTCTACAATAAAAGATCACTGCCAGTGAAAGTAGATCAATGTCTTCGCATGGCATATCCAAAAATGGAGATGGTTTCTCTTACCACACCAACATCCTCAGGCCATCCTCAGGTTTGGGTCCTACACATTCGGAACGATTATCCTACGCGAAGCGGAAGCTTTAGTCGCTGATGATATAAGATAATCAAATGCAGCTTAGACGCTTGCTGTCTCCTCGACTTTCCTTGGCCCCGATGGCAGACCAAAGTCTTCTCCACATTGGCAACCAGTGAGACAATATATCAGCTCTCTGCTTGGATGCGTTGTTGAAGTTTGGAACAGCACAGGCCCTCCGGTTTGTCGTTGATATTTCATATCAACTACCGAGTGAAATTGAAATGGAAGACCTATATGATAGTTTTTGGGGATCGTCCTCAATGGTTACTTCTTTGGTATATTGACGCTGCAATATTGTAAGAGTAACTAACTACATTGGCTAGCCCTTGTCCTGATGTAGATTCAAGATCATTATATCTCAAAGTTCAGAAGCGACGCAACCTGGCTTAGGAACATTGGTAAATCTCATTCTGATCGATTTTCATCAAGTACTGACGTTCAAAGTTCATATACAATTTCTTTTGGAAACTGCGCAGACTGTTATGAGCGTAGCCGATGGTTTTCATTGGTTTGTCTATGGCTATGGAAACACAAAGAAACTGGGAGAATATTATCTGGCGAATTTCGATTCACCGATCATGAGTTCTATTATCGCATTTATTTCTCAAGGTGTATATTGCTGGCGGATACGCCATCTGAGTCGTTGGAAGATTTCTCCTTTCGTTATTGTGTTTGTGAGTGATGCCTTCGTGAGAATCGATCCAAACGGCTCAATTACAACAAAAGACTTCATGTTGTCAAGTCATTGGGGGATTTGGTATTGGTATTGCGGTACGTAATGTCTCCTTCACTGTCTCTTCACTAAAAGTACAGGAAATCAATAGAATCAGAAACTTGGAACCATTGCTAACTGGGACGACAGGGACAACGTTTTCATGATCGTCTGTATTCCTCTACCGCAATCTCTTTTTGGAATAACTCCTCCAGTAGCTCTGGTCTGTTTGCAATGCTATAACCGATACACTGATTGCAGGAATCATGGTTTTCCTCGTATGCCTTTCCTCTGGTATTGTACTGAAAATATCAAACGACTGGAAATATTAGCTTGTCTCAGCAACTTCTTTCAATTCATCCAAGACAGTGACGAAGCTGATACGTCTGGTGATCGAGACAAACTTGGCTAGTGGTGAGTATCATCATTCACACCAAACGGATATGGTAATAATGATATCAACAAAGCTCTGGTTGCCTCGGCAGTATTTCTTACCACTGTACTAAAACCCATTGCACCACCCGTAAGTCACAACGTGCTTTAACATAATAACCTAAGTGCCAACATATTCTTATCAGCGGACTAGCTACTTCTTGTGTCCGTAAGCATCCAGTCCAGCTAAATGGGGTCATCTACTAACAATATGAAGAGGATACGTCTTAAGCAAACTGTGAGCAACGATATAATACTTGTACAATCCAAACGATGCAATGATCTTTTATAGGTACAGCAACTCATTCATCATGATGTTGAATAATCGTCATTCAAGCGTCTGGGACCAAGATGAATCGAGCGCCAGCCAAAAAAGTCGTGGAGAATACAAAAGGACTCACTCAAGACTTCCACCTCATCAGATTGGGCACAGTATCACACCGAACATAGCTGTTGCCATTTTCAGGGAGAGCGAAACCCGAGTTGATAGTGATATCGAGTTTCAGGGTAGAGGAACCAGTTTGAATCTCCCTAAATCAGAGGAATCTCTCTGATATAACTTGAAAAGTGAGGTAATAGGGTGTTCTTCAGAACGATACCTGATGTATTGTTGATTTGAATGTCTTGTTTTTTCGACCGTGATTGGGTCACATTTTGATAGCCCTGTTTATCGATAAACAAGGGTGCAGTGGATGCATACACATACACACAAAAAAATATGTGTGTATGTTTTCCTGAGGAATTTGTTGAAAACAATTAAAACCATGTAAGGAGAAAAAGGGAGGGGGCAAACAGATAGATATTTATATTAGTATATTACTGCGTGGGAGATCACGAGACTGACAGCAGACCATGAATTTGTTTGCGATTTGGAAAAGACTCGAGCTATGTCGTCGTCGGGGGGACTCTCACGGAGACGTGTAGCACAGTGTACTGATGACGATGACTCACCGAAAGGATTGGCCCCATCACCCACAGCCCTACACGCTGGTTCTGCTTTTGAGGGTGGGAGCAAAATCGCGTATGACCCCAGAGACCGAGTACAGGATGCGACGGATGAGGCGAGATTGAAAGGAAAGATGCCAAAATTGACGATTATGGAGGAGGTGCTGCTGCTGGGTCTGAAAGACAAACAGGTCTGCAAATAAGTGATTATGTTGCTAGCCGTTGAGAAGTTGAAACAGCTTTACAGGGGTATTTGTCGTTCTGGAATGACAATATTTCCTATGCGCTGCGCGGATGCCTATTAATTGAACTCGCGTTACGTCGACGTATTGCGCTGGTGAAGGACCCAAGTCGTCGCCGGGTACCGTTACCTGAGCGGTTAGTGGAAGTCATCGATGAGCGACAAACAGGGGAGACCCTGCTTGATGAAGCACTCAAGCTTATGAAAATGCAACAGGACACGGACAAACTGGCGGTAAACAACTGGATAGACTTGCTGTCGGGTATGTCGTCGTCTGTTCGCCGCGGCGTTGACTCGATACTTGCTCTTCAGGCGAAACGTGGAATGTCATGAAAATTGGGTTCCAACTGAAACAAGTACGAGAAAGACTAGCCAAAGGTCTGGTGGATAAGGGTGTTTTACGAACTGAAAAGCGGAATTTTCTACTGTTTGATATGGCTACTCATCCTGTGGCTGATGTACGGACGAAAGAGGGCCTAATAACTCGTATCATCTCTCTCCTGACCTCAACGACATCAGCTGTTCCCAGTGCTGCGCTGGATGTGGAAGGGGTACAGTGTCGGACGACGAGAGCTGTTTGCTTGGTCTGTGCGGCGTATACGGCCAGCGTGTTGGACAATGCGTTTGGACGACTAGACTACGAGGCGCGAGAGCTGGCTTTTGAACGGTGTGACGAGATCCTGGCTGAGTTTTCAGTGTGGCCGATTGGAAATGGGAGGGACGAGGCAAGGTCGAGTTTTCGACGACGGCAGGAAACACGAATTGGGATGGGAAGTTCGGGAAGTGGAAGAGAGTCTGTGCTGGGGTTGGTGCAGGAAGTGAAGGGGGAGATGTCTGGGGAGGAAGATGTGGGATTTGAGCTGATAAGTGGCGTGCTCGAGGTGCTCTCCAGGCTCGACTCGTTGTTGTAGATTGTGTGTGTATATGTCAAACTTATGTTTTTTTAAACGCCCGGTCCCGCTCATTCTGCTCAATTGCCATGCGCTTCACACCTTTTGTCCGCAGTGCAAAGTACTCGCAAACCCTCTCACAGCGTGTTCGACGCCCAGCATATCTCCAGCGTCTTGCTCGTGCAGAGGACCTGCCTCCTCTTTTCCGGGACGGCGACTATGTATATATACCCCTTGCTATATCTGCTTCTGCTCATTCCTTTTGCAGATTGGCTGGTCCGGATTCACTGGCGTCGGATACCCCAAGTTGGTTCCAACGGTACGTTTTCATTCCACTTTCTTTTACATCATACAATACCGTGTACAGGCCATAGCAGACCATATCGAGTCCCATAACCTGCAGTCCGAACCCTCGACCAAGAAAAAATTCAACCTTTTTGTCGGTGCATCTGTCGGTCCCGAGGTAGAAGACCGATGGGCAAGGTTGGATATGATTGCAAGGCGATATCCTCACCAGGTTGGCAAGGAAATTGCCCGAGGAATCAATGCTGGAAGGATCAACTTTGCAGACAAGCATCTCTCTAGTCTGTCATTTTTCTTGTTTTTGATGTTCCTTACCACAGTAGTCTAGTGTTTCCTCAGGATCTAACCTATGGCTACTACAACCTTGCCAAGACTCATGGGGACGTAAGCAAACCTCTCGACTGGGCTATTGTCGAAGCAACAGCTATCACTGAAGATGGACACATTGTACCCGGAGCATCCGTCGGTGCTACGCCAGAGATTGTCCAGAGCGCAGAAAAAATAATAATCGAGGTCAACACGCGAATTCCAAATCTAGAGAGCCTCCACGATATCAATCCCTCGTTCATTCCTCCAAACCGCCAACCCTACGTAAGGTCGCCTTGTCTGCCAATGTCATTCTCTCATCCTGTCTATTCAGGCTGTTACGCATCCTCAGGATCGCATTGGCTTCACTGCAATTCCTATCGACCCTGACCGCGTTGTCGCTCTTGTTGAATCGACCCAACCAGATAACACGGGCATCAACGCGCCAGAAACCGACCAATCACGTGCAATCGCTCGTCACTTGATCGATTTTCTGTCAGAAGAGGTAGGCAGGGGCAGGTTACCCAAGTCCTTGTTGCCCTTGCAAAGTGGTATTGGCAATGTCGCCAACTCTATCATTGGAGGCTTGGCACAGGGACCTTTTCAGCAGGTGCAAGTGTGGACAGAGGTCCTCCAAGGTGAAGGTCGGAGTTGCTTTCAGTTCATCGGCTGATCTTCTCTTAGATACTTTTCTCAAGTTCTTCGATTCTGGAAAGTTGGCCTTTGCAACTGCCACAAGCATCCGCTTTTCTCCTGAAGGGTGCGTATGTCGTCTTGCTCCTAGCATCGGCTATTGATTATGTGCCCAGCTTTGACCACTTTTACAAAAGTACGTGTTGTCATTACCTCTTATCCCTTGTTCTTACACGAAATCAGACTGGGCCACATACAAGGATCGACTTTTGCTTCGTTCTCAGCAAGTAGCAAACTCCCCTGAAATCATTCGTCGTCTCGGTGTCATTGCAATGAACACGCCGCTCGAAGTTGATATTGTAGGTAGCATTCCGTTGTGGTGTTCAATTCTGTCATTCGTGCATAGTATGGGCACGCGAATTCGACTTGTGCACTTGGTTCGAGGATGTTGAATGGAATAGGAGGTTCAGCTGATTTTCTGAGGAACGCCAAATTGTCGATTATGCATACACCTTCGAGGTAAGCATGTTCTTAGATATTCATGAAATGGATCTGATTTCTCTGGTCAGTCGTCCTACAAAAACGGATGCAACTGGTATAAGCTGTATTGTCCCGTTTGCTTCACATGTCGACCAGACTGGTACGGTTTTCGTCCTCTGTTTTTTTTTCTATGAATGAACATACTCTACCAGAACATGATCTTGATATTGTTGTCACAGAACAAGGACTCGCTGATCTTCGCGGACTAGCACCACGTGAACGCGCTCCACTCATTATTGCAAAGTGTGCCCATCCGGATTTCAAAGACATGCTTCATGAGGTTAGGAGGGTTGCTTCGTTCATTTATGAAAATTGGTTAACGATGAAATAGTATTATGATCGTGCGTTACATGAATGTATCGCTCGTGGTATGGGGCATGAGCCACATATGCTGAGGAATGCTTTCAAGATGCATATCAATTTGATGGAGAAGGGAACGATGAAGGTTGATAAATGGGATTGAATGGACACTAGTTAGTGATAATGATTACCGTCACAAGCCGACTCATGACCTGTGAGAATTTTATGTGTATGTATAAATTATATCTAGATTCAAAATGGGTCAAAAACCTCATGAATCAATCAGTGGAGTGTATCGATGCATAGCTTGACTTGGATTCACGTTCAGTGTTCTCATTAGACTGGAAAAAAATCAAATAACAGAATGAAAACCGATCTACAGTCTAACTAGCTGAGAACTCTGTCTCAATTTCCTCGAAGACCCCTTCCGTCTTCTGTTCCTTTGCATCATGGAGTCTCCTTGACGGCCACCAGCTCTTGCCTCATGCCTCACACCTTCAGGGTTACCTCTTGCAGCAGGGCTTCCACACTATTGCTGCACTCCGCTCCAGACTCCTTGCTCTACAAGGATACACGGTAAAACATACTACAATTCAGCTTCAGCCCTGCCACTTTTATTGAATTGGCCTTTACTTGTGATTGTTCCACTAGCAATGTAAAGATTATATATTGAGAAAAATGGTATAAGAAAGTAGTCCAACTGGTGCAAAAGTTCGAATGCTGAGTGTAAGTAAACAAAGAACGATTCCATCCTGATCCCATTGCTGAATCATCAACTCATCCACACTGTGCCAGCAGCCATGGACACTAGTGTTAATGGCACCATGATGGCCAGCACAGGGACGATTCCATTCCGTCCTCCAAGAGCACCGTTATCAGGAAGTGCTGGAAAAGTCGTCGCAAAAAGTTTGGTAGCATCCGGCGCTCCGCTGACCGTTATTGTCGGTACGGCAGTGTTCGGCGACGAGCCCGCCTGGGTAGGAGTACTTCCTGCAGAAACAACAGAAAATCGGGATGAGGTAGCGAGTAACGTGCCATGTGTGGAGTTCATGAAGGTGAGGAAGTAATCATCGCCTGTAGGAACATTTTGGAGGAAAATGTTGAGGGAGTTTTGGTCCGAGGGTACGTTCATGGCTACGAGAAGCAAACCATCCGTGTTCAATCGGGCTAGTTCGACATCGAAACCATTGACACCGTCCAAAAGACCTTTGCGCCACTGCACAAGATTTGCTTGATCATTCATCCACTGTGTATCGAGGTGTGGTTCGTCCACAAGGAAGTAAGCTGCATGATGAGTAAGTGTTAGCTGAGAAAGCAGCCAATGGACGAGCCTGATGTTGGCGTCATGACAAGCATGATATATGCCGAGATGAACGAAAAACATAGTCGTGAAAAAAACATGTTTTACGAGGCAAGGAAAGCTTGCTGAGAGTAAGAGGTAGAATATTGAGCCAATCTGCACGTGACCTCGGCATCACCGGTGATAATGCTACAATGACAACTACAGCTGTCGATTCGGGCGCATCAGCCGTCAATGAAGGTTGACATTTCCAGCACGCATGTGCTCTCGCTTCGACTGGAAAATCAAGTCAGGATTGATGTTCATCCCTTAACAAGTCCAGCGCAAGACGCTCTGGTGCAGACTGCGATCCTCCTTGACATGCTTCTTTGACAAGACCCTTATGAAAGCAGGGCTTCTGGACCGAAGACAGACTCCACTCACCTTTAATTGGTTCTTCCAAGGTTGCCTAAATAGGCAGGGATTCACCTGTGAGACCCTTATGCTCATAAGAAATGGGATCGCTTCATCTGGTACAGGTAGTTGTTCGAACTGACAACCTGGTTAGCAGTGATTTTGGCTCAAAACTGATGACTCCATCTTAACTAGGAGGAAAACTTGATCAGAAAAAAGTAGCCGAACCTTCCATAGTGCTTAGATTTTTTCTTCTTCTGGCTGTCAATGGTCGCTTCCCAATGTTACTTGGATGCTGAGTGATACTTTGACACTACCATCAAAAATTACACCTGTGACATTCCATTTCTTAAACAAATAAGAGAAACTCAAAACTAGAAAGAGAGATATTTGTCTAGAATCATATTTCAGGACTGAAAAATAATGCAAAGTGTTATGAACGCTAGAAGAGAGGATAGAAATAATAGAACTTGGCTTTTTTTCTCTTATTCTTTTTGTTGTGAATATCTGTGCTGTTTTATCAGTGATTTGTGTTATAATTTATTTGCATTGATTATATCAAAACATGTAGAGTAGACCTCAGTCTGGTGCATTCAAAACTAAGATTCTGTCTGATATCCAGGATAGTCAACACCACTCAGAATCAGTAGGGCTGAAGGCCATGCCAAAAACATGGTAAAAACCCCATAGGAATCAATAGCCCAGTGTATCTCAAAGCCTCCATAGCAAAAATGTAAGCACTGTCTGACGCATTGGCAGCAATGAGTCGGGGAAGACGCATGATGAGAATCGATGGTAGGTAAAGAGTTGAAAGAAATCCAAAGTAACAAGAGTTTGTGCATTCACTGATCGCCTCTCTGAGTGAAAGAGGTATGCACGATATGGTTCATCGGCACAAAATCATCCAGGGTAATTTAGTTGCCTAAAAATGGGCAATGCCAGATCATCCAGCTTTCACTTTTGCATTCCTCACTGTAGCTGTAGCTTAGTTTGCAACTTCTTCTTCCCATACCTTTTGATGTTGTGCATTGGCGGCACTTAGATACGTATCTGAGGAAGCCGAAAAACAAAAACCAGTATCAATGAGATAGGTTGAGAGAAGGCGCTATCAAAGGACATACTCCAAAAAAGACTAACACCACACACAGTAACTAGCCGAAGCTGCGGAGGAACGAGAGAAAAATTGATGAGTTGCGTTGGGATGTAAACAGCCCTGTATCGACGTCAGTAGGTTGCAATAGGAGCACGTTGCGAGGCAGACCAGTTACGAATGATTGTCGGAGTGTATGCCTGAGAGTTGTATTAAACTAGGGAATTCAATCAATAATAGACATACCGCCTGTATTCGAGGGATTGCTTCGTGAATTTTTCCCTCCAACAAACTCATCGAACCATAGAAGTATGCCACTGCAACTAAAGAATGCAAATGAATTGAAGTAATGGTGGCAAATGCCAGAATCCATCGTACTCGGTGTGAGGATGCCTTGATCAAGCCAAACCTTGCAGCAATTTATCACTTGGAATTTCTTGAATGATAAGAACACAGACGAACCCGATAGATTAGGCCACGTGTGGGACTAGTAAACTTGATACGATTGAGTAGAGCGTACCACCATGTCATTGGCGGTCCAAAAAAAAGACCTGTATATACGCTTAATTAGCATACGAGTATGCAATTGGTTATAACGGACCTCCATAGATAATCATGCGCGCTGTTCGCACCAGCTGTAAAGGGATATTAGAAAGATTGGTGCGATTCGAAACGTAATGTTACTTACATCATGCCGGTAACCTCGTCCTTCTACCAGACGTTGAGCAATCACGTCTCCTGTCCCAAAAAGCACTGCTGCAGTAGCGCACTGAGTGAGAAGAGGCCGTCTGATCAAAGCAGCACTATGTAGTAGTCATTGAAAGTCATCGGACGGTAACCTGGCAGAACAGACTTGTAGGTTCGTAACAGGCTGGCCATGAACGAGAGACGCGTCCGAGCGTCAAAATCCTGTTCCGCATAGGATTGATTCGGATCAATTTCCCACAGATCAAACCCCTATCACAGAGAGGGAGCGAACTGTAATTATATCCCGCAACAAGCATACAAGTGCTAAGAAGAGGTAAGATACCCGCGGATTGCCAGCGAGCCCCACGTTATAAATTGTTGATTTTTTCTTTAAAAAAAAAGAGATGAGATATATACACTGACCACACCCGAGCTATAAAGGAATACTCGGTAATTTAGTACTTATATCCGAAACACGTCTCAGATCGGTCTCGGATGACGGTGGATGGTTCACTAGAGATCCCTATGATTTAGACGGAATCATGGCCATTGAGGATGAATATTGAGCACACCAATAGAAATAAGTTAGGTACCATCTCCTGTTGATTAGTGGCAGTTGAACTTTTTTTTCCTTTCTAAATTTAAGACCAGGTTGATTACTAACCTTCCCGTAACGATTTTACTATTTATATCCGTCTCGTGTGCATGTACGTCGGGTCGAGTGTGCTACCTTAGTCTTGACCTGGCTATACATATCTTGAAATTCCTAACACAGGGTTCGAGATCGTAACACTTCCCGCGTACAATGTCACCTTCTAACGAATTCTTTCAAGTTTGTCGTGCGCGCCCTTTGTCGTTGGCTATCTAACGTAATTCCAGATTCGCGCTGAGCTTAAGAACACGTTTGCCTCAGGCCGTACTAAACAGATTGTTTGGCGCCAACAACAACTGCTACAGCTCGCTCGTCTTGTTCAGCAGAATTCTGATGCTTTGGCAGAAGCTATCAAAAAAGACCTAGGCAAGCCTCGTTTTGAGGTTTTCCTGACAGAAATCAATGTTATTGCTCAACGCTCCATCACATGCGCTACATGCATTGCAGAATGGGCAAAAGATGAAGATATGTCTCCGTTTAGCGAAGACTGGCAAGCCGGTTGGACGTCAATGGTCAGGAAAAACCCAAAAGGTGTTGTCTTAATCATAGCGTATGTTATTCTCTTCAAAAGATTGCTCTTACTGATATCATTTCTGAAAGACCATGGAATTATCCCCTCACTTTATCCCTTCAACCATTGTATGGTGCTATTGCAGCTGGATGTTGTGCGGTGATCAAAACATCAGAGATCGCACCCTCTTTCTCTAGCACTCTCGCTGAATTACTTCCCAAATACCTTGATAACGATGCCTTCAAAGTGATTGAGGGTTCTGTACCTGAAATCACACGTTTGCTTGAATTACAATGTACGTCTGGCATATCTGTCCACCACCGCGCTGTCCGCTTTTTTCGTTCCATTGATTCTATGATTTCCATAATTTCGGCACTTACAGGGGATCATATCTTTTATACTGGAAACGGACACGTAGCTCGCATAATCTCTGCCGCCGCTGCACGTCATCTGACCCCTCTCACTCTTGAACTTGGTGGAAAATCTCCTGTCGTCATTGACTCAGAAACTGACATCGATCTCGCTGCAAAGCGTGTATTGTATGGAAAGTCTCAAAACGCCGGACAGGTATGAAAGCTTTTTCCGCTCTATCATCTCCCTCATCTGCCTATGTCTTTTCTCGAATCCAGATCTGCGTCTCTCCGGATTATGTCCTCTGCCCCACATCTGTTCTCTCTACATTCGTCACATCCCTCACTAAATATGCAGGTCAATTTTGGCCTGAAGGCTCACTCAAATCGTCCTCATTTGGGCGCATTGTCTCCAACGTGCACTTCAACCGCCTTTCGTCTATACTCGAACACACGAATTCAAAGATCGTATATGGAGGTGAAAGGGATCTTGAAGGAAGAATTGATCCTCAGGGGAGACCACGGGGGATGGAAATGACATTCTTCATTTTGGATAAGGAATATTGGGACGATGATGTCTTAATGGGAGAGTATGTTGAATTTCTTGGGCTGAAATTTGAATCGTTGTAGTGCTGATGATTCAATAGGGAGCTTTTTGGTCCTTTATTACCGATTTTACCTGTTGTTGATCTCGATGAAGCTATCCAGTTCATCAATGCAAGGTCAGCAAGAATATTATCAATGTTATATTACTTTATGATTATAGGGATCATCCCTTGGTTTTATATGCCTTTTGCGGCAGCGAAGAAACAAAGGCCAAGAGTAAGTTCTTTTATCCTTCTTCAAATATCGTTCAACTGAGCCATCGTCTAGTTCTGAGTAATACCACAAGTGGGAGTATCGTTTTCAACGACACCTTTCAACAACTGTCTCGTATGTCCTTTACCCTATGTCATGTTACACGCCACATGTGATCCACAGTGAGCAGTCTCCCCGTAGGCGGTGTTGGGGAATCGGGATGTAGGCAATTTCTAGTTACTTCATTTATATCCATTCCTCATACCCCTTCGCTTGTACTACAGATGGCCGACAGATTCTGCGATACAGCTTTAAAGAATTCTCATACCAGCGCACCGTAGTTGCGATTCCAAATGAGTACGTTACTCCTCATACGTGGACCTTGATATCAAAAGACTCATCAAGGATAGAGCGGAAAAGGCTTTTGATATGGCTAGGTATCCTCCTTACACACAAGAAAAGTTTGACGTTTTGTGCAAGCCTGTCTATATCCCGACCTTAGACGACTTATAGGGAAATGTGAAGATGGAGGGTACTGTCAGTAGTCCTATAAATTGGTTAAATCTACTCATAAATTTCATTGGTTCTCCTTTTTTAATTGGGTAATTAGGATTACAATGCAACCATCACAGCAATTGTCAGATTTTGTAATTCATCTTTTGATCAATGTCTTATCCAATATCAATGTTTTGTTTATCTTCTATTAAAGTTTCTCTTCAAGATCCCTAGCAAAAAAAAGTTGAATTATAGAAATATAAGGGCCCAAGAATTTAGTTTAATTCAATAGTGGAAATTTTCAACTTGTCACAGAGTGTTGGTACAGTGTAGGAGAGGGACTTGTGTAGACTATAGCTATATATAATATAAACAACTAAAGGAATACTTTAGAGTCCAGAGAATAAGAGGAGACAGAGGCAAGTACATGTTGAAATATCAAACAATATACTAAAATTAGTTTGTTGTTTTTGTTAAGGCCCTAGACTGGAATATTGAACTGCAGGGGTGCTCTCTGGAGGTAACTGCTCCACTGTCAATTAATAATGAGAACTGTCAAGTAGGTAGGGAGCAGTGTGGGAGAAGCTAGGAATATACTGTGAATTACTATGAATATACTTGTGAATGTACACTCTGGGTTCCAGAAAGTGACACAAAGAATGGAGTCTATAAGAACTTGGGCAGGGATACCTTAGAACTACTCCTAGTCTGAGTTGACAAGGAGAACTCGATAGAGTCCTCATTCAATTGCTATACACTACTTATATACATTCTGTATTTACTTCTATTTATAAAGTCCCACACATCTCCTTTGAGTCATTCCCTCTTGCACATCCATTGATTTAAATGAAAAAAAAAGAAATATAAATAATGACTTAGCCATTTGGCCAAATCATAACATTACCCTCCTCTCAAGGTTCCTTGTCCCAAGGATTTTACAATTCATAGTCAGGGTCAACTATGTTGACCATTTTATCTTTATCTTCTTCTGTCCATTCCCTAATTTCTGATTCTTTTTGCTTGATTTCTTCTTCTTTATTACAAATGGCCACTTACTGATTTGTGATTGGTTGATTTGATAATCAAAGTGTTCAAAAAAGCAAAGTTAGACAAGCAGCAAAAGATGTTGTTAAGTCTGAGGTTTATCCT
>Ga0153934_1000378_pt1 | contig 13188 bp, 9 predicted proteins | sample TSNJ018MetaG_FD_104708 | JGI IMG/M metagenome (GOLD analysis project Ga0153934, IMG submission 104708) | Attine ant fungus gardens microbial communities from New Jersey, USA - TSNJ018 MetaG | ecosystem: Host-associated > Fungi > Mycelium > Unclassified | place: USA: New Jersey, Wharton State...
CAAGAGAGGTGGCTCGCGAACGCGTATTGCTCGAATTTGAGAAATCCCAGCTCAGTCTGGCGGCACGACCAACTGACATCAGTACTCAGAGTGGAACGGCTGGAGAAGGTATTTAGGTTAAATGCTTGCTCAATTTTTGCCTGACGACTAAAGGCCAGGGAAAAAAACGTAAATTTGAGTTCGATGCCTCGGCGGTCGAGACGCTTCAACGTGAAGCTGAGGAAGCCGCCATGCGCAAGATAGAGAAGGAACAGACAGAGGCATTGAAGAGCCAATTGCCTGATTTCTGGTTGCCTTCTTTGACCCCAACATATACGTCGACAGGACCCCCGACTTCTCTGGGTCAAGTAAAAATCCAAACAATGTGTCGAGGAGGAAGACCTGTACATGCTTTATCGTAAGTGGATATGTACCATTTTATCTCGGCGACTTAATCATCACCCATTGAGAAGCTTGAAGTCCCTATTACCAGTGGAGTTTACTCTCCCCGAGGGCCGTTCCCGTCGGGGCCCCAATATGTCACCATCAACAGGTGAAAAAGTTGCTATTTCTGCAGCTGCAAGTAAGGAAGATCAGAAGCCCATGTGCCCCTCTTGCAAAAAACAGTTGTCAAACAACATCCTTTTATTCGGTCAGAGTTTCTCCAAACGTCAGGACAACGACTGATAATATAGCCTTTACAGTGATGAAACCTTGTGGCCACGTCACCTGTAAAGCCTGTACAGAAACTCTTGTGCGATCGTCAGGACAGTGCGTGGCATGCGATAAAGAGCTTAAACACCAAGATATACTGGAGCTCAGTCGAGAAGGTCAGGAAGCAACCTATCAGGTTTCAGGGAACTCACTGAAGTCATTGTCAGGCACTGGCTTTGCGGGCGGGGGGCTTGCTGAGACATCTAAGACTGGTGTTGCATTTCAAGGATAAACTTCTATGTTTTCAATTCTTGAATTTCAATACCGGAGCTCGATTGCAGCTCGAGGAATCTGCTACAAACATATCATATTTATACTTTCCGGTCCTCCTTCAGATACTATCATGAATCTCTTCAGATAGGCCTGCGAAATGAGACGCAGTGGGTCAAGAGACTGGGAAATGACCAAGTGAGGGTCATAGGTATCCCATATTCAGTTGTCTTCGTTACCCGTAAATACTGAAGGGCATCGCGTTGGGCGCACAAGGATAACCACTTGAGTGACGGGGACTAATCCGTCTCGAGATCCTTTGTTCTATATAATACTTATGAACTTCCCCGACGATCAGTCAGTGCTATGCCTCAAGTTATGTGGTGATGGCACAATGTGTTACAGTGTGTCTGCAAGTCTTTCAAATCCATAGACTTTCACAAAAAATTGGTTTCCTCCTTGGAAGACTCGCAATGTGTGGCCGGCGTGGCTGGCATATTGGTACTGGGTAAGAAGCACGAGATGAATATATCTGGTAGAGTTAGAAAAAAACACTGCATATAGCCTGAAGGTTCAAAATCAATTCGGCCCAGCAATATGTTGAACCTGAATCTGTAGGTTCAGTTCAGTTCATTCAGAGGTTTGGAGCCAAACTTGTGCATCCCTACTGTTAGCCAACAACTCCATTGTGTATGGCTGACAACATGAATCGACTAGACCCCTACCAGCCTGACTTGTACACCTCTTCTAAGGATCATACCTACGTTGTGTTCATCAGCAATAGATTGACGTGCTCAATTCATTGCTCGTTGCACTTTCGCTTATCTTATCTGGTAATCGACCAATCAAAGCGTTCAACTTGTATTCTATATTCCATGGCCCCATTCCCTATCGTGACAATGAAAAACTTTGGCAGCAAGAGCCTCATATCATATTTATACCTATATACTCATACCCTCGAGACTCGAGCAGAAGACAACCTTGATTCCCGAAGTTCTCAACAAATCTCCTTGACTATTAGGGGTACCCCTTCTCGTATCATCACCGAAATCGGGGGGCCGACGGATACCACAGGAGCGAACTGGCATAATATACATGGACCTTATACACTCAAACATCTATCGTTCTGGACATATCTTGCTCTCGGATTAATCGTACTCTGGATATCTTTTGTGACGATTTATGCCTGCTTTAGGTGCTGTCGAGCACATATTATTCGACTTGACATTAGTGATGGTGAGAACCCGCAAGTTTATGAGAAGGGATCAATGGTTGCCTCAAAGAGAAATGGACGTCTCCAGAAACGGGGTTGGAAGAGAGAGAGGAACATTTCTGTTGCGAGTAGTGAGGTATGTTGGCAAAAGATTTCGAGGATGTTGATGAGAAAATATCTTTATAGGTCCAATTTCTGAAGAAGCACCCCGCTAGTGTTGAAGGATCAGAAGCCAGTTCTAGGAGAGAAAGGACTGGCAATGCGACTTCTCAAAGCGTGAATACAAAGCGCGAGCCTATTCTTCTCGAGTTGCCACCAACACTGATAGGCGCATCGGGAGTGGAAAACAGAGAGAATTCTGGAAAGACACAATATGTTGATCTGTTCAATATCCCATTTGTTTTGCCGAAGGATCCAAGGTCAAAGTTGTGGAGAGAGCCGAAGTTATCACCAGTACAAGGATCAATTGTCCGGCCAAAACCAGTCGTTATCAGGGCAGTAGTTCACTAATATGATGCGTTCAGCAGCAGCAAATGTCAAGCTCGATTGATAAACCTAATTTAACATACGTTGTGTCAGACACAGCATGGAGAAATTCGGGATGATCACACGTGATATTCGGGGAGACCCGTCAAGTTTGACTCGGCATCTGGGAAAAATATATATACAAAAAGCGGATGTTAATGTTTTTGCTTTGGTGATCTCACTCGGTATTTTATTTACGACGGGAGTCCCTGGCATGCTCCCCAAGGTTGCAACTCATTTTCTACATACCACTTCAAGGGCGGCGGCGCAGGCTGTACAGGCTCCCCTGCGAAATGTATTTCAAACTGGCTCATCGAGTGGCCCCAATCTCGGAAATTGGAATGGAAATTCCAACTGGGGCGGACACGGTCCGGGTGCTGGGAGCGCGAAACAAAATAGTGGAAGTCGATATTACTCCTCCTTCAACGTTAGTTCTCCAATTCTAATGCGTCATCTTGGTACATGGCCTCAGTCCTTTATTTCTACAGACGTCTGGGAGAGCTGTTTCGCAGGCGAATGCTGTCTCAGCTAACGATGGATCTTTTGTTCAGTCAGATGATAATGACGACCCCTTATCCCGTCGTGTTGTCACCATCCGAACTCATTCTGGATCATCAACAAAACGTCCTCGCATTCGTAGTTCGAGTGTATCCCTCTCAAAGACAGAGTCGCTTGGTGTCCTTCAAACTCTACAGCTTCGGGGCCGTTCGCGATTCCTTCACGCCTCCATAGAAGCTGTACCACAGCTTCATCAGCAACCTACCTCTCCTAGTGCTCAACAACGACTACGAAGAAACTCAACTTCATCGTCAGACGGACTCGATAGACCAGCATCACCTGTCCCAAATTTTGGTGACTATTTGGCTGAGGCAGAGTTGCAACCTCTGGCCGGGCCATCCGCGCGACCTCGCAGGAACTCGATATCCTCTATCAATGATTTAGAAGCTTCTACTATTGAGCTTACAGATCCTGCGCTCGAGCAGATTGACGAAAGACTAGGATCACAGCGTGACTCCGCATCTTCCATAAACCAGAGCGATCATTCGTCTATTGACACTCGGCCCACTACGCCTGATCAGTCTCCGCCAGTTGTCCAACAACCCTATTCCTCCTCTCGCAATTCAAGACCTTCTACACCTCCCATATCCTCTCAATTCTCATTTCTCTTGAAGGCCAAGAAATCCCGCAATGTTCATCGTATTGCAGAGGCCGTCGCCCGCTTCAGATCATCAGCAGCGGATGCCACTGTTCATGATTTCAACCTTGCCTTAGAAGCATTGCTGTCGACACGGAGAGGAGAATCCGCTATGTCGATGCTTGAAGTCTACAGTGACATGATCAAGCGATCTGTTCATCCCAATAGTGAAACATATCTCTTGTTGCTTTCATCATTGACCGAGAGGAATAACGAAATCGAATCTACACTCCGTAATCTGGAAAATAAAAGGCGTCGAATAGAGCTTTTTGGCAGATGGGAGGATCCACCGGTTGAAAAGCTTCAATACCAAATCGATGTACTCTGGCTAGAACAGAAAGAGAATTTTTCTTCAATCATCTCACTGTTCTCGGCTGCGAAATCTATCTCCGATCACTTTCCAGATCAGCTCTACAATCAAATTTTATCTTCATGTCTGCATCGTCTGAATGCCGACGCTGCCCTCGAAATATTCCGTGATGCAGAGCTTAAGGTCAAGAAGTTCTGCCCCCAATTATATGAGATTTTGATCGAACTTTATGGCAAAATTAAGGATATTGGAGCTGCAGAACGTATCTTGAGCCGGTATATGGCCGCTGGGCAAAAGCACGGTGATAATACTGGCGAGTCCTACAGCAATTTTGCAAAGCGCCATATTATGGTCTGGAACGCCATGATCAGCGCCTATTTCCGGTGTGGATTTCCTGAAAAAGCGATTGGGGTTTTGGACCAGATGCTGAACTCTCCCGCTGGTTATGCTTTCACATACACAGATCCGCCCCTCCCCGCTGCATCTACATATACATGCATCCTGAACGGCTTTTGTGCCGCTGGTGACACGCACACTGCTTTGACTTGGTACAAACGCCTTCTCAAGCAAGGCGTCAACTTGCAAGATTCCTACTTGCCATCTGATAAACCGATCATACCAGATGTCAATGCCTCTTCGGTTATGGTCGATACACTTGCTGCAAATGGCCTCATTTCCGAGCTCAACAAGCTTTTCCCCACTTTTCACCTCAGCGTGGGGTGCATGTATCATGTCCCTCGCTACATCTATTCAGCCAATATGAACGCTTTGGCGAACATCACTAACTCCCAGGTTGCGAAGGACAACCTAGATTTCGTATTATACAAGGTACTGCCGCACATCTTGAGAAAAGATAGACCTGGTGTTTTCCTTCCTCTTGCTCTCCAATACATCAGGAGGGGTTTCTTGGACGAGCCACTTGATTTCTATCACAATTTCTTCACCGAGTGCTTGTCGAAATTTGAAGAGGAAGGTGCTTCATGGACAGATATGACGCCCTGGCGATTGGACTTCGTACGTTTCGCAGATGCTTATCTCGAGGTTGCCATCGCTCAAGATCGCCTCTCGGCCAATGCAGCTGCATTGGTGCTACGGATGGCCTGTACTGCTGGCCTTAGTTTCATCCCTCCAAGGATGCACAAGGTTCTTCTACATCTTTATGGGCTCGTGAGGCTGGATAATCAATTCTCTATCGAAACAATTAGTCTATTGAATTGGCAGGAGCTGTTATGGATGGCTCTTCGGCTCTCTCAGGGTATCTCATATGGTCGCTCAAATAACTTATCAGGTGCTACATTCATCGATGTGCCTAACTCTGCTTTCCCTGGAGTGATGGGCCTCATTGAAGATCTTTCTCAGTACCAAGTTGATGTCACTGCTTTCCCCAAACCTTTGATGGAACAAATCATTCAACATCTGGCTAACCTCTATGGACCCCAGCCCATCATTGGTTCATTTGAGCAGTTCGGCCCTGCGTTTAAACAGGTGTTGGAATCTAGCCAAATCGTCCAATCATTGGTATCTGGAGAATCAGTTGACACTTCTGATCCCCGTCCCCAGAAGCCGCGAAGGAAGCTGTTTCTTGACTCCAATACAACTTCAAAAATCGAGACCTTGCTGAGAGACAAGAAGGTTGGCCCTCAGGGACAGGCTGCATGGAAAGCTTTTCTGGTGGATTTGAAGCAGCGGAAAATTCCCAGGTTCCCAACATTCGGACGGCTCATACAGGTGTTAGGAAGGCAAGGTGATATGCAGAAGGTGCACAAGCTTTACGAGATTGCGCAAGAGGTGTTTGATAGTCCCGAGCCATCGCAAATGACTCTAAATCAGGGGTGGATTTGTGTCGAGGATAGTATGATTATCGCACTCGCCCATGCCGGCGATTTAGACAGTGCACACGCCCATCGGTTGAGACTGCTTGAGCGTAACGTTGCACCCTCGGCTGATGCTTATGGAGCTCTTATACTCAATGTCAAGGATACCACTGATGATGCGTCGAATGCGATGATTCTCTTCCAAGAAGCAGTTGAAGCCAAGGTCGAGATGAATCTCTACCTATACAACAACATAATTTCCAAGCTCGCCAAGGCACGGAAGGCGGATAATGCACTAGAATTGTTTCAGAAGATGAAGGCTCAGGGTGTCACTCCATCGTCAATTACTTATGGTGCTCTCATCGGTGCATGCGCGAGGGTTGGAGATTGTCAGAGCTCAGAGCAGTTATTTAGTGAAATGGTGCGGCAGCGGAACTTCAAGCCCAGGATTCCACCCTACAATACGATGATGCAACTTTATACAATGACGAAGCCGAATCGTGCGAAGGTTCTTTCGTACTACCAGCAGTTGATCGCTGCCGGTATTAAACCCGCCGCTCATACTTACAAGGTAAGTTGCCCTGATTTTCTATCTAGAAATCGCTCATAGATATTTCCAGCTGCTTCTTGATGCTTATGGGTCCATTGAACCCATTGATATAGACTCGATGGAAGCTGTTTTCAACGACATTTCCAACAACTCAGAAATCGAAGTCCAAGGCATCCACTATGCTTCTGTCATCAATGCTTATGGTTGTGTTCAACGTGACCTTGACAAGGCCATCACTACTTTTGATTCTATTCCCCGTAATGTTCTGGATGCGGTCATCTTTGAGTCCATCATCAATGTCTTAGTTTCTCATCGTCGCACCGATCTTATTCCAGAGTACATCGCCAAAATGACTACTGCCGGTGTCCATATGACTGCATACATTGCGAACTTCCTGATTAAGGGACATGCAGTCGTTGGTGAATTGGACAATGCACGAGATATTTTTGAGAGCTTGATAGATCCCCCTAACGGCGTTGCTGCACCGCACAATCATACACCTCATGATCCTGGTGCCGTAGTCCGCATTCCCTGGATGGAGCCTGTTTATCGTGAAGTGAGTATGATTCGTCTTTTCCATATGACGTTTCGCATGATTGATTATCCTCCCCAGCCCTCGACGTGGGAGGCGATGGTTAGGGCTGAGCTTGGCGCTGGAAATCGTGATAAAGCTCTGGATCTACTAGAGCGACTCAAATCTCGGTGAGTGATCGATGTTGATGAAATATAAGAAAAACGATTGACCTTGATTCAGGCAATATCCCGAAGCAGTGTTCAACCGGATCAGTGGTGTGATGGTTGATCATTCTTCTCTTTCGCCCTCCTTTACTTCACATTCAGAATGACTTGCAACCGTCCTCTCCTTTTAACTCTGTCGGCTTTATTTTGATCCCTCCATCGTTGCTATAAGCAATCAGCTGTAGGTTCTCGCCCTCTCTTGACTACCTGTTCTCTGCACACTTTGCACTCTGCTTCCACCCCTCCTCATCTGTTCCTCCGCCGAGGGTCCTCCCCCTGAAAAAAATTGCTATCGTGACCTTAAACTCAAAAGCCATCTGCATTGTCTAGAACCTCATTGACGATTACTCCAAGACCGTTCAATACCTTATCCTTCAATACTACAAGGATAGACACCCCATTTAACAATTGCATATGTACTGTATATCTATCTTTATCTTTTGGTAGCTCGATACCACGTCAAGGAACAAACGTGACCAAAATGACACTCTAATCAGACTGATTATCTGGAAAACATCTGGAAAACCAGCTATTTCTTGTCTTTTCTAATCAAGTTATTCACTTATGCAAGACACATGAAAATCCCATATTATTGTGCATGTATGTCAATCGCACGTTATTCGTACGGACTGTGTCGTGGTCAAATTCTGTCAACATGTTCATAGTATTTCTGATATGTGGGGAAGTGATGAGCAATTTGCAAGGGACCCTGAAGATAAATCAACTGAGATTGGTTGAGATGGGGTCGACAGTATGCTTGTCATTCTCCATCATGAGGCCTCGAAACGTATCTTACAGAACTCAGGACGAGCGCGTCGATCACCTCCATTCTTCACCAATATCACTTTTCATCCAGACTATAGTCCCACAGCACTTTCCATCGGTATAGACAATCACATTCAGGGAATCGACTGGTCGATTGTGGCGGAAAAGGTTCCAATCGTTCGAGCATCAAGCGTACACCTGACAAATGTCGAATTTAGTGGGTTGGAAATCTTCATCCAAAAGTCAATCATGGGATCTGGACAAAGGGTGATTTGGAGAAGTTGCATAATTTGACTGAAAAATTGACTGGGTGCTCTAGGTGTCCTTTAACAGCGATCCATGACAGGGCACCCGGCAGCCCGCCCGGAACGGAAAGGTAGCAGTAGAGAGAGAACGAAGAGTAGAGGTTTTGGTGCGCCCAAGAAAGGGATAAGCCTTTCTGAAGTGGACGAAAAACGAGAATTTGTCCATCCAGAAGGAGGCAACAATTCAAGTGCACTTCTCAATTACCATCATAACGAAAATCACGCGCGCTTCTTCACCAATCAGCGTCCATCAATCACGGGCAGTCGATCACTTGGCCCCCACATGTAGTACTTTTCTTACGGCCTGACATGAAACCTGCATGAAACTCATTGCGTGGCTAGCAAGGGAGGCCATCTGGCTTCCCACGGAAAGAAGTATAAAGCAGCACCTTCCAATACATCAACCGCAAATTCTACTTCTTCCCTTCTGATATCAAGATTCTCTACCAGTCTCATTGCAACACAGATTTCCTCAGACTGCAATTTCACACGCGCACTATTTCCCAGACTCTTACGGGATGTTACCCAGTGCAATCATGACTTCGTTAAAGCGGTTGACATCATGACTAAACTGAATGTGTAAATTTGATTTTTTCTATATAAAGTAATTTATCTAATTATCTTGATGAGCTCCTGTTGTGTCCTCAAAATCTTTGAATGTTGATAAATTCAGAGGAAGACACTTCATGCACCAACCAGTGGAGTATGTCTTGTTGAGAACTTCATATTAATTTTCTAAAATGTACCAGCTCAAGCAACAACCAAGGTTCTGGAATTCTAATGATAAGACTTCCTTTTACCGTATTAGTTGGTGCAAGCGTCAGCCCCATGGGAGGTAGGGGTTGAACATAGCTAATTTGAAAGATGAATCAAAGTAAATCAATTCACACACAATACCTCCTCTCGCCGAAATCACCCAATCCCGGGATAATATAGGCTCTCTCGTTCAAACCCTCATCGATCCATCCAGTGATCTGACGGAGACATAAATGGCCAATCGGTATTAAAAAGTGGTAGCGCATACTATCTTAGTCGTCGGGTATCTCGCACAGAAGTTTGCTAAACCCTCAGGAGCAGCAATCTAAGATAGGAGTGATTGATCACGAGATGAGCATAACAAAGATTCATGTTGTAAATCAAAGTCTATGAATGGAAGAAACTGATGAAAGGGGGTAGGACGCACAAGATTGATAAAAATAATCCGTTCAGCGGGGACACCATGTTCAATTAATACCTCAACAGCCTTTATTGCGGATCCTCCTGTTGCTATTAATAGTATCGTACTGATTAATCACGTGACGGATAGAGGCACAAGACTGGCAAGACGCACCAAGCATCGGGTCCAAAAGGAGGACATATCGCCGAGCGATGTCTGAAGGAAATTTGGAGTAGAACAATTTTGGTTGCGTGGTCTCTTCATCCTAGATCAGTATTCTTCTCAGATCGGAATGTGTTTAAAGAGGGATAGGTAACGCGCCCGTTGGATTAAAATTTTGCCAATCCTTACACTGCGACAGACTTCACGTAGACCAGCTTCCATAGCCTGCACATGACGACAAAAGTAGTCGGATTGAGGTTACAACTATGCTTGTTACAGTGTTAATATTGTAGCATACCTCTCCAGCTCGTAGAATTGAAACACCACAAATCTTGCCCTCGAATCCAACACCTTCATACGTCGCACCCTGTTCCAAAAATTGTCAACTTAATGCACGATGAGACGGGAATGCCTTGTTCCCCGCTAATTACACTTACTGTGGGTGTCTCTACCACTCTTTTCACGACCGGCAAATGGTTCAACCCCTCTTCCACCAACAACCGGATAATCCTATCTGAGTAAAAAAGAAAATCACCTCTTGGTGTCTCCTTATTCCTGATGATCGTGTACAATGCTTCTAGCTGTGTTGTGTGCGGGAGTGTATAGACATTGTGTGGAATTTTCCCATTGCAATCCTGTGCGAGAGCTGCTTGCGGTGCTGAAGAGATAGAGATCGTCGTCTGTGGGGCCATCATAAAGTTGGGTTAGTGACTACAAGTAACCGAAGCGTAATCAAAGGGAGATGGTGTATCAGGACGTTTTATAGGTGGTAAATGAAGAGAAGAACAGGAGGACAATCAGTGCAGACAATCAGTGCAGACACCCGATAGCGTGACTACGGCAGCACAAGTTATCTTGATTCTCCGACTTATGTTCAGAGTAAATTTATTTTGACTGATCAACACACACACGCTTTCACGATCTGAGGATGAACGATAAACATCTAATCTAATGAAACCAGGGGCTCGGACCCCCTAATGGTCCGGTTACGAAATCAGTGCCCCCTCACATATGACAAGGGGGTGCAAACACGCGAGCATCTATGCAGAACGCAGCTTGAAGTCAAGTGTTTGTATAGTTGAAGATTGTTCGTCGTTGAGACTTTCCTAATATTCTGAAGTGAACATTTCGAACACATGAGGGGGGCTTCCCATCCGAATTCACTGAGATGGTAGGGATTTACGAGGGACCAGCCCCAAATAGCAACGGCTTTGAAGCATGATGAGATAAAGAATTCATTCATCTATTGGTTCTCGTTAATTTTAAGGGAAAGAGAACGAGGACCGGCATCTGCGCGAGGCTCTTGTCGTATAGGAGCTAAGTTCTGGAATCTTGTGGTCATCCTGACCTGTTTGCGCCGAACGCCCCTTGGTGCTTTAACAGAGTCCGTTCTTGAGGCATGTCTGAGAACGTTCACCCCGTTACAGACCTCGTGGCTTAAGCAAACACGTTGGGCTTCGGGTTGTTGGTTTACTGTTTGCTGGTGGTAGGGCCACATAGGCCGAAGGGACTGATTGTCTCTGATGAGCGGGAAACGACTAGTACAGGGACTAGTTGTGCCCTTTTGTCGGTTGACTGTGGTGAACTCTTTTTCTGTAGAATTGCCTGTTGCTGTGGATGGTGAGAGGGCCAAACAGGCCCAGTTATGGTTAGTTATGGTCCTCATAATTTACATCATCAGACCCTTTCGTACTCATCCTACCCAGCCTGCTGCGGAGATAGTCTGTATTAGGCCCCATACAAATGATCCTACCCTAACCATGGAGGAGACTTAGTGCCCTATCACGGACCGCTTTTGGATGAACTTTGCAGTGCGAAAAATCGAGAATGACAGCACTCTTGTATCTTCATTTAAGTCCTCGGGGTTCCCGACAAGGATGTAACGTGATGGGCGCCATCTCATAACGTCTGGGAGCATTCAGGAGTGGAGCCAGGGCTACTGGTATTGATGTTGTAATGCACCTTGAACGTCCTTCTGACCAGTTATATTTCAAATCGGTCCCTCATTTCATACTTAGTTGAGAATTCACATCTAAAATAGATCAGCCATCATTCTCCATTTGTATTCTCCCACAGTGGTGTTGGTGACTTTACATTTCTGGGCGCTTGTGCTAACGGCTAGATCGTTGCATTGGCTGATACTAGGAGGAAGCTTCTGAGGAAGGAGTCCTGAAATAGCGCTGGGGACACTCGACGTACGTCGTAGAAATGTGGCAGGCATACCAAAGTGAAAGCGGAGGGTTTTGCCACTCCAGCATCTGGCTCATGCAAGAAAAAAGATCTCGAGATGGGTTTGTTTCCTATCCTGTGCAAATTGACAACTGGTGTTTCCTAAATGTAGTTTTTGCTGTTGGCTGGAGATTAACTGTGCGAACTAGGGCCTTAAAAGTGTGATTATGATATCTATGTCTTTCAATCCGCCTGTTGCCGGTGACTCAATAACGAAATGGCCACCATGTATACAGTTGTACATCCGGTTCCATAATTGTGAGATTTTGGTTTGATGAGTCCTTATTCTACTTTCATTCATGATTCCACCACTGCCTCTATTCAACTGAGATTTTTTTGTCCCAGAAATCAATGAAGTCTATACTGTCTAAATAGAGCTGGGGATCAATTGCCAGACATCCGGAATGAACTATAATGCAACGCAACTTTCAGGTTGGAGAACCCAAGTCTCCACAAATAGCAGCTGTAGCACCCTATCATACGAATTTGTCGACCACCCAGCCAGGGCAAATTTGACGCAAACATAATTTTTGAGCTCAAAAGTTCTTTGAGAAGATTCCGGATGGTGGTAGCATCGACGACAAGACCGGTAGGCTTGTTCAGGATGAGTTCATCATCGCTCTTTTGCTCCGAATAACACGTCAGTCGAGCTGCGTCTGTGTTCGGGATCCTTTTTGCCAAGAAATGGATTATCTGTGTTTTTTGAATTCAGATAGTTTAGTTATAACACGAGCTGACGAAAGATTTTGAATGTCTTGAGCTTTGAAGATCAATTAACTGAGATTTGGTTGAGATGGGGTTTTGACAGTGTTTGTCATTCTCTATCATGAGACCTCAAACACATCTTGTTTTCTTGACGACAACCAAGTCGGATTCGCGAATTCAATGCAGAACAGCAGTCTCTTGTTTCATCAAGACGAATACGAATCGTGCTTCAAGAAGACGGATGCATTACAAGTACCCTAACAACACGTTTCAATATAGGAAATGGTTTATTTTCGATTCTGCATGCGAACGCGTGGATCTCCTTTCTCGCTGCGCTTGCGAAGCTTCTCCTGGCGCTTACTAGTCGGCTGATGGTCTGTTTGCGCATCTTCCGGGGTTGAAGACCGTCCTGGGAGATACGGGGATATCACAGATGACCATAGTTTAAAAATCGCAAAAAGGGGGATCTGATGGTATATGTCAGGCGAGGAAAAACCCACTCCACGATGTGTGACGTACCACCATGTATAAGAGCCAGAACCATTCCCCGAGACCTCCGCTACCAATCTGGCAGGTCCCTTTGGTAATGCTTTTGATTGAGTTTTTTGGCATAAGGGG
>Ga0153934_1000380_pt1 | contig 13103 bp, 16 predicted proteins | sample TSNJ018MetaG_FD_104708 | JGI IMG/M metagenome (GOLD analysis project Ga0153934, IMG submission 104708) | Attine ant fungus gardens microbial communities from New Jersey, USA - TSNJ018 MetaG | ecosystem: Host-associated > Fungi > Mycelium > Unclassified | place: USA: New Jersey, Wharton State...
ATATTTGTGCGAATAAAGATGAAGGACGCATTGCGCAAGGGTCGGATGCAGTCTGCTTTTCTGAAGGAACGAGGTTGTAATGAGGTAGTGGTGGATCAATTTTTGTGAATCTAGCTTTGATGTCAAGCATGTGTCATTCAAACCGATCTGATGCTCAATGGTATTCAGCTTCCGCGCCATATCTCCGTGGATGTCTGAAGGTTTTGAAATCATCAGGACTCCAAGAGGTTGGGGTCATCACGCAGATTTCTGATCATATCTTCTCGTCTTAACCTGATTACCAAGTTCGACAATTGAGATGAATACGCCCTAACTAGGTGAACGATCTACGACCTCAGCAGCATGTGAGCTCTTTCAATAAATGACAATCTTAGGTACACACGACAGAAACGGGCAGAAATAAGAACGACAGGACTCATTCACGTTGTATTAGTGCCAAAAGTCCTAGACCTCCTAGTAATGCGTATTTGAGCTGCGGAAAATCATTCTATAAGGCAAGTCCTCGTCAAAAAGCCATGGGTAAGTATTTGTGTGACATTGGACATACCATAGCAATTGTAACATATCCGATGTAGGGAAGAAATCTATCGCAGCCAAAGGAGTTTTATCAGTCTCAGGAACCTGGAAAGACGGAGGCACTAGACACACCCTCGAACTTTGCCAACAATGTGCTTTCGCTCCAGCCATTTTAAGCCCTGATACAACTCAAGATCGTCTACGTGATTGTTGTCACCCTTTGTCAACATAAGCTGTTTATCCTTGATCTTGTCGTCATGTGTTTCTAGGACTCGATGGACAATTGGGATATCAGCGCCAGGAATTTTGTATACAGTGATATCGCCAGTATAGTAGCGTTCATTCGGAAGGTTGGTTAGGAAGAGAAGGTCGCCTCGGTAGAAAGCTGGTTCCATTGATCCACTGCAGAGTCATACACAGTCTAACATTTAGACTTGCGAAAAGCAAGGTCGAACCTGAGCACTACAACGATTGGTGACTCCGAATTTGTTACCAAACTGAGGCCTTTCCAGATCATGAGACCTGAGGCAATGACCGAAGCGAAGTTGAGGACCTGTAACAGAACCTATAACAAATATGAACACTCGTGAGGGACAGAGGACCAAGACTCACATGCCGGAATCCAAGTCTCTTGAATGTCTTTAACTCCTCAGAGAGCATAACAGTGATGTAGGAGAGAGAATGTTACCTGAGCCGACACGTCCGCAGTTACGCTTAGGTTCACGTGGTCATATTTGGAAACAGTGTTCATAAATTGATCCAAAATCAACATCAACCATTAGAATACAAGGTTTAAGATGCATAGAGGGGCCTAATCATATCATGTTGGGCATGGAGGGTAGTAACAAGATATGCGGGAGGAGTGAACGGAAAAGCAACAAGATGACAGGGAGCCACCTGATCATCACCCCTTCACTTGCTATCTCACGAACGATTTTCAAAGACGTATAATGAGTTCTTTATTTTTCGGGGTTGGGATTCCTGGAATGAGCGAATGAATCAGTACCAGATAGAAGAGAGTGATGGGAATGAATCAGATAGGAGCGAAAGACGTTGAAAGAACGATTTTCAACACCGTGGTTCAGCGTGAACTATGATGCAATTATATCATCAGGTGATAGGAGTCTTGGTGCACATGTATTTGGGTGCTAACGATCGGGATAAGGCCATTGGTATTGAGCTACTCACATTCTCCGTTTGCCTCCAGGAAGAGTCGTCACATTGACAAAACTGGTGCAAGTCAATAACAGGACGACCCGAGTTAACGCAACTACCTACCGGCGATTATACAGGATGCGTTTCTTGGCACGCCCTTTTGGTGGTTTCTTCTTCTCCTGTTTGTCGACCTTAGGTGTCTGGGACTTGACTTTGCCAGCACGGGCAAGAGAACCGTGAACTATACTCACAAGCCTAAGTCGGGGATGTCAGAGCAACAGCGACAGCATACCTTTTCCCATCTTGTATTGAAGTTGCGGGTCGTCGGAGGCGACGAATGCAATCTCCAGTTATGCAGTTCCTAATGATAAGGTTACGGGACTCTCCGGATCGATGGTGATCAGATAATTACTTGATAAAATTGTGACATATCAAGTCGCCGCTTGAATGTCTAGACTCACAGTCACGCTCTACGCACTGGAACATCTCAGTTCCTTGCTGACTCTCCTAGACCCTTTCAGACCCATCTGCACAAAGGTATATCAGGTCGTGCACAGACATGACCTTTCTCAGTCATTGTCGCCAGGTCTATCTCTTGGAAAAAAACTCAATCTAATTTCCATCTCCTCTCCTGGCAGAGGTATCACTGGCTCTAGAAAATCCTTTAGTCTCTATCTGTTTCTCTCCTAGATTCTTGGTCTCTCACTCAAAAAGAGAGCACTGCATTACTGTCTTGATTCAGGCACTCAGCACTGTCCTTTGGTTATCCCAAGAATCCAAATGCATCATGCTATGGCCACTGTCTCCAACTCTACTTCAATGACTGTGGCTTGTGCAAGAACCTTGACAAATGCCATTTCAGCTCATCTCTCCACTGAAGAGCATACCAAGAATGTGATGCTTTTGATCTCAATGATGCCTCAGACTGTGTACTCTTCAGCTGCTACTGCCTGCCTTCTAGTCCCTTCAGTGACAATATTATAGATATGGGTGACCTCTGTGCTGCCATACACTATCTCGACTTCAAGCACAAGCACTTGGCCTCTTTTTTGATCTCTTTGTTGCCATTCTCCTCTTCGACAACCTTCAATGTACCGATCCCGATGTACCGATCCCGATGTAAAGGATGTCATTACCTACATCACCAACCCTCAAGTCAAACATGGTACTGCATGTCACCTCAGTGTAGTACCAGACAACCTCCTTACCAATAAGACCAGTAATCGGCATTTGTATTCTAGCGGTCATTGCCTTTCCCTCTGTCAGGGGCACTCAGGATCGTCACCTAGAAGATGTTCTTGGTCCTGGAGATAATGCAACGGATTATACCCATAGTAGTGTTGTGGGATTGGAGTCTAACTAGGCGGGTATCTTGCATCCAAGTAGACGGGTGATTTGTTGAAGTTAAGCAATCCTGCACAAGGCAGTTATGCAACCGGTGGTTGAATTACACCTAATTTTGGTCAATTCTGGTAGTCCTGGTGCAGACGAAGCAGGTGCTTGGTCTGATTGGGATAAGAAATCTCCTGGTAGTCCTTTTAGTCCAGCTGGTGGTGGAGAACACAATTTGATTATCCCAAAGTAAGTAATCTCGGGAAGAAGTTTCCAAGCAACGAGCATCATTGCCCAATGGATGGCAAATGCTTTGTCTAGACCCCTTGCTGATCCCTTTCAAAACTTATCCAGTGGCATCTTGCTCACTTGAAGCATGCCAGGCGCATGATACCTATCCTCCAAGTCCTCATCTGCCTTCTGTTCTGACTTCCATGTACAGGGTCGCGTTTATGATGTGTCTACCTTTGTTTGGGAACTTCGAGCAGCACAAAATTTGGTAAACATGCTTTGAGGGGTTGTCTCAAGTCTCTTGAAATAATGATATCATACCACAAGAAACAGAGTGTTGCCATTGATATGTTGTCATATATCTGTAACATCAGAGCTGATCTCATCAATCGAGGATGGGTGAATTTCCCTAAACGGTCGACGAGAATAATGAAACCTGCTCCTGTCATAAATTTGATTTCACTTTCCTTGATAACATACTTCACCGTGAGCAAGATTTGTCCCAGGTGTACAATCGCTACCACTCTTCAAACTTCACTCTCTTTTATATTCAAGCGTCAGCCCCTTCGACGATGTTTTCCGAGATCTTCATTAATCTCCTACTCGCCGCTTCCCCAGTTCTGGCTACTGTCTTTGTATGCTGCACAAAATATTTCTTGAGTTCTTCTGATATCTTCTCTAGATCACCCAACCCACTGCTTTGTCAACTTTCCACGGAGGTCAACCCGCCATGATCAACTGGCAAGATGATGGTGCTGCTCCATCTCTCCAGCAATTCGGCGATGCTATTGTTTCTATCTATGTTGGAAATTCCCAGAACCAGGTACGAGTTACCGCATTCTATCCCGGTTTGATTTAAGTGTTTTGATAACTAGACCTCCCTGCAAACCATTGTGGACAGTGTGAACGTCGCCACCACTGATTCCATCCAGTTTACCCCAAATGCCGACATGGGTTCCGATGGCGATTTTTAGTGAGTGCCTTTCAGCATCGTGCAGTTTGACTCGTCCTTAGTAAGTCTTAGTTTTATTCGCTTTGAGTCTCTCGCCTTCAAGGATCCTCAGAATCCCCAGCTCCCTGCCTTGTCTTTCTCTTCTAAGTTTACGTGAGTATTCAGTTATATCTTACCTTCTCACCATTGATTTTTTTCTTTAGGATGGACAACATGAGAGGAACTTTCAATTCTACTATTCGGGCTCAGATTGCAGGTCAATCAACTGCACCTCTTGTCGGACAGACCATGCTGAACACTGCACCCACAAGTCAAGCTTCCGCTACAGCACCTCGTAGCTTCTCTACGATAGCGTCTCACAGTACCTCCAACTCCGTGGCAGCCTCCTCCACTTCGGGTGCTGCTTCAACTCCCTCTAGCAGTGCTGCACTGAGTTCAAAAGCCAGCTGGATGGCTATCATTTTGGGCGCACTTACTGGTGTCACTACATTTTAGGTCCCGCCATGAAACCCATTCCTTCTTCGACTTGGATAGCCTCGTTTATTTTGTGTGTCCAATTGCTCCCGATATGTATTTTAACTTCGCTTCTTGTTTCAAGTTCTCTAAGAGAATGTATGCACACTTGCACTGGTGACAGTTGCCATCCTATAGGAAATCATCGTTACGATTGATGTCTTCATTCTTTTCTGTTTTTTGATGCCAGAATATGTTTCACTTCCTAACGTGTAGTTGCAGTTTTATTGTACACTTCCAGGCAGACAAGCTCGACAAGCTCGAATTGCTTCGACGATTGCCTGTCTAGTTTAAAATATATATGTGTAGTCGATGTGATTGCCAATGGGAAGCATTAAGGACAGTACAAGAACAGTTCAACAAATCCCAGATAAGGCCATCATCTACTAACCGTTCAGAAGTCTGGATGAGCATTCATCGCTCGAGATAGAAAACTCCTCTGGGGCTGAATTTACAGGAAAATTATCACGTGGGGACTAGTATACAGCGCTGAGTTGATTCTGCTCCCAGTACCAGTCCAAGGAGCGACGATATTCGACTTAGACCCCGGTTTCTGGGGAAGTCCCAGGAAGCACAGACTGCGACGGCCCGTTGCACCCCTAGCCCGATAACGACCCTGCCATATTGGAGCGACACGATGAAACTCCGTGCTACCTTGAATCAGACAACGTCTGGGGCATATTGACGTGGGTATAAATTCTCCGTGTCCAGAGATGTTCCGCAATCCGTTTTGGGTGGGCAGAGGTGACTTGAAATGAACATCATCGTACGCGACAGACGATCTTCCGAAGCTGATGAGATGTTTGTCCTAGGAAGACTGGGTGTCTGTCCCGTTCATCGATAAGTCAAATAGATATAGGGTGATCCGGAGACAGCGGACATCGTATAGGCGAGAGTCAGCAGCATCAAGATCGCAGACTGTACTTTAAGTTGGTTTGAGTGACTAATGTTCTAGTAGGAGGGGAAAAGTTGAGTCAACATTAGAGAGGAAATTTATTTACTGGATGATGCACAACAGTGAGAATTTTTTCGTGATTTGAACCAGACCCTGGACTGCTAAAACAGGTGATAGCATTTGTCAACCCGCTGAAGACCATTATCCTTCTCGCGCCAAATGAAAGCACAATTATTCCTTCCTTCCGATAGGGCCCTCAACAAAACTTTTGACAATGTGCACTGCCTAACTGAACTATTAACACCACTGTCAGCGATGATTATCGGCCAATAACGCGTTCTTTTTAAAGGTTGTCGGTCAAATTCTTTGCATGCGAACATCTTGGCATCTATCTTGGCATCGGTACCGGCGAAACTTGACCTTCTTTTTCGATCTAGTATTTCTTTTACTCAACAGCAAGTGATCTAGTACTAGGACGCGGAATTCACGATGGATGTGAAATTTTCTGGTAGTAGCTGGGCCTGGACCATCTCTTAGCACGAAGGTACACCCGAAACTTCAGCATCAAAAATGGACCTTCACGTCCACTTTTTCATAGGTCATCCAACTACCCCGTCGAAAGGTCTTGCAACTTTGCGAACGCGCGGACTTTTTCCGGCCACGATACAATGATTCCGAATTAGATTCAATGACTCAAATTCTTAAACACTCCGATCGTTGATGTACACGCCCCAGGACTCTTGGCGTGATAGATTTTTGTAGACCCCAAGAGTGTGCATCGACATGTGACTGGATGAGTTTGATGAATGTCTTATGATCACGACAAAAACAAACAGCCATCGTATAAAAAGGACGAAGGACCCTTTGTAGAGTATTTTTCCGTGGAAGCGAATTCACATAGGACATATGAAGAACAGACAAATTTTGGCTATCCTCACTCTTGCTCTTCCTGCTCTTGCTCAACAACAGGTGTGGGGACAGTGTGAGTATGTATCAGATTGTTTCGAGACGGTGTGACTCATCCATCATAGGTGGTGGCATTGGCTGGACTGGCCCTATGACATGTTTATCAGGGTCAATCTGCACTGTCCTTAATCCCTGGTATTCGCAATGTATCCCGGGAGCCGCTCCTCCCCCTTCGACGACCACCGCTCCGATAACAACGCCTCCTTCATCTACCACTACTTCTTCTATCACTACACCCACCAGCAACCCAAATCCTCAGGACTGCCCAACTCTTCCGTCTAATCCGTCTCTCACGTCCAACTCTTTCCTCCCAGATCCTTTCACATTTTTTGACGGCACTCAAGTAACCACCAAAGCTCAGTGGGACTGCCGCCGTGCAGAAATCTCACAGCTTCTTCAAAAATATGAGTTGGGTACCCTCCCCCCTAAACCTTCCTCCGTGAACGGTTCATTGTCTGGTGGTGTCCTCACAGTCAACGTATCCGAAGGTGGAAAATCTATCTCTTTCACAGCGACCGTATCCTTGCCGAGTGGCAGTGGGCCGTTCCCTGCCATCATTGGAGTTGGTGGCATCAGCATTCCAAGACCTTCCGGGGTTGCCCTCGTCACTTTCAACAACGACGATATGGCTGCTCAGATAAACAGTGGCAGTCGAGGCCAAGGAAAGTTTTACCAGCTTTATGGAGCGAATCATTCCGCTGGTGCCATGATTGCATGGACTTGGGGTATTTCTCGTGTCATCGACGTACTCGAGACCATCCCCAATTCTAACATCGACCTGACAAAACTTGCTGTCAGCGGATGTTCCAGAAATGGAAAGGGTGCACTCGTTGCAGGTGCTTTTGAAACACGTATCGCCCTGACGATCCCTCAGGAGTCTGGATCCGGTGGTGCTGGATGTTGGAGAATATCAGACAGGATGCTTTCAAGTGGTGTCAACACTCAGACTGCGTCGGAGATTGTGGGAGAGAATGTTTGGTTCTCTCCCAACTTCAATCAACTCGTCAACCAAGTCAACAACTTGCCCTTTGATCACCACCTACTTGCAGCTCTTGTCGCACCTCGCCCTCTGCTAATCATCGACAATACGGGTATTGACTGGCTTGGTCCGGAAAGTGTTTGGGGTTGTATGCTTACCGCTAACAAGGTTTGGCAGGCACTTGGTGTTGGAGATCTGATGGGGATCAGTCAGGTTGGCAATCATAACCATTGTGCCTTCCCGGGAAATGAACAGAGTGATTTGGATGCATTTGTGGACAAATTCTTGGATGGCCAGCCAACGAATACAAATATCCTCAAAACTGACGGTGCCAACAATCTTGGTTTTGTTGAATCACAATGGGTAAACTGGCAGGTCCCCACCCTGTCATGATATCAATTGTCATATCTTAAGCACGTTTGTGTACTTTTAGTTTTGGTTGCCGATTAATGATGACAAGCTAAATTCAATATGGATATTTTTGAGAAGTTTTCTGTAAATTTCTATTGCCACACTCATTCAAAAATATTGAGGCAGACCGAGACGTAGCTTAGCGTGGATCGATTAGTATCACTCCTGATCTGACAGAGATGTCCCCGGTTGTGGTGCTGTGTCACTCAACTCTGAATCATTTACCTTTAAGGTTGTCAATCCTCGAAAGGGATCAGTCTGCCATGGTGGCAAACCATGTACCGTAACTTGGCTTGATGATGGCGTACGCCCCCTCCTATCTGAGATTGGTGTATGCACTGTGGGACTATACACTGGGAAACAGGTTCGCTGAAACGTTCGTCTCTCCTTCAAAAACTCATTCTTCGTCATCCAGAAATTGATTCAGACCATAACGCCAGCAGACGTTTCCACAAAATTGTCGCTAACTTTCACTGTGCATTTCTTTTTTGGAGGATTTTCCCTGCTTTGCTGACATCATATCATGCCTATAGTCTATTCCTGCTGCTGGTCCCAATTCGGATGCCTAGTGTGTTTTCATCATTGATCAATACCTACCCTTAAGATTTAACACCATCTTTTCCAGTTATCTTGCTTTCGTTTCTACATCTGCCAAACAGAACAATTCCCTTCCATACGCCGCTTTCTCACCTTTCTTCCGGTCCGTGGCTTTTCAATACAATATTATCTTCTTCTCACTACCGCATTTAGACTGGATCGAATGACGGGATCATTCATAACTTCTGATTCCTCTGCAATATACCCAATTCCTTTCCCCACATCCATTAATTTATCAAGCAGCAATACTGTTTTGTCCACCATCACTGTTGGAACAATTCTCACATCCACAGCACAAAGCTCCAATCATACCACTACAAAGACCACTCAAATTCTGCAGCTATCGAGCATCTCAGAAGCCTCCTCTGCGACGGTCAACTCTGTTACCACCCCCTTCAGCGATCTTAGTCCACATTCCTCCGCCACGACTCCGGTTTTGACTGTGACCACACCTTTTTCTTCCTTTTCCTCGAGTTCCTCCACACCGTCAGTCTCTTCTCTCAACACTGGCGATACCAGTGGTGCTCCGGGTGTGGGACTTTCCAGAGGCATTGTGATCAGTATTGCTGCAATTGCTGGTGTCGCCAACCTTCTGACTCTCTTATGAGCTCTCTTCGTCAGTCTCCGTATCTTGGTTCTTCGTCTATCAAGAGCGCTGTCGTATCGTAAATTCTGTTTGTTTTCTCTGCTCTTTTTGCATTCGATTGCTTCGAGTCTTTCTCGTCTTTCTCGCGCAGCCTTTCCGCATTTGTTAAGTCGTGTCTTAGTCATGGACATATGCCATAAGCTCGCTCTCGTCATCTGTATGCCTCAATGTTCTGCGCTACCTAATGGTCTTGTCATACGTATGTCTGAATACCGGCGCTACCTAAACTCCCATCCGTCACCCTGTCTTATGCTGCCTCAGAGATGGGACAAAATGTTAGTAAATTTCCTTCATTTCGACGGCAACCTCCCTCTCTTCTTCCTAGAGAAAACCCACCAGAAGTGAAGTCAGGCTTGACACTTGATCATCAAAACTATTTCTCTGCAAATGAGCCCTTTCTGGCTATTGTTGCTGCAGCTCAAGCTGATCTAGCCGTCCAAAGTTTTATGTATCTTCCTGAGCCATTGAAGATATGAGAAGTCACATTGTGTATGGTAGGCAAGGTCAAGGATAGATGGGTCGATATTGGTCGATGCCAATTTTTTGCAGAAAATTCATCTGATATACTCTGACATTCCTTGATTCGATTTCGTTTCAAAACTGTTCTGTATGATCAGAGCAAGGTAAAATTCTGATGTTCCTAATTCGACTTTGGCCGGCTCATGGGATTCACATGTTTACATCGGTAAATTTATATTTAATTGATCTAATGTGAGCAACGAATCCTGCAATTATATTATCTTACCAGTGAGAGGTCATTAAGTTCTGGGATGAGGCCGTAGGAGCAATGGTGTTTTCCGCGCTTGAGGACGCGGAGATGGTGAAAAGCGCGTGAGAAACACATGACTTTGGATTACGCACTCCGCCCCCTGTTGCCTTTCTCCTCCTCTATGTCATCAGACCATTCACCAGTTACAGAAAAGCCTGGCCATGCGATAGACAATATCATCGAAGGCCCCGAATTAGCAGTGGCAGATGCCGTAGTAGGCAAAGCTTCCAGTAGTGACAGTTCTGAAACAGATGACAGGGAAGGAAGGAAAATGACCATGGAGGACAGGGAGGCCAAACTCGCTCAACTACGAAAAAAACTCGTAAGCAACTCACCTACTTTTTCATCTTTTTTTCCCTTTTTAAAAAAGCGGAGTGAATTTTTTAGGTCACTTCCACTCGAGCCAACCGAGAAAGTTTGATCGAAGAGAGCGCAAAGGCCAAACTCAACGCAAGAGAACTAGCGAGACTTGAACGACAACGCAAACTTGCAGAGACGTTACGACTCAAAGTCGATGCGGAGGAAAGAGGAGAAGATATTGAACGTCAGAAGAATTGGGAGTGGACGATTGAGGATAATGATCAGTGGGAGAAAAAGCAGGCACGGAAAAGGCGGAGGGCGGATTATGAATTTCATGGTGCGTTTTGTCAAGGTTTTTCTCAAAAGGAAGGAAAAACCTAATTTTGTATTGTGGTAACCAACATATCACCTCTTCGGATTCAAGACGACGCACACGCCGCACGTAGGAAGTACAAGAAGGACCTAGATCTACTTCAGCCCAATCTTGAAGCTTACACTCGACAAAAGGCGTTGGCAACGGGTAGCGCTCTCGCTACCTTTAATGCCTCTGGTAGCTCAGAAATCCAGGCAAGTTAATAGCAATTGTTGTGATTTTAGAGTCTGAACATTTTTACTTTAGGCAACCCTTTCGGCCGAGCAACAGCTTGCTCACGAGCATCTTTACCGAGACTCGTCAACGCTGTTTTATGGTGATAATAAACCCAGTGAAGAAGCTATTGATCGTGTCGTAAGCAAGATCAATAAGGAGTATGTTCTCATAAACCTCTTTCTATACCTTCAACTCAAATCCTACAGCATTGATCAGCGCGGCAAATTCTCACGCAAACGCCTCAATGAGACCGAGGGCGACATTACCTATATCAATGAACAGAACAGGGTCTTCAATAGAAAGGTAAGGTCATGTTCTTGTTCTTCTTTTTGGTCGTTGTTGATGCCAATCGGCCTGTAGATCGCTCGCTATTATGATAAATACACTACGGAAATTCGTGCAAGTTTCGAACGAGGAACTGCTCTGTAAACCGCTGTATCTTGTCCGTTTAGTTATATCTATTCACCGTGTGTCTACTACGATATCCTTCCCTAATGAGCCCTTTCACAGAACCTGGTGTGTGATGAGTATTATGCTGTACTCCCTTCCTCCAACAGTCTGCCAATCCATGGTATTGTGTTGAAGTCAATATGCTACACTTCCTTTCTCTAACTATCTACAACCTGTTGTGTTATATCTACTTGAATAGCTATCTGGACATCAGAGATAGTTGTTACCTAGTGTTTCATGCTTCAATTGTAATCCTGTATAGTCTTATGAAGTATGGTTTTTTTCCAATTCTTTCTGGATTTTTGTAGGGTGTAAAATGAGATGAAGAATACAGTAAATTCTTGGATGTCAACTACTAGGTTGATGGTTGGGGAATTGCTAGTGTGCTCATGTCTTTTACAGGTATGCCTTATCCCCTCTGACTATTTGGTGAGGAAGTTAAGTGGATAGTTGTGGAGCAATGGTATTTGGTGATCACTTGTTGATTATGTCTTGGGATTCTTGGAATGGAAGTTGTTGCCTTTAGTCTGTTGCTTATTAGATATCTGTTAACATGACAAGGAATTGATGTAGTCATCTTGGAGCCATCTCATAGTGATTATCCAGTGTACCAATCCATTCTCTGATACAAATAACCCAGTGCAAGGTTCCAAGCCAATGTATGAAGTATAATGCAATTGGTCATACAAGGACCTCCAGGGCATGCCCTCTATATTATTTAGATATACTATAATTGGACTAATATAGTGGATCCCCAGTCCCACACCCTTATTGATAGATTCCACGGTATGCTCTTCTTATTCTTCATCTTGTATCCTCTCTTTTGACTGAATGGCCTCAGACACTATTATCTGCACTTCAAAGAGGCCTTTAGACCCAGCACTCCTCAACCTCAATGAAGACGAGACAACATTCTTTAAATTACTGACTGGGATTCAAGATGAGGAAGAATTGAAGAAGCATTTAATTCATGTTCAAGGGAAAGTATATCAGGCGTGTTTTGACCCGACTTACACCTTAAGTTGCTTTCACATGCTGAAGATTTTGGTGATAGGTCTAGGAATACCCATGTATCCAAGCTTTCGCATTTACGAAGTGAATGGTAACTCTGATATCTGAAATCGAACTGATACGTCCTCTAGACTAAAAATATCACGACATCCTGCATATAAACAAGTGCTTGAGCTTCCCAAGTCTCGCCCAGGCGCAATTCTTCTCGACATTGGGTGCTGTTGTGTGTAGCTCTCTCTGACTCACTTTGCTCGGTCTCATTTATCTCAGTTGGACATGATTTGAGGAAAGCGGTTGTTGACGGCTGGCCTATCGAAAACGGAATTGCCTCTGACCTCCATTCAGGTCCTTTTCCCCCCCCCTTCTTGTCCTAAATTGAAACGTAGTTGATCGTTCCAGAATTCTGGGAGTATGGTCATGAGTTATTCAAATCAACATCAGAAACTCTCCCTGCTGCTTTTATATCTGGCGATGCCCTCGACCCTGCCTTGATAGAGCCCAGATAACCATTTTACTCTGAACCAACTACACCGCGTCCTACCGACCTCAGGATCTTGAAATCTCTTACCCCATTACAAGGGCATGTCTCAGCCATACATGCCTTGTCGCTTTTCCACCTACTCGAGGAAGAAGAACAACTGAAGTTGGCGAGCCAACTTGCAACGCTCCTGTCTCCCCTGTCGGGATCCATCATATTCGGAGCGCATGCTGGTCGACCCACGAAGGGATTCAAGACTGAGGCAACCAGCTTTCGTGGCATTCATCTGTTTTGTCATTCTCCTGAATCATGG
>Ga0153934_1000384_pt1 | contig 13059 bp, 13 predicted proteins | sample TSNJ018MetaG_FD_104708 | JGI IMG/M metagenome (GOLD analysis project Ga0153934, IMG submission 104708) | Attine ant fungus gardens microbial communities from New Jersey, USA - TSNJ018 MetaG | ecosystem: Host-associated > Fungi > Mycelium > Unclassified | place: USA: New Jersey, Wharton State...
TCTCTCCTTTGTTGGGCTTGTACTCATGTCCTCGCTCCTGGTGACGTTTGGACATCCTGACCTGGGATGACTGTGCGCACTTGGTGCACTTTGGCGCCTTTCGACCAGGTGTGATTCCAGGAGAGGCATCCAGAGGGGCGGGTTTACCAGTAGGCGACGACTGAGCGGAACGAAGGGTTGGTGGCATGGGAATGGGGTCGATGCGAACTTGATCTCAGGTGGAAAGTGCCGTGGGATGTTTCTAGCTGTCCGTTCGGGTTAGCTCCTCGTGTCATTGTTGTCCCTCGACCCTGACAAATGACAAAATGCATACTTAATATCACGCAATCAAGCTAAATAATATTGTCGAGATAAAATACAGTGAATGATATATGACACAACGGAATACAAAATAGCACCAAGCCAGCTACGCCGGTAGGAAGAAAGATGCTTATAGAATACTCCCGGCCAAAACAGTACTCCAGGTCGGAGGAAGCACATCGTTGAGCTGTTGTTTTCCTGTCGGGGAAAAGTATCAACTGATAAATAAACCAATAATCACACCAGTAAGGAAGTGAAAACATTGCTATTAAATTACGACCATGGTTTGAGGTGTGCAAGTGTTGACTCAGAAATTCCTATTGAGCTGCCACAGTACCGGTTACGACGGCAACATTTTCACCGAAAGGCAATTGGGGGGATTTGGGGTCGGGTTGTTCCTTTGGCAGCGGTGGGGTCTCCGAAGCAGACGGTAGACCTGCAGGTATCATGTGATTTCCATTGTCCGTAGACTTGAGAGGTAAGTCCGTTGATTGAGATGATCTGAGGAATGGCGTATTTGAATGCTATTTCGGCGACCATGTTTACTGAACAAACCGCTGTCTCTTGTTGGGCATATCAGGCGAGGTATTGTTAGACTTGCCAGATCCCTTGGAGAGGGGTGAAGCACAGCGATCAGTCCACTTTGTCACAATAGCCTAGATTGCCTACTTTTGTTCGCTTTTGAGCCGACTTGGTGGGACGTTCTCCAGGATCGAAAACATAATCCGGTAAAGAAGAACTGAGGTATATAAGTCTGTAGAGACAAACACTGCATAAAGGACAGTCAAACCTTTTAATATGTCGTATTATAATTCCCATAGTCGAATCGGAGAATTTCTCCCACATCTTGACCTGTTTCTGGAATTCTAAAGTAGGGTAAGAGATATCTAATCGCCGTGGACCAACAGATCCAGCTTCAAGACACCTGGTCAAAGATTATTTGCATTGAGAAAAGGAGAACAAAGTACGTTGTTTTGGTTCAATCAGTAGGCCAATGTAGAACGTTGTTGAGTAAACAGGCCCAGCACCTTCTTTGCCTGCGATGTCTTCCTTCTTGCGTGTTTCAATGGTTTTAGTCATTTCCCCTTGAGCAACAGCACGAACTTCTTCCTCATTCAGGCAATATGCCACTTGATCGAAACCTTTGATGAAAGGATGGGCCAGTGTCAAAGACTCCACGAATTCTAGTTTCATGACAAGTTGACGTAGTCGGGATTCAACAGTACCAGCCCTGGTCACAATGGAGGTAAAGGTGCAGGATGTGCATAAAGAATCAACGCACCATTTGATCTGGAGATCTGGGTTTCCTGTCGAGGCGATTACTTGCAGATAGTAGCGGTACTTGTGGAAAAAATCATGTTTCGCAAACAGATCAGACCAAGAGGCACTTCCAACAATGACTTTGTCCACTATATCGGCACCTAGTCGATGGTAGGAGTGAGAATTCAAGCATGAGTAGAAATAATACAAACCCTTTTTGAATTCATCCGTCATGATCATTTGGGTAGATTCTGTGACATTGTGCGTCGCACACATGGACGGATATGCGGGTGTTATGATGGGCATTCGGTGGGTACGGTCCGTAGGATATAGCTAGACATCGAAGGGATTGGAAGAAATTTGATGATTGCAACTAAGGTACAACTTACTTTGGGATTCCACACCCGTACCTGCAGCGGGCCATCTTCAATTTGTTTCAACAACACTGGTTGTGGCCAGGACCTGACATGAAATAATCAACATTGGCAGCTGAAAGGTGAAATCTGAACGTACCATTGATACATGATAATGAAGAAGCGGCTAACAATCGCGCCTGCTGTTGCGTTTGGATACAGTTGACATATTCGAGCTACGAGCATTGCCCAAGCAACACCACCGAGAAAACCATTTACGTTAGAATAGATAGCTCTTCCTGATGGCAGATGAGCGAATTCTGTTGAAAAGGGGGTCATGGTACTGACGCTGAGCCCATAGTTTTATACATCGTAATGAGTCTCGAAAAACATGGACGTTAGGAACTAATCGAAGAACAGAGTCCGTCACCCGGGAGCCTAGTGCGAATGTTAACGAAACATGTCTCGTAGTGAGGTTCAACAAACCTCCTAGGCTTCGTATACATCGTTCGTCTAGATTTCGTAGTAGATTATCATCTTCTAGTGATAAATCATCAGGGATTGACGATAGAGCCAGTCGCGCCATAAGAAGATCGACAGGGATTCCCGAAATTTTGGTCTTGATGACTGGGACATACGCTTCCGGTACACCCTATTACCATGAAAATCGATCTATTTTCAAGGTCAAATCCTACATACCGAGACTTCCGTCACTCCTTCCAGGTCTTGGAGCATGGGCTCGAAAATATCAAAAAAATCCTCTCGAGAAACGTGTTTGGGCACAACACATAACGTATCGATATCTGTTCCAGGTCCATGTACACCAAGGCGATACGATCCAAACGTAAATATCTTTCCGCCTGCCGCGTTGGCAACCGACTCAGATAAACCTCGTTGGAGGGCAACTTTGTGGACGAATTTCTTGACAAGCTCAGCGATGCGCCCGAGGACGATTTCCCTGTAAATATACATGATGGTAAGTTTCTATCAGGCAGGCTAAATCGTCTGCGAGAAATTCGAGGCTTCTCGTATATGCATTACGATGCTGCCAAGTAATTCTTTGAAAGTTGGTGATGTTATGTCGACCGGTGGGTACATAGCGATTATATTTTCAGAGCCAGAAACGTAGGCTCTGGACAGTGTGATGCGAGTACGCGTGCACTCACCTGAGCTGAGATTCCTCCTCCGACTCGAACATATTTTGCCGTCCTAGTTCTTCCATCAGAGTTACCGTTAATTCTTTCTCTCGTTCAGTGGACTCGGAGGTGGATATTGGAGGAGTAACTCCGAGATAGCTGCAGCGAGGGTGAGTATTGTCACTAGTAGTCTTCGACATGCGCTTCATACCCTTTGTCACTTTCGGCTGTCATCTGAATCGTTGATAAGTGAACGAAGGAAGGTATAGTTTTAAGTTGCCGCCGGTAGTACAGCGATGCGATCCCTTCAATCGAGGTCACGTGGAACCCAAATGTGACTGGGCAAGTGATTATCCCCCATCCATGCATTATCTACGTATCGCTAAACAGATGAAGATCCTACCAGTCCATAACACTACCATAAGCAAAAAAAGTCCCTTTGTCCGTCGAGAATATGAATACATCAGTTGGCACGATCAATACTCCAGTCAAAATCTGTGAAGTTCACCGGACTCTTTGCGTTTACGCAGCTTTATCCAGATAGAATAAGCCGCAATAAAAGCCGCAATGAAGAAACATATCAGGCCTAATAAGATACAAATGACGATACCCGCGATCCCTCCACCAGAAGTGAGCGTTTGCTGGGACCCTGCCATCAGAATTGTGGCGCGCGAAACCAGAGAATGCTGTTTGAATGGCCAGAAGTCGCCACCATCAGGGGGCACAATACAAATTAATGAATCTGCACCAGGGACGTCCTCAAAACCTGTCTGGATAAATGACGAATCAGTCGTATTAGGGTCTAGAATCCAGGGTGCAGGGGAGGGTGCAGTGTCCAGAGAACTACAGTTCGGCCCCCGGGCACCAATGAAAGACGTGCTTCCAGATAAAAAATTGCCTTGGATAGTGAAATTCTGAGCTGAGGTTACACCAATGGCGTAGCTGAAGGCACCGCTGAAGGAATTTCCTATTACCGTGCCGGAATGAGAAACGTTGTTTCCATAACGATCTCCAAACCAGGTGCGAGGTCCTATTGCGAGGCCGATCCTGAGGAAGAGGTATTCTCAGTAAGAAAATTTGCCGGAGGAGTGCATACGCACTTGATGATGGCATTATTGGAATTAGACCCCAATTTTTTTCCCGGTTCCGGTTGATCAGTGGAAAACCCCCCTTGAATGATATTGTTGTATACAAGAACATTAGAATAATCTCCCATAAATGGTGTGTAGTCAACCATATTAATACCACCGAGCAGTGTTTGCTGTAACAAGACTGAGAAAAAGACGCCATTCGTAATAGAATGATGCTTACGTTCGTAATCCAGATAGTATTGTTGTAAATTAGACTCCCCGGAGAACCAAAGATCACAATACCCCCGTCTGTAGCACCTTGAATCATATTATTCTGGACGATGCTATCACTGCAGGCCAAACTGACACCATCCGCCCATTCCTGGTAGTTGTCGGAACCACAGGGTCCGATGTCATTGTTTTGCACAATGACATTTCTGCAGGTCAGGTCTCCCTCGGCTATGTGCATGCAACTCCAATCCCTGGGGTCAACCGATCTCACAAATTCGATGATCTGATCAGAATTGGATCCTCCCATTTCAATATTAGCTCCACCCTTCGTAGGAGGACCTCCACCGCGATTCCCATCGATCTGTGCATAGAATGAAAAAGTTTCAGAAAGGGCAGACACGAAGGGAGAAATAGCAAAGACGACCTGCACATGTCGTAGCTTCACCCTTGAACAGTTTGCACATGTACCATCTACAGCGATCGTATGTCCTTGACCATCAGTCGTGGGTCCACTCACAACGAGAGTCGCTCGCTCGTCTCCGACAGGATAGCCTGATGTGCTAATTTCTTGGCCTGGAAACGCAAATAAGATAGGTGCCTTGATAAGATATCGAGAGCCTGGGCAGAGCTGAAGCACATATCCGGGGCCCGTACTGTTTAGAAGCGTGTTCAAACGATCAGTGACGGTATCGGCGGGATCAGAAGGTTCGCAATCTGCGTTCGTCTGGCGACCCAGAATACTAAGAAAATCCTATCAACTTCAACTTGAGCTGGACACTGGTTGGGAGGCACCTTTTTTGGTATAGGTCGGATATTCCGTTCGTGGAGTGTTTTTGCATGGGGCGATTGGCAATAGTATGGCGACGGTGAAGGCATCATTTTAAATCGCACAGGCACAGGTGTCGAGACCGCAAACCTGTGTCCACGTCATCAAGGATACGGGGGTGTCCGGACATATTCCATTATCTGCTCGTCATGTTTCAGATTTGAATGAGCGTATCAGAGATACCGGAGGTCGTTTCAAAACACCGCTTTGTCTCACTCAAGCCCTTTTCAATCCAATGAAGAAGGGTGATGCACTGAACAAGTTTGGGGTACAGACCTTATCTCCAGTTAGGGTTCCGCCAAGGGTCTGGTACAAATTATACACACGCCAGTCTCCAGACCACCAAATGCCTCCTACTGTGCAGTTCTCCAGGACTGTGCTGAATGAGTCTTGGTGAATTAAAAGAGAGGCCAAGCAATTATTGTGAAGTCCGAGGAAGTTAGATGTACATCATGTGGCGCTGACTCGCCGTGTGCAAATACATGGATTTTATCAAAATTCAAATGAGACATGTGCACTAACATGTCTTGCTTCAGGAGTTTCGTCCCTGGTTTTCCCTTTTTGATTTCTTTTTGAGTCTGACTCGTTCTTTTTTCCACTTTTTGATCAGATAATCGCGCATAGGATCTTCTGGGTCAATCTCAGGACCCGACTCAGATGATTCAGTGTTCGCCATTTTTTCTGGAAAATCATTGAGAAAGGAATAGTCATAGGAAAAGGGAAAAATCACCATGTACAACAAGTTGTGGCTTGGCATTCAAGCTTTGTTCCTTAGCATCAACCCATTCTCCATCCTCATCCTGGATTTTGGGTTGTTTATAATTTTTCACATGATCGACACGGAGTGTTCTTCCCAAGACCTTAGCTCCATTGAGATTGTCGACAGCAAGTGTAGTGGAACGCTGATCTTCATACATGAGAAATCCAAAGCCTCTAGTCTTGCCGGTTTCCTTATCGCGAGGAAGATTCACGTCCATGACCTCACCATACCTAGCAGCATTGATTGAAAAACACTGTTTTGTCCCAGGTTTGAGTGTACGCACTGAGAGAATATTGTGATGACGTCCCCTTCCGTCAAGTCGAAGTGCAAACCGCCAACGAATATGTAAGCCGAGTCTTTGTAGTCCTCATGCCAAGAAGCTGCGCCAGAACCAAGTTGAAGTTCTGCCTCGTTGATACGATCTATTTCTCGGACTACACTGAAGAGAGTCAGCTATCGTCAACTCAGCAAGAACAGGACATACTTCATATTGGTCAAAGAAGGTATTTTCCCACGTTATAGTCGTTTGATCTTGAAATTTGCGATACAATATTTCAATCCTTGCCAAATGCCTTCTTTCACACTACCACCAATCAATGACAATCCAGACGGCGGCTGGGGACCATCAACCTCAAATTTTCCGAATCAATTCAAATTCAAAGACATCCCTTATGCCCCTTATTCGAAATCTGATAAACTTGGCCGATTTGCAGACTGGAATGATATCTCATCTGATAGCCGTCAAACAGCAGTAGGGCTGCCTTCAACTCAGGGTACACGTGCTCCCGCTTCTAGTGGCCGCAGAAGAGATGGAACTCAAGCATTTGGAAGCGGTACTGCAAGTGCTTTTGCCTACTTTCACGTGGAGGACGAAGCATCGTTTTCTCTCGTCGATAATAAGGCCACGGCGCCTCGACGTGGAAATGCATTCACTCGAGGACGCGGCGTTGCACGTACAACGACCACTTACTCTACCAGGGGTGTTGTTCGAGGTGCCCGTAGAGCCATTACCTCCAGAGGTGGTGTCAATCAACGAGGCGCAGGTCGCAGATGGCGAGAATGGGACAGGGTCTGTACTGCTGAGACTCATATGTGGCATTGGATCTCACAAGCCACTAGAACAATCGCATGCGGGAGTCATCTGTGGCTATCTTACCCGATTGGTCCATGACTGAGGAACTCGAGTTCAGTACATTACGTAAGCTTCGTTTGGAAGTCGATGCACCACAGGAATTGTGAGTCTTATTTTCACCACTTCTCCCATAATCCTTGATTCGTAATCGAAGGGGTTATTATGGTCGCTTGTTTGCGTACGATAAGATGTACGACCGTATTACCCCCAAAACCGAGAGGCCACTTCAGCCGTTGGATCGCATGAAATACAATCCGACAACCTCTGATGATCCTGTTATTCAGCAAGTGCGCCTATATTTCAAGCTTTCATTCAAACTAGCTCATTATCCCCTCAGCTCGCTGCCCAAGGTGTCGCCACTGTCTATGCCACCGACGTGATCTTAAGCGCATTGATGTGCGCACCGAGATCGGTCTATCCCTGGGATATCGTCATTACCAGGGAAGGAGACAAGCTTTTCCTTGACAAGCGGGATGGTGGTCCGTTTGATACCGTCACAGTGAACGAAAATGCTGCCGATCCTCCTCAAGATCCAGCTCCTCAAAATCTCAACAACCTTGCTGAGAAATCGGCATCGGAAACTCCTTCAATCAACTCTGCTACGTCGCTCTCTTTGGAAGCCACATACATCAATCAAAACTTCGGTTTCCAAGCGGTTGTCGAAAGCGGCTCACCACCAGCCGTTGAATTCGCGCATCCTAATCCATTCTATGGGCAAGATGAAACCGAGCCACTTGCTTCCTGTGGCTATCGATATCGACTTTTTGATATTGGAATAACAGAAGACGAAGACATTAAGGTTTGCGTTAGAACAGAGGCTGATGCTTACATTCCCGGTCAAAATGCCCTTGAGGGCCAGGGCTTGGTTACCATTCGGGCATTGAATGAGTTCGACCCTAGGGCTCCAGGTGCTGCAGGTGCGCCTGATTGGCGCTCAAAGTTAGATACCCAGCGTGGAGCAGTTGTTGCAACTGAAATGAAAAACAATGGCTCCAAGTTAGCCAAATGGGCTGTACAAGGTACCCTTGCTGGTATCGATACGATGAAAATCGGGTATGTTTTCCTATATATTGATTTCTGTTGGGCACTCCTTTATCAAGGTATCTCCTTGATCAATGACATGTTCTGGTGTTTCATCTTGCACCTTCGGATCGACATCATTGTCCTCATATTTGCTGATATGTACATCGGACAGGTATATCTCTCGCGCGAACCCTCGCGATAACACACACCACGTTATTTTGAGCACAACGTCCGTTAAGCCAACTGACTTTGCAATTCAGCTCAACATGTCCTTGGCCAACGGATGGGGCATCGTACGCATGGTCACAGATCTATGCATGAAGTTGCCTGAGGGCAAGTATGTGTTAGTCAAAGACCCCAACAAGGTACACAATTCTGAAGAGTTGTACTAAACCATCCACTGATTAACTCTTACAGCCGGTAGTTCGTCTGTATTCTGTGCCCCCTGATGCTCTCATCAATGAAAACGACGACGGAGCCGACGAGGATGAGGAGCAAGAGTCGACTACTTAAAATAGTGAAATCAATAGCTTGTTACTGTGACTAGCTCCATCTCAGCTATGGGCTGACAAGAGAGTCTCCACTGCGCCTTCAATATTTCGACTGAACACGAATATTGATTGAATCCATGAACCAAGAAAGGAATAGTCACTAACCTTCCCTGCAACGCCCTGATCACAACTTCTCGCCTAACAGCAGGGAACATAGTAGTGAGCTGACTTATTTCTGCCTCTGTGGGAACTGGCATTCCTGAATTTATCCGATCCGCCCTTCCCGTCAATTCATCGACCCACTCTCTCATTACTGAACTTCTAGAGATGGCTGCGCTATCTCCCACACCCACGTTAGTATTAGCATTCCGTATTCTGCGTGAGCTCTCCTGGGTTGCACTTCTTGAAGTGGTCACAACTTCATCGTTTCCAGGTGTAACTAATCTTGTCTGTTGTGCATGAAAGTTCTCAGGGAATGCTCTTGTCGACCGTCGAGGGGCACGCAGTGAGCCGACAAACGGGAGGATGATCCATCTCGACAACGCGACTACCGGTGGTGAGAGTCGGTATGTATTAAAGCTGGCGATATCTGAACGATAAATCTGGCCAATGATGATACCGATGATTGCGACCACCAAGGATCCCGGAAGACGACTAATCGCGAGCTAAGATAGAAGGAATATTCATCTGTGAATTATGAAATTCGTTGATGCGTACCTGGAATGCCAGAAAGTAATTGAGGCTTTTGTTGTTGAATTGAATTCCGAATATCCGAAATCGGTATGCAGAAGGAACTAATCTTGAATATTGGTAAATGATACTATAGACAAGTGCCAGAGCACCGGCGGAAATATAATTGAGTCCCAGTGAATTAAAGAGGAGTAAAGCTAAGAATTCCAGTGTTGTGGCAAGAAGAGTTGTGACAACGAGGAAAGACTGCCTATGGACTGAATGTCTATATGATTGCTTCATGATACCTCCACTTACAGCATATTTCACGCTTCCAAACCGCCTTTCAGTGTGAATCCCAAAGTTGTAGAGCAGGATTTCAGCGAGCAGAAGTTCGCTCGAGTTCTGAAATGCGAGATATTGTGTTCCAAGCCGCCAATACTAGAATGCATCCGCCTGTTAGATGTGTGAGGCAAAGATACACCTGAAAAATATGCGTACTTGGTGGTGTCGAGAAATATGAGGCACCAACTAATCAAATGAGATCGCATCTGCGTCATAAGCAGCCTGCACCTACTTGAAGATGGAAGTAGTGTTTTATATCAAACAAACCAACAAAGAACGACGAAAGGGCCGAGCCCATCATCATAGCTATTCAGTAATGTCAGCAAGTTCAATGATTGTGTCGTGCCTGAACATACCCTTTGTAACTGGAGCATGTTCAAAGGACATTGTAATTGGAGCCTCAAGTAAAAGTGAAAACAGGATGATCAATCACGTGACAAGCTTTTTGGATCCACAAGCAAGATAGTACTAAAACGCGCAGGGCCTAGATAGGACCCAATGTCAGGTGCATGTCTACAGGAGACATGTGGCCAAGGGAGTAGGATGTGGGCAAAATTTGCACATGGTAGGCTTGAGGTATAAATGCCTTTAGGGAAATACATGCTCTATGCAGTAACCAGAATTAGCTAACATGCCCTGGTATCAGCTCTGACGGAAGCTCCATTTGGCATTTTCTCTTCGCAACAAATTGCTGCTTCTGCTGTGTTGTAACGTTCTGAAGCTATGGGTTCTATGATTCTTTTCCATCGCCCAAAGTTGGATATACAAGCCCTGGGACAGCCTGCCTTCGTCCTCGAGGAAAAGCCCGTAGCATTGTCAACTTCTTGAGGGTTTAAGGGGTCCCATAAGCCAGTGAACGTAAGGAGGTAGCCATCTTCATCTGCTTCACGGCGTCAAAAAAGTATATGCTATTGGCTGACGGACGACTCCAAGAGGGTATTTGAGGACTGCTGAAGATGTTTTTGCTCTCATCAAACCAAAAGTCCTACTGACCTATTCTGGTCTCCCCTGATGTACTGCAGCTCGACTCGTAGGGATTAGGAAAATGGAACTGCTGCTTACGACTACCTTGGAGCAAAGATCTTGAAAATCTCATCTTGAGTACATTGATGGTTATAAAGCTGGTTTCAGATAAGTGCTAATATGACCTTCCAGGAGTCTATACCAAGGCAATACTGAATCAATCAGTGTCTGTCAAAGTTTACCCACTCAATTGTTTGCGCTCCATCCAATTCATACTGATCAGCGCAGCGCACTGACTCAATCCGTTCCGTCGCGTGTTAACACTCCTGATCGGAAGAATTGTTGAACCTCCTCATATTAAAGCGAAGATATACTTCATGGCGATAGGTCGCCTTTAGTATGTCTCATGTTCACAGTCAAGTTGCTAGGGGTGTATCGAACCCAACAAACGAAACGAAAACCGTGAGAATGGGTTTCATGGGGCAATGGTCATCAATGCACTGATAGTATGATGAGCTTGTCAACATTTTCTTGTAAGTATCTTTTTTCGATGTTTATAGATTCAGGCTGTGTCCTGGGGGACTCATGTCGATGTAATGGTGATGACGGGCGGTGTAGCAATCCGATTGGCGTCAAGGTAGCAACAGGTGATGGGTTTGAAAACCCATGGCAAACATATACAGGTGTGGACCTCAAATCCAGGAACCCATTGCATATGCATTCTAACGAGACAGCCAGGAAAAGAGAAGCAGTATCGGAAGTCCGATTGGTTGATGTGTCATAAAACTGATGGTGGTTAAAAGTGTTTTGAAACACAGACCATGTGAAGTTCATAACATTGAGCAGATCCATGGTCACTGAGTCCAGATTACAAATTCAGCTTTGACAGAGGTTAGGCACCAAAGATACCGAGCTTTTTTCTGGCCGTCACCACCCTGAACCCATACCATTGACAAATCACCCAATGGCCTAAGGTATTTGAACGATTGTCTGCTGTTCTTTGTCGTTGCTGAGAGCGTTTCCGGAAAGTCTCTAGTAGCGAGCTTATCGGAAATTAACAATATGTGCTTCCTCTTCAACAAGACTTCCCAGAAGACTACAGCTTTCATGAGCTTGCCTTAATTATAGTCAAGTTTCTAGCTCATGACTCGGTGTACGGGATTTGTCGTGATTCGACGGCATCATTGGGTGCTTGCTTCTCTTTGTGCACAGGTACATCCTTCTCCCCTTCACTTGATGCTTCTCAAATGATGAGATGTCATTTGTCTGTTTGTTTGCTTAACATCTATTCTCTATACATCGAGATCTTCTCCCTCCCTTTCATATATTGGCCAGGTGACTATCTCAGATCAGTGGCTATTCTTTTCGTGCCATAGCACTGCCCTGTTATCGGAGGAGATAAGAAGATTGAAGAAGAATCTTTTTCGAGTTCCTTCTTTTGTACTTGGAGAAGCCATGCGGCAAATTATCACAGCTTATACTGGGATATGGCCACTCTAACTCTTGTTCTTGCTTTGTGTCTTTTTCTTTTTCTTTTTTGAAATTTACGGGAATTTGGGTTCCCAAGGTTCATGAAAAGAAGCACTCGGAGGGAAAAAGAGAAGACCCACGGGGTTGAATCAACATACTGAAGCATGCGATTCAGGCTATGACAGATCCCGTGTTTCATGTCGCTTGAAAAGTGTATAGGGAGGGGGTCTTGGAGCTGTTGTCATAGATTGGTTGCTTTAACACTTGTCACTTCATGGTGTGTCTTTGGGCGGTGGGATACTTGGATTCTTACTTGATATTTGGGTTGAATAGGTTCGACAGGAGATGAAGCGTGGATATCGGCATTTTGTATTCCCATCCAAAGGAAAAGTTCTCTCTCCTTCTTCGCTGTGTGTGTGCATGTGTGTATGTGCTTCCTTATGGGGATTGACCCAAAGATACGGACGACAAAGGCTCCCTTGTTGTTTCAAGAGTACCATAGTCCTCGAGGCTGGTTGTTCGTGTCTGATTTCGGCTAGATATGACATCTACTAGGGTCCCTATTTCTATCCTTATAACAGTGGGCCTTGTCTGTTAGACAACGCATATCCGTGGTGCTCGCTCCTTCTGTGGTCCAGTACAGTCAGGTCATACTCTAGATCTTCCCCTCTGCTTTTTATCGTCTCATGTATCATGTTTTTGCCTCGCTCTGTCTATGATGCTTTCGTGTCTTGTTCATGACTGACATTTGACAGTCCTTGCCTTTGGCCTGTGGTACATGTGGGTCATTTCACCTTGAACACAAAATAAGATCATGGGTTCTGAAAATAAAAAAAACATTCACAGGAAAAGATGAACATGGGATACACTCTTGATGAATATGAAACTTTATGACCAGCGAAAAGTAATACCTTATAATTATAAGAGAGGACATTTTGCACGTCCAACCTTACCATTTGCTTGGTTGCAAATCATATGCATTACTTCCTCTATGTCTATTTTTAAGTTCAGATTATTCCGCAAAAGGTCA
>Ga0153934_1000385_pt1 | contig 13039 bp, 16 predicted proteins | sample TSNJ018MetaG_FD_104708 | JGI IMG/M metagenome (GOLD analysis project Ga0153934, IMG submission 104708) | Attine ant fungus gardens microbial communities from New Jersey, USA - TSNJ018 MetaG | ecosystem: Host-associated > Fungi > Mycelium > Unclassified | place: USA: New Jersey, Wharton State...
CAAGAATGTCAGTTAATGATGGTTAAGCCGTGTTGAACCATGTACCTATCGCTTCCTAGATGGCATAATTACGGTGATCAGATCATTTTCACCCATACGTTTGACAGATGGCTTTTCGGACAACTTGGGAGGGTCATTCACAACTTCCGAGTCTTCTTAACACGAGCAAACAAAAGAGATTGGGATGCTGTTCGACTTCAAGGGGATTGGGGTGCGGATAGTTCTGATAGTATTTGGAAGGGAAAATAGATTATCCATGTCTTGCCATAAATTGGTCTGTGATGAAAAATAAACGAGTTTTAATATAATAACGACACTTCATTTTAATGAGTCAGCGAGGAACCTGACTGACAGAATCTGTGCGCTGTGGAATATTAAATAGGGCCCGAGGATTTGCCTGCTTCGACTCTGATTCAGCTGGCACTAACGAATTGCGCGTGAGGTCGAGTATTGTCAACAAGTCCCCTACAACTTGCAGTTGGGTGGTAGGCTTGGACCAAGGATAGCTCTAGATCTTCTATCCTCGCCAAAAATTGTGGCATCCCGCTGAGTAGCAATCTCAGAAGGTTCGCGTTTTTATTACGCATCGAACCCACCCTCCTGATATCATTGTCTTTCTCTACCGCTGCCTACTCAGAAGAATCTTTGCATCTCGCAGCAGAATAGTTACAACATATTTCTCGATATCAGACTATCCACATTGATGAGCATATGAAAACAATCAAAGGAGAATCATACTAGAGTCCTGGTTCGATATCGCTCTTGGAATGTCCGTTACTTGTCAAGCATCTCCTCTATCAACTCCTTCGCTTGTGCTTCCAGATTTAATATAGCCGATTTCACCATTTGATTGTTCTTTTAATCCTATAAGAACTTCGTCAGGAGCAGAGATCATATACCATCATCACGATTTCGCCCTCACTCAAATCTTTTGCCATTTTAACACCTCGTGAACCGCTTACTCCCTCATCCTTCCGGTAGACAAAGTAACCAGATCATGCCTGGCTGACGATGGATAACGCCTACATTCATCGTCTACCTCTTTTCCCTCAAAAATTCTGAGGCTGTTCAAGTGGGCCATTCATAGAAGCAACAGGGGACAGACGTATGCACACTATAGACATGAGTTCAAGAGGTGGGTACGTGTCTGTCCTGTTAATGAACCAATAAGACACAGAATATGCATCGATGGAATCTTTACGGTTCCTTTAGAACTAGAATCAATAAGAGAATCCACGAGATTAAAACTTGATCTCCGAACCACAAATTTGCTCCCTCTTCCCCACCTAGATTGTGGAAGCAAGGTGATTCTGAAAGTGTATCTTGTGGAGAGTTTTATCGTTTAGGAATGGTCTTGGTCTTGATAAAGTCCTCGGAGAATTCAACTTCGAGAGTAAAAATTTGAAGTTGTCTGTTGTTGGACCGCATCATTATTAGGTAATCACCTATCACTTCGATTGTAGTGTCCCGAGGCCGGACGCACATCAACTTTTGAATCTCGTTTAGACAGGGGAGTCCTGCTACAGCTACAAAACCACATTTCTCTCCGACTCGGATTGGACGCAAGGTAATAGACAGGTGATTCAATCATATTTACTTCTCCGATTCTCACGTTGTTGAAATTATCAATAACAATTCTATAGCATCACGTCCGATGAATTAAGCTCGGTTTTCGAGCATAATGACTCTGATGATATCATGACCCGGAGATCAGGGTTTGAGCTCACCAGCACCATGCTCACCATCTCAGGACTTGTGCTCAAGAGATATATTCATCATGTAGCAACTTTAGCCCTAGACTATCATCACCTTCAGACTGATATCGATGAAAGGTTTACGATAGATGTATCCTTCGTTTTTGCCAGCACTTGTTTCTCTATCGTCTGAGTCTTAATCAGTCTTATCAGATGCAGGGTGATCGTCGCTTGCAGTCAGAATCTAATCGACGATTTAGAGGTCCGAGGATTTTCAAAACCCTTGTTCGGGAAGTGATTGCCCTCCGCCCCTGGCGGATCTGACGCTGGCTCGATATCCACCCACCAGATGATCTTACCCTTATCACCATCATCACTTATCTTTGTAAAGTTTTCCCTTGCCCATCAAACCTGCACAATATTTTTCAGAAAAAGTTGTTGAACTTCGAGGCGTTCTGAGACTCTACATCGTGGGCATCACAGGATATACAAAGATATTCTCGGAAAAAGAGTCGTCATAGACACCTGGTTGACGTCTACTTAAAAGTATGAGTTGACTGAGAAACGATGTGATCAGGGTCCCGAGGACTATGAATGAAGTGGGCCTCATGGCAATCACACGATTACGGTTCTTGGCGTCCGTCCCGCGGGAACACGTGAAACGTAATGATCTAAGAATACAATTCTAGATCTGTTGTTCCCCAACTCGCTTCAGCTAAAGACCGGGCTTTGTTTAAGGAACAAGTTGGTGGAAACGTCAAAAGGTGTTGTGATTTTTTTTCCAAGAGACAAGAAAGGAGGATTTTCAAAGAAGCACCGGTGCTCGACGATTTTGGAATTCCCGAGAAAGTAACCCCAACAGGAAACATCAGAAAACGTGAAGTGTCTGGACAGGAGTACATCAGGACAGTTCAATGAGGTAGAGTAACTCAACCCTCGATCTTTCTATGATTTCTTTGCACATCGTGCTTTTGTCATGTGAGAGAGGAGCTCAGAGTGATGATATGCGATCAAAGAAAATCATTGTGTAACAAGTTGAATAGCAATCCTCTTGGCAAATGACATGATGTCCGAGTGGAAAGAGCCGATTTATCACGTATCTTGGACACCGGGGGTGATGAGGGCCATTACCAGACCGATGCTGATCCAAAGGGGAAAAGATATGATAGTTTGTTCCCGAAATGACAAATATCATTGTCCTTCGGACCAGTCTAGGAAGAGCAAGAGAGATGAGGACGTCATGGTGATTCCAAGTGTCAATAACTTGATGATGATCAGTTAGTAGCCAAGAAGAATGTACACATGAATCACCTTTGCGTTGGACTGTCCACCCGATCGCGGAGAAATTGACCTGACAATCAAGAGAAAAAGCACCCCGGGAGTGAACCCTGTATTACTTTTCTTCTGTATGATTGAAAAAAATTTGGTGGCACAAATAGCGGCTTTGAACATTGGTCACATTTGTCACGCACTCAGTTAATATCGTAAGTATGAGCGTTATCTAATGTAATGAATGTAATGATCATTACCGGTTTAAAGCAGACTAAATAATCATTTGGAAGGATGAAATGGCAAAGACTCCATACCACGTGGGGGTGCTGTTGCGACACTCAATGGTTTAAGACTAAAAAGTTCTGTTATCAAAATGGAAGTTCGTGCATCACATAGAGGATAAGATGAGGGTGAGTGCGATACAGCCTTGGTTGAGTGATGTACATTAGGCGGAGATTGAAGACACGTAGTCTTGTTTATCAGTTTCACATACTCGAGGATAACATGTGAATTATTACATGACGGGATGATGGTTATCAGGGGGGGTTAGACTGAATGAACGAGTATGCTGCTTAGTACGACTGGCTGTTACAAATGGTGGGCATTGACGAGGAATTTGAACCAAGATGTCTTAAAATAGAATTGTGGTACCTGATCCAGAAAAATTGGTTCCTCGAAACGTGCAGTGGAGATTGGAATTGAAATTTGAAATTGCTGAAACACGAAGTAGTTGTTTAGTGTGGGATCGACACGGAGGGACATGAATCTCCTGAAAAAAGATCGGACGGGGTTCCGGCGGCATTCCTGGTGATGTTCCACTGTCGTATGATGGATAGCGTAAGTGAACACGCCTGTGGATGGAATTTATGTAGATATTGCTTCTTGGAACTAAAGTAGTGTGAATGCCAAATGGATCACGTGTTGGATGAGGATGGTCCCGAGTCGGGAGAGAGTGTGAGAAAAAAAAAAAGCACCGGAGTTGAAGAAGGAAACCGCCGGTGGAACTCGAAAGGGATAAGCGGGGCGTGACCTGTGACAGACGGAGATCTGGGAGATCTAGATATGATACGTAAGAGAAGGGAGACCAAAAGGAGCATTGGTGTGCGCGAAAACCCTTCTTAACGAGCCCGCCTATTTTTGAGTTGAGCCCCAGGACTTTCTTCTTCTACCATGCCTCGAGCTGAATCCGCGAAAATCAACACCCAGTTTTACTCTTCTGCTCCTACTCCTCCCGCTCCGCCTCCCAAGAAAAAACACGTCTGCCCTACCTGTGAACGCGGCTTCACCACCAGTGGTCACCTTGCTCGCCACACTCGCATTCATACCGGAGAGCGCAACCACAAATGCCCCTTCCCCGGTTGTGAGACCCGCTGCTCCCGCCAGGACAATCTCCAGCAACAGTGAGTCTCTCGTTGTTGTCTCCAAGTCTGTCTCACTGACGCGTTTTTCAGTTATCGCATTCATCTTTCTCCGGGATCGCGTAGAAACTCACGCCGGCCGGGTGGTGCCAAGCGTGCCGCTGCTGCCGAGCGACCCATTGACCGCCCACCTCCTACTTTAGAAGATGTCAGTGTCTATGCGCATCATCTCACGCCTCCGGAATCGCCGGACCCGCTTGTGCAGCCGATAGTTCCAGTTGCTGGCCCATCTCCTCCTCCGTTGCCATCGACACCGGAGCAGGCATACTATGGGCTGTCTGAGTCGCCGTATGTGCCATATTCGTATCGCAATGCAACGACAACGTACCAGGAGCAGGGGCAGGGGAGTGGATTCACGTATATCCACACTACTCCGCTCACTTCGGCCTCGCACGACGGTTCGCGTCACTCAATCTCACACATCATGAGCTACCCAGTTTCCCCGGCGTCTTCCAACTCGGCCTCCTCTCACGGCTCCGGCCCTCCGACTCCGACTTATATCTACGACGAGGCGCATACCCGCTACAACACTGCCACCACGTTCGATCACAGTAATCACCAGATCTATTCTGCCGATGACCGTTTTCAGTCCCCACCTCCGATTCTGGCCCCGATTCATGACCGTCGTGACCATTTTCTCCCCGCGTATCTATACCGCAATTGTCCTCGCCCAATAGTTTAGTCTTGTACTTTGTCTTGTATATATCGTATATCGGAATTGATGGATAAGATACCCTTTTGTCTCACACCACCATCATGCCCAGTGAACTTGACAAGTAGTCGACTTTCCTGCCTCTGCACAGGCCATTTGCTCACATGTCTTGTCAGTGACATTGCCCAGCTTCTCCGATGTGAGCCCATTTCAGAGGAACACGTCAAGCGTCTCTGCCTCAAAGCACGCGAGATCCTGCTTGAAGAAGGCAACGTCCAAGTCGTCGATGCACCCGTCACCGTTAGCAGCTTCTCAGCCCTACCCAGCTCCTTTCTCATCAGCCATCTAGATATGTGGCGACATTCACGGCCAATTCTTCGATATGATGGAGCTTTTCAGAGTCGGTGGCTTTTGCCCACAGACAAACTATCTCTTCATGGGTATATTCATTTTTCTTCTCTCTTCTTTTATTCATCCTTTTTCAGGCGACTTTGTCGATCGTGGTTTTTACTCTGTCGAAACATTTTTGCTTCTTCTCGCTCTCAAAGTTCGATATCCAGATCGTATCACTCTCATACGCGGTAACCACGAATCTAGACAAATCACGCAAGTCTATGGGTTTTACGACGAATGTCAGAGGAAATATGGAAGTAGTCACGTCTGGAGATGGTGTTGCGAAGTCTTTGATTACCTCGCTCTCGCAGCTATTGTAGATGGGAGAGTCTTTTGTGTTCATGGAGGTTTGAGTCCCAACTTACAGAGTATCGACCAGGTGAGGTGATTTCACACAATCACCTGTCTTACTGATCATTGTACAAGATTCGAGCTATCGACAGAAAACAGGAAGTCCCTCACGACGGAGCCATGTGCGATCTTTTATGGTCCGACCCCGACGGTACGCACGCACGCAAAATAGCTTCTCCACCCATAATTTCTCACACACCCAAGATATTCCTGGATGGGGTCTCTCTCCTCGCGGTGCTGGGTTTCTGTTTGGCGCTGACATCACAAAAGGCTTCGCATACAACAATGCTATCGACCTCATCGCCCGAGCACATCAACTTGCCATGGATGGATTCAAGCTCATGTTCGATCAAACAATTGTCACAGTTTGGAGTGCTCCTAATTATTGCTACCGGTGAGCTTCTTCTTTCTATTCGGTTCCACCATTAACTGTTCACAATTGACAGGTGTGGTAATGTGGCCTCCATCCTTGAACTTGATGAACACTTGGGCCAGGAATATAAAGTGTTTCAGCATGCACCAATTGTATGTATTCATTTGTTACATGTCGGAACAGGAACAAAAGAATGTACAATGGGTTGCCCAGCGCAACACATGTGATGAATGAATGATTTCATGTGTTACACTAGGCAACTCATTCTGTTATTCCTGTTCAGACTGAATTTCTACGTAAAAGCAGCTTTTTACAACTGAATCTCCTGTTGTAGGATGTCAGATCGGTACCAGCAAAGCGGCCTCCAGCTGATTACTTTCTCTAGACGGCTCAATATTATTGCCTGACTCTTAGATTCATCGGAACAAGTTTCCCATCAATAGCTGACATCCATGAAAATTTCTGCGCATTTCAGGTCTTCCTATTGGCTCGCCTCATTGTAATGCATTGATAGAAATTTTAATTAAAGTTAGGTACTAGGCCGAAATAAGCCATGGCATTCTGTCTGATTACCGGACACTAGACTACGTCTATGTCTTTCCTTTTGGTGCTGTCTTTGAAAACAGCTTAGCTTTCTCAATAGCAGCATAACCTTTTAAACCAGATGAGCAGATATCAAATATATACCATTTTGACTTACTTTGCTTGATGAGATTCCTTTTGTAGCCGACAATGTCGATCTCTTGTTTCGTCAGGTTATGAATCGTCTTGTCAGCAACTTCCCACAGTTCTTCAGCTACTTGACCAATAAGACCTATACACCCCAACAAAACGCATGAGAGAGGAGAGAGAAGAGCAAGACAACGTACGGAAATCATGTGACACAATAACAACGCCTCCTTCGAATTCTTTAATTGCCTTAGCTAAAGCGTCAATAGAGCCCATATCCAGGTGATTAGTTGGTTCATCTTAGAAAATACAGTCATCATCAAAGAACAGGGATGCATTATCATAACTCACCGAGTAGAAGAATGTGCGGATGTTCCATGGCAAGCTGTGCAAACACGACACTTATCAAAGTCTAATTAGTCATAATTCGCGGAGTCAAGGCAGACTCACCGATTCCGAAGACCATCAGAGAGCTGTCTAATAGGAGCAACTTGATGAGCACCAGAAAGTCCAAATCTACCAAGTTGTGCGCGCCACGCTTGCACGTCCTTGTCGGGGTATTTTTCAGAGAATAACGCCTGGAAATATTCGATCGGGCTTTTGTCATAGGGAAGCTGATCAGCGGAGTGTTGTGAGTATTTTGCAAGTTTTAGGGATATGTGTTTGGAGATAGTGCCCTCGCATGGTTGGAGGACACCGGTAACGAGGTTGAGAAGGGTGGACTTGCCGGTACCATTGGCACCAAGAATAGCGATACGGGAGTCCATGCTGTAAAAGTGGAAGCTGTTATAGTTATTCAAATGAGATTCTGGACTGCGCACTCGATACCGAAAGAAAGATGCTGGTACAAAAAGTCCTCTTTTCTACCTGAGTAAGAAAAGGCAACATCATCGAAAGCAACAATCGGCGGTGGAAGTCGGCCAATATCCTCAAAGTTGAATCTGTAAAAACAAAAATGTCAAGTCGAGCAGATATTTGAAAAAACGCATACCGCAAGGGTCTTGGGGCCTCAACCTTCTCAATAAGCCCAGCAGCTTCCATTTTGTCGATGATTTTTTGTTTGGATTTTGCCTGACGGACGAGATTCGAGAACGTGCCTGCACTACGGATGAAGCTATGCGGGGCGATCAGCAACAGGTACTTGCAAAGAGAAAGTCACCTACCTGTTGATATGTGCAATCTCTTCTTGCTGTTTGTGGTATGCCTTCATCTGGTTGATTTCATTCTCCTGTTTCGTCTTGACGTACGTGGTGTAATTACCGCCGTAGTAAACCAGCTTCTTCTTTGGGGTGAGATCCATGATGTGAGTACAGACAGAGTCCATGAAATCCTGCGAGTGAGAAGTTATAACGAGGATGTGATTGTAGGTGGAAAGGTAGGCCTCAAGCCAGACGACTGCGCCAAGGTCGAGATGGTTGGTGGGCTCATCCAGAAGGAGTAGATGAGGCTTGACAAAGAGGGCACGGGCGAGTGCAACACGCATTCGCCAACCACCGGACATGTCCTTTGTAGGTTTTTTCATCATCTCCTGGCTGAAACCGAGACCATGGAGAATGCTCCCCGCCTTAGTCTCAAAAGTGCTCGCATCAAGTTCCTCTAGTTCTTGGTAAGCAGCATCAAGGGCGAGTTCGTCAACATCTTCAGCCACGGAAAGCTCTTCTATCCGAGCCTCGAGCTTGGCCACCTTTGCCTTTGCAGATGTGACGATGAAATCAGTGGCATTCACGTCAGACGGTTCTGCCTCTCCCCGGACAAGGTAAATGTCGATATGCGGAGGGATCTCGATGTCGCGTTCAGCAATAGATTGGAGGAAAGTTGACTAAGATCATCAGCGGATTCGCGAATCTGATCTCAGGAACAAGGCAGACCTTTCCGGACCCATTCTCTCCCAGAAGGCCATATCGATTTCCGTAATTGAATGAGATTTCAGCACCTTCAATGAGAAGTCGGCCATGGAATGAGAGTGTATACGCATCGATCTTTATATCACGACCCTTGACATCAGAAACAAGGACACCGGCTGCACTTCTGCTCGTACAATCAGTACAGAAACAAGGCAGCTGTATGAAACTGTACCTTTCTGTTGCTATGTTGAGCTTGGCCATGGACAAGAGATCCTCTTGACTGTTGGTTTTACTAGGGATGCCACTGTTACTGGTCAAGGGTGTACTACGGCCATTTACCGAGCCTGTGGGCGTTGAGGGATTAGTACTGGAAGCCCCTGCGGCCTTTTTTGCGGCCCTTTCCTGCAGCCGCTTTTGCCTCGATGCAGAGGGAGCCATGATCGGTGGTGTAGATAGATTTCGAGATTCAAAAATTCATTAATCAATCAATCGTCGGAGTCTCAACCCATGATGGGGGTGATTATATTTATATTCCAGTAGTTGCTAGGACTAAATACCCTAGCACTTTCTCAACAGAATGGACCCAATCAAGTACTATAGTAAGCAAAAACTGCCTTTGGTACGGCGAAGAAACCTTAAAACGCGACTATGATACTCAAAGCTCCCGCAACTGCTACCCACCCCACATTCCCAATGGCATATCCAACAGTCAAAGCATCATTTGGCAAAGTGGTTGAAATTGGCACAATCTGACTTGTTGAACTCGCTGTACTTGAGGCTGCCGCTATGATAGTGCGCATTAGAAACCAGGAGATAAAGGAAAGAATCAGTCATGTACCAGTAGTACATTGATTTTCTTGGAGTAAAGCAGCGGAGGCTTGGTCCAATGACGAACAATTTGACTGGAGACATGTTCTACCCGCTTGCTGAAACGATGCACTGGTACATGCACAAGTCTTGCTCATTCTATAAATAACCACAGGGGTTCACGCAACTGTCAAACCTCAAAAATCGATTCAGACATACGTTTCACAACCAGCAACTTGGGCGGACTGAGTCAGACACTGTAGTACGCATGGGGGGATATTCGAATTCTGTGTATCCGTTGAAATTCCAATAGGAAGCGATAGAGAATTTGTAGGCATCGAGCCTTGAGCAGTTGTCTGGATTAGCAGAAATGCAAGACCGAAAAAGAGATGGCACTGCATGAATAATGACGACGTTGAGTTAAACAGAACAAAAACCAGAGACAACCTTATGAGACTTGGACCAGCCAGCCACCGCGTCTGCGGTTGACCCAATAATTCAGTTCATCATTAACTCATTCAGTATGACGTCAGATTCAGATGAAGGCTGATGGGCATGGGCATTGGTATCTCTGAGCACGGTTTAGAAGACTGAATCCCACTCCTCCCATCAAGAACAATGTGCCTTTAACAGCTTCGTCTGCTGATAATTGAGCTTGACTGTCAACGTCTGATCATTGAATATTAACTAGTCAACTAGTCAAAAAGACAACATAGTCCACATATCCAAAAATTCTAAAGAAAAATAGCCAAGTGTAAGAGGTTAATGTCCATTACAGAATCGTCAGCACACCTGATCCAAGCAATATTCACATATATAATAAATCCAGTATGCAAAAAGATACTATATGTGTAAGTGAGAGTCACCATAACAACGTGATTGACAACATGATACGCAATCTGCAGGAATCCCTACAGTTACAAATAAAAGCCTGAAGCCAAGCGCTCGGAAATCGCTGTATCACCTTAGCACAAAACAGACAAGGCGAAAGGACTGGAACTAATTTCCAAGACATGACGACCAGAGTCAATTTCAAGCAAGGAACAAAGAAACAAAGACAATGCCGAAGACCGAGATACTGGAAATAGCCAATGTTTCTGCGCCACTAGTGTTGCTGACACTTGCAGCTGATCCAGAGCGAGTCGCACTACCACCACTCGTAGCGATAACCCCAGAGGGCGAAGTGGAAGTTGGAGGGAGGGTGGGGGAAGGAAGAGCAGTGTAAAGGTCAGTACTGGCGCGGGGAACACAGTTCGACGAGGCGGGGATAGTAGGAGTATAAGGAATGCTAGTGATCGGACCGAGATCTTCCGGTGGTTGAGTGTAAGTCACAACAGCACCATTAGTAGTGTAAACACCAGGAAACTCTCCACTATCGCCATCACAAGACTCGAAAGTTCCATTTTGAACGTTGCTAGGAGCGTTGTAGGCGCAACCAATACGATCGAGGGTGTTTCGACACCAGTCAGCAGCACGGGCTCCTCGAGGATCACAAACCTTCAAGCAGAATTGATTACCACCCATGAAACTAAGAAGGGGAGTTGGTCAATGATACATTACAGTACCCACTGGTGATGTGAAGCCTTACTTGTTCCATTCAGTAACCTGCAGGAATTGACCACTGAAAATTGTGGAGAAGGCGAGACCACCAATGGGGTTTCCACGCTGAGAGCAATTAGCTACATAAGAAAAAAGGTATCAAGAGATGAAAACAAACCAAGTCCTGACCATGAGGGTCCATTTCACCACCAAAATCATCTGGATTCAAGTTGATAAGCTCTTGGTTGATGAACCCGTTGAGGACGGCATAATCAGGAGTTTTCCTGTACTGGACACCGTAAAGGGCGCCAGCAGGAATAAGCCGGGTCCCGTATCCGGGTTTGGAGCACCAGGCCACCATCTCGCCTTCCTGGTCACCGACTGTAGAATTCGGGATAGAGGGGGCCCAGAAGCAGAAATCTGAAGAAACAGTGAATAATCTCTACTTGAGAGCATGACAACGCAGCACGAACCATCGAGGCCGTTGACAACGATTGTCTGGCAAAGAGAATCAGGGCCCTCAGTGGTAGAATTACAGCGGTTGTAGCCAAATTGAGGCCCGCGAGCCAGGTGCGTATCAGGATCTACTTTCTCAGGCTAGGAAAGAGCGGTCGTTGATGTGGCAGATGTATAAGAATAAAAAGGAATGCTTACAACACCCGAGGGATATGAAAGTCCTGTTATTGAAGCGAGAGGAGTAGCAGGGAAAGTACCCGTAATTTGGGCATGGGCAGAGCCTGCAAGGGCGGCAAGGGCGAGGGGAAGGGCGAGCATAACGAGCGGTAGAGTTCGAAGATGAGAGAAAGAGAAAAAGATGGAGCGTGAGAGAAAGTCTCGCGAGCCTTTATCCACATGACCGCAGTATTTTTGGAACCGGCAACCACAGCCTCCCGTTGACTTTACACCCGGATTTGGCTCAGACTCAATTTCCTGGCGTACACCGGGAGAAATACTCTTAATATGTCCCACGTCACCGCCATAAAGGCAGGGATGTACATGTAGCAAGGTACTTTTTGTCAGAAACAAGTGCTGAGCGTCGTTCCTTGGATTGTCTATCCCACCTATTCCTAGATCCACACTTAATTACAATACGGGCGGGACTAAAGTTGAACGGTTTAAATAATTACGTGGTGTAAGCTCAGTGCTTGGATTCTAGCATGCATCGAACCGCTCTTTAGCACCTTAGTGTCAAGGAACGATCCTTTCCTAGTCAGAATTGAGGACTTCCCTGTGCAGGACAGCAGATAAGGGGTTCTGAGATTAGACAGTCTAGGTCTATGGAAAGAGTTTTCAAGAGTGCTCTGTTGAGAGAGTGTTCTGTATTTATATACCACAACAAGCAAACAGGTGCTAAGACATGGTGAGCTAAGCTCATGCTACAAGAAGTGTCTACAAGATATGGTTCTGAGAGGGTGTGTGCATGTATAAGGGTGGAGGTGAAAGTAGAAGTATTGGTCAGCAGTGGAAGCATAAGCATGTAAGGTTCTTGTAAGGGGACTACACCAAAGTCCACTCCTGATATACCAGTGACAATGAGCTAGAGTGACCCTGACAACTAATTAAATAACAGTTACTCCAGGTTTAATTAGTTGCCTTCTCCTGAACTCCTATCTGTAAGGGGACCTTACCAATGGTGCCCCTGATGCCAGACTAACCTTCCAGAGCAACCCTGCAACATATTAAATATTACATAGTAATATTTAATTACTCTTAGCCCATATCAAGAATAGAGAATTGGAGTAGTAATTAGCTAATATAATAACTCCAAGATAGTGTATATCATGGAGGAGTACCAGCTAGTATAGAAAAAGAATATACTTATACTCTGAGATATATATCAAGAAGTAGAAGTTTGGAGATGATAAAGAGGGACAATCTTAGCTTTTGTTATGAGAGCCCCAAAAAGGAAATAGGTTCCTGTGCATTTGAGCACTTAACCATATAAAGGGGCTAAGATATAAATAGCATAAAAACTTAGGTAATCAGATCACATGACAAGGTTAAGTGATCATGGAATATTCTGGAAA
>Ga0153934_1000394_pt1 | contig 12924 bp, 8 predicted proteins | sample TSNJ018MetaG_FD_104708 | JGI IMG/M metagenome (GOLD analysis project Ga0153934, IMG submission 104708) | Attine ant fungus gardens microbial communities from New Jersey, USA - TSNJ018 MetaG | ecosystem: Host-associated > Fungi > Mycelium > Unclassified | place: USA: New Jersey, Wharton State...
CATGGGCAGTGTCGCTTATTGAGCTTACGCAGATATCAGTGTTGGTGATTGGTGCTGTTTTTGGTGGCTGAAGGTATGACGTAGGCCTCTCAGGTGTGACAAGTAGAGGCCGTGTTTCACTAGATATAGTCGTTAGAGATAGATTTTCCCCGGGCAGGCATCTACTCGTACTCGATATCAACATCATACGGAGAGAGATTTGCTGCATGCTGTTTCTGTTTCAGAGGGCTACAACAGTCGAGAAAATAGATAAGGTACGCAAGATATGATATAGGGAGGAGGCATTTTTACCTCCATGGTAAGACTTCTGGTAATGACCCAAAAATTTCGGGCTCATCGCGACCCGCACTTATTGGAGTTGTTTCGGAGCTACACAACCAAAAAAAATGCACAATCTCGAAAGAGGAAGTTTACAGAAGATTGTCAGGACATACCGGGGCATAAGTGGTACATCTGGTACAACCGACGTAGATAAAGTGATTTGTTGTAACGGTAGCTTCGCATTTTTGTTCTGACTCTCACCCCTGGACCACAAAAGATTAGTCATAGGCCATAAACTGATTATAGACTTACAGAACACTTGCATGATCCAAATGCACACTTCCATTGCTCCCAGGTTCCAAACATGGTGATGAAGCCAGAACGCCGGTCTTAAAATTCTCCACAGGCACGGTACCATATGAAGCTGGCAGCGGATCCTGCTGTGCAGGGTCGACAGGGAAGGAATTTTTAGGAATATTGACGGTATCAATGGGACTAGGAGGATCAATAGGATCGGTCAGCGGGACAGATGTCAGATCTCCTCCACGTTCCATTGGATGGCTGTAATCTTCACGGGTAGGAGTGTCGTTAGAATACTGTGCGGTTTCGCTTGTGGAGTTATCGCCAGTGGCGGGATAACCTGGGACATCCACAGGATTCTGAGTCTTATGGACGGAAATGGAATCAGGTTCGCGCAAAGCTGAGTCCTCTTCATAAGCAGGAGTGATGTTATGAGGAGCAGACGTGGGAGCAGAAAGTCCACGAAACGAAGGAGCGCGTGAAGAAGGGTCATCTTGATTTGACACAAGCCTATGAGGATCAGAAACTACAATGGGCTGGGGAAGTTCTTCTTCGTCTTGATCCTTAAATGCACCTGGGTTTCCAGACCAGGAGTCCATGACAGGTGGCGGGACATACTCCGCGGGGCTGGTCGCTACATCCAAAGGTTCAGGGCTTGAAGATCGTGGGAGCTCCTGAGAGAGAGCAGAATGACCAACAGACCCTGTCGCATCCATTTCTTTTAGAGGAGATTCGTTGATAGGACTAGGCATCGTGTGTGCTACGAGAGGCTCAGGTGCAGAAGCCGATGTGTCGATCTTGTGTGCGGGAGAAAAGGCAGCATCAGAAGAGGAGCGAGAGCGGATGGACGACGGTCTGGAGGTGCCCGAACGATTGAAAGTAAGCACGGTAGAGCTTCGTCTCACGGCACCGGTCAAACGACCCGTCCATTTGGTCTTTGGACTTGCACCACTGGTCATGTTACGAAGGGAGAAAGATTTGCGCGATTCGACAAGTTGAGCTTTAGTATACTACCACTTTTGATGGAATCGAAGAGAGAGGGGAATCGTAGCAGAAAGTGAGTATGGGAGAAGGGTTTCGTTATCAAGCATATGCCAGGCCGCTGCATCGAGGCAATTAATGAAGTAGATCAATAATGTTGGATGCTTGTATCATGGAGGGTCGTGACAATCAGACCCCAAATGTATGGTATCGCAAGGACAACACGTTGCATGTCGACTGTATAGGGCATGTAGCATTAAGTAGTAGAGGGACACGAGATAACCGGCTACACATCCTGCAAGGGTTGATCAAGGGACGGCAAGTATTTGTCTTGCTGAACTTGGCAGTGGAATAAAGACGGCAAGCCTTTGTCGTGCTAATAATAATCTCCAAACAGTCACGTCACATCCTCAGCTTGGTCATGGACACCAACGACACAGGCCCAAAGCAACTCAGGATAACATCACACGGTAGAATAAAGAACTTTGTCTCCTTCGCTCTTCAGTTTTTTCAGGTAATAATTGGCCCGCTATGGTCTATCGTCAAATTTACATTCCCTAGAAATACGATTCTAGGCCCCTTGTGCTTCATACACTTCCTCGGGATCCTCCTAGTCAAACCACAGGAGACCTCGACAGTGCAACTTTAGTTATACCTCGTCTTATTTCTGTTGTGGAGATCATCAAACGCGAATATATCAAACACTTACACAACACGCATTCTCAGCGTTTTGTAGGGTTACATCAGTATAACCAACTTGGGACACTGGAAGATCTTGGATATGGTGAAACAGCAGAGCACGACCCGGCTGAAGATCGTGAAAAGCTGATAGAACTCGCCTTGCAAGGGAAAAAGTACGTTATTGCCTCACGATCCACAATGTCTTGCCGATACTTGTTCTGCAGCATCAAGCTCAAGCAAACGCCATTTTTACGAGTCACATTGTCTTTGGAGAAAATACCAGAACTTAGTCAATCAGCAACGTATGTGCTGTGTCTAATGAGCTATTTTCATACCCTAAAGTCCTAAAGATACCAGCCTCCAACCACACGAAAACTGTCCAAGTCAGCCAAGGCACGAGCCAAGAAGCGACAAAAGAAGGCTCAACCAGCAGTCAGTGAAGACGCGATCAAGTCATGACATACATCGCATCTGTTATCCATAATCCATATCTGCAGAAATCCATGCATCTGGACCTGCATCGTCTAATCAAAACCTTGAGCGCATCAAGCTATCCAGCACTGGTCTGGAAAACGTTTCCCCACAATGCATATGACAACTCATCATCGAGCCGCCTTACCCTCTCCATCTGCCAGTATCTCGTACCTTCTGTAACGTCGGAGCTCTCTGGTCGGACCATGCTGTATGATCCGATGAGTTGGATATGACGAGAAAATTTTTTTTCATGGACTGCGGACTATTTCCACAGAAGCTACCTTCGCACAGCTCTCACATACTTTTAGCAATATCATACCCGAGGCGAATCCAAACATCCTCAGTTAGCATGTATTCATATGCTGGAATGCATCCTCATTCACAGAAGATGTCCAGAGCAATATTTTGCATCATCGCCTATTCTCTGATTACCCATGCAAGAATTTTTCTTTGCACATTCCCTTCTAGTCAGGTTTCCAGCTTAGAGGGACACTAGCAGGCTTTGTTATACTTATCAGTGGAATCGCGTCCTTGACAGAATCTGTCATACCAGCCTTGCCAGCACCTGATGTTTGGTCAGACGCCATGAGCACATGACACATCCTGGCTTTGCTTGACATTCCGATACATGACACGATAAATCTCTCCTTCTGCCAAGTTTTCGGTTCTCGGTCGTTTTTACCCGTACATCGATCTCAGCGGGCAAGCGTAGCTTTTGAAGCATACCTTCATATTAAATTATGGCTGTTGCCGAATCGAAGCTAGAAGCTAGAAGTTGAACGGCGCCTAACGTTTGTCAGGCTCCGGGAATGGAGGTACAAAAACTAGTGGAGCGCCACAAATTTCAGGTCCTTGTCCCTGCTGTGGACCCCTTAGCGAACATGACTAGAATTAAGTTAATACCCCGCTCTTCTCGAAGTGATCAAGCCCTTATAGGGTTAAAGGTCTCAGGACACGAGAATCAAAGATTCAGTCGTGTACATCGCAGAAAACGAGGCTTGTGTCCTTGCTACTCGGGTGCAGTGTGCGTCGCTAGATGCACAATTTTTTTGCGGCATTAGAGAGACCAAGACATAAATATAGTAAATCATTCTCATCAAAGCTTAAACCTCGCACATGCAACAAACCCATAATATGTCACAAGCTGAAATCGTAGGTCAACTAGGGGTCGAGATTTTGTCTATGTGGGGGCAGACATGAGCAAGCGCTTGTGACATCTACACGTAGCGAGTATCGCCGCCCAGCTATGTTTGAAGTACGTCGAACATCGTTCCAGTTCCCATAAACATCCGGACTCGGGTTGTTCTTCAGAGAGGCGTGTCAGATACAGGTAGTCAGTCTCATTTACCTAAGGTACCCGGGGAAATTCTCTGAAAGAAAGAATCACAAGTAGCGCCAGTCTCGTTCCTACATTTGAATTGTCTACCCTTTCTCCGAACTGCACTCCATTTCTGAGGGGGGAGGATTAGCACCAATACCTTTTTTGGATGCTTGAAATAATGTTTCGCGATGCGCTGCTCGGATCGAGAGGTATGTCGCACTTTTTCTTGAAAGAGACATCTTATAACTAGATGGTCATGCATAAATTTTACCGCATAGCAATCGACGGGCTCAAGGACTTTATATAGGTGATGGAGGAGACAGAACCATAGTTGAAATGGGACTGTATCCATGAGTGAGTAATTTCACATTTCTCAATGATTATGATCGTTGTAATGCAGGTGCTTATTTTTTTTAGACTTCAAACAAACTTGGTCCTATGAGGTTTAGAGTTATCGTAACCAGAGAATCCTATATATAAGCGATTACAATGATGAGGTCGGTTTTCTGGGCGGTGTCAGGAAGGGGCTATTATTCCTGGATTGACACTTTGACTTACCATGGGGATTCTCAGAAAAAGACCCTACCATACTCATTTGTCACTGACAACCGCTATTTTGAACATCACTCTTACCCCATCAAAACATGGCCTGGGAGTAGCAATGAGTTCCATCTCTTCCAAGAAGCTCATGATTTTTGACTTTTGAGCTGAGATAAACCATCGAATGGAATTTAGTTATATCCTGTCTTATTCTAAACAACATCATTAATGATCATTATTCACCTGCCTGACCGGATAGCATCCTGACTGCCTGACTGCCTGTGCAAAAGTACGTGTTAGCCACCAATACTATATGTAACAGATTCTGTACTTGGATCTCAGAGTCAAGTCACCCGTAATTGGGCAGAGGGAGTATAGCATGTATAATGGTGTTTTCCTGATTTTCAAATAGTGTCGAAACGAACACGAAAATCGTGCAATGTTCTCATGACGGGCTCGTTCCAAGATTGTTTCGCTCTTCACATGGACGAAGTATAGCCATTGTTCGATTTACGGGACAAGTCTCAAGGCACGAGATCTGGCAGTCACTGGCCACAGCAGGGGATAAAATGAGCACCACGTATGCAGATGTAAGGGATTGAAGCGGGAAACTGTATACAGAAGCTCGCCATGCTGAATAGGGTCGTCCAGTATTACATTATCCCCTCACTCCCTCCACACACACTCCGCCCGATTTGACTGGAATTGACCTGCAATAATTCGCGATACGGTCTGCAGCTTGACAAGATATCATGGACAATATATCACGAAATTTGTTTTCACGAAACATAGAAAGTGATCTAATCAGACTCAACATAAACAGTAGTAAGATTGCTTTGGTTGTGATGAGACAATTGAGACGATATGAACTTGAATAAGATCACTAATCAACCTCCATCGCACTGGTATCTACGAAATCGACAGTGGGTGCATCAGGGTCTGAACTGTGAGCGGATGGTTGATCAGGTGCAGCAGGATTATGCCTGACGTGTATTGTTCGGTGAGAACGATGAGATGGACTTTGGGATAGACGTCGGGATTGTGGCAACGTGACCGGCGAAGGGGAAACACTAGAACATGGAGAAGAATTGGGGCTCGAGCTTTCACGTTTGGAACGAATAGATCGATTGAAGTGATTACAAGAGGGATTACGACAGATGAATTCTACGTGAAGGATCAAAAGAGTATGGATACAACAAGACAAACACTCACGGGCATCCTCCCACATGGATTCCTTGACTAATCCATTATGGGTAAAACACCGCTCGCAAATTAATGCATACCGCGAACTGGGTGAACTAATATCATGTTCCTCGTCTCCTAGGAGCGCGTCAGCAACTTTGTCGTACCATCGTTTCCGGGGAGGGCCCATGGGAAAAGGGTTGGGCGCCGCTGAAGCGTTGAATCAGATACTGTAAACAAAGACATTATGAAAGCATACGAGTGAGCTGAGCTCGAAGTGTAGGTGGCATGGGAGATCTTCCGAGAGCTGTCCCTTGCCGTCGAGGAGTGACGGGATTTTGCTTTGACATGGTTCGTTCTTTCAAGGGTTTTGCTCCAGGAGGAAGCTCGTCGTATTCCTGGAACAATTTCACCATCGAGTCAAAGTTTGTTCTCTTTTTGATATCTTCGACTTTTGCGCGGCGTTTTTTCATCAAGTTTTGAAGGGACTTTTCTGTATAATGTGTAAGATATGAGGGAAAAAGAGCATGTGATCTTACCTTCTGCATCGGCCTTTCGGGTGTACCATACCTGCACAATACGTCGAATAAACAGAATGCTAGACAACGATTAGGTTCAATCAAGGAATATGACAATAAGAACTCACATGATTGGTCCGACAAATGCAGGGAGCCCTCGCATTACTCTTCTTACGATGGGATGTCTGCCCGCAGTAGGCCAAAAGAATGATGGTAAGATGTCCAGATACCAGAGAGTGACATAGATGACCCAGGCAAGAAGAGTGTAGATAGTAGCCAACAGAGTCGAGCGTTTCTCTCGTAGCCGTATTTCCAAAAGCCTTATCTGGCGTTTTTTTATGTCCTTTGCCAGCGCTGCGAGAACAGTCTCGAAATCTTCCTCTTTCTGTTGAAATACCGATAGGTCAGAAAGTAACATATGAGCTGAACCATAAGCTTCCCTGGGAGAATATTCGCTTCAGGAAAGACATGCCGGGAATGCACTTTTTCGAAATTCAACCAGAGGGTCAATGATGATATAACACAGGTGTGACACATCATGGCACGTGGCCAGCAATGGTACATACGAGCATGACGTCAACTTAAGTAATCGATCTCCTATGTCAAAGTTACTGATGGTTACAACACATGGCTGATCTGCATTCCCTCTCCGGAAACATTTCTGCCGACAATTTTCATGCGGCAACATGGGGCCCTACCTTCTCCACTATTTCTTGTTGTTTTATACTTCCTAAACAAACGTGAAAGGGACACTTATTCATGGTTTTCCATATACTATTCCCAACACTCATGTTAGATGATACTCCCATGCAGCTATTCCTGTGTCAATACGTATAAGAACAGTTTCAGTATGTATCGGCCGAGCTGATAGGAGTATTGGATAAGTCTCCATCAAATCCCACAGAATCTGTGGTTGATGGGGGAGTTATATGTTTACAGTGGAAATCCTAAAAAATGAGCGCTCAGATAAGAATGTATGGGTTGTAGTTCAGGTAGAAGAGGTAAGCAGGCGGCATACATCCCATCAACTTCAGGATTAGATATGATTTCAGAGGTGGGCCGGCATCTGACTAATGTACAAGTGAACTTACTATCCGGGAATGGCACGGACGTCCCTTGAGTTATAGTATGAGATATCTTCACCAGAAATGAATGCTCTGTAATGTGTTAGTTTTGAAGTCGTTTCGAAATATGTACCTCGAAAGTTAAAGAATACCTCATTGGCGCGATAAGGAGTGTTCTAGGACAAATTATGATGATCGCATTTACAGATGCCAAACTTGTAGTCACGAGCTCGTGATATTGCACCCATAGACAAAGAAGGGAATCTTGCTCATATACTCGAAGTGAATCGGAGTTGGAATAAGTATTGTTAACGTATTGCCTTCTGTTGAGAATATGAGAGAACTTCATAAACAATCAAACTCAAATTTACCGAGAATTCAGTACTGCGAAGGGTGAATACGTCAGTTGATTTTGTTACGGCAGCAATAATTTGCTGCGCATCGGCCCTATCCAATTAATCACAAGTGGATCACACCAGGCAAGCAAGTGGGGACATGCGGTTGGTTCGGTTCGAGACCGGCACTTGCCACATCGTATGCAACCAACGCTTCTGGATCAATGAGCGAGTGGTCCAGCTACGTGGGAGGAGACGGATCTTGAGCATGTATTTGTCTTGATGTCCTCTATGATTTAACTGTCAATTTTTCTCGAGAGCGAAGATGAACAAACCGGTTCATAAGACATGCCACACATTAAGATATTCCATGTAGATCGTATTGAAGGAAACTTGATTCGCAGGCTGTGCGGTGGCGTATCTGATGACGTTCATCTTTTCATAAATTGGAAGTAGCGTGAAACTCGTACTTGCACTGCCGATTGTCCAGGCGTTTAGAATAAGGGTAAAGACGTAAGTCAACTTGACGTTGCTGGAATCTGGTGTGTGATTCGGCCCTGAAAAAGGGATATGCTGGGACGCCGAATTGAGAGCGCGAGATGGAGCATATTTCCTGTAGATATATCGAATGTTAAGGCCGTTAAGACAAAGTGCCTGAGCTCGGACAAAAAAGCCCGTGAGACTTCTGGAAAATGTCGTTAATGTCCATGTCCATTCTGGAGGAAGGAGTTTGAAAAGCCTTCCCCATTGGTATTGCGGATCCGATGTGACTCAGGATTTTATGTTGCCACCTCAGTATGCTGTAAAGTTGACTTTTCCCAGTAATGAATGACTTCCCCCGCTTGTACTGGAACAACGCGGTGGTATCATATTCTCAATTCAGTAGCGAGGCTGTTGTTCCAAAACAGTCAGATTCACACCGTCACGGCAAGGATTTGAGCTAGCAGCACTGATTGATCTCGTGATGGAAGCAATCTATTTGTGACACATTTGCAAAGGTCGGATAAATTACTGTAGAACAACGCGGCATTGACAGATGTGTCTAATTCGCGTAAGACATCAATGAGACGGATTCTTGAATCAAAATACCTGTTTGGTTTTGCAATGCTGTCCAGGCAAGCTGGGACAGACACGAGGCGTCAGTTCATCTCCACGATTCCAATGAATGATGTCTGTTGTTAGGATGCACATTTTTCAGGTAGACTATTCTGTTGACATACCTCCATGAATAGACCCAGATAAATCCCACTAGAAATGGTGATCTAATCTGATGGTCAAAGACACGGAGTATTTTCTCTATGATTGACCGCCAGGATAGTATGCTTTGTCATCAAGGATTGTTCCTACATAGTTGTGAAAGAGAATATCCGAGCGAGTCGGTTCGAAGCTATTTACGTCATCTGCTGAAAATGGGTTAAATCGAACCCCATCAATCTTGGGAGAGGATGTGGCCACCTCCGGACCAAGATTTCATGACAGATAATAAGGCCGCTGGGGTGTGACTCCAAAGCCATCCCGTTTCTGTCTTGGGCCGCGCAGTGTAAAGTTCCACTACCCGACTCTCTTACTTGTGGAATCAACCAAGCGTCCTTGTATCCGACGTCAAACTTCTGATAGATCCATTTTGCTGTTTAGCAAATCTTCAGATCTTCCGTTAAGTATATAAGGTGTCTCTCAACGTTTGTTGCACAAAAGCTCATCCTTTCCATCACAATGTTGGCCACAGCTTACCCCTCACAATCCTTCATGTCCAGCAATTTCAACAACAAACAACAAGGCATGCATACCCAGAACCCTGTCTCGTACTCTTCCTCGATGTCTCCTCAACTCGATCATTCACTGCTCTACACAAACAATTGGTCAGGTATGTGTGCTTGGATCACCTCAGAGTGTTGGGTGTTTTTCAATACTACTTCACAGGCAACGGTGGCCAACAACGCTTTGTGGCAACGAGCCCTGCCTATAGCTTTTGCAACGACATGCCTAGGCATACTAATCAACACAAGATGTTCTCGAATTCAGAGGAAAACAGTAGCCGGACTCAGGATTATTGCATTCGTGCGGAAAGAAGTACCTACGAGTGGTCGCCATCTTCCATCAATCACTCTTCGCTGTACATTCCTACTCCCCTGGCGAGATCCTCTAGTGAGTTGTACAGGGACGCACAACAGTTCTGTCATTCGTGGTCTGAGTCGGACACAAACTCAGTCGACTCTATACGAAGTAACAGCACTCAATGGAACAGTGATGACTTACGCGTCAGCCCATTGTCATCGCCCCCTCCAATCATGGACAATCTCTTGCTCACTAGCTCCACAAATTCTCCTGTATACTCTGTCGCCGCTGGACCGCCATTGGTTCAGCCGACTCGAGTTTATGATATGTCATATATCTCGTCACCTTCTTTATCCCCAGCCATGGTGCCCCGAGACACATCTCCTCAGATCGCTCCATCTCATTCCAGGAGAGCAAGTGTGAATGGTTCCGCAGAAGGGAAAAAATGCTCCCATTGCAATGCAACTTCCACACCCCTGTGGCGCAGAGAACCCACTACTTTGAAGCCGCTTTGCAATGCTTGCGGTCTCTATCTACAACAAAGGCACCGACATCGCCCAAAGGAACTCATTGATGCCGATCAAGACGACGATGAGAGTGAAGAAGAGGACCAAAACTATAACGGTCCCGAGTGTAGTCATTGTCATACACACACAACTTCGGTTTGGCGTCGGAGTAAAAGTGGGGCTCAGGTATGCAATGCATGTGGCGTCTACGCGAGACTTCGTGGAAAAGATAGGCCAATGTCATTGAAACGAAAGAAGATCAAACCCCGCACCAAGCACGCCTCGATCTCTGCCTCTATGTCTCCGGCCGTTACACAATCATGAAATATGAACATTGACACCATAATTGTAATTTAAGTCATGCTCCCCTGGTCTTTGATTTTGAGACTATATCTCAGTATCCCATTATGTTGTAGTAAGAGAGTTTGCAATTTAACAACTATTCCTTGATTGCATGATCCATCTCTTCAGTTATTTCTAGCATAGGCAAGCACTGATATTGCATGTCATTTGATATTTTTGCATCTTGCAACAGCAGAACATGATAGGAGCATTTCCTGGGAAAAGTTATGTGACCTTCATTCCGCTGCCGACGAAGAACATCCCAGCGTTCCTCAATGAGTCAGTCTAGGCCAAGAAGGTACGGAAGCAGCATTTGCACAGCATCAGGAATGTCAAGTCTCAGGATGTCCAAGATTAAAGTTGGAGCTGAGTAAGGGTTATCAGGAGTTGGTGGCGGCGCTAGGATCCACTTCTGAGTCTGGTGATTTGCATGACCTGAAATTGATTCTAATTTTGTCCGAGAGGTCTCGAAGGAGACACGTTATAGAATTACACCTCATGGAGATCGCATCATGTGGCTCGAACGGACGATTTCGTGAGTTATATGTTCCGCATGCGATCATGGGATATTGTACGGTGAGGTGATGACACTTCTTTAGTCGCTCACAAGAAGTACCCCTGACTAGTGATAGTCTGACTGTCAAAATAGCCAAGTCTTTCGTTGGTTGCATCCGGGTTTGAGCCTGAGACAATGACCTAAGAGTTGCTCTGATGTACGTTGGCAAAGTTTCACAACACCAGCGGTTTGGACCCTGTCGTTAGCCTGACCATCACTTGTCCCCTGACAAATAGGAAAATCAACGAAACACGAGATGACACATCCTTAGGTCACTGCAAGGAAGTATCCACACGTGTGGCTGAAACTCCACCATTCCAGATAACGGCCCCAGCAGGAAAGTTAATGACCGCTGCATTGGGCACATGAGCAAAGGCGAGGTTAAAGCAATTCAGCACTTATGTAAGTAATTGACGATATACGTCCCGAATTGTATCGGAAGAGTCTGTCACGGCGCTAATAAATAAAGTTTAGAGTGGGCTATTTGGAGTAACGATAGGGTGTGCAACGGAATAGGTGATATATGGCCGTAAGAAGAGAAGGCGGCGCAAGACTAGTAGAGTGCAAAAGAAGCTCAGCAGCAGGCTTGACAATAGATCATTGAAGCAGTAGGTCAGTGATAGCATATGTTGGTTCATTGTAATAGCTTGAACTAATTTAGCTATCCCACGGGTGGCAAGCGGGGTCAATAGTGACAAATATTCTTTCTGATGCTTGCCTCTTATTTCAGAATACTTTGTTGCTGCTGTTCCAGTGAATCCTATGTCATTGATGAAAGAGAACGGCTCCTCCAATTCCAGATACCAACAATGCCGTGGGTTTTTGATGATAACACACAAATCACTGCTTATATTCCACAGGCCCCAGATAATCCATGCGCAGGAACTGGATTACCGACATCGCATGGGCAAAATCGTTCGAAACAAGGAAGGGCAAGGACAATTCCTTGTCAAGATGGACTTTCATGACTTACTTTCCTTGAATCCAGAAAAATGGTGGACGTCTGCGCTCAACTTCCATTCAACCTTCACAATCGTGTGATTCACGACATAATTGAAAGTCGGTCACGATCACAATCGACTGACTATGACGCATCTGACGAGGAAAGTTACCGCTCGCTCGTACGTCAACACAATTTGACCCAGAAACGAGCATACGAGTTGAGATACCCGGTCTATTACGAAACCTCGCGGTCACGGTCACCTTCTATTGGACTAGGCTCTACATCAATTGCCTATGAGGCCGACAGGCCTGCTGCCATCCTTAATCTGCGGTTGGTAGGTGTCACCGAAACTGAACGTGGCCGAACTAAAGCAAGGGCAATTGATTCTATGAGCTGTGACGGAGGAAGTTCACTCAACTCGACTGGGACTTTTCATGTCAAAAAATCTAATCCCTCTGTGGTATGTCCTGTCTGGCTCTCAAGAAGAACGATGCGATTTCATCATTACTAGTCTTTCTCTCCTCAATTCGAATTCATCAATCCAGTCTTATCTTCCTGGAATGACTCTATCCCATACCAGCCCCCTAATCACTCCTGAAATGTATTGATATTGATACCAATCTACGAGCATCTTTTTCGCTTTTAAAAATACAAGAACTCCGTGCCGACTTGGAACTCACTAATGGTTCTTCCAAACATGGAATCGACTGGAAAGATATCTTTTAGTTCAAAGGAACTGATTTTTCTCCACACAAAGCCATTTCAAAAAGTAGCTGGACCAGCATTTGTAGATGTTCAACATCTTTGATCTAACGTATCGTCGGAATAAGGCATGGTATATAAGGAGGGGATTCCTTGATGTCGG